>Ga0134122_10000862_pt1 | contig 21258 bp, 35 predicted proteins | sample KB302_FD_96461 | JGI IMG/M metagenome (GOLD analysis project Ga0134122, IMG submission 96461) | Terrestrial soil microbial communities without Nitrogen fertilizer from Kellogg Biological Station, Michigan, USA - KB3-0-2 | ecosystem: Environmental > Terrestrial > Soil > Unclassified ... | reverse complement strand
GGCGATGCGGACCAACGGCTTGCCCTCGAACGTGCCGATGTTGATCATCTCGACCCCGCCCACGGTGATCCGGGGCTTCGCGTCATCCGTCATCACTTCTCCTCCGGTGGTGCCAGGGCCGTAACGTACCGGTGACTGCCGCCGTCGATCATGATGCGCGTCGGGCCGATGATGATCTCCTGCCCCTTCTCCACGATCCGCGTCAAGATCTTGGGCGCGATCAGGAACTTCAAATCCGGCCCCTCGTACGCGGCGTCCTTGAACTCCTCCGCGAACCCGGAAACGCCCTGGCCGAACACCTTGATACGGCCGGAGCGGATCTCCACCAGCAACCGCCCGTCGTCCTTGTCCTCGCTCGAAAACACCTCGGCCTTATCGGCCGCTTCGGCGAGCGATTTGGGCAAGACGGCGCGATCTCCTTCGACCAAGTAGCAGTCGCCCAGGTCGGCGTACTCTTCGAGCATCCGCCGGCAGTAGATCACCAGCCCCTCCTTGGAGCGGTAGTGCAGCCACGACTCCGACTCGGCCACTTCGGATACGCCGCTGGCGACCACGCATTTGAGAGTGTCGCGCTCCACTATGCAGGGGGTCTTAACCCCGGTCTTCAGACGGTAGCGCGCCGCCTGAACGCTGTCGGTCGCCTCCAGATACTTGGGGTGGACGTGGACGCAGGTCGTGACGTACTTCTTGAGGTCTGTTCCCGCGCACTCCTGCACCAGATCTAGCGCATCGGAGAACTGCTCAGGCAGCGGCAGCCACTCATCCGGGTGCGGCACCTGATCGACCGGCAGGAGGATCTCCTGTTGCAGACGGTGATTGATGGCACCGTCCTGATACTTGATCCGCAAGTGCCCGTCCTTGACGGAGACGCTCACCGATTCATCGGTCAGTTTGGTCAGGAGTTTGAGGAGCGGCTTGGCGCTAACAGCGCCCTCGACGCCCAACTCCAGATCGCAACGACAGTAGACCTTCTGGTTGAAAGTGTGGACCTGTCCGCCCTTGAACACGAAGCAACTGGACTGCTCGATGGTGTCTTTATGCGACAGCCCTGGAGTGACGGACTCCAGGGCGTGCAAGAAATCATCCTTGAGTATTTTCACTCGTCGAATCCCTCGATTCCGGTATACGCCCCAAGACGCTGGAGATGCACTGAAGAAAGCCGCCGTCCACCCCACTCGGCGCTACGTCGTGCGACACCACGACGTAGCCCTCTTTGATACATTGGTTTACGGCTTTGTTCAGCGCGCCGTGGATCAGGCTGGATAACGATTTCTCCCCACAAGCGTACCCGGTAAACACTTTGTAAACCGGCGTACTCATGCGTACTCCTCGACTACGGGCGTGTTGAACCCCCACGGTTCGCGGCCGGACAGTTGCTTGGCACGGGCCTCGGCCTTGTCCTTGTCATCGAACACGGTAACGCCCTGGTCGATCTTGCTGTTCCAACCGCCTTCACCGGATTCCGACCAGTAGACCTTATTTATCAAGATCTTCGACGTGCTAGATCGAACGACCGTGGAGACGATCAAGTAACTCTTCTTCGGCTCGATCTTGTCCACCTTATCACCCGTGTAGACCGTCGTCAGGGAAGCGTCGGTCATCTTCTCCGCGTCCAGCACCCTCGTCGGAGTGTAAATCTTGCTGCGTAGTTGCGCCGACTCCTCCGACGTGAACCTCTTGGCCTCCTTGAGGCTGTCGGACCAGCGGGTCGTGGCCCCGTCTTCGCTGGCCTCGACAAGGAACTTACTGCTATCCACCATCGCGATGACCCACGTCTTGGTCTTCTTCTGGACCAGCGGCGTCTTCACGATCTCGTACGGCCCCGGGAGCGTGCGCGTGAACCTCCAGGCGTCCTCGTAGGTGAAGAACCGGACGTTCTCCGCAGCCCCGGTCCAGCTAAACTTGCTGGCGTCCTTGGCTACGAACGAGTAGCTCCCCTTCTGACCGGTGCGGATCACCCAGTTCTCTTCCTTGTCCTTGAGGTCGATGGTGCGGTGGACCTCGTAGACGTCCCGGTTGAAGTTGCGCATATGGTGATGCGCCGCCGCCTTGTCGGCGAACTTCATCGCGTGTACGATGTCGCCGTCCCACGTCCAGTCCGTACCAGCAGTTCTAGGCGAGACGTACTGCTTGCCGCCGTACGGCCCCGACGACAGGGAGGACCGGATGACCCACTCCTCCACCGGGTCGTCGATGATGATGAACTTGGCATGCTGTTTGCTGTTCTCCTTGGGCGGTGCGAGTGCCGCCACCGCCTTCTCCATGTCCGCCTTCCAGCGCTGCCACATGTCCGCCAGGGCGCTAACCCCGTTCCCCCAGTCATGGCGTCCCATCGACTTCTCGACCGCTTCGAGGAAGTCCGCCATGTAGTTCAGCCTCTCCTGCTGTTTGTCGTGAAGCAACCCACACGCCTCCCTGAACGTACACAGTATGCTCCTGGCGTTCTTCAGCGTCTCTTTATTGAATTCCATCTTGGACCTCCGTTTGTAACCGTCTCGACTGCCCGGGGGTGGGGATCGAACCCACGCGCTTCCCCATTATGGCGGGTCGCTCTGTCCAACTGAGCTACCCCAGGCACTGCGTCACCGCCGCGCGTGCTTCGGTTTGGCGCGCATGACCAGCGGGTTGATCGGCTCCTCCGGGTTCGGAGGCGTCGGGGTCGGCTCCGGTGGCGTCGGAGTAGGTTCCGTATCATCGATCACGTTGATGATCTTGTGACGCAGGTTGGTCGCCGGCTGCGGCAACTCCAGCGTCCCGATCGAGAACGTGTGGACCTCGGACATCACCGGGATGCCGTCGGGCGAGTAGGTGATGACCTGGAAGGACCCGCCGGAACCGGCGAAGATGCGCATCTGGAACGATTGCACCTCCTCCGGGTAGGTGGTCTTCGTGGTCACTCCGTCTACCGTGATCGACACCTCGACCCGGTCGATCTCCGTGGATACGGACCGGTCCCACTCGAACAAGACGTCACAGCTTTTCATCACGAATCTCCGATTCGAGCGATTCTGGAAGTCCCTGCGTCTCTCCGCTGGGAAGTGATGTCACGGGAGTCCGACCCAGTCCCCGTCACCGGATACCCCCTCGGACGGGGTCCACCGCTAGTGCCCGGCGTCACGGTGGCATCAACAAGGAAATGGAGTACCTCCATACCTCCGGGGCCGACTAGATGGCGGGAGGTGCAGGCAGCATGGCTAACCGGCCCTAGAGTTCGCTCACACCCGGCTTGACCCGTCAGTGTGCAGCTAATGGACGGACCGGTTGTCTTCAACCTACACCTCCCGTGTCTCACTCTTCACTTGCCTTCGACGATCTGCCGGCGATGAACCCCGCCAGCACCGACAGGACGATCAGGCCGAACATGGCGAAGCTGTCAACGACCCTCGCCAGCGCCTCCTCTTTTGTCATCAGATTATCCCCGGCGAATAGACCCATGCGTTGCCGTCCCAGCGGTACTCGGGCGGTCCGTGCTTGTCGCCGGAACTCCTGTTGATGGTCACGCCTACCGTCTTGGGGCGCTTCTCCAGGCACTCGGCCAAGTCCCCGGAGAACAACGTATCGCCGTCGGGGTGGAGCAGTTCGTAGTTCTCTCGCTTTCCCTCGAACAGCGTGACCTTCGATTGGATCGTCTCCTTTGCGGCGTCGAAGAAGGCGTGCAAGTAGGCGAACGAGTCGTTGAACTCGCCGTCGTCGAACCGCTCCTCCAGTTCCGTCAGGAGTTTCTTGGATTTGTCGCACGACTCGCTATCGAACTTCACGGTGAGCGGCATGATCATCCCCACGGTTCCAGGTAGTAGCCCTTGCCGACCTTGACGACGTCGTACGGGTAGTGCTGCGGCAGCCAGTGAGGCATGCCGTTAACGGACGCCGCCAGAGACATTTTCTGCTTGCCCGGGAACTCGACCGCCAGCCGGTCGAGGATGTAATCCTTGGTCATCGTCTCGTTCTTGGTCGCCTTCACCAGCATCTCGAAGATCATCCGCTTGATAGTGCCTTCCTTGTGCGGCTTGCTCACGGTCTTCTGCTGGACCTTGGGTAGCTTGCGTTTGGGCGGCTCCTTCGTGGTCGGCTGGACCGGCACGGCCTCCTCGTCCTCTTCCTCCTCGACTTCACTGAATGAAGTTTCGGTGAACTCCTCCTTGGGCGTCTCCTTTACCGGAGTCGGCCTGTCCGTGATAATCTCGATCGGCTCCTGCATGCGCGCGGCGGCGATGATCGACCGCATCATACGGGACATAGTCGGGTCCGTGACCGCCATGCGGACCCGGTCGCTGTAATCGGTTTCGATCGTGCCCAGGCGCTTGGCCAGCACCTTGGGCAGGAACCTGGGGGCGTTCTTCGCCCCCAGCGCGAAGAGTAGCTTTCGTGCGTTGTTTTCCGTGACCTTCACCGGACTTACCTCCCCCTATCAGAGTAGGGGGTCGGTGCCCGGATATCAACGGGAAAATAATTATTTTCTACCCGTCGAAGTAGGACAGGATGCACGGGTTGGCGACGGAGAGGCAGCCCGCCGCATAGCAAATCTTCATCCTGTTGAAGTCCTCGCTTCGGGAGTTGAGCATGTTCAATCTATAAACCCCCTTTGTCTTCTCGTTGGAGTTCTGATTCAACCCGAAAAACGCCGTGGCGTGGGCGTATTTACGCTTGTCTTCGCTGAAGTTGGTCATGTCCAAGAGGTCGGCGTTGTAGCTGGCCGCGTCCGCTTGCGTGGCGGTCACGACGCAGGCGTGCAGTTCCTGGCGCATGCGCGAGAGTTGCTTCCAGTTCATGTTGATCTGGTCGCGTGTCTCTGCCGCCCCGGACATGGGCGCGAGGATATCGACGTAGTCGAAGAACACGAAGTCCGGTGTATACCCGTCCCTGCCCCAGCGTGCCAGGATCGACCTCGCGTCACCGACCGACAGCGAGGAGTTGGCGTGGACGGAGAGCCGGAACTTACTGCCAGCGCCGCCGAACCTCGATACCATGCGCGACGCAGCCGCCTGGGATTCGGCCCGCGTCATATCGCGATCGTCCTCGTACTCCTCCTGTTCGACCACCAACTTACCGTCCTCGATGCCTAGCTTCACCGGGATCAGGTACTTGCCGGCGTTGAAGGAACGTCGCGCAGCGCGGGCGTAGAGACGCTGCATCACCTGATCCTGGGTCAGATCGCCGCACTCGAAGAGCGCCACCTTGTACCCCTGCTCCAAAGCCATGAAGACGAAGTGTAGGAGCCAGTAGGATTTGCCGCGCTTCTCCGGGGCCAAGATGGCGACCAATGAATCCCTGGCGAACGTGCGGCCGAAGAACTTCTTGAGTCCACCCTTGAACTCCAGCAGGGATTCCCCGGAATGGTCGTGCATCCGGCGTATGGCTTCCTCGTCGCTGAACGGGTCGATCCACCCGCCAGCGCCCATCTCGATCGGCTGGAACGAATCCCAGCGCGCAAGCGCCTGCTTGATCTTGCGCGCCTCGATGTCGCCGTCGATGGCGTCACGCAACTTCCGCAGCTTCACCTCGTTGAAGTACTCGGCCGCTTCATCAAGGATGAAATCGCTGTTGACCGCCTTGTCGCCCTGATCGTACTCGTCGGATACGGAGCGCAGGAACCGCTCGACCAGCGTGATCTCCTCCTCGCGGTCGTTGCCCGCCGCCCAGGAATGGAACAGCGCCTCGACCTGCCGGCCCGGGGCGCGGCCGTAGCGCTCCATGTGATCCACGCACCACTGACCCACGAGGTTGGCCCACTTGGACGCGAACAGCCCTCCCTTGGTCCAGCGTGACGCGATGCGCCCCAGCACCGCGTCGTTGATGATCATCCCTATGACGACCCGCCTCTCGGGGGATCCGTCCCTTATCTCCGCTTTCATGGAATGAACCTCAGCACGAGCAGGTGAAAAAGGATTCCTTCTTGCGGTCATCGACCGTGGTGCGGGTAACGATCTCGAAGTGCCTCCAGAATTCGGGGTAAAGGCCGCTCATTATGTCACGCGCCTCGTTACCGCCGTCGTCCCACTCCTCGCCGGTTTCCTCGTCCTTCTCCCTGATGACGTGCTTGACGAAGTCCGCGCCGTACACGCCGTTGTGGTTCTCGACCCAGTCGCGGCCGTGGTTGATCAACTCCTCGACCGGCATCCGGATCTTGGCCGCGCACTCCGTCATCCAATCCATCGACTTCTGCCAGTCAGGCGTCCACAGGCGCTGCTCCGCTGCTTCGTCATCGAAGCCGTTCTCTTCCAACCAATCGCTATAGACCTTGCGCGTCTCCCAGTCGTAGCGGTTGGTCCTTAGGACCGACTCGAACGCTTCACGGGGTGTCATTAGCTACCTCCGGGATCCGTGGTTTGAAGGTCCACGCCTTGTAGTTGACGATGTTGCATACGGTCCCATCGCTTATCCCGTAGTCCATACCGATAGCCTTCTGCGTCTCTTTACCGCTGGCGTAACGCTTGCGGATCTCCTCTGCGACTTCCCAAGTTATCTTCGACATACCGTTCCTCTCACCCTGGTTGCCAGTCCCGTGAGCGACCTTGTCACTCTCGTTCTCCTGCCTCGTGCCCCACTTCAGGTTGGTCAACTTGTTGTTTCTAGGATTCCCGTCCAGATGGCGGCACTCCATCCCTTCCGGACACGGTCCGACGAACGCTTGTAGAACTAGACGGTGGATGTAGAATTTGTACCTCTTCATCTTGACTCTCAGGTAGATGAAGGGGTGTCCGTGTTGGTTCTCCTGCGTTCTTAGGCGTCCTGGCACATCCCGAAGTGCTCCAGGCTTACCCTTCCCCCGTATCGACCAGACCGTCCCGCTGTCGTCGATGAAGTACCCAAAGAATCCGGAAATCGCTCTCATTACCCCACTCCCGGTATCTTTATTCTGAAGGCAGGATGATTCCACGCATGACGTATATGCGTCACCGTGTTGGGGTACAGGAACAGCCAGAACGTCTCGCCGACATCGACCCACTCCTTGCGGAACGGATCGACGATGCCGATCGACTTACCCAGGCCGGGGTCGATCGCATGTCCCTCCCCGTCGAGGGTGACGTGCATCCCCGGCGGCATCGCTTCGGCGGCGACGACGGGCGCTACGGCAATATGCACCGCATCGCGGCGGGCGTCCGGTCCGGGCGGTTGGCCCAGATTAGGTGTCACTTGCTCCACTGTTTTTACTCCTTGGACAGGATCAGATCGAGCGCCCAGCATCCGCGAACGTGCGGTCCGTTGCGCTCCCAGCGGTCTTTGGGGCACTCAGGGGCGCAGCCCCTGAACTCCGTGCCGCAGCGTCGTACATGGTCCGTGCTCGGCGCGATGCGCAGGTGGTCCAGTATCGGATGTGGGGTGCGGCCACTCCCGTTACACATGTGGCACCGCGTCCACGCCCCCGACAGGGTCAGAGCGCCCGACTCGGCCTCTGCGTCCAGCAACGCCTCCATTCCCGGCGGGTCGGCCACCATGCCCCGGCCGTAGCACCGACGGCAAGGTTCGTCTGCCGGGCACCCAGCCTCTTCCAAAGCGTCGGACAGGACGGCGAGGCGGGCCGGGTCGAGCGTCCCGTTATCGATTAAACCTTCACCGCCGCACGCCGAACAGGATTTCCATTCGGCGTCGAACTCGCCCCTGCCCCAACGTCCCAGCCTCCCCTTGCAGCGTCCGCATATGCGCCTCCGCTGCTCGTAAGCGGCGAGCGCCAGTTCACGCACGGTCGGCTCGCCCCGGACGCTCTCCGGCAGCGATACGGGCCGGAACGGGTTACCGACGACCTCCCGGAACAGGTTACATTGCTCCAGCGCATCTATCCCCTCGCTCGGGAAGAGCGACCAGTCTCGCGACACGGCTACGACCAGGGCGTCTTCGTCGTCTATGCCCCCGCTCTCGCCGTCCTCCCACTTCGCGTAGTGCTTCCTTGCGTAGTCCAAGCTATGCGCCTGGGCGCACATCGCGAACACCCACAGACGCAGCTTGCGGTCGTTGACGAAGCCGGCGTAGTTCAGCAGCGTCGTCGGGTTGCGGCACTCGAAGTACTCCGCTTCGTTCATACGCGCACCCAATCGGTCGCCGGGCTGGTGACCTTGTGCGAGGTCGAGGTGAAGCCGACCGTGAGTACCCCTTCGGGGCACTCGAAGCCGCAGTAGCCGTCGCCGTAGACGCCGACCACGATCCCGTCCTCGTCGCCGAAATCGGTGACGTGGTTGTTCTTGGCGCGGACCTTGTCGCCCTTGATCCAGACTTCTTTCTTAGTCTCGCTCATCATCGACTCCCTTAAAACGGCGAACACCCTTGCGAAATACACCACTGCGGCGACGACCGGACCGACTAGCAGCACCGTCACCATGCCAGCGGTCATCATGCCCGGCGTCACTTCCTTCAGGCCACGCTGCTTGTCCCCTTCGGTCAGCCAGAAGTCCGGGTTGTAGATCATGTCATACGCCGCGTTGATCGACATGACGATGCTAGCGCCGAAGTAGAACGCTACGAGCAACCACACCATCGCTCCGTCCTCCTAAGGCCCGTCGATCGCCTTGATCAACGCCTCCTGCCACTCCTGCCACTTGTCAGCCGTCTTCTGCGCTACCTTCCAGGCTTGAATCCGCCTCTTCTTCTCTGCCGCGTGGTAGTTGTCCGTGTTGCCGCTGATGATGTCGTATTGCCTCTTCAGTTCTGCGGCCTTTCTGGTCATCGTCTCCAACCGCTCGGTGACGTGCCGCAACAGTCCCCGCAGCCCGGCCTCTTTGTTCATCGCCTTGCCGCACTCCGGGCAGTAGTTTCCGGTGCGCTCCTTACCGCAGCAGAGCATCATTTCACTCCGTAAAGTCTACCCAGTTCCTCTTTAATTTCCCGCTCGACCTCGGCCATCTGCTTCACGGTGCGCTGGTCGTAGTTGTTCGTCTCGACCATCGTCCACAGGCTGGCGAACTTGGCGATCTTGTTCCACGCCGCCAAGGATTTCCCGGACAGTTCCGGCAGGGGCGGCAGCGGCTTGGCCTCGGCCGGGTCGTTTTGGGCCATCCTCTGGGTGACCGGGTGTACCGACAGGCTGCCGATCGGCATCGTGTGTAGCATCGATTGGACGACCTGGGGGAGCATGCCTTCGACCGTCTCCTCCAACCGCGTGATCCGCTTGGCGAGCGACTCGGCGGTAGGCGTCGTGATGTGAAGTTGATCGCGCTGCGCCTCCAGTTCATGCAGTTGGTTCATCAGATCGAAGTGCTCGTGGCCGGCTTGGATCATCATCCTCTCCAACTCGACCCACTGCGCCTTGTCGTAGTCCGGCGTTAGGTACGCCTTGGACCACAGAGTGTTGAGCAGCGTCCGCATACCTTCGGTGTTCATCCGATCACCCCCGATTTGCCGTCTAGGAGGCCCGTGTGGCCTCGCGAATGTTTATCTACCCGATAATGGGGTCGAACCGTTCCAGCCTGTTAAACAAAGTCCTAGAAGCAGGAATCGCTATCCCGGGCGGACGCCCAGCGATTCGAGAAAGAACGGCACCCATTTCGGGTTCCCCGAATCGTACCGCCGCGATACGTCCGCGAGCAAGGAGAGGAACTGCTTGTTCGAGTACGAGAAGACGTACGACTTGAGGTCACCGGACCAGTCGGCCCAGTTGGCGACACGCTTGTGGACGCTGCGCATCCAGTGGGTGGCGGCGGACTGCGCATGCATCCCCATGACGGCGATCACCTCCTCGATGTAGTGCGCAAGTTCACGCATCTCCATCGGCGTCCGGCCTTGGAGGGTGTCGCCTTCGGCGATCCGCTTCTTGACCCGGTACAGCTTCGAGTACATCGCCTTCATCGCGTCGTACGTCCTGGCGGTCGCTTCGGGGAGGTTGGTGAGGCTGCCCTTGGGCCAGCCCAGCGTCTTCAATTCGTCTACGATCTCGACCACCTCCGGTTCGAGGATTACCGGAGTCGATTTATCCGGCATCGTGATCAAAGGCTTGGTTGTCCTCTTCATCTTGTCCTGCATATCCGCGAACCGGTCGTAGAACGTCTTCGGTGTCTTGCAGCGCCACTGATCGGGGTTTTTTTCCCACCAGTCCAGCACGTCCGTTACCTCGGTGACGACTCCCTTGCATTTGGCGATCAGCCGAACGAAGTGAGGCTTCGCCTCTTGCAGGGAGACGTTCCACGGTGTCTTCTTGACCTCCTCGACGATTCGTTTGAACCAGCGAGCGCAGCGAGCGGGTTCCGATTCGTCAGGTGGCGGTTTGATTCCTAGCTCGAATTTGTCTTGTTGCGCGCGCGCCACTTTATCTCTGGGTGGCGTTCCGTTCTTTGTGTGTGTTCCATTGCGCGTGTGCGCCGAACCAGCCGCGTCAGCGGCTGTTCGCGCTCTCTCTAGTATCTCTGTATTTACTCTAGTCTCTCTGTGTGCAGAAAATTGCATGGGTGTAGGTGTTACGGATTGCATCTGTACAGATGTTAATTCCGGTGCAACCAATTGCACCCCATCGAACCTTTTGATGCGACTCCACGCCGTCTCCATGAGCCTGAAATCCTTGCCATTCCGGTTGATCGTACCCACACGCGCGAGCAACCCGATCTTCACCATCTTGGCGATGATGTTCTGGATCTGCCGCACTTCTAGGTTGAGTTTCTTCGCAAGGTAGGCGTTCGACGCGAAACACCCGACGCCCCGCGTGTGAACGAGGTGATCGACGTACATCAGGAGGAGAGCCTCACTGTGTCCGACCTCTCCGTCCTCGATCAGGAAGAGAATCTCTTCCGGGAACGAAGGGCGGCAGCGTAGTTGATGTTCTTCTTCGGATTCTTGACGGAGGGTGGGGTCGGACGTAGGATGTCTGTCGGACATCTAAGTGCCTTTCTGGAGAAGGTGCTAGATTCGGGGCCGGTGAGTTCGTCGCTCACCGGCCCCCTCTTTCTACCCATGCCGTTCTTGATCGTCAACTACGGAATAGGCTCGGTCCCTTCAGGCCATACGCCGTTCAGCCTGTCCTCCATCGACCACTTCGACTCTAGCGTACTGCCTTCGTCACGACTTCCGATGAAGCGGAAGTTCCAGAGCCTGACTAAATCTACTTCCCTTAACCTCCCGGTTATCTCTCTTACCTTCAGCGCAGTTAGGTTGAGTTCGGCAGCAATGTGCTCGTCATCGAATCCATCTTGCACATCATCGACTCCACTCCACCGGACGGCGTACTCGTCGATCATCAGAAGTACCCACGCCTCCTTACAGGACAACTCCCCTCTGGCAATCATCTGCCGGATGTCGTGGAACACGATGGAGAACCTTTGAAGGTACTCCGCGTGTCTTGTCTGCCTCTCTACCGATGTACTCATCACTTCTCCCTGGTTAGCTCGTACTTCAGCCACTCCTGACGCTCGTCACTCCACCCCTTACCGGCCCACGTCCGGTCCGATGGTAGATAGCGCAGGTAGATCATTTCGGCGCTGCTGTAGCCGAACCTCCTCCCCGGCGGACACCCTAGCGTGTCCAGCTTACCCCACCACAACAGCAGGCGTCCCTTCCTATCCACCTCCCAATCACCGGAGTGCCCGTCGTACAGCCCTTTCGCCCGGTTGAAGAGGATGTAATGCCGGTGGTTGACCAGCCGGAGGGCGTACTCCTTGCCTCCCCACGTCAGGTTGTAGTTCCCAGGAGTGAACTCCGGCCCCTGCTTCGGGAACGGCAGCGGCGCAGCCAGCGCGAGCATCATGATCAGGTGCATCTCTTATCTCCAATGCAAGGCCCCGGCGATCTCGAATATGACGGCGATGAAAGCGTAAGTGATCGTGGCCGCGATGACCGCCAGCAGGGCGAAGAACAACACCTCTTTCCACTTCACTTGAGCGTCTCCTCCCGGTGCTTGGCCCACTCCCAGGCCGCCGCGATGAACGCATCGAACAGCGTTCGGTGATCCTTCATTGAATGAATTCGCTCCTCGACCGACTTTGTGTAGTCCGGAGCGTCCGTGTTCTTCATGACCGCCGATTTGTTGGTCGCGAACCCCAACGCCACCTTGTGCGGCAGGCAGCACGCGGGCAGTACCGTGTAGTCGTTCTTGTGCGGGAACCAATCCCGGTCCATCCAGCGGTACTTCTTACCGTCGTCGGTCACCGGGAACCGCTTGTAGCGCACCAGCGCCCGCAGCCCCCAGATCGTCGGCTCGAACGCCGGGTTGCCTTCCTCCTCGTAGTGGTCCGCCAGCACCTGAAACGGCAGCCACGGCCCCTCGTTGACTTGCTGCTCGATCACCTGCGCCAGCGTCAGCCCCTTGCGATTCAAGGCCGGGTCCTTGTCGGTCAGGAAGATCGGCTTATCTACCTCGAAGGTATACATCTGGTTCGGGTAGCCTTGGATGTTGACCTTGTGGTAGCTGAGTTTAATCGTGTTCATCTCGGGATGAATGAGGTAGATCTTGCTCATCTAGGTTACTCCAGCCATTTGCGGATCTCCGTTAACTCTTCTTGGGTGGCGCTACCCGGGTCCGGCGAATCGATCTTGATGCAGATGGTTTCCCCCGGGAAACAACTCAGCGCATCCGCCAATCGGTTTGCGCGGCGTTGCGCGAACCCTTCGGCGTCCAGGCAGATGACGCGGCGGGGGAACCGCGACAGCCGGTCCAGTTGCGCGTCGGTGACCGCCAGCCCGAACGTGGCGACCGCGCCCATGCCGATGCTCCACGCATCCAGAGGACCCTCGACCACGATCACCGCGTTAGACGCCCAGCGCTCCCCGTAGAGCACCTCCTTGTGACTCACTACCTCCTCGTCTGGCGCTGCCGACTTGTAGCGTATGCCACGGTCGTGCAGTTGCCGCGTCGTGAAACTCACCACCTCGCCGTGCTCGTCCTCGATCGGGATGACCAGCGACCACGGGTGCGAAGATACCCGGCCGGTCGCCATAACCCCCCACGTCCTCATGATCTCATCCGGGTCGAACCCTCTACCCCGCAGGTACTCGCGGTGCGCCCCAGCGCCGTAGCCCGGGTTGACCGACCCGGTGTTCAGCGGGTACGTCCCCGTCGGCATCTTCAGCTTGCCACGGGGCTTCTTGCGTACCCTAGCGGCGTTCATCCCGCCCATGACCTTGCGGCATTCGTCGTAGTTCATGCCCGCCGCGTGCGAGAGAATGAACGCCGTGTTCTGCTTGCCGCAGACGTAGCAGCACGAGGCGTGCGAGCGTTCGTTGATGCCCAGCCGGAAGTGCCCGGACCCTGGCGAGCACATCGGGCAGTCGAGGTTAACCCACCCGTTGGAGCAGTGGTGGTGCATCCCGGGGAGGCGGTAATCGATGTCGTGCTCGTCCAAGAACTCGATCAGGTTCATCCGGTCGTCTCCTTTACCCAGTGGCGCACGACCTTGGCCGATGCGTCCCAGCCGATCTCCTCCAGAACGTCAGCGAGCGCCGTCCAATTGAAAGTATCCTCCGGCTTCTCGCTGATCGCCAGCATCACCCCGGGCATGGCCGATTTGGCGAGGTCGTAGGAGCCGTTGATGATGTCGCGATACCGGAGGTATCGGATCTCCCAAATCATCTTGAACACGACCTCGCTGCGGGTTGATTCATCCCACCAGTTGAGGAACCAGCGGCAACCGGCCGGTTCTCCAATTCGGTTATCACACTCGAACGACAGCCGGGCGAAGTACTCCTCGACCTCGCCTACCGTCTCCAGACCTTCGCCCTTCCAACCGCCGTAGCCGATGATGTCGGCCCCCTCGCAGGGCCAATCCTGCACCGCTTGCAAAGGAGGCGGTTGCGTCGTAGCGCCCTGGATCAGCGCCTTATCGTCCGCCAGCAGACCCTCGAAGATTGCTTGTATCGCTTCGTTACTCAAGAGCGGGTAGAACCCCTCGCGCCAGACTTTGCGCCAACTGTCCACGGTAGCACCCTCCCAATGTTCCCGGTTACGCCTGCTTGCCGTCCTGACGCATGTATGACAGACTGCTATTCCGTGCCACGGCGTGCCTTTCGGGGCCGTGGCCCAGTGCGCCTCACGTCCCGGCCTGCGGCAGGTGCAGCATATGAACGGGCCGCCGTCACTAGCGGTTATCGGCTTCCACATCACCCCCTCCTTTCCGCTGTCCTTTGCATCCGCTCCCGTTCCCGGATCGCCTGCTCGACTTCGACCATCGCGTTGGCGTGCCCCGCTAGCGCGTCTTCCTTGGACCGGTAGCGCCACTGCGATTCGTCGAGGTGCGGCAGAACGCCGTCGCTGAAGATCATCGTCTCCCACAGTATGGGACCGTCCTCATCTCCCAATGAGTGGTCCCCTGGCAGGAATACCGTGGATACCATGACGCCTTCGCACGGCTTATCCTTGGCTAGGTGGCGGTTTGCCTTCTCGTACCAACGTGACCAAGTCATGAAGTCTACCGACTTGATCTCGTCCGTCTCCCGGTCCCAGATCCAGTGTTCCATGACGCACCTCGACTTCACTGAATGAAGAAGGGAGGACCGTTCCTCCCTTCATAACCGCCCACGCTATCCGTGCGTGTTACTTCGTCTCCTTTTCCTTCTCTTTCTTCTCGCAGATCATGTCGTTCATGACCTTGGTCATGCGCAGGTCGGTGATCTTACCTTCGACCCACTCCATCACCAGCCCGGCGAACGTGCGGACGGCGGGGTCTTCGCGCGGCCCGTCGAACCCGCCGAAGAAGTCCTTGACCTCCTTGAGGGATCGGGGCTGTTTCTTCTTCTCTTCGCCCGGCTTTGCCGCCGCCTCCTTGGCCGCGCGGACGCCCTTCTTGACGATCTGGGAGGGCGTTTCGGCCGGCTTCTTACGGCCGTTGACCGCCGGCTTTGCCGACGCCTTGGGTGCCTTCGGACCCTTCTTGGCCGGCTCCTTCTTGTCCCCGTCGCCGTTAGCAGACGGCGGGTCCTGAGGCATCGCCGCCGCCTCTTCGATCAGTTCCGCACGGCGCTTCTTCTCCTCCGCTTCGTGCTCGTCCTGCATCTGCTGAATCTTCAGCAGGATCTCGTCCTGCGAGATGTCATCGACCTCCGACAGGTCGCAACCCGCGTCCAGGCCGATCACGCCCTCGTGGATCAGCTTCAAGACCTTGCCCCGCAGCCCGGTCAGCTTCTTCAGCCTCGACACGACCGACGGCTGTTGGTTGTACAACTCCGCGATCTTGGTGTCGGCCCAGCCGTGCTCCTCGCGGAGGCGCTTCTGGTTGAAGGCGTCGTCAACCCAACTGGTGGCCGCGACGTCGCGGTTGTTGCGGATGCCCCTGACCAACGCCTCCTCGGCGCTGCACCGGGTCACCAGAACCTTGATCTTCATCGGCTCGTCGGGGTGCAGTTCGTTGTAACGGATAGCCGCTTCGAGCCGCCTGCGGCCGGCGTGAACCTCCAGCCGCTTGGACGGCTCGACGATGCGGCACTCGATCGGGACCAACTGCCCCTGCGGGTTGCCGGTCGTGTCCACGCTCTCGTAGCTCGCCACCAACTCCATCACTTGGTCGTCCGTGAACTCGAAGAAGCGGCTGTTCTTGCCCTTCTCGATCTGCTTGGGATCGACGAAGAGGAAAGACCCCTGAGTCACCTGCCCCGCGTTAACCTTCGGTGCTGTCGCCATGATCCGTACTCCCTTTATTCGAGGGTCCGGCGAAGTGCCGGACCCTTTACTGCTACCTGTACTATAACACTGGTTCGGCGTCGGACAAGCCGTGAATCGGCTTTATTCCGTGAACTGAATGATCTCGATGTAGACGTTGAACATGTTCCACCAGAGGCGCTTGCCTCCGTGCTCCTCGATCCAATCCATGACTATCTGCGGTTCCGTAAGTTCCGGGTACGCCCCGTTCCTGTAGTCGAGCCGACCCAACTCCTGACGCTGCTCCTGGGTGAGCGAATCAAACCACCGCTTCATCTCTTCGGAGGCGTTGGCGTAGTAGTTGAATGCGTAGCGCTCCGTCATCGGATCACCTGCGTGTAGATGGCTATCCACCACTCCCTCTCGCCTCCGTGCTCTTCTATCCAGTCTTTTATAATCGGCCGTATGTCTCTGTTGTCGTACCCGCCGGAGCCGTAATCCATGCTGCCCAGTTCTTGGATCTGCTTCTCCGTCAAGGAGTTCAGCCAATCATTTAGTTCGCCGTGAACCGACCAACCGGGACGTGGACCGACCTTGTACTTCATTCCTTTTTCTCCACGATGAGCGTCTCGAACAGCCGCCACCACTCCCTTTCACCGCCGTGCTCCTCTATCCAATCTTGTGTGATCGACTGCTTGACGGCGGCCTCTTTCTGGTTGTAATGGTAGCCGAAGTCGATGCTTCCTAGCTCTTGAATTTCCGCTTCGGTCAGCGATTCGAGCCACTCCTCTAATGTGACAAGCTCCTTCTCGATGTAATCGTAGTCGTACGAGTCGTGGACCTTGATCTTGAAGCGCTTACCCATCATCCCCTCGCCTCGAAGTCCATCCACCATTCCCTATTACCGCCATGCTCCTCGATCCAATCCTGCGTGACGGCTTTGACATCATCGCTACCCTTCCTGCCGTATTTGAACGTGCTGTCGATCGCCGCCAGTTCCTGCCTTTGCGCTTCGGTCAGTGTTTCAAGCCACTGCCTGATCTCTTGCTCGGTTTTCCGGTCGGTGAAGAAGAACCTGAAGGGTAACATCATTTGTCTTCCTCTACGATCTCGGTTAGGATGGCCCACCACCAGCTTCGCTTCCCTCCATGCTCCTCGATCCAATCGGCGGCGATTTCGCGGTAGCTCCCTTGATCGCGCACCGATGGTACTAGGCCGCTGGGGTAATCGATGCTGCCCAGTTCCTGCTTTTGCTCCTCCGACAGGCTTTCCAACCATCTCATGAACTTGAAGTCTTCCCTGTCCACTTGGGTCCTTGGCCCTATGATATAGCGCTTACTCATTGTCCTTCTCCACGACGGTGTAGAAGACGTACCACCAACCGCGATCACCGCCGTGATCTTCGATCCAATCCCTGATGATTCCGGCTGTAGGGGTGTATCTCCGTGGATCCGTCTCCGTATCGTATGTATGGTCAAGTGCCGCCAGTTCCTGGTACTGCTCGCTGCTCAGGCTAGCAAGCCACTTGTTGAATGCGTTTGCGGTTTGCGGCTTGGCGTTGTCGTTGACCTTCACTACTATTTTCATCTAGTCACCTCCCTTGACCAGCATGTCACATACCAAGTCGAACACGTCGAACCCGCTCTCGGTGACCTCGCCGTCAAGCACCATATCCACGTTGCGGGATTTGGCCTGCACGGCTTTGCATACCTTGGTGTCTATGGTTTCGCTGGCTACCAGAAAGTAAGCCGATGTCGGTATCCCCACTTGCCCGCGATACAACCCCTGACAGCGGTCGATGCACTGCGCGTGCATGCCGGGACTCCAGGCGAACTCGCAGAAGGCAACGTTGGAGCAGGACGTGCAACTCCATCCCTTACCGGCCGCCTGCATGTTCCCGCTGAAGAGTACGCAGCGCGGATCTTCATTGAATGAATCGAAGCGCTCCTGCCTCCTGTTGACCGGTACGCTGCCGTGGACCACGACGCTGCCCCGGACGCTCGCGGCCAACTCCTCGACCACGCGGGTATGCCAGCCGAACATCATGAGCTTCTCGCCGGACTCAAGGAACGTACGCTGCCAGTCGATGACCCCGGGTACTTTCAGGTGGGCGGCCAACTGCTTCAGCACGTTCACGCGCTGCATCGCCTCGGTGCGTACCGCACGCTCGGCGGCTTCCGGGGAGTAGTTTTTCTTCAACCACTTGACCACGTCGAGTTCCGCTTCGCGGTACTCCTTGCGCTCCTTGGTCCCCAGTTTGATCGGCACCACGCTGCGGGTGACCGGCGGTAAGTCCTTGAGTACGTCCTCTTTACGTCGTCTGATCAGGCACTTGGCACGCAGCCGTTCGTGGAGTTCCTGGGTGTTCGTAGCCCCCTTGAACTCCCACTTGCCGCTGAAGGGGTTGCGGCGTGCGCCGCCGTAGCGGTGCCCGAACTGGTGAGCGCTGCCCCATTCGGCTTCGTCCAACATGCTCAGGGTGGACCAGAACTCGAACGGCCTGTTCTCGATCGGCGTACCCGAAGCGAAGATGATCTTATCCACGCCTTGGGATAGCTTGCGTGCGGCCTTGGAGCGTATCGTCGTTGGCGTACGCAGCGCCTGCGCCTCGTCGAAGATGAGCAACCGGGGCTTCAGCGCCTTCAAGGTCGGCAGCCAGTCGCGCAGGATGTCGTAGTTGATGACCGTCACCGGTTCGTTGTACGTCCCCGCTATCGGCGCGTTCGTACCGCTGGCGACGTTCGCCTTCAGGCCGATGTGCTTCATGCACTCGCGTCTGGTGTTCTCCTTGAGCGAGGCTTCGGTGACGATGACCGCCGGCCGCAGTTCGGGGTGCCGATCGACGTACGCTAGGTACTGCACCGTGTTGTGTGTCACGATGAAATCGTTAGTGATGTAGAGGCTGTCGGGAGCGCTGACGCTAATACACTGGCACTCCTCCTTACCATCTTCCTCGATCTTGATGATGGCTCGACTAGGTTGGTACTTCGTCCTAGGTTTGTACGCCTTCGCCTTGCGGGATAGGAGGAACGGGTTAACGTGTCCGGGCAACGAGATGTTGATTCTGTAGCTCGTTGCCCCTCGCCTTCTTTCGCCTTTGTAGGTGTAGTAGGTATCTTTCGCCTTGATCCGCGCAACCCCTCCGATTGACTGGATTAGCCCACGTACCTGTTTGGCTAGGATTCGTGAGCCGGTGCTGTACTCGACGGTGCCTCCCCCGTCGTACACACTTCCGTCGCCGTCCATCAAGCCCCTTAGCAGTGCGAGCCTGATCTCGGACGTGTTGAGTAGGTAGGCAGACGGAACACGTTTCTCGGAGAACCCTTTTCCCATCAAATCGAGGCTGCGAAGGATCTCGGTCAGCGGGTTGGTGCCGTTCCTGGCAACGCCGTTCGTTTTCGAGATGCTGAAGTCGATGGCGTTGTGCTGCTTGAGTGCAACTCCCTGCGGCAGTAATTCTACGATCCTGTCAAGCGTTTCTCGGTCCGGTATCGTTACCCTTGGTGTATTCGTGGTCAATCCGCCGTTGGCGATCAGGAAGCCAACGAGGTACGGGTCGAGGGGTACGTCTTGGGCAATGAACTCCACCGGGGCGATCATGGGGATCGACCACTTGGCGTTGCCGTTGGTGATTGTCAAGTCGTCTATCAGTTCTTCCGTAGTCTTGACTCTTGACGGCTTGTCGTGCATGCGGTCGGATGGGCTGGAGACTGCCCATAGATGGCTTCCGCAGCACCTCGCACAGGAACCGTCGCGGAACGTGACTTTGTAGACTTGCTTCACGCCTTGAGGGAATACCCCGGTGACGTGATGCGTCTTTCCGTCTCTTCCGATGATCGGCTCACCGATGACGATGCATCCCATCTCGACCCAGCCTTGCGGGGTCAGGACCAGTGAGTTCATGGGTTGGGCCTTTCCAAGTCCCATGCTATCACCCAAGATACAGCGACCGCCGAACCGCTCGATCATCTCCAAACCGTCGGCTTGAAACGGTAAAAGCGTGGACAGCAACATCAAGTTACTCCGCAGTGGTGTTTGACTTCATTCAGTGCAGACTCGAACCGCGTCCGGCCCATGACGCCGTAGAGGTACTCTTTGGCGCGTATCAAGGCGTAGCGTACGTCGCCCTGCGCCTCGACAATGAGCGTGGTCGCCACCTCCCTGGCGTCGTTGGACAAGAGCGCCATGAACTCCAGCCCGCTTGTCGGTCCGTCCTTCTCGTCGGGCAGTTGGCGGTGCGTCCGGTAGTCCTCGCGTCTGCGGCTGGCCCGGATGTGGTTCATGGTCTGGATCCTGACCCAGCCGCCGAACGAGCCGCAATCGCTCCTGTACGTCGTCACCGCCCTCATGAAGGCCAATGACCCAAGCGATTCGTACTCCTCTGCGAGGTCTACTCGGCCCTTGGCCATCGCCCTGGCGACCGCGAGGATCTCGCTTCTAACTTCCCTGTACGCCCTGTCGAGGTCCATGTCTCACTCCCTGTTGAGAGCCTGATCGATCCAGATGTAGGCTTGCCGCGTCACTTCACCGACCACCAGCAGGTCATGTACGCCGAACGATCCGCTCCTGCCTCTGCCCTTGTCATCCGCGTACTCGCGGAAGAGAGTGGCGCTGTACCACACCACCCCTTCTGTCGTTACGTTCTCGCGGATGTAGCACTTGACGTTTCCCAGAGCAATCGTGTGAGCCGGAATCTTCTCGTTGACTTTCATGAAGTTACTTCGCTCCTGTTACGACCTTGAAACAGCCGTACATCCGCTTCAATTGATCGCTGATCGGACAACTGCTGATGGGCGGATGATACCCCACCACCTTGTCCATCTTGATCAGCAACTCCTTGCTCGTCTCGCCGTTGACGTCGTCGCGCAGCATCTCCAACTTCACCAATCGGCTGGAGACGATGTAATGCTTCCGCAGCGTCTCCATCACCAGCGCATCACCCTGCGCCCGTGTCAGCCAGCAACGGTCCATCGCGTCGAGGATGTCCTGGTACGTCTCCAAATCCCGACCTAGCCACTTGGAGATGTGGTCCTCTGCTGCGGCGAACAGAGGACCACGCGCTAACCTGCGGTTCAAGTAGTAGCGCGAGAAGACGAACGTACCACCGGCCTTTTCAAGGCCCTCGATCCCGCCGTAGAGGTTGCACGGCCTCCTGTTGTTGTGCGAGAACGTGAACCCCAGGAACGCCCTGTAGTGGCGTGTCAGGCGGGGCGCGAAGGCGTTCTTGACCTCGACGGCACCCGTAAACGCGGTGCCGTCCTGCGTCGTTGACAGCCGTTCCTCCCCGCACTTGAACCCGATGTTCTTGATCAGGTCCCGTATCCGGGCCAGGAAGTCGGCCCGGGGGATGTACTCGGCAACGCTCTTGCTACCTGCCTTGGTGTCCACGGCGATCCGCGCCAAGGCATTTTCGTAGAGTTGAATCATTTTTGTCCTCGTTCCAGGGAGTTCAGAAGCAGGCGAATTTCGGCGAGCACTTTGTCCTCTTCCGGGTTACGTCCGACCAGCGATTCGTTGACCTGCCAGAGCAGGTCGAGCATGCGCGGCACGCTGGCGATAGCTTCGGCTTTGGTGGCCGCCATCTGCTCGACACGCCGTAATTCGTCCTTGCTGTACTCTCCGGTGCGCAACTCGGCCCGCAGCGTGGCGACCAAGCGGATGTTGATGTCCTTGACCTTCCAGGCTACGAAGTCAGCCGACCCTCGTTCTTCGGCTATCCACAGTCCGTCGCCCTCGATCATGTCATCTCCCCCCTGGTGACACCGATGATGCTC
>Ga0134122_10000861_pt1 | contig 21269 bp, 15 predicted proteins | sample KB302_FD_96461 | JGI IMG/M metagenome (GOLD analysis project Ga0134122, IMG submission 96461) | Terrestrial soil microbial communities without Nitrogen fertilizer from Kellogg Biological Station, Michigan, USA - KB3-0-2 | ecosystem: Environmental > Terrestrial > Soil > Unclassified ... | reverse complement strand
AGCGGGCACAGATCAGCGGCGCCCGGGAGCGGGGAGAAAGCGTGCGGCGGCAGAAGCCTCGAGGGGCTTTCAGTGGTGGCTGAGGCCGGCCGCATCCGCATCCTCGGCCTCAGCGTCTACCACGCGGACGCCTCGGCGGCGGCGGTGGTGGACGGCCGGTTCGTGGCCGGCGTCGAGGAGGAGCGCTTCCGGCGGATCAAGCACTGGGCCGGATTCCCCGAGCAGGCGATCCGTTTCTGCCTGGAGGAGATCAACGGCGGTGAGCTCGGGGGCGTCACCGCCCTCGCCGTGGCCCGTCAGCCCCGGGCGTACCTGGCGCGCAAGGCGGCCCTGGCCCTCTCCCACCCCCGGAGCCTTCGCCGCGCCCTCGGCCGCGCCCGCAACCTCCGGCAGATCGCGTCTCTCGAGGAGCGGATCGCCGCGGCCTTCGGCGGCGCTGCGCCGCGGCTCTACCCCGTCGAGCACCACCTGGCTCACGTCGCGTCCGCCTTCTTCTGCTCGCCGTTCGAAGAGGCGATGTGCCTGACGGTGGACGGCTTCGGCGACTTCGTCTCCACCATGATGGCCGTGGGGCGGGGAAACGCGGTGGAGGTGCTCGACAGGGTCCATTTTCCCCACTCGCTCGGCCTCTTCTACACGGCGATCACGCAGTTTCTCGGCTTCCCGGGCTTCGGGGACGAGTACAAGGTGATGGGGCTCGCGGCCTACGGCGAGCCCGCGTTCGCCGGCCGGCTCGGACAGCTCGTGCCGCAACGAGCCGACGGCACCTTCGCCTTGGACCTGCGCTACTTCCGGCATCTCTCCGAGGGCGTGGACATGACGTGGGAGGACGGAGCGCCCGAGCTGGGGACGATCTACACGCCTGCCCTGGAGGAGCTGCTGGGCCCCGCCCGCCGGCCCGGCGAGGAGCTGACCCAACGCCACAAGGACCTCGCGGCTTCCCTGCAGGCGGTCTACGAAGAGCGTTTTTTCGCCCTGGTGCGGGCACTCCAGCGCCGCACCGGTGTGAAGCACCTCGCCCTCGCCGGCGGTTGCGCCATGAACTCGCTGGCCAACGGAAAACTCTTCGACCGGACCGCTGTCGAAGGCGTCTTTATCCAGGCCGCGGCCGGCGACGCCGGCACGTCCTTGGGGGCTGCTCTGTATGTCCATCATGTGGTGCTCGGAGCGCCGCGAAACGGCTTCGTCATGGAGCACTCCTATTGGGGACCCGCCTATGAGGAGCGGGAGATCCGCAAGGCCGTCGCAGCGGCAATCTCCGGATCGGAGGGAAAGGACGGCACCTTCGGGGAGGTCCAAATCGAGACCATTCTCGACGAGGGCCGTCTGACCGAGGAGACCGCCGAAGCAATCGCCCGAGGTGAGGTGGTCGGCTGGTACCAGGGACGTTCCGAATGGGGACCCCGCGCCCTGGGCAACCGCTCGATCCTGGCCGATCCCCGCCGGGCGGACATGAAGGAGCTCCTGAACTCCAAGATCAAGCGCCGGGAGTCCTTCCGGCCCTTCGCTCCCTCCGTGCTCGAAGAGCGGACCGGCGAGTGGTTCACGATCGACTACCCCGATCCGTTCATGATCAAGGTCTACCCCATCCGTCCGGAGAAGCGGCCCCTCGTTCCCGCCGTCACCCACGTGGACGGCACCGGACGGCTCCAGACCGTTTCACAGCGGGCAAACCCCCGCTACTGGAAACTGATCGCCGCCTTCGACCGCCGCACCGGCGTGCCCATGGTGCTCAACACCTCCTTCAACGAGAACGAGCCGATCGTCAACACACCGATCGAGGCGCTCGACTGCTTCCTGCGCACCCGCATGGACCGGTTGGTGCTCGGCAACGTCGTGCTGTCCCGCACCTCGTGAGAATCCTGCTCGTCAGCCACGCTCCCCTCACGGCCGAGCTTGGGGCAGCCCAGAGCGCCCTCCATCTTGCAGCGGCCCTCCGTGACCGCGGGCACGACGCGGCGGCCTGGTCTCCGGTGCCTCTGCCGCCGGGTACGCGTTGGTGGAGCTTCTTGCGCCGGCAGCGCGAGGCCATCGAGGCCTTCGCAGCCGCGCACGGTCCCTTTGACGTGATCGATACGCCTGCCGTCTCCGCGAGCCACCACCTCGCACGCTGGGGGTGCCTGGTGGTGCGAAGCATCCAGCCGGAGCTGCTCTACCTTTGGCAGGAGGTCCTGGGCAGCCTGGGACAGCGTCTCCCTCCCTTGCCCCGGGCGCTCGTTCATGCGGCGCTGGCCATTCCCCGCGGTATCGCCATCGTTTCCGGCTGGCGCCGGGCGCGCTTCATTTTTTGCCTGGGCGACATCGAGCTCTCATGGATGCTCCAGCGCTTCCCTCGCTGGCGACCCAAGCTGGGCTCCTACGCCTGCGCCCCGGCATCCTCCGAGAGGCTTGCACTGGCGGAGATCCGGTGCCGGCGTCAGCCGCGGCCGGAGGGCGAGGGGGTCCGTTTCCTCTGGGTCGGCCGATGGGCCACGCACAAGGGAACCCGGCGGCTGCTGCGCTGGATCGCGGAACGCGTCTCCTCCACCCCCGCCGACACCATCACCCTCGCCGGATGCGGCGACGCCGCGAAACGGGATCTCCCGCCCGAATGGCTCCGCTCCGGCCGGGTCCGCGTCGTTCCTTCCTTTTCCCGGACCGAGCTTCCCGAGCTCCTGGCCTCTCACGACGCGGGATTGTTCACCAGTACGGTCGAGGGGTGGGGCCTGAGCCTCAACGAGATGCTGGAGGCCGGCATGCCGGTCTTCGCCACCGAGACGGGCGGCGTCGCGGATCTCAGGCCATTCTTCCCCGAGTCCCTGCGCCCCTTCCCGCCCCCGGATCGGATCGAGCCGTGGCCACCGCTGGAGGACCTCGAAGCCAACGGCTACTTCGCGCGGTTCAACTGGGCCGCCATCGCCAAGTCCTACGAGGAGGTCCTCGGGGCGAGTCTCCATGGCGGCTGAACCTTCCCGCACCGTCGTCCACGTGGCGCAGATCGAGATCGATCAGGAATCGGGGATGGGCCGGGTGGCCTGGCACTGGCGCCGGGAGCTGGAGGCTCGCGGCTACGACTTCGTCCACATCGGCCCCGCAGAGGCGGGCCGGACGATCCACCCCGCTTTTTTCCCCTGGGCCGCGTACCGATCCTTCAGACGGTTGCGGCGCCAGCCGGCGATCATCCTGGCTCACGAGCCGGCGGGCCTGCCCTTTGTCTTGGCAAACCGGTCCACCATCGTCTTCAGTCACGGTCTGGAGCGGCGGGGCTGGCAAGCGACGCTGCGCCAGGCATCCATGGACGGGATTCGAATCCGTGCCAGATCGAGACTGCTGTTCCCGATCTGGCGTCTGAAGCAGGCGGACCTCGCCCTGCGCCGGGCTCGGGCCCTCCTGGTGCTCAACCGCGACGATCTCGCCTATGCCCTGGACCATTACCGGCGCCGCGCGGCGGACGTCCATCTCTTCCAGAACGGCGTGTACCCGATGGAGGCCGAGTCGCCACAGTCGGCCGATCTCCAAGACGTCCTCTTCGCAGGCACCTGGATGGTCCGCAAAGGCGTTCGGACGCTGGTCGCGGCTGCCAAGCTGCTCCGGCGAAAAGGACTCGCTCCACGCTTTATTCTGGCGGGGACGGGTCTGGAGGCTGCGGAGGTTCTGCAGGCCTGGCCGGAGGAGCTGCATTCCGGCCTCCGCGTCATTCCCCGTTTCACTCTCTCCGCCGAGCTCTCCCTCTACGGCGAGGCCGGCATCTTCGTGCTGCCGAGCTTCTTCGAGGGACAGCCACTCTCCCTTCTCCAGGCGATGGCGGCAGGGCGTTGCTGCATAGCTTCGGACATCGGCGGCAACCGGGACCTGATCCGTCACGGTGAGACCGGGCTGCTCTTCCCGGCCGGCGACGCCGAGCAGCTCGCAGCGCGCATCGCGGAGTGCCTGGGCGAGCCTTCCCTGCGATGCCGGCTGGGACAGAGCGCGCGACGGGCCGTCGCAGGACGTACCTGGGAGGCCGCGGCAAGGGACGTCGTTGACTTCGTCGAACGCTTCGGCGGGGCCGGAACGCGAAAGCCGGAGAAGAGATGAGCCCTTATACTGCCGGCGCAAACTTGGCATGCCTCGGGAGGAAACCTTCATGGATCTTGGGCTACGGAAGAACCGCCCAGCCCTCTGGCTTGCCCTAGGAGTGTTCCTGGCCTATTTCTTCACCTCCTCGGGAGGGCTGGAGACAAGCGACGCAGTCTTGCGATACGAAACGGCGAAGTCCTGGATCGAAGGCCGGGGCGGAGCCCTTCCTCCCAAGCTCGGGTGGGAGGGAGGGGCCGTCGTCGCGCACGATGGCCGGGTCTATTCCTTCTATGGTCCGCTGCAGTCTCTCCTCATGGTCCTTCCTCTCCTCGCAGCTCGCGCTCTGCCAGCTCCAGGCGTCGATACGAGCGTCGTCGAGACCTTCGCTATCGCGCTCGGTCTGTTTCCACTCCTCTCGACGGCGGTGATTCTCCTCCTCTTCCTGGCTCTTCGCCGGCTCGGCCACTCCTCCCGGAAATCGCTGCTGGCTTGCTTGGGGATCGCCTTCGCCAGCCTTTTCTGGTCTTATGCCCGCACGGGACAGGAAGAGAGTCTCGTCGCTCTCGGGTACGCCTTCTGGCTGTACGGCGCTTCGCGCCTTGCCTCGGGAGGCAGGTTCGCCGCGACTCTGATGGCGCTTGGCGGTGTCGTAGCCTTCGCTACCCGCTGGGCTAGCGTGCCGCCACTGTGCATCCTCTTTGTCATGACCCTGATTCTGATCTTCCGCCACCGGCAACGGGTCCAGCCGGCAGACATCGCCCTGGGAACCAGCCTTGCGGCCGCGGGCCTGTTCTGCGTGCTCCTCTACAACTACGTCCGCTTCGGCGAATGGCTCGAGACTGGCTACGGACTCATGTATGCCCACCTCCATATGAAAATGTTCCAACTCGACGGCTTCGCGGATCACTTCGCGGCCCTCCTTGCCAGCCCCTATCGCGGACTGCTCTTCTACTCGCCGATCGTCGCGGCGGCAATCGTTGGCGTCTTTCTGCTCCGCCCCGGCACCGAGCGGTTGCTCGGCTTCAGCGGCCTGGGGGTCCTGGTGGTGGCAACGCTTTTCATCTCCGCCTTCCGCTACTGGGCTGGCGGCCACTCCTGGGGCCCAAGGTTTCTCGTCTCGCCCCAGGTGCTGCTCGCCCCCGCCCTGGCGGGATTGTTCGAGCGCTGGCCGCGGAGCGTCTTCCTGGTGCCCGCATTGGCCGCTCTGCAGATCTTTTCGACGGTTCTTCCCGCCTCGACGGAGGAGTATGTGCAATTCAATCTCGAGCGATCACGGCCCGGCTATTGCAGCGAATGGCGCTTCGAATGCACGGCCGTTCCACAGCGCATCCCGCGAGGAATCCGCGCCTTCATCAACACCCTTGAAAACCGACCTGGAATAACTGTGAGGGGCCGGCCGATAGTTCCCGCGACAATCGTCCTTTCCACCTCGGATTACCGAACGCTCTATTGGTGGCCGGTGCGCATCGCATTCCGCCTCCAGAGACTTCCTTCATGGTTGGCTCTTCTCATCTGTCTGGCCGGCTTGGGAGGGTCGGCCGTCTGCATCCGCCGGGCCTGGAAGGCGTCGGCCCGGCCCTCACCAGCCTAGATTCGGGCATCGAAGCCATGCTGCGCATCGCCGTCTTCGGAGCGGGCCACTGGGGCCCCAACCTGATCCGCAACTTCCACAACCATCAGGCGAGCGACGTCGCCTGGGTGGTCGATCGGGACGCGCCGCGCCTGGCCCTCACCAAGGCCCGCTATCCCGAGATCCAGGTGACGGCCGACGCGGCGCAAGTCCTGAACGATCCGCACGTGGACGCCGTCGTCGTCGCCACCCCGACCACCACTCATTACGAACTCGCGCTGGCGGCTCTGCGGGCGGGCAAGCACGTGCTCGTCGAGAAACCGATCGCCACCCGCCTGGCCGAGGCGGAGGAGCTCTGTGCGCTGGCCGAGCGCAACGGGCGAGTGCTCATGGTCGGCCATGTGTTCCTCTTCAACTCGGCGATCCGCCGGGTCAAGGACCTTCTCGGTGAGGGGAAGATCGGGCAGATCTTCTACATCTCCATGTCCCGCACCAACCTGGGACCCATCCGCATGGACGTCAACGCGGCCTGGGACCTGGCGGCGCACGACATCGCCATCGTGAACTACTGGCTGGACGCGGTTCCGACCCACGCCGCCGCCCACGGCGGCTCCTGGATCAATCCGGGCATCGAGGACGCCGTGTTCGCGAGCCTCTGGTATGACAACCGCGTGATAGCCCATCTCCACGTCTCGTGGCTGAACCCCCGCAAGGTGCGCGACATCACGATCGTGGGCGAGAAAGGCATGCTGACTTTCGACGATATGAACCTCTCCGAGCCTCTGCGGCTCTACGACAGGACAGTGACGGACCAGCGGTCACCCGGTTTCATAGACACCTTCGCCTCGTTCCGAACCAGCATCAGGGAAGGCGATATCCTGATCCCCAAGGTCCCCACCAACGAGCCTCTGCGGGCCGAGTGCGATCACTTCCTCGAGTGCATCACCAGCGGGACGAAGCCCGTCTCCGACGGCTGGAGCGGCGCTGCCGCCGTGCGGGTGCTCTCCGCCTTCGACCGCTCCATGACCGGCGACGGCCAGAGGGTAGCGGTATGAGCGACGCTCCCATCCCCCTGGTGGACCTCAAGGCCCAGCACGCCGAGATCGCCGAGGAGGTGGCGGCCGGCTTCGCCCGGGTGATCGAAGGCGCCGCCTTCATCCTGGGGTCTGCGGTGGGCGAGTTCGAAGAGGCGTTCGCCAGCTTCTGCGGTGCATCCCATTGCGTCGGCGTGGCCAACGGCACGGACGCCATCGAGTTGATCGTCCGCGCGCTGAGCCTGGGTCCCGGCGACGAGGTGCTCGTGCCGGCCAACACGTTCATCGCCACGGCGCTCGGCGTGCTGCGCGGCGGAGCCCGGCCGGTCCTCGTCGATTGCGACGAACATCACCTAATGGACCCGCAACAGGTCGAGGACAGGATCACCCCGCGGACCCGGGCCATACTGCCGGTCCACCTCTTCGGGCAGACCGCGGACATGGAGGCCCTCCGCGAGATTGCAGACCGGCGCGGCCTGATCCTGCTGGAGGACGCCGCCCAGGCCCAGGGGGCGAAACGCCACGGCCGGCCCGCGGGCAGCCTCGGCACCGCCGCGGCCTTCAGCTTCTACCCCGGCAAGAACCTCGGTGCCTACGGCGACGCCGGCGCCGTCACTACCCCGTCGGACGAGATCGCCGGCCACCTCCGCAAGCTGCGCAACTGGGGAAGCGATCGGAAGTATTACCATCCCGAGATCGGCTTCAACTCGCGGCTCGACACGCTCCAGGCCGTGGTGCTCTCCGCCAAGCTGAAGCGCCTGGAAGATTGGAACGAGGCGCGGCGGCGGGCGGCCGCCCGTTACGGCCGGCTTCTCGCCGGCGTCGCCAGTGTCGAGACGCCGCGCACCCTGCCGGGCAACGAGCACATCTGGCACCTCTACGTCGTCCGCGTGCCGCGACGGGATGAGGTGCTCGCGCGGCTGAAGGCCGATGGGATCGAGGCCGGCATCCACTATCCAACGCCCCTCCACCTGCACGGCGCGATGCGCCATCTCGGCCACCACGAAGGGGATTTCCCGGTCGCCGAGAAGGCCGCACGGGAGATCCTGTCCTTGCCGATGTACCCGCACCTCGGCGCCGCGGATCAGGAACGCGTGGCCGCCTGCGTGCAGGAGGCGGCCGGCAGATAGGCCACCGGCCCGCACCGGCCGAGAGAGCACCTTGCGACCTCGCCTCAGCGTCCTCGTCACCAGTGCTGGCGCCGCCCCGGCCGCGGCCGTTCTGAAGGCCCTGCGTGCGCAGTCCCGTTATGACGTGACGGTGGGCGCTGTCGACATGGCCCGGTACGCCGTCGGTTACCGCCTGGCCGATTGGTGGGAGGTGGCGCCACCGGCCTCTGATCCCGGCTTCGTGCCGAAGCTGCTCGAGATCTGCCAGCGGCGGCGGGTCCGCTACGTGTTCCCCATCATCGACGAGGAGATCCCCGTCTGGGCACGTCACCGGCAGCAGTTCGCCCAGGCGGGGATCACCGTCTTCGTCAACCCGGTTGAGTGCGTGGACCGCGTACGGGACAAGAGGCGAACCGCCGAGCACTGTGCGCTGCAGGGAATTCCCCATCCGCGCTTGTTCGAAGCGGACGAGGCCTTGCGCCTGCCGTCCTCCGCCTACCCTCTGTTCGCCAAACCCGCGGCAGGGCGAGGAGGCATCGGAGCCATGAAGATCGACAGCTCCGGCGAGCTGCAGCGGCACCTGGAGAGATACCCGGACGCCCTGGTCCAGGAGCTCATCTCCGGCCACGAGTACACTACCGACGTCCTGGTGCGTGACGACGGCTTCCTCTTGGCCGTCGTACCCAAGCGCCGGCTGGAGGTCAAAAGCGGCATGGCCACCAAAAGCATCACGGAGGCGCAGCCTGCGGTGATGGCTCTCGTCGAAAGGGTCGCAGCCGCCTTCGGAGTGCGAGGCGTCGCCAACGTCCAGAGCATCGTACGGGAAGGACGGCCCTACCTGATCGAAGTCAATCCGAAGTTCGCCACCAGTCTGCCGCTGACGGTTGCCGCCGGGGTCAATCTGCCGCTCCACCTGATTGAGCTCGCGCGGGGAGAATGCCAGGTTGAAGGGCGTATGCCGTTCCGAGAGAACCTGCTGTTACTGCGCTGCTGGGACGACTACTTCGTCCAAGCCGATGACGTCCCGGAGACCGCGCATTGAAGCCGAAGCGAATCCTGGTGACCGGAGGAGCCGGCTTCATCGGCTCCCATGTGGTGGAAGATCTCGTGGCGGGTGGCTACGAGGTGACGGTGCTCGACGACCTTTCCTCGGGCCATCTCGAGAACTTGGCGGGCGTCAGCGACCACATCCGTTTCCTTCACGGCAGCATCCTCGAGCCCGCCGCCGTGGCCGCAGCCATGGAAGGTCAGCATTTCGTATCCCACCTCGCCGCCCAGCTCGAGATCGCCCGCTGCATCTCGAACCCGCTGGCGGATCTCGAATCCAACACGATCGGGACCCTGCGCCTGCTCGAAGCGGCGGCGGCGGCGGGCGTTGAAAAGTTCGTCAACGCCTCCTCGGCCTGTATTTACGGTCAGGCCGTGACAACCCCACAATCGGAAGACCATCCGGCGAACCCGAACTGGGAGTACGGAGTCAGCAAGCTCGCCGCCGAGAAGTACGCCAGGATCTTCCACGACTCCGGACGGCTGCGGACGGTGAGTCTCCGCTTCGCCATCATCTACGGCGAGCGGGAGTGGTGTGGACGGGTCGTCACGATGTTCCTGCGCCGTGCCCTGCTCGGCAGACCGCCGGTCATTTTCGGTGCCGGGACCCAGGTTCGCGATTTCACCTACGTCGGCGATGCGGTGCGCCTCCACCGGCTGGTCTTGGAGCGGCCGGAGGCGGACGGGTTTGCCCTCAACGTCTCCACCGGGATAGGCACCGCTGTCAGCGAGTTGGCCGAGATCTGCCGGGAGGTGACCGGCATCCGCACGCCCATCGTCTACGAGCAGACGGCCGAGGGCACCTATTCTCGCGAAATGCCTGATCGGGTCCGCCTTCCCCAGGAGCTCGAAACGATGCATCTCGATCCAGGGCTTGCCCGGCGATTGCTCGGGTGGCAAAGCCACGTTTCCCTGCGGGAGGGACTCGACCGTGAATGGACTTGGCTCCGCGCCCACCCCGACCGCTGGGAACGGCTTCGGATCTAGGCAGGAGCGATGAAGCCTTCGATCTTCCTCGATCTGGACGGTCCGCTCCTGGATGTATCCGAGCGCTACCACCGCCTCCACAGCGATCTGGTGCTCGCGCGAGGCGGCCAACCGCTCGGGCGGGAGGGGTACTGGCTGGCCAAGCGAGACCGGATTCCCGAAACCGAGATCCTGATCCGGTCCGGTCTCGCACCCGAGGTCGCCGCCGAGGTCGCTGCTGCGCGCCTGCGTGAGATCGAGAGTCACGACTATTTGCGGCTGGACCGACCATGGCCGTGGACGATTCCCACGCTGACATCTTTGGCCGGCCTCGCGCCACTCGTGCTGGTGACGGCGCGGAGCCATCCCGATCGTGTCGCCTGGCAGCTCGAGCATCTCGATTTGTCCGGACACTTCACGCGCGTCGTTGCGGGACGCGGAGACGAATCCTTGCAGGCGAAGGCCCACCTCCTGCGGACGGAAGGGTTCACCACGTTCACGGGCTCAGTGATCGTCGGTGATACCGAAGTGGACCTAGCGAGCGGCCGGTCTCTCGGCTTGGTGACCATTGCGCTGGCGTGCGGGATCCGCAGCCCGGCTCTGTTGTCGGCTTGGGCTCCGGACCTCCTGCTGGAGGATCTGCGGCAGGTCCCGGACGGGCTTCGTTCCCTCGGCTGGCCGCCAGCGGAGCCCTCCTGAGGTGGGCCTGAAGAGCGTCTTTTTCATGCCCGTGTTCAACCAGAGCCGCGAATTCCCGGCGGTCCTCGACGAGCTGCGCGCGAGCGGGCCTGCTTGCGACACAGTGCTTCTCGTGAACAACGGTTCGAGCGACGGATCGGAGGAGATGGTCCGCGCGAGCGGCTTTCCGTACCTCGACGTGCCGCAAAACCGCGGAGTCGGTCATAGCTGCATGCTCGCCTGGAGCTGGGCGCTGGAGCGCGGCTATGACGTGTTCGGCACCACGGCGGGAAACGGCAAGATGCTCGCGTCCGAGATGCCGCGCCTGCTCGGCCCCGTCCTGCGCGGAGAGGCCGACTACGTCACGGGCAGCCGGTTCCTCGCCGGCGGCGACTCGCCGAACCTGCCTGAGTTCCGCCGCCGTTCCATCCCTCTGGTCAACGCCTACGCCCGGCTTTGCACGGGCGCTTCCTTGACCGACGCCACCTGCGGCTACCGGGCATACCGGCTGGACATCATCCGCCGCGCCGAATTCGATTGGCAGGCCCAGTGGCTGCAAACCTATGGGCTCGAGTACTACCTTTATGCCAAGGTCCTGCTAGACGGCAGGTTCCGCTGGACAGAGGTGCCGGTCACCATGCGCTACCCCTCGACGGGCCCCTACTCGAAGATCCGGGCCGGCCGCGACTGGTACGCGATGCTCAAGCCTTGGCTGGTGGCGAGGCTGGACCGAAAGGGATTCCGCTGAGTCATACAGACCCGCAGACGATGCCGTCCGCAGACTTCGAGGACAGGATAGGTGCACTGGATCTCTCCCTCTTCGCCGCCATCGACAGCCAATCCGACGACGGCGACAAGCGTTCGTGGCTGGCATTGCAGAGGATCGCGAGACAATGGAGCGAACCGTACACCTACCTGGAGATCGGCTCGCATCTCGGAGGCAGCATTCAACCGCATCTCGTGGACCCTCGGTGCGGGAGAATCTATTCGATCGATAAAAGACCCGTTGAGCCCCCGGACGACCGCGGCGAGGTTTTTCGCTACGAGGGCAACTCCACGGAGAGGATGCTCTCCAACCTCCGCGCCATCGACCCGAATCAAGTCTCGAAGATCGTCTGCTTCGATTCGGATACCCGGGAGCTCGAACCCTCGAGTCTCCCGGATCGTCCGGACCTCTGCTTCATCGATGGAGAGCATACGAGAGGCGCGGTCCTCAGTGATTTTGCCTTCTGCGCCAAAGTCTGTTCTCCCCGGGCGATCATCTGTTTTCACGACGACTGGATCATCTATCCGGCATTGAGCCGGATCCTTCGAACGCTACGGAATCAGGGAACAGCTTTCTCCGCTTTCAAGCTCCTCGGCTCGACGTTTGCCCTCGCGCTGGGAACTTTGTCCGTCCCCGAGGATGACTTCCTTCAAGAACACGCGATTGACGGCCGACAGTTCATCCGCCGCATGCGAGCTCGGCGATTGCTCAAGCGATCCATACCGGCCCCGCTGCTGCCGATCGCCAGATATTTTCGTCGGCTCTTCGCCGGCGCGAATAGAAATCAAGGATCTCTTTCGAGCCGAGAGCAACCGGCCGCCGAGGCGAAGGTGGCTCTCACCCTCGGCGCCGTAGTCACCAACTTCGATTCATGGCCCCTCGCTGCGCGCTGCATCGCGGCCCTGCGGACGTGGAGCGGCCGGCTGGAGAGAATCGTTTTGATCGACGACCATTCTCCAGGCTCGCCGGAGACCTTGCCCGCCGATCCCCGGCTCGCGGTGCGGGTCAACGCCGCTCGCAGGGGTTTCGCCGCTACTCTCAACCGTGCCATCGAGGAGCTGGGCACCGATATCGCCGTAGTCTTCGACGCCGACGCCTATCCTCTAGCCGACGCTTCGCAAGGGATTCTGACGGCCTTCGCCGGCGAGCCTGGCCTGGGCCTTCTCGGCTTCCGCACCGTAGACGCGAAGGGTAACGACAGCCCGTCGTGGAGCGCGGAGCCGGGTGTCTTCGCCCTCGTGGCCGGCCAGCGACTCGACGGCTGGCTGCGCCGCCTCAGGCCGGCCCGACAGCAGGAAGAGATCTGCCTGCATACCGCCGCCCTCGCCGTTCGCCGCGAAGCCTTTCTCGCCCTCGGCGGAGTGGACGAAGAGCTGGGGTTCTTGGACGTAGACCTCGATCTCTCGATGCGCGCACGCCGCGGAGGCTGGATCGTGCGCTGGGATCCATCTCTCGTGGCCTATCATGAGGGAGGGGGCACTCGTGTGGCCACCCGCTGGCGGGTCGCGGAGTTTCACCGCAGCCGCTTCCGGCTGTTGCGCAAGTATGGCCGAATCCGCTTTCCGGGACTCCTTCGCGCGCTTGTGCTAGCGCGCCTCAGGCTCGAGTCACTCATTCTGGCAAGCCTGGGAGGCATGGTCTTCCGCGATGCGGATCGGCGGCGCGACAAGGTCTTGGGCCGCCGCGAGCTGATCCAGCTCGTTCGCCGTGAGTTCCGCTGAGACAGGCTGGTGGGCCAGCCGGTTTGCCCCTCCCGCCTTTCCCGTTTAGACTAGACCGTCATCCCCGCATGCGGAGGTTCGAGCCTTCCCGCAAGGAGAAGTAGCGCATGGATTGGAAACAGAAAAAGGTCCTGGTCACGGGAGGAGCTTCGTTCATCAGCTCTCACCTGATCGATCATCTGGTGGAGAAGGGTGCGCGCTCGATTCGCGTCGTCGACGATCTGTCGAGCGGCCGGCTGGCGAACATCCAGAGCCATATCGATCGCGGCATCGTCGATTTCCATCAAGCGGACCTCCTCGAACCCGGCGTTCCTCAGCGCGTGGTCGAGGGGATGGACGTCGTCTTTCATCTCGCGGCCATCCACGGCGGACGCGGCTTCGTGGACCTCCACCAGGCCGCCTGCGCGCAGAACCTCGCCATGGACGGCATGCTGATCAAGGCAGCCTACGAGGCCGGCGTCGGAAAGTTCGTCTTCGCCTCCTCCGGCTGCGTCTATCCGAACCATCTTCAGGGAGATGTCGAGAAGGTGCTCTATCTCTCCGAAGAGATGGTGGGGCCGCCCTACGACGCCGACAACATGTACGGCTGGGCCAAGCTGATGGCGGAGATGACGCTCCGCGCCTACGCCCGGGACTTCGGATTCCGGTCCGCCTCCTGCCGTTTCTTCACCGTCTACGGCGAGCGCGGGGTCGAGAACCACGCCGTCATCGCCATGATCGCCCGCGCCTTCGTTCACCAGGATCCCTTCGAGGTCTGGGGGGACGGCACGCAGATCCGCAACTGGACCTACGTCGGCGACATCGTGCGCGGCATGGCGCTCGCCGCCGAGAGGATCGACAACGGCACCGCCGTGAACCTGGGGACCGAGGAGCGCACCCGCGTCATCGACGCCGTCCGCGAGGTGCTGCGCTACACCGGCCATCAAGCCGAGATCAAGCTCCTTCCCCACATGCCCACTGGACCGCTCAACCGCGTGGCGAGCAATGGCCTGGCCCGCCAGCTTCTGGGCTGGGAGCCGCGGATGAAGTTCATGGACGGGCTCCATCGGACGATCGACTGGTACTTCGGGACGCGCGAACGCAAGACGGTGAGCGCATATCTCGAGGAGATGCTCACCGAGCGGTAGGCCGGCCTCGCGGGGACCTCCCGTCCCCCTCCTGCCGGACGGATGACGATGGCGAGCGGAAAAATCCACTTCAAAGGCCTGGACAGTCTGCGGTTTCTCGCCGCCCTGTTCGTGGTCATCGGCCATATCCCATTGAATCAGGCGAGCCTGGGTCTACCCCACCCCTCCTACGGAGCGTTGTTCTTCAGGGGCGCGCCCGCCGTCTCCTTTTTCTTCGCCCTGAGCGGCTTTCTCATCACCTACCTGCTGCTCGAGGAGCGGCGGCGCACCGGCGCCATCGACGTGCGGAACTTCTATCTGCGACGGGTCTGCCGGATCTGGCCCCTCTATTTCGCCGTCGTTCTCTTCGGCCTCTCCTTCTACAACGTCCTGCTGCCTGTCGCGAATATCCACTATGAAGTGAAGTACCGTCTTTCCCTCGCTCTCCTCCTCTACACCTTCTTTCTGCCCAATTTGATGAACAGCCTCTACACGGTGGGGGGAATCCTCAACCCGCTATGGTCCATCGGAGTCGAGGAGCAGTTCTATCTCGCCTGGGCTCCGGCCATGAAACGCGTCCGCGAGCGGGTGCCCCTCCTGTGCTGGACCGTCTTCACCGCCTCGGCCGCCCTCTGCTGCATGAGCTACTTCGATGTGTTCGGCAGTCACGAGTGGAAGAATTTCGTAGGCCAGCTCAAGTTCCACTTCATGGCGGCAGGGGGCCTTTGCGCCTGGTGGCTCCACCGGCACCAGGAGCGGTTTCTGGCCCTGCCGGTCTTCCGCAACCGGGGGCTCCAGCTCGTTCTCTTCGTTCTCCTCGCCGACTTTTACCTGTTCAACCTGGCGCGCTGGGGTGGTCTGGCCGAAGAGGCCGCCCAGATCGTCCTCTACCCCTGGCTCATCGTGAACGTCGCCGCCAATCCCCGGAACATCATCCCCGTGGAAAACAGAGTCTTCAATTATCTGGGGACGATCTCCTACGGCATCTACATGCTCCACATGATCGCCGTCTACGGAACCTCGGCTCTCTTCCGGTGGTCGCCGTCGCCATGGTGGAGCGGCCATCTATGGGTCTACTGCCTGGCCTATTACGGCATCGCACTGGGGCTGACGGCGCTGCTGGCGCACCTCTCCTACCGCTACTTCGAATCTCCCTTCCTGCGCCTCAAGGATCGGCGGTTCTCCTTGCCGGCGGCTCCCCTCGTCATCCCTTCCGATGCACCGGCTCGTCTACCTCTGTGACTGGCTGCCGCCGGACTTCGGCGCCGTAGGCCAGTACAGCCTCCTCTTCGCCCGCGAGCGCGCCGCGCGCGGCGAGGACGTGACCCTCGCCGGCCTCTCCTCGACGGCGGGCTCCGCCGAGGACGAGCAGACCGGCGCCGGCCGCCTGCGGATCGTCCGCGTCCGCGCCCGCGTCTACGACCGCTCGGACTTTCGTAGCCGGGCCTTCTGGACGGCCCGGACCGGCCTCTCTCTCCTGTGGCGGCTGCGCCGGGAGCTCCGCAGCGCCGACGAGATCCTCTTCACCGGCAGCCCGCCGTTCCTCATCCACCTCCTGGCGCCCCTGAACCTCCTGCTGCGCAAGCGGCTGACCTACCGCATCACCGACTTCCATCCCGAGTGCCTGATGGCCGAGATGGAGCGCGTGCCCATGGCGCTCCGGCTCTTCCACCGCTGGACGGTGGCGCTGCGGCGCCGGGTGGACCGCTTCGAAGTGCTGGGGGAGGACCAGCGGCTGCGGCTGCTCGCCATCGGCATCCGGCCCGAGCGGATCGTCCTGAAACGCGATCCTTCGCCCGTCGAGATTCCGCCGGGCACAGAGCCCTTCGAGCCGCCGGAGGAGCTCGCCGGCCGGGTGATCCTCCTCTACTCCGGCAACTTCGGCGTGGCTCACGACCATGAGACCTTCGTCGAGGGCTATCGCCGGCACCATCGCCAGGGCTCGGGACGGGTGGCGCTCTGGCTCAACGCCACGGGTGCCAAGGCGGACCGCGTCGAGTCCATCCTGCGCGGCGAGGGCCTTCCCGTCCACCGCAGCCGGCCTTTCCCTCTCGAGCTGCTGCCCCGCCTGCTCGTCACCCCGGACGCCCATCTCATCACCCTGCGCGACGGGTTCGTGGGCTACGTCCTCCCCTCCAAGGTCTACGGCTGCGTCCAGTCCGGCCGGAGCGTCCTCTACGTCGGCAGCTCCCGCTCGGACGTCCACCTCCTCTGCTCGCAGGGCCTGCCGCCGGATCGCTACCGGCGCGTGGACTCCGGAGACGTCGAGGGCCTCGCCCGGGCCCTGGAGGAGATCGCGGACGCCGCTGTGGAAAAATCCGCTATTCTGCGATAAGATAGACTCCGCAAGTAGCGATTACATAAAGCGTTTGCGGGCGCGCTGCACAAGCGCCAGTGCTTTTTGAAGGAGAGTTTCGGTCGTATGGATCACATCCTGCTGTACGCCTTGGGAGCCGCCTTCGTCGCCGCACTCGCCACCAACCTCATGGTGCCGCCGGTCACCCGGTTGGCCGTCGTGCTCCGCGCCCTGGATCATCCGGGGGGGCGCAAGATCCAGAAGGGCGCTGTGCCGCGCCTGGGCGGCATCGCCATCGTCATCGGACTGGCTCTCGGGGCCGGCGGCGCGACCGTCACTCTTTGGGGCCGGCTGGGGACCGCCATCGGCCGCGACGAGATGCTGGCCCTGGCGTTCGGCATCGGCGTCGTCTTCCTGGTGGGCATGGTCGACGACCTGGTGGGGGTCTCGGCGAGCAAGAAGTTCCTCTTCCAGCTCGTGGCCGCCTGGCCGCTGGTGCACGTCGGCTGGGCTTTCGAGGTGCTGCGGGTGCCTCTGGTGGGGCAGATCGACCTCGGCGTTCTCGCCGGGCCGGTGTCGCTGCTGTGGATCGTCGGCGTCACCAATGCCATCAACCTCATCGACGGCCTCGACGGCCTGGCCGGCGGCGTCGTCACCATCATCTCGGTCAGCTTCCTCGGCTATGCCATTTTTCAGGGCAACCCCGGCACCGTCGTCCTGATGGCCGCGGTCGCCGGCGCCTGCGCCGGATTCCTGCGGCACAACTGGGAGCCGGCGCGGATCTTCATGGGTGACTCCGGCGCCTTGACGCTGGGATTCCTGCTCGCCGCCACGTCCGTCCACTCCTCGCTCAAGGCCCCGGCGGCGGTGGCGATCCTGGTGCCGATCCTGGCTCTCGGCGTGCCGGTCATGGACACCCTGCTGGTGATGGCCGTGCGCTTCCTCGACCGGCCCAAGAGCGCACCGGCGGACCGCTTCCTGCGCATGTTCCACGCCGACCGCAAGCATCTCCACCACCTCCTCTCCCACTTCGGCGGCAGGCGCTCGCGCATCGTCGGGGTGATCTACGCCGTCGTCCTCTCCTTTTGCGCCATGGCCCTGGTCGTCGCCGCCACCGGCCAGACCACCCTCGGCGTGGCGCTGGTGGCCCTCGAGTTCTCGGTCATTCTCGCGATGCGCCAGATGGGAATGGCCATGGAGGCCCGCCGCCTGTCGAGGCTGCAGCGCGAGGAAATGAAGGCCGAGGTCCTGGGACACACCCCGGAAGCCCAGACCGGCGCCGTCCGCCGCATCGCCCGCTGAGCCCTCTCCCTCGGCGCGGGCCGAGCGCGCCGAAGATCCTACCGCACGCTCGCCGCGCGGCGTGCCGTAACACGCACGACGCAATCCGCGCCAAACTTCTTGTAAGCTGTATGGCTTGGAGGGCCGATGCGCACCTTTGCCCGCAAGCAGAGCCCGTCCCGGCAAGGCCCGTCGCCAGCCTTCAGGACCTCCCCATGGCCGGCGGCTCCGGCGAAGGCTGCGGCCCATCCCGCAAGCAGCCGCTTCGTCCACGACTTCACCCGCACGCCGGTGAGGCTCCAAGCGAAGCTGACGATCAACACGCCGCACGACGAGCACGAGCAGGAGGCCGACCGCATCGCCGAGCGGGTGATGAGCCAGTCCGAGCCTCGGGTGCAGCGCAAGTGCGCTTGCGGAGGATCGTGCTCCAAGTGCCGGGGCGAGGATCAGGACGAGTCCTTGCAGCGGCGCGCCGAGAGCGCCGGCGTGGAAGGAATGGCGGCGCCGCCGATCGTCCATCGGGCGTTGCGCTCCTCCGGCCAGCCGCTCGACGCCGCGGCCCAGGCCTTCTTCTCCCCCCGCTTCGGGCAGGACTTCAGCCGCGTCCGCGTTCACACCGATGCGACCGCCGCGGCGTCGGCGCGTGCCGTCGATGCCTTCGCCTATACCGTGGGGCGCGACATCGTCTTCGCGCCGGGGCAGTACGCTCCCGGCTCCGGGAGCGGCCGGCGGCTGCTCGCGCACGAGCTCGCCCACGTGGTCCAGCAGGGCGAATCCGGCGCCGTGCTGCAACGGGACGATAAGAAGAAGCCGGCCGCGCCGGCCAAGAAGACCGCGGCGGACGCACCCAAGCTGGAGCTCTCTGAGCACGCGGACCCCTGCGCCTGCGTGGTGCAGATCCACAACAATGAGGCCAAGGCTCACAAGATCGCCGAGATGATGCATCAACACTGCAAGTACAGCCTGGCGCTCGTGCAGTCGGGCACCACCGACCGCCGGATCAAGCTTCCAGGGCACAAGGACACCGTCGATCCCAACGAGCTCTTTCCCGGCGACGTCGCCGCGGAATGCCTGGACGACAGCAAGCCCTGCGAGGACTTTCTCAATGATCCCGCCAAGGCCGCGGCGACCGACGAGGCGGGAGTCGACGCCTACGTCCAGCGGCAGTTCTTCCTGACGCTCAAGAAGTGCTCCAGGGGCTTCTCTTTGCCGGTGATCTCGCTTCACACCAACGTCGTGAGCGACACCGACGAGTACCGCAAGGGCGCAAAAAGGATCAAGGAATTCGACAAGACGGGCCTCACGGACATCGACACGAAGGATCTTCAGGACCCGGTCGCGAAGCTGCGGAAGTGGATCGCCGGCTTCGGCGGCGGCGTCGAGAAGAGCGTGCTCGACACCCCGAGGATGACGAACATCTTCCGCTGGTGTGATCCAAACGAGGGCATCTCCCGCTGCCACATCGGCGATCCCGAGCATCCCGACAACATCGTCTGGTTGACCAACAAGGCGGATCTCGAGAAGCTCAAGGGAACCAAGGTGAACGCGGTCCTGCAGACGGAGGTGCCGCAACCCAAGCCGGGCAAGGCAAGCGAGGCGCAGACCGATCTTTCCACCAGCTTCGTTTTCATGAACAGGGCCATCCGCGAACGGTTCCAGAAGCTGCGCCAGCAGATCCTGCAGGATGTCGAGATCGATCGCAAGGAGGTCGAGGCGCTGGCGGACGAGCTGAAAAAAGTGGATCGTCAGGACTACTCGAAGCGCCTGGATATCATGTCGAAAGAGTTGCAGGAAATGGGAGAGTGGATGGACAAGCTGAAGCTGCTGATGGACAAGATGGGTGTGACGCAGGCCAGGCTCGACGCGCTGCGCTTCGTCAACGTCGAAGGGCCGGCCACCGGCGACGTGGTGAAGAACTTTGACGCTCTGCTCGGAGCTCTACAGTCCCTGGGCCTCGATTGCTGCGGCGAAACGGGAGCCGCCGAGGTCAGGGCGGGCCTCAAGCCGGCAAAACCGGCGAAAAAGAAATAGCGGACACGGCCGGCGATCCCAGGTAGTGAAACAAAACGGCCGGCCCGCTCGCGCGGACCGGCCGTCGTATTTGAAGCCGGGGCCGTAGGGCTGCGCCCTGCAAACCGCCGGCAGAAGCCAGCTCTAGTACATGCCGCCCATGCCGCCACCCATGCCACCGCCGCCCGGCATGCCGCCGCCCTTGCCCTCGTCCTTCTCCTTGATCTCGGAGACCAGGGCCTCGGTGGTCAGCATCAGGCCGGCGATGGAAGCCGCGTTGAGCAGCGCCGTCTTGGCGACCTTGGCCGGGTCGATGACGCCGGCCGCCACCAGGTCCTCGAACTTGCCGGTGGCCGCGTTGTAGCCGCTGTTGCCGTTGGTCGACAGGAGCTGCCTGACGACCACGGAGCCCTCCTCGCCGGCGTTGGCCGCGATCTGGCGGGCCGGCTCCTCGAGAGCCCGGCGGACGATGTTGACGCCCACCCGGACGTCGCCTTCGGCCTGGACTCCCTCGACGGCCTTGATGGCGCGCAGCAGGGCCACACCACCGCCGGGGACGATACCCTCCTCGACGGCCGCCTTGGTGGCGTGCATGGCGTCCTCGACGCGAGCCTTCTTCTCCTTCATCTCGGTCTCGGTCGCGGCACCCACCTTGATCACGGCGACACCGCCCACGAGCTTGGCCAGGCGCTCCTGGAGCTTCTCGCGGTCGTAGTCGGAGGTCGTCTCCTCGATCTGGTTGCGGATCTGCTTGACGCGGCCGGCGATGGTCTCGCGCCGCTTGGGATCATCGGAGTCGGTGACGATGGTGGTCTCGTCCTTGGTGAGGACGACCTTCTTGGCCTCGCCGAGGTCCTCCCAGCGGACGTTCTCGAGCTTGATGCCGAGGTCGTCGGTGATCACCCGGCCGCCGGTCAAGGTCGCGATGTCCTCCAGCATGGCCTTGCGGCGGTCGCCGAAGCCCGGCGCCTTGGCGGCGGCCACGTGCAGCGTGCCGCGCAGCTTGTTGACCACCAGGGTGGCCAGCGCCTCGCCCTCGACGTCCTCGGCGATGATGAGCAGCGGCCGGCTCTGCTTGGCCACCTGCTCGAGGATGGGGAGGAGGTCCTTCATCGAGCTGATCTTCTTCTCGTGGAGCAGGATCTTGGCGTTCTCGAGCACCGTCTCCATGCGCTCGGCGTCGGTGACGAAGTAGGGCGACAGGTAGCCGCGGTCGAACTGCATACCCTCGACCACCTCGAGGGTGGTCTCGAGGCCGCGCGCCTCTTCGACGGTGATCACACCGTCCTTGCCGACCTTCTCCATCGCCTCGGAGATGATGCGGCCGATCTCCTCGTCGTTGTTGGCGGAGATGGTGCCGACGTGGGCGATGTCCTTGCCCTCGACCGGCTTCGCCAGCTGGTCGATCGCCTCGACGGCGGCCTTGACCGCCATCTCGATGCCGCGCTTGATCTCCATCGGGTTGGCGCCCGCGGTGACGTTCTTCGAGCCCTCGCGGTAGATCGCCTGGGCGAGCACCGTGGCGGTCGTCGTGCCGTCGCCGGCCACGTCCGAGGTCTTCGAGGCCACCTCGCGCACCATCTGGGCGCCCATGTTCTCCAGCGGATCGCCGAGCTCGATCTCCTTGGCGACGGTGACGCCGTCCTT
>Ga0134122_10000860_pt1 | contig 21277 bp, 23 predicted proteins | sample KB302_FD_96461 | JGI IMG/M metagenome (GOLD analysis project Ga0134122, IMG submission 96461) | Terrestrial soil microbial communities without Nitrogen fertilizer from Kellogg Biological Station, Michigan, USA - KB3-0-2 | ecosystem: Environmental > Terrestrial > Soil > Unclassified ... | reverse complement strand
TCGCCATCGACCTGCGCCTCGACCTGCGCTACTCCCTCTCGCCGCTGGGCGACTTCGGGCGCATGCTGGACTATCTCAAGGAGGCCGAGGTCCTCGCGCACCGCGCCGACGATGCGCGGCGCCTGGGCCTGGTCTCCGCATTCCTCACCAACCTCTACTCGGTGACCCTGGACCTCCGACAAGCCTCGGAATACGGACACCGCGCGACGCAGATCGGCGCCCGCATTCGCGACATCACGGTGGAGGCGCCCGCCAATACCTTCCTCGCGCTGGTCCACTACGGACAGGCCCAGTACCGGGCCGCCGTCGACCTCGCGCGCCTCAACCTGGAGCGGCTCCAGGGCGATCACGCGCGCGAGCGCTTCGGCATGGCGCTGCTCCCCGCGGTGTACTCGGCCACGGTGCTGCTGTGGTCCCTGGCCGAGCTGGGCGAGTTCGACGCGGCGGGGACGGTGGGTGAGGACGCCATCCGGCTCGCCGAGTCCGTCGAGCACCCGTACAGCCAGATCTTCGCCCGGCTGGGCCCGGGCTTCCTTCACCTCCGGCGCGGCGAGCATGTGGACGCGATCAAGCTCCTCGAGCCGGCGCTGCAGGTGTGCGACGCCTTCGACGTGGCCGCCGTGCACGCCACCGCCGCCGGCCAGCTCGCCTCCGCCTACGCGATGGCCGGTCGGACCGAGGACGCGCTCGTTCTCATCCGTCGCGCCGTCGCGCAGGCGGCCGCCATCGGGGACCCCTTCGGCCACGGCGTGCGCACCGGCACGCGCGCGGAGGCCTTCCTGGCGGCAGGGCGACCCGCGGAGGCGCTGCCCCTGGCCCGTCGCGGGCTCGATCTCGCGCGCCTGGCTGGAGGGCGAGGCTTCGAGGGCTGGTCCCTACGCCTGCTCGGGGAGGTGGCCGCCGCCCAGGATCCGCCCCTCCTGGACGAGGCGCGCAGCAACCTCGAGACGGCGCTGGGCATCGCGGAAGCGGCCGGCATGCGGCCCCTCGGCGCGCGCGCCCGGCTGGGGCTGGGGCTGGTGGCCCGGCGGGCCGGCCAGGCCACGGTGAGCCGCGACCATCTCAAGCGGGCGGCCGCGGACCTCGAGGAGCTGGGCATGGCGAGGTGGCTGGCCGAAGCCGAGCCCGCGTGCTAGTGTGCCGGCGGGTTCCATTGTTCCCTCACTGCCTCGGACCACGGAGGACTTGACATGTCTGGTCCCGGTGCCATCGGCCCCAAGCAACGCGCGCGGGTGTATCAGCAAGGCAAGGCGAACTATCAGGGCGGCGTCATCCAGCGGACCGGGCTGGTGGACGTCGACAGCCGACTCACCCGCGAGTCGAAGAAAGTCCTGATCGGACTTCGTGTCCGGAACGATCAGGACGTTCTCGGCCTCAGGATCTTCGGCAAGAACGGGACGGTGGAGGTTCCGGTGACCCGCGAGGCGGCGGGCGGCACCATCGCCACCCAGCTCGATATCGTGGCCCCGGCGGTGGGCGAGCGGTGGATCGGCTTCGTGTCCAACTACGACAAGCGGCAGCACGGCACCAACGGGTTCAAGACCGACATCAAGGTGAGCAACTTCACCGCCAATGCCAACGGCTTCCAGGAGGTCCCGGTCGCCTTCACCTACCAGGACGCGGCCGGGAACGAGTTCACCGCCGGGCACTATGTCGTCACCACCTCGATCCTCCCCGGCAGCAATGCCGACCCCGAGCCCGTGCCCGAGCACCCGATCGACGGGGCGAAGGCCAAGCCGAAGCCCAAGGCGAAGCCGAAGCCTTCCAAGGCGAAGGCGAAGGCGGCGAAGGGTAAGAAGGCGCGCCGGAAGAAGCGGTGAAGCGGAAGGGGCCCGGCCGGCGCCGGGCCTCCGCGCGCGAGAGGACGAGCCCGAGGCCGCCGGCCCGAACACGGACGCCGTTGCGGAAGCCGGCCGAGTGGGGCGCGTCGGTCGGCTCGTCCCGGGTGCGCTTCTGGTTCGACCCCGCGCCGCGCGTGAAGGCGCCGCCTCCATTCGAGCCGCGCAAGCTCGCGCTGGAGGCGCTGGCCGAGCTCCCCGCCATGGAGGGCTGGTCGGGCTCCGTCCCCCGGGACCTGCACGAGGGAGCCGTCACCGTCGGCGCCAACAGCGTGGCCGTCCGCTTCCATCAGCGGCTGGGCGACGTGCGGGTGCGGCCGGCCGAGGTGGTCGTGAACATCTCGCGGGGCGGTCAGGTTCGATCGGTGTACCGCCACTATCACCCGAACGTCCCGCGGGAGCTCGTGACCGCGCGCGCGTCCATCAGCGAGAGCGATGCGCTCGCGATGGTGGCGAAGTGGCTCGAAGGCGCGGAGGGTCTCCGGGTGCTCAAGGTCCCGGAGCTGATCGTCCATCACCACGTGGCCACCCGTCCCGAGGGCCGGCCGCCGCTCCGGGCCATGCTGTCAAAGTCCGAGTCCCCGGTCGACCGGCAGCTCGCGGCGCTCCTCGTCGGGCGGCGCGCGCTACGCAAAGAATACTACCTGGTCTGGGACCTGCGCGTGGCCACCAAGGTCCCCAATCGCCGGTGGCGCTTCCTGATCGACGCGCGCACCGGAGACCTCGTGAAGCTCGAGGACCTTCGCGTCTTCGCCACCGGCACCGGGAAGGTGTTCGACCCCAACCCGTCCGTCACCAGCGGCAATGCCGCGCTCACCTGGGACGACGACGATCTCCTGGAGCCGGAGACGCGGGAGGTCACCCTCGAGCATCTGGGCAGCCGGCAGAGCGGAAAATTCCACCTCGACGGCACTCACGTGAACGTGGTGGCGGAGCCCGCCAGCGCCGCCGCCGTCTTCGAGTTCGCGCCCAAGGACGACGGGTTCCTCGACACCATGGCCTATTTCCACATCGACCGCTTCCGCGCGTATCTGCAGGACGACCTCAAGCTCCTCCACATTCCGGTCTCGCCGGCCACGGTGGATGCGCATGTCGGCGGCTGGGAAACCTGGACCGGGGACGACGAGATCAATCTGGGCGAGGAAGGGGGACCCAGCAGGGCCTCGCGCCGGACGCCGCCGACGCGCTGGTCATCGTCCACGAGTACGGCCACGTGCTCCAGTACCTGCTCCTGCCCGAGTCCGTGCGCGGCAACGAGCCGGCCGGCATCACCGAAGGCTATGGCGACTTCATCGCCGCCGTCTACTACGACGACCGTCACCAGCCGGGCGCGAGCACTCGCGGGGCGCTCTTTCCCTGGAGCCGGCCGGCCTCTCAGCTGCGGCGCCATGACGTCGAGTGGACGTTCGGCGGGCCGGAGTGGACCAACGGGGCGCGGTACGAGAAGGGCACGCTGTGGTGCGCCACCCTCTTCGAGGCCTATCGCAAGCTCGGCGGAGACTCCAAGCGGGCGGGGGTGCGCGCCGCCGCGCGCGACCTCGTCATCCGCCTCTTCACCGACGCGCTCATCAAGCTCCCGGAGGAGGTCGAGGTGGACGCGCCCAGCGAGACCGTGCTGGCGGCCGCGCTCGTGAGCGCGGACGCGGAGCTGGACGGGTGGTGGCCGGCCAATGGCCTCCACCGCAAAGTCCTCGCCGACGCCTTCGCGCGCCGCGACTGCACCGGCTATCGGCCCCAGGATCCGGGGAATGAGGTGGACGTCTACATATCCGACGGACGAGCGGGCGGCTATGGCTCCGACGACGGGCAGGACCACTTCGACCAGACCCTGTGGAAGGAGGACCATGGCGCGGGCCTGGGCAAGGACCTCTGGGCCCGGCCCACGCCCTATGCCTCTGCCAATGCGCGCCAGAACGCCAATCCCGCCACGGACCACGTCGAGCCCACCGCCGGCACGCTCACCAATCTCTATGTGCGCGTGAGGAATCGCGGGACACAGGCCTCGGGCCCGGTGACGGTCCGCGTCTTCGTCGCCGGAGGAGGACCCGCCGGGGTGGCGGTGGCCGACCCGAGCCTCACCTGGCCGGATGCCTGGGTGCCCGGTGAGCTCTTGCCGTCCATCAATGTGGCCACGGTCCCGAAGAACGGCAAGGTCCTCGTGGGCCCCTTCCCGTGGACGCCCGCGGCGCCCGGGAACCAGGCCGTGCTCGCCGTGGTCGAGTGCGCGGCCGATCCCGCGCTCACGGAGACGCTGCTCGCCACCGAGCGGGTGGCGGCGGCCGCGCTGGTGCCCTTCGACAACAACCTCGCGATGCGGCGGATGCGGGTGAGCTAGCGGCCCCGGCTCAGCGCGACGGCGCGGACAGCGCCAGCAGGTCCCGGAGATTACCGCCGAGGACGCGATCCTTCTCGGCCTCGCTCAGGAAGTCGCAGTAACGCCGGATATAGTCCACGCACTGCCGGTACGTGCAGAACCGCTCCACGTTCGGCATGTCCGATCCCCAGATGAGCTTGGCCGCGCCGTAGCGGTCGCGCAGATCCTTGATGAGCGCCTGCGCCTCCGGGTACGGATAGTCCCAGACGCCGCCCCAGGCGATGGGGAAGGTCATCTCGAGGCGCACCGTCTCCCGCGCGTAGACCTTCCCCACCGGCACCGGAAACTCCCACCGTCCGTTCCGGGCGAAGTAGGAGACCGGCGGCTGGAGCACGAGCAGCCAGCGGAGGCCCGGGAACCGGGTCATGATGCCGTCGAGCCGCCGCATGATCTCGAGATAGCTCGCTTCGTCATAGGTCGGGATGTGCATGGGCTCGAAGAACACCGGGACGCCGAAGCCCTCGATCATGGCCCAGAAGGCGTCGAAGCGCCGGTCGTCGAACCACCACCGGAAGTCGTAGCGGGCGAACGTGTCGGTCTGGTAATGCAGGCCGCGAAGCCCGAGCTGCTCCACCGCCCGTCGCGCCTCCGCCATCCAGTGCGCGGTATCCGCCATGGGCTCGTCCACGTGGAAGAGGCCGGTGAACCGCGCCGGGTACTGGCGCTGGGCGAACGCGTTGTAGTCATTCATGTAGCCATAGGTGAAACCGGCCTGGAGCACGCAGTGGTCCACGCCCGCCGCCGTCATCTGCGCCAGCAGGAGCTCGGGCCGCGACTCCAGCTCCACCATGCCCACCGGCATGTACTGGACGGCATGGTCCTCGCCGTCCACCCGGAACTCGAGCCGGCCATAGCGCCCCGGCCGGAACTCGATGTCGTCGCGGAGCCCCGCCCAGCTATTGTCGCCCGGCTTGAAGAGGAGCTGGCCGGAGGCGGGGGCACCGTCGCGGAGACGGAAGACCTTGGCCGAGGGGCGCGTGAGCGTCTTCTGCAGGTATTTCAGGTGGACCTCGCGCGAGGGCAGTCCGCAGGAGCCCGACCAGTGCTGGAAGATGTGGGCGTGGGAGTCGATGACGGACATGGCGTCTGGGCCTCGGCGGCTAGCGCTCCCGATCGCGGAGCGTCTTCCGGTCGATCTTGCCGGCGGGGGTCTTGGGCAGCTCCCCCACGATCTCGATGGCGCGCGGATACTCGTGCCGGCTCAGGCGATCCTTCACGAACTCCTGCAGCTCGCGCGCGAAGTCGGGCCCCTTGCCCGGCGCGACGATGCAGGCCTTGGGAATCTGTCCTCGCAGCTCGTCGGGCACGCCGATCACCGCCGCCTCGCGCACCTCGGGGTGGGCGAGCAGCGCCTGCTCGATCTCGAGTGCGCTCATGGTCCAGCCGCCGGAGATGATCACGTCGTCGGAGCGGCCGGCGTGGAAGAAGTACCCGTCGGCGTCGAGGTGGCCGCGATCCTTCACGCGAAACCACTCCCCGCGGCGGCGCACCGCGATCTCGCCCAGCGTGCCCGCGGGCAGCGGACCGTCCTCGCCGACCACCGCCACCTCCCAGCCCGGCGCGGCCTTGCCGAGCGCGCCGCGGCGGACCTCGAAGCCCTCGAAGCCCGGATAGTTCACGATGATCACCCCGACCTCGGTGCTGCCGTACATGCTGCACGGCTTCCGGCCGAAGGTCCGCTCCACGTAGTCCCAGGTCTTCTCATCCATGGGCTCTCCCGTGAAGGAGAGCTTCTCGGGGCTGAAGCGTCGCCGGTCGGCGGCGCCGGACTCCCGGATCATCCGGTACACCGTGGGCGCCGCGGCGAGGTTGGTCACGCGGAAGGCGTCGAGGGCCTCCACGATCCGCTCCGGGCTGAACTTGCCCGAGTAGCTGCCCACCGCGATGCCGAGCGCCAGGGGCGCCACCGTGCCATGCCAGAGCCCGTGGCCCCAGGCGGGCGACGACGGGCAGAAGTAGCGATCGCCCGCCCGGAGCCCCACGCCGTAGAGCGCCGCCACCATCAGAGTCACCACCGAGCGATGCGTGTGCCGCACCGCCTCCGGCAGGGCCCGCGTGGTGCCCGACGTGTACTGGAACAGCGCGAGGTCGTCGGGCGCGGTGGCCGGCGTGTATCGGGCGGGCGCCGCGCGCAGGCGGTCGGCGAGGTCGTCCACCGCCACCACGTTGACGTCGGGGAATTGCGCGCGCCAGCGCGCCGCCTCCCGCTCCACCAGCAGCAGGCGCGGGCGGCAGTCGCCCACGCGCAGCGCCAGCCCCTCGGGGCCGAAGAGGGTGAAGAGCGGCACCGCGATGGCGCCGCGCTTCATCGTCCCGAACACGGCGCCATAGAAGGCCAGCGACGGCTCCAGCATGATGGCCACCCGGTCCCCGCGCGCCACGCCTTCCGCCTCGAGCACATTGGCGAAACGCGACGACCACTCGGCCAGGGCGCCGAAGTCGTGCTCCTCCCGCCGCCCGTCCGCGAACTGGATGCGCAGCGCGGTGCCCTTGCCCACGTGCCGGTCGACGCACTCGTGGGCGAGGTTGAGGCGCTCGCGGTTCCCGTCCACGAGGTCCCACAGCGCGTCCCAGCGAAACTCGTCCCGCGCCTGGGGATAGCGGCGAACGTCGAGGACGGAGGTCATCGGGTGGGGAGCACGACCTCGGCGGTTCCGGACGCGATGACCTCGCCCCGCTGGTTGGTGCCGTCCATCTCCAGCGTCACCACGCCCCCGGACGCCTTGCCGGTGACGCGGCCGCGGCACCAGGTGGTGTCGCCGATCAGGTTGTGGCGCAGCACCTTCACGGTGAGGCGCCGGAGAAAGCCCGCATTCCCCATCCAGTTCGTCACCAGGTGGCCGAGCCAGGCCACGCGCTCGGGGCCGTAGTCATAGGGGCCGGGCACGCCCACCGCCCGCGCCAGCGACTCGTCCCAGTGCACGCGCTCCGGCGGCTCCGGCACGCCGAAGTCGTTCGGGATGCCCAGGGCGGGATGGCGCTCGAAGAGATCGAAGGCGAGGCCGTGGGCGCGGACGTACAGGCTGCCCCAGCCCTGCACGAATGCCACCACCGAGGTGACGGTGAGCGGCCCCTTCACCACCACCGGCATCGCGTCCCCCACGCTCACGTCGTCCCAGCGCCGCGGCGTTCCCCCGCGGATCTCCTCCGTCGCATAGGCCTGCTTGATGGCGGCGATCTCCGTCTCGGAGTAGCGGTGGGGGCCCTCCGACTTGTACTTGCCGCGCTCGCGCGCGGTCTCGCGCTCGGTCCGGAAGCACCAGGAGTCCGCCTCGCACACCGGCTCCCCGCGCTGATTCGTGAAGGTGGTCCGATAGATCTGCTGGATGGCCCGCTTCGCGAACTTCGACGGCTTCTCGATCAGCGCGTGGAGCACGCTCTCGCCGACGATCCTGTCGTCGACGCGGATCGGCTGCTCCCAGCGGAAGTCGGTGCCCGCGTACATGGCATGGATGCCGGGGAGCCCCCCGACATAGCCGGAGACGATCCGGTCGAGGGCGAAGAGAATGGTCGGGGGCGCCACGCCCTCGTCCGCCCAGTAGGGGTTCCGGTCGCCGATGCCATGCGCCCAGTGCCGGATGGCGTCGCGCGTGGCCACCTCGATATAGGGCTCGGGCCGGCGCACGGGCTTGCCGAGCCTTGCCTGCAGCGCGGCGAGCGTCTCGGGAGTGATGGTCGGGAACCGGGTGGTGGCCAGGGTGCTCATGGGGCGTCCTCTCTTCTCTCGGGCTTCGCTTACCGCAGCCCCAGCGCGCTCGGAACGATGAGCGTCAGCCAGGGCCAGAATGTGATGATCAGCACCGTCGCCATCATGGTGGCCAGATAGGGAAGCAGCACCGGCGCCACCTCGGTCACGCTCACGCGGCCGATCGCCGCCGCCACGATCAGGCCCAGGCCCACCGGCGGGAGAAAGAGCCCCACCCCGATATTGGCGATGAGCACGATACCGAAGTGCAGCGGATCCACATTGAATTGTAAGGCCATGGGCAGGAGCACCGGAACCAGCATGATCATGGCGGGCAGGCCGTCCAGCACGGCGCCGAGCACCAGCATCACGAGATTGGCCAGCAGAAGGAAGAGGATGGGGCCCGTGGTCACGCTCTGGATGAGCGCGCTGAGCTCCTGGGGCACGCGCTGGCTGGAGAGCAGCCAGGCGAACAGCGACGCGGTGCCCACCAGCAGCATGATCTGGCCCGACACCCGCACCGTCTCGAGCAGGATGGTATAGAGCCGGCGCGCGTCGATCACGCGATAGATCACGATCCCCACCAGGAGCCCATAGGCCACCGCGACGGCGCCGGCCTCGGTGGCGGTGAAGACACCGGTGAGGATGCCGCCGAAGATGAGCACGGGCATGAGCAGCGGCACCACCGCGCGACCCAGCGCGCTCGCCATTTCCCGGGCGGCGGGCCGCGCCTGCACCACGAGGGCGGGGTCGCGGCGCGCCTGCAGCCACAGTTGCGCCATCAGGATGGCCGCCATCAGGAAGGCGGGCAGGAAGCCGGCGGCGAACAGCGCCGCGATGGACACCTGGGCCATGATCCCGTAGACCACCATGTTGATGCACGGCGGCACCAGGATGCCCATGCCGGAGGCGGCGGACACGATGGCGGTCGCCCGCGGCGCGGAGTAGCCGGCGCGCCGCATGGCCGGGATCATGGTGGTGCCGAGCGCCGAGGTGTCGGCCACCGTCGAGCCGGAGATGCCGGAGAAGAAGATCTCGGCCACCACCACCGTCATGCCGATGCCGCCGCGCAGCCAGCCCACCAGCACCTGCGCGAGCCGGACCAGCCGCTCCGAGATCCCGCTGTGCTCCATCAGCTCGCCGGCGAAGATGAACAGCGGGATCGCCAGCAGCGGGAAGGAGTCCACGCCGGTGAAGATGCGCTGCGGGACGATGAGCAGCGGGATCTGGCCCTCCCAGAGCAGCGCCAGCACCGCGGCGCCGCCGAGGGCCAGCGCGATGGGGACATTGGCGAGGAGGAACAGGATGAAGCCGAGGGACAGGATCAGCGTCATGCGGCGGGGCCACCGTGCGGCGCGCGGCCGGAGGCCCCTCGGCCCAATGAAGCTAGCCCGCCCAGCGAGGCCAGAAAGTGGAGCCCGATGAGCAGGCCTCCTACCGGCAAGGCCGCATAGGGCAATGCCATGGGCACCCGGATCGCCGGCGAGGTCTGCGACACCGTGCCCGCCACCAGCGCGCCGCCGCTCACGATCAGGGCCCAGAGGAAGCCGACCGTCGCCACCGCGTAGAGGCCCACGCAGATGGCGGCGCCCGCGGGCGGCAGGCGCTGAGCCACCATGTCGAAGCGGAAGAGGCGCTGCGCCTCCACCGAGCTCGAGAAGCCGAGCACCGCCGCCCAGATGAAGAGGTAGCGCGCCGCTTCCTCCGACCAGCTCAGCGAGCTGTTGAGCACGTAGCGAAAGAACACCTGGAGGATGACCAGGGTCACGGTGACGGCAAGGAGCGCCACCGCCACCCCGCGCTCGGCGCGGGCCACCGCCGCGTCGAGCTTCCGGATCGGCGTCACTGCGCGGCCTGCACCGCCGTGATGAGGTCCTTGCCGATCTTGCCCTCGAACTCGCGGTAGACCGACTGCATGCGGTCCTGGAAGGCGCGCTTGTCCGGCACCGCCACGATCTCCATCTTCTGCTCGCGCAGCTTGGTCATGAAGTCCTGGCTCATGTCGAAGGACGTCTGCCGCTGGCCCGGCGTGACCTCCAGGGCGGTCTTCATGACGATCTGCTGAAGCTCCGGCGACAGGGCCTTGAACTTGGCGTTCGACATCATCAGCACCACCGGCGTCAGCATGTGCTCGGTCATCGCCATGTACTTGGCCACCTCGTAGATCTTGGCCTGATAGATGACGTAGACGGGGAGGTCGAGGCTGTCGATGGTGCCCTGCCGGAGGCCGGTATAGACCTCGCCCCAGTTCATGGGGGTGGCATTGACGCCCAGCGACTTGAACGTCGAGACGTAGAGCGGGTTCTCCATCACGCGGAAGCGCGTCCCCGCATAGTCCTCGGGCTTCGCCAGCGGCTTCTTGGTGGAGACCACCATGCGCCAGCCCGCGTCGAAATAGGCGAGGCCCTTGAGGTTCTGCGCCTCGAGATAGCCGAAGAGCTGCTTGCCGATGGGGCCGTCCATGACCTTGAAGGCGCTCTCGCGGGTCTTGAAGATGAACGGCAGGTCCAGGACCATCATGCGGGGCTCGAAGCCCGAGAGGGGGGCGCTGGTGATGACCCCCGCGTCGATGGTGCCGAGCCGCATGCCCTCGATCAGGTCCCGCTCGAAGCCGAGCGTGCCGTTGGGGAAGATCTCCACCTTGAGCCGGCCGCCGCTGTTCCGGGCCAGCGCGTCGGCGAATCGCACCGCGCTCACGTGGTAGAGCGAGGTCTCGTTCAGGATATGGCCGAGCCGCAGCGTGACGGGCTTGTCCTGCGCGAGGCCGACACCGGGCACGAGCGAGGCCAGGGCCAGCAGCACCAGCAATCTCAAAAACTTCATTGACGATCTCCTTTAGCGGGTTCGAGAGCGGCGGGATGGACCGAGAACGGCCGAGGTGTGCTGGCCGAGAGTGGGCGGCGGCAACCGGATGGCGCCCGGCGACGCCGAGAGCCGGATGGGAATGCTGGGCACCACGATGGGGCCGCAAACGGGATGCTTCATGCGCGTCAGCATCGCCGCCTCCTCGACATAGCCGTCCTTGACGACCTCGTCGAGGGTGTGAACCGGACCCGCGGGAATGCCGCGCGCAAGCAGGCGGTCGATCCACTGGTCGCGCGTGCCGGACCGGAAGCGCGCGGAGAGGCGCGAGATCAGCTCGCGGCGGCGCGCGACCCGCTGCGCATTGGTGGCGAACTCGGGATCGGCGCCCAGCTCGTGCTCGTCGATGGCTTCGCAGAAGGCCACCCAGAACCTGTTGTTGGGCACGCAGACGTTCAGGTACCGCTCATCCAGGGCCACGAAGGTCCCGTAGGGCACGATCTGCCCGTGGAGGTCTTCCGGCGAGCGGCGCTGCGGCACCGTGCCGGTATTCAGATAGATGGCCGCCATCTGCCCGAGGGCAGCGAAGGCGCCATCCATCAGCGAGACGTCCACCTTCTGCCCGCGCCCCGTGCGCTGCCGGTCGATCACGGCCAGGAGAATGCCCAGCGCCGCATTGGTCCCCGCGGTGAGGTCCACCAGGTTGACCCCCGGCCGCAGCGGCGGGCGTCCCGGCTCCCCGGTCATGCTCTGCAGCCCGCTCAGCCCCGAGACCATGAGGTCATAGCCGGGGCGGTCACCCAGGCGGGTGCCGGCATTGAAGGCCGAAACCGAGCAGTAGATCAGGCGTGAGTGGTTCCGGCGCAGCGTGTCCCACCCGAGGCCCAGGCGGTCCATCACCCCGGGCCGGAAGTTCTCGATCACCACGTCCACCGAGCGGGCGAGGGTCCGGATGCGATCCCGGTTTTCCGCGTCCTTGAGGTCCACGGTGACGCTCTTCTTGTTGCGGTTGAGGCTCAGGAAGAAGACGCTCTCCCCCGCGATGAAGGGCGGGCCCAGGGCGCGCAGCTCGTCCCCCCCGCTCGGCTCCTCCACCTTGATGATCTCGGCGCCGAAGTCGCCGAGCAGCATGGTGCAATAGGGGCCGGCGACCACTCGGGTGAAGTCGAGAACGCGAATGCCGGCCAGCGGCCCGCCGCGCCCGGGGAGACGCTTCTTCGCCCGCCCGCCCGCCGCCTGCAACCGCGCGCGAGCCTTCCTCACTGGCCCTCGGCCCCGGTGAGCGCGACGATGATGGCCTCGAAGGCGTCCAGTCCCCGCGCCCGCGCCTGTTCGGGCGGGAGCGACGCGAAGGGAAAGGGGATGCCCACGATCTTCAGATCCGGCATCCCCGACATCACCGCCTTCTGGGCCCCGGCGTTGAGGAAGCCGGCGGTGCAGAGGGTGACGGTGGCAATGCCCTTGCGCTCCAGCTCCACCATGTCGTGCACACTGCACGACACACAGGAGCCTCAGTCGCCGATGGCGGTGACGACGGCGTCACAGTCCTCCAGGGCGGCCAGGATGTGGGGCTCCGCGATCTTGGTATAGGTCTTCTTGCGCACCGCCTTCACCTCGCAGCCCAGCTCCTCGAAGCGGGCGCCCACGGAGGCGAGCAGGTACTCCGCGTTGTGCTTGATATTGTCCAGCAGCCCGATCCGCTTGCCGGCGAGCTCCTTCAAGCGGTCGGCGGTCGGCAAGAAATCGGGAACTCCCTCGGCGGCCGGATCCAGCAGGATGATGCTCATGAGTCGCTCCTCCTATTCGATGGGTACGGTGACGGACGGCGTGGCCCAGCCGGGCAGGAACGCGGTATGCCGGCCCGGGCCGCCTGCCACCACCAAGGTGATCTCGCTCGGCCGGCGCACGAGGGGCACCATCTCGTCCTCGTCGGTGCGGCTGACCCAGCGCGGCCAGAAGTTGCGGGACACCTCGCGGCCGTAGAGACCTCCGAGCTTCACGAGGCGCAACGGCTTGCGCGCCTTCTCGTAGAGATATTCCTTCACGTGCAGCTTGCTCCACCCGTCGGCGGCGATCGTCTCCGCGTGGCTGGGGCACATGACCACCATCACCTCGCCCTGGGCGTAGAACATGTTCTTGCCCAGCGTGGCCATGGTGTCGGCGATGGTGTGGCAGAGGTCGAACGCGTTGCGGCTGGCCTGGTTGTTGATGTTGTGCGGCGCCTCGCAGCCGAAGATGGTCACCGCCGACTGCTCGCGCTTGAGCCCCCGCTCGACGTGCAGCGGGTCCCAGGGGCTCTGCTCCTCGTTCTCCGCGATGCAGTAGGTGTACTTCCCCGGATGGCCCAGCGTGGCCTTGTCGGTCACCCCGGGAATCGCCCGGCCGATATTGGTGAGGATCAGCTTCACCGCGCGGCCGATGGTGGCATTGGCGCGATTGCCCTGGCCGAACACGTTCGAGCCGCTGTTCATGCCCAGCGCGGCGCGGATGGGCCCGTTGACCACCACCAGGGGCGTGGACAGGTGCGTGGAGCACTGCATGCCGTTGAGATTCAAGGCGGGATCGGTCATGGCGCGGACGGCGGCGAGCACGACCGGGAAGTAGCCGGGCAGGCAGCCGGCCATGACGCAGTTGACGGCGATCTTCTCGACGGTGGCTTCCGCCCAGGCGGGGGGAATCTTGGCGATCACCCGGTCGCGCGGGAGCCCGGCGCCGGCGAGCATGGCCGCCACGCGCTCCTCGGTGGGCGGAACCACCGGGAGCCCATCCGTCCAGCCCCGGTCATAGCAGTACTGGATCGGGTCGTCGGTGCTGTCGAGCGTGTGTCGCGTGGCAACCGCCATTGGTGGCCTCCGGCCTGTCGTCTAGAACGTGGGCGGCGTATTGACCCAGATCGCGCGGGCCTCGGTCTTGCCGTCATTGACCCATCGGTGCGGGAGCGAGCTCTTGAAGTACAGCGAGTCACCCTCGTGCATCACGTGCTCCTCCTCGCCCACCCACACCCGGAGCCGGCCCTTGATGAGGACGAAGCACTCCTCTCCATCGTGGGTGAAGGTCTCGCGCCCGCTGGTGCTTCCGGCGGGCGCGCGGAACATGAGGACCTCCATGGCGCGGTTGGAGAGATCGGGAGAGAGGAGCTCATAGCGGATGTCGGAGCCCGGATAGGTCAGCGTCTTGCGCTCCTGCGGGCGCACCAGCTTCGCCCCCGCCCCGGGCTGGCCGTGCTGCGCGAGGATCTGCCCCACGGACACCCCCAGCGCGGTGGTCATCTTCATCAGCGCCGCCACCGAGGGAGCGACGAGGTTACGCTCCACCTGGCTGAGGTAGCTGGCGGAAAAGCCCGTCTTCCGCGCCACGTCCATCAGGGTCAGGTCGAGAGCCCGCCGGCGGGCCCGGATGAGGTCGCCGACATAGGAGCGGGGGGGCTGATCCGGCATGGGGCGACACTACAGTATTGGTGTAATTTTGTAAATGGCACTGAATACACGCGCGCGCCGCCGCCCTGACCCGCCCCGTCACGGTTCCGCGATACCGTGAGCGTGATGAGCAGCCGTCACGCCCTCTCGAAGACCCGCGTGCTTGCCGGGCTGCAGTGCGCGAAGCGCCTCTATCTCCAGCTGAACGCGCCGCAGCTGGCGGAAGCCCCGGACGCCGCGCTCGAGTTCCGCTTCGCCCAGGGGCATGAGGTCGGCCTTCTCGCCCAGCGGGCCTTCCCCGGCGGCGTCGCGCTGGAGGCCGGGCGCGACCGCCTGGAGGACGCCCTCGCCCAGACCGAGCGCCTCGTGCGCGACCCCGCGGTGCCCGCCATCTTCGAGGCCACGTTTCGCCACGACGACGTGCTGGTGCGCGTGGACGTGCTCGCGCGCGGGACCGGCGGACGCTGGCGGCTCATCGAGGTGAAGTCCACCAGCGGCGTGAGGGAGCACCATCTCCCGGACGTGGCCATCCAGCGCCACGTGCTGGCGGGCTCGGGCCTCTCCGTGGAGTCGGTGGCCGTGATGCACGTGAGCCGCGACTATGTCTATCCGGGCGGCCCGCACGACCCCGCGCGGCTCTTCGCCATCGTGGACGTGACCCCGCAAGTGGACGCCCTCACTCTCGACCTGCCGCGCCTCCTCGCCGAGCTGCGGGCCTCGCTGGCCGCGGCGGCACCGCCCGAGATCGCCGCGGGGCCGCAGTGCACCCGGCCCTACTTCTGCGAGTTCTACGACCAGTGCAATGTCCCGCTGCCCCTCGATGACATCGCGAATCTGCCCGGGCTCTACGGAAAGCGGCTCGACGCGCTCCGGGCGCGCGGCATCACGCGCATCGGCGAGCTTCCGGACGACGTCGCGCTGAGCCCGCGCCAGGAGCGGGCCCGGCAGTCGGTGGCCGCGGAGCGAATGCTGGTGGCCGCGCCTCTCGCGGACGAGCTGGCCGGGCTCGCCTACCCGCGCTACTTCATGGACTTCGAGACGCTCGGCCCCGCCATCCCCCGCTATCCGGGCATGCGGCCATACGACGGCATTCCATTCCAGTGGTCGGTGCACGTGGTTCACGCGCCCGGCACGGCGCCCGAGCATCGGCAATTCCTCGCCGACGGCGACGCGGACCCGCGTCGCCGCTTCCTCGAGACCCTGGCTCCGGCAGTGGGCGAGACCGGGCCCATCGTCGTCTACAACGCGGGCTTCGAGGGTCAATACCTCGACGCCCTGGGGCTGGCATTTCCGGACCTCGCCGCCGCCGCGGCGCGGATCCGCGCGCGGCTATGGGATCTCCTGCCCGTGGTGCGCCAGTCGGTGTACCACCCGGACTTCCGCGGGTCGTTCTCGCTGAAGCGCGTCCTGCCCGCGCTGATCCCCGCCCTCGCCTACGACGACCTGGACATCACCGAGGGCTCGGCGGCGGGGCCCATCTGGGATCAGCTCGTGCGCGGCCACCCGGAGCCGGCGCAGGCGAAGCTCCTCGAGAGGGCGCTTCGCGAGTACTGCCGGCGCGACACGCTGGGCATGGTGGAGCTGGTGCGCACGCTGGCCGCGCCCCCTACCGCTACCCCTTCTTGAACATCGGCCGGCTCGCGGGCCAGGCGGCCCGAGATCCGCCGGGAGCCTGGTGAAGCGTCGTCCCCTTGCTGTAGGCCGCCGTGGCGGACTTCTGACGGCGCTTCACCTGGGACGAGACTTTGCGCTCCTCGGGCGGGCGGCCCGCCTTGGCGGAACGGGCGGCGCTCGACTTCTTGGGGGGTGTGGACTTAGCTCGCTTGGCCATGGGGTTGTCTCCTCGTGCTCTCAGACCGTGCTTTCAGACATAGTTCCGCTCGCGCGCCCGGATGGCCCGATAGCGGGCGAACGCGCGGCGCTCGTCCTCCAGCCCCAGCAGGGACCGAACGGAGCTGCCCCGGAAGGTGTGGGCGAGCATCTTGCCGCCATACCGGAGCGCGAACCACGGGCGGCGAACCAGGGTCTTCGGAAGGTGACGCAGCTTCATCCACCGCTCGGCTCGCCAGCGCATGAACTCGATCTCCTCCGCCTCCAGATGCTCGCTGCGGACCACCGCGGTGGTGCCGTCGTACTCGTCCAGGCGCTCGTTGATGATGAGGCCGCGGGCGCGGAACTCCCGCGTCATGGGTGTCCGCGGATAGGGCGTCGGGTGCTGGATGTACGGATAGTCCACGTACCGCCGCGCGAACTCGAGGTTCGCCTCGATCGACTCCCGGGTGTCGCTCGGGTTGCCGACGATGAGCCCGCCCACCACCAGCATGCCATGGCGGTGCAGCAGCTCGATGGCCCGCACGGTGGCATTCCCCGACGGCGCGCCGTGCTCGCGCGCGCGATTCTTGGCGGTCGCGCGCAGGAAGGCGAGGTCCTCGTCGAGGATGTTCTCGATGCCGAGGAACACCCAGCGAAAGCCCGCCCGCCGCATGAGCGGGGCCAGCGTGTCGCCGTGGTTGGCGATGGCCGAGGTCATGGCCTGCACGAGATACTCGAGGTCCGACAGCCCCGCGTCCACAATGGCCCGGCACAGCGCCTCGAACCGCCGGACGTCGAGCGTGATGTTGTCGTCCACGATGAAGATGGACCGCGCGCCGTGGGCCTTCGCGTCCCGGATGTCGGCCAGGACGCGCTCGAAGCCGTAGGTGTGGAAGTTCCGTCCTCGCATCTCGATGATGGAGCAGAAGCTGCAGTCGAAGGTGCAGCCCCGCGACGTCTCCACCACGTCCACCTGGCGCCCGACCATGGTATAGCCGCGCAGCACGCGCGCGGCCCGGCGGGGCGGCTTGATGGCGCCGTCCTCGAGGCCGCTCACCGGGCGCGCCGGGTTGTCGACGAAGCGGTCGCCGGCGCGAAACGAGAGCCCGGGGATGTCGTCCACGGCCGCGCCGCGCTCGAGGGCCCGGAGCAGATCGCGGAAGGTCAGCTCGCCCTCCCCGCGCACGATGAAGTCGGGGGCGCCGGGACCGGGTCGGGTATAGGCCTCCGGCGCGAGGCTCGGGTCATAGCCGCCCACCACGATCCGCACGCCCGGCCGGAGGGCGCGTATCAGCTCGATGAGGCGCTGGGCGGTGTGACGCTGGAAGGTCATCACCGACAGGCCCACCACGTCGGGCTCTCGCTCGCGCACGAGCCGCTCCACCACCGCCCGGACCTGCGACTGGACGAGCACGAGGTCGGCGACGGCCACCGAATGGTGGGGGTCCACGTTGCCGGCCAGGGAGGTCAGCGCGCCATTGGGCATGCGGATGGCGACCGTCGCCATGTGCTCGAACGAGTCGGGCATGGACAGCAGCAAGACTCGCATGCCCGGAATCATACCGCCGACCAGGGCGGTGGGAAGGCCGATGCGAGAAGCGCCGGACCGGCCTCAGTCCCGCGGGCGCTCGGGCAACGACCGCACGAGGTACGAGGCGGTCTTGGGGAGGCCGGGCTCAGCGGCCTGCCGGCGCCGACTGCTGGATGAATGCCCGGAGAAAATCCGATTCGGTGAGAATCCCGACGAGCCGGTCGCCGTCGGTGACAGGAAGGCAGCCGACCTGGTGATCTAGCATCAACCGGGCCGCTTCCGCGGCCTCGCGGGCCGGATCCACCATGATGACGGCCTTGGTCATCACCGTCCCCACGGTGAGCCGCGCGAGGAGATAGTTCAGCTCCCACAGGGACAGGCTCGTGGCCTGAGAGGGAAGGTTGAGGCGGATGTCACGGTCGGTGACCACGCCGGCCAACCGCCCATCCTCGACGACCAGCAGGTGGCGGAAGCGGTGCTTGGACATGAGCTCCCGGGCCTCGAGTACCGGCATCCCCGGGGGCACGGTGATCGGGGCGGACGTCATGAGATCACGCACGCGCATGGTGGACTCCTTTGTGCGCCGTCGCGGTCGGCCTGGCGCTGCAGCGTGGGCACGAGGTCGGGATCAAGTCCCGAGCCGTCCATGCGGCAGTCTCTAGCAGGATTGTAACCCTCCCCTGCCGGCGACCGATCTCCCGATCTTGTGGCGGCGGGGACCGACGCGGCCTAGCGGACCACCAGGACCGATATGGGCGCCCGGGCCAGCGCCCCTTCCGCCACGCTGCCCAGCAAGAGCCGCGAGACGCCGCCGGTGCCCCGGGCCCCGATGACGAGCACATCGGCCTGGGCGGCCTTTGCCGCGTCGAGCAGTCCCACCAGGGGCGTGGCCGCCCGCACCACTTCGCTCACCTTCCAGCCGGCGCGGCGGAGCCGGATCCGCATCCGTCGCTGGACCTTTTCGAGCCGCCGGCGGCGCTCGGCGCCAAGCCGAGCCGCCTCCATGCGCAATGCGCCCTGCACGCTCACCGACCACAGGCTGCCGGAGGGAATGCGCACCGGCTCGACCGCGGATACCAGGTTCACCCGGCCCCCCGGGGGGACGGCGAGTCGGGCGACCAGCGCGACCGCGCGCCGGGAATTGGGCGACCCGTCGATTCCGATGGTGAAACGGCGTGCCTTCGCCAAGCGGCCCTTGACCAGAAGCACCGGGCACGAGGCCGCCTGGGCCACGTGCCACGACACGCTGCCGTGCAGCCATCGCCCGAGCATGCCCCGTCCACTGGATCCCACCACGATGGCGCCGGCGCGGGCCGATCGCGCGGCGGCGAGAAGCGCGCTGCTCGGGGACTGCAGGGGATATCGCAACCGCGCCGCCGGCCACCGCGGCCGTAGCGTCCGCAGCGCCCGCGCTCCCACGCGCTGTGCCTCGCCGAGTGCGAGCGTCCTTGCCGCCGGCGACCACCGGGACGCGGCCCGGCTCGCGACCACGAGCTCCGCGGCGGCACGCGCGGGCCAGGGGAAGCGCGCGGCGGCAGCCACCGCGGCGCGCCCGGAGACGGAGCCATCGGTGCCGATGACCACGGAAAACTTCGGAGGACGCGCCATCAGGCTGCCCGGGGGCGCGCGGCCGGCGCGACGGGTCGGTGCGTGAATACGAGGCTCGTGATCGCGTCGCGGGTTTCTCGCGACTGGGGGTCGGCTTCAGGACCCTGCTCGAGCACGAGGGCGAAGTGCCGACGATAGTCCACCTCGGCCAGAAAGCGGGCCCAGGGGGTGGCGAGTCGCGGCGCATCGGCGGGCCGGATGGGCCGCAGGCGAACTCGGGCGCCGCCGCGACATACGACCTCGCGCGCCAGATCGGCCGGGTATATTCCGACTTCTTCGGTCGGCTCGAGAGCAGGAAACATGGGCACCCCCCTATTCTCGCAATACGAGTGCAATGCGGGTGCCATGAGGGCGCGTCAACAAAACCCGGCAGTTGCAGGAGGACGGTGCCCGCATCGATCCCAGATCGGTCCGGGAGTGGGGGCGCCGGCGCCCCGCTGGAGCCGTGGAATAGCTTCGTCGGGGCTGCATGGGCCCTGAGACGATACGCCCGTGCGGCTCTTCGACAAGAAGTTCGGCGCCGAGCTCCTGGCCGGGGTCCCGGCCGCGCCCGGCGTCTACCGGTTCCTCGATGAGACGGGCGCGCTGCTCTATGTGGGCAAGGCCGGGAGCCTTCGCCGCCGCCTCGCGCAGTACCGCACCGCCGGGCGGAAGAAGAACGAGCGCAAGCGGCGGGCGCTCGTGAAGGCCGCCGCCACCCTCACGTGGGAGGTCTGCGAGTCGGAGCTGGCGGCGGCGCTGGCCGAGATCCGCCTGATCCAGACCCTGCGACCCCGGCGCAATGTCGCCAGCGCGTTCCCGTTCCTCTACCCCTTCATCGGCGTCCTGGTGGAGGGACGCGAAACCTTCTTCTGCCTGACCACGCGGCCGGAGGCCTTCCCGTCATTCGCGCTCCACGGCGCCTATCGCTCGCGCGACGTGACCGGCGAGGCGTTTCACGCCCTTGCCCGTCTCCTCCGCTTCGTCGGCCATCCGGTGCCCCGTCCGCGCTGCCGGGAAGTCGCCGCCGCGTCCCGCTCCGTCTTGGTCGGATTCCGCCGGCTTCCCGCCGGCGCGGCGCCGGGGTGGAGCGAGCTCTTCCGGGGGGCCTCGCGAGAGGTCCTCGAGGCGCTCGCGCTCGAGCTGCTGGAGCATCCCGGGGCGATCGCGCGACGGGCGGAAATCCAGGAGGATCTCGCCGCCATTGCGCTCTTTTTCGAGCTCGAGGCCTGTGCGCTGGCCCGGGCCCGGGAGGCAACCGGCTACTCGCCCTATCCGGTGCCCCAGCGGGAGCGCGACCTCCTCTTCACGCAGGCCCGGGGAGCTCTACGCGCCGGGACTTGACGGCCCCCCTTGAGGATGTGTACATGACAGGTCAGGAGGACCACCACATGCGTCGAACGCTGGCGGTTCTGGTCATCGTGGCCATGGTCGGGTTCATTGCCGTACCGGCGGCTGATGCGGGAGGGCGCCACGGTCATCATGGCGCCGGCGTGATCGGCCTGGCCGCGTTCGCGCTGTTCGCGCCGCTCATCATCGCGGGCGAGGTGCTGGCGGCCGTGACCACCATTCCCTACCGGGCTACCGCGGCGGTCGTCGCCGCGCCCGGGCCCTATTACGCGCCGGCGCCGAGTTACTACACGCCGACGGCGACGTACTACGCGCCCGCGCCGGCATACTCCACGCGGTCGGCCTATGTGGAGCAGGTGGCCGTGGCCCCCGCGCCGTCCTATGCGTCCTATGCGGCGCCGGCTTATGCGGCGCCGGCTCACACGCGGGTCGTTCGGTACTCGAACGGGAGCTATGTGCTTCGCGGCGACGGGGTCTACACCGCGTATCAGTGGGTGTGGATCCCGAGCCCGCCGCCGCCCCCGCCGCCGCCTCGGTACTAGCGCTACCCGCGCTCGCGACCCCGGCGTCACCCCGCGGCCACGGGACTACTTCGCCTGCCGCTCGCAGAGCTTGTTGACGTTGTTCCAGGCGCCGCCTTCCTTCCGGCAGCGCTCCTCGTCGGACATGGTCATGCATCCGGCGAAGGTCAATGCGCATAGCGTGAGGATCGCGAAGGTGGTCAGCATCTTGCGCATGTCACTCTCCCGCCTCGGCTAGGTCAGCAAGCCGTAGAACTTGCCCGCGTTCTCGCAGACGATCTTCCGCACCGTCGCCGGCGGCAGGTGGCCGAACTGCTCCTCGATGTACTTCGAGGACTCGGGCCAGACCCCGTCGCCGTGG
>Ga0134122_10000854_pt1 | contig 21343 bp, 18 predicted proteins | sample KB302_FD_96461 | JGI IMG/M metagenome (GOLD analysis project Ga0134122, IMG submission 96461) | Terrestrial soil microbial communities without Nitrogen fertilizer from Kellogg Biological Station, Michigan, USA - KB3-0-2 | ecosystem: Environmental > Terrestrial > Soil > Unclassified ... | reverse complement strand
CCCTGCGGCTGTGGGACGCCGCCTCCGGTGAGCCCCTCGCCGTTCTCGAAGGGCATCGAAACACGGTGATGTCCTGCGCCTTTTCGCCCGACGGCGCTCGCCTGGTCTCCGCCGGCTACGACGGCACCCTGCGGCTGTGGGACGCCGCCTCCGGTGAGCCCCTCGCCGTTCTCGAAGGGCATCGAAACACGGTGATGTCCTGCGCCTTTTCGCCCGACGGCGCGCGCGTGGTCTCCGCGGGCTCCGACGGCACCGTGCGGCTGTGGGATGCGGACTCCGCAGAGCCGCTGGCCGTGCTCGAAGGGCATCGCGGCTTGGCGTTGTCCTGCGCGTTTTCGCCGGACGGCGCGTGCGTGGTCTCCGCGGGCTCCGACGGCACCGTGCGCCTGTGGGATGCGGCCTCTGCAGAGCCGCTGGCCGTGCTCGAAGCTCATCGCGGCGGGGTGGGGTCCTGCGCGTTTTCCCCGGACGGCGCGCGCGTGGTCTCCGCGGGCTACGACGGCACCGCACGGCTCTGGAATGCCGCCTCTGGTGAGGCCCTCGCCATTCTCGAAGGGCATCGAAACACGGTGATCTGCTGCGCGTTTTCGCCGGACGGCGTTCGCTTGGTCTCCGCGGGCTACGACGGCACCGTGCGGCTGTGGGATGTCCCCAAGAATGAGCAGGTTGCCTGGCGGGCCGAGATGCTCCCCGAGGGCGAATACGCCGTGCTCCGCGCCGACGGCTCCGGCGCCATCGAGGTGAGCTCCGGCGCCTGGCGCTGGCTGGGCTGGTTGGCGAAGGACCCCGCGACGGGCGCGCTCTCCCGCTATCCGGCGGAGGCCTTCGGACCCTTGCCCGAGGTGAATCGGATTTGAAGCTCGCGAGAAAACTTGCCGCCGGAGCGATTCGCTTTCCGGTCTCGGGCGTTGCTTCTTCCGGCCGCGGGAGTCGGCCTCGCAGCCGCCGAAATACGCCTCGCAACCGGCTTAAAACGGTTCTCACCTCGGCAGGTCAGGTCCTCACCTCGCGAGGTCGGCTCTTCACCTGGTCAGGTCAGGCTCTCACCTGACGAGGTCGGGCGCTCACCTGCCCAGGTCGGGTTCTCACCTCGCGAGGTCAGGACTTCACCTACCCAGGTCAGAAGCCAACCTGGCGAGGTCAGGTCCTCACCTGCCCGAGTGAGCTTCTGATTTCGCGAGGTGAGCTGCCTTCGCACGCGGCTTGATCTCTCTGTCAGGCTCTGCTACAACTCCGCTCCCTGACGAAGGACCTTCCGTCCTTCCCTTCCAGGAGGTGCGCCATGGTCAAGCACATCGACGCATTCGATGACCTCCCCTGCTTTCGAGGCGAGCGGTAAGCGCAAGCGGGGATTCCCCTCCGAAACGAGAGTCGGACGCGGCTGCCGCGTCGTCCACGGTGACAAAGAGCTGGTCGAGAAGCTCGGCCGGAACGACCTCTGTCCGTGCGGATCAGGCCGCCGCTTTCAAGAACTGCTGCCAGAAAAACGGCCGCTTTTGACGGCGCCGGGCGGAGCTATTACTTTTAGGGAATGATGCTCGGGCATCGACGGTGGACCTGACCGCAAGCTGCTGATCGGCGGCGCGAGACAGGTCCACCGTCGCGTGCGGCGTAGATCATCTCGTCAATGGCCATCGGGAAAGCGATCCGCGATGAGGTTCAGGTTGAGGCCGTGCTCGAGGAACGCCTTCGCTCCGGCGAGCACCCACGTGAACCCTCCCACTGAATCGAGCGCCTGCTTCACGATCTCATCGCCGTTTCCGCTGAAACCGGAATTCGTGATGCTGACGAACGTAGTGCCGTCCGGCCGGGAGGTGAAGAGCCACTCCACCGTCGACTTGGGCGCGCCGGATGTTCCCCACTCGATGAGGATCCGCCGGTCCGCCTCGACGGCTTTCACGTCGACCTCTACGGAAACGCCGTACATCTCCCAATCCCAACGGACCTGTTTGCCCGCTTGCAGCTTGTCGCTGCCTTTGGTGAACCAGAACCTGGAGGTGATGGCGGGGTCTACGAAGGCTGCGAAGACTTCCGCGACGGGCTTGCGGATCAGCATGGCCGTCTGGGCGCTCGGTGCGTGTTGAATTTCCATGAGTACCTTTCAGTGCCGTTGCCGGAGGTAAATCGGGCCGCCTGGACGTTCCCCGGCCGCGGCCGGTAAAGCCACGATCACCATGACGCCCATAGCGGTTTTCAGAACCGATACCCGAAACTCACGCCCGCGGAAAACGAGAATCCCGGGTCCGGGTAGGCTTCTTCCCCTTTGTCGAAGGAGTAGAACGGCGTCACGCCGGCACGAAAGAGATAGCCGCGCTGCCGGGGTTGAGATCGGTATCCTACAATGGCCGTCAAGCTGCGAAAAGAGAAGTCTCTCCTGGTGTCGAAGGAGCGATCCAACGTCCCACGGCCCAGCGTGACGCCTCCGCCGAGCTCCAGCTTCCGCTCCCCCGCGCCGAGGAGATAGCTCGCCGACACCGGCAGGGTTCGATATCGATCCGGGGGCGATCCTTCGAACAGAAGCGGGCTGTTCCAGGCGGCGTATCCAATTCGCAGCCCGAGGTGATCGGTCAACATGCGTTCGTAGTTGAGGGAGTAGAGGCCGCCGTTGCCCAGCAGCTCGAAGAACACCGCGTTGCGGCCCGCCGGAGCTTCAGGTGCCTGAGCGAAGCAAAGGCTCCCTGCTGCCAGGAAGGCGATCAAGGAGCCGAAAAGCCCTCTTCTCATGAAACTGGAAGGATAGCACGGGCCACCTCTCTCGATCGGAGAGGGGCGCGGCGGGTTGGCGGGGCTCCCCTCAGGGCCTGGCGGCGACGGCCAGGGTGAGCGTCATCCCCTTCGCCGAGTGGCTGCCGATCGGGCAGTAGACCTTGTATTCACCGGGCTGGAGTGTGACCTGAAGCGTGCCGGTCTCATGGGGACGCACGGGCTTCGACAGGAGCTCGTCGATCCCCGGCCCTTCGATCTTGAAGCTGTGGGTCTTGTGGCCGTCGTTGTGGACGGCGAACGTCGTCGGCCCGGCGGGAAGCGTCGTCGGCATCGCGACGGCGTATTCGGTGAGATGGACTTCCACCGGGGCGGCGGCGGGCGCTTTCTGCGGCTCTGCTGCGCTCGCGGCGGTCAGGCCCGCGAGACAGAGCACGAGGAGAACGAAGGCGAAGCGCCGGATCCTGGCGAGGCCATCAACCTGCCGCGGAGATCGCATCATTTTTCCGGCCACGCCGCGACCAGACCGTCGAGCGCCGCTTCGATCGAGGCCTTGCCGTCGAGGTGGGGATCCCAATGCTTCGCGACGAGCTCGCGGCAGCCGTCGCCGCAGAGGTTCGGATAGACCTTTTGCCGCACCGCGTACTCGACGTAATCGCTCACGCCGTCCGCCGCCAGCGTACGGCGCGTGAGCTCGCCGGCGTTGTAGAAGAGCACGGCGTGCCACAACTGCGGGGGGACGGCCTTGTGGCGCGCCTCCGCCGCTTTGGCGATCGTGTCGTGCAGCGTCTTGCCCCAGGCGTGCGATGCCTCGTGAAACAGCATCTCGAGCGCCGCGAGCCCGTGATAACCGAGATCGGTCGAGGCGATCGTCGTATGCGTGGGGGGCGAGGTCGTATAGGCACCCACCGGTCCGGCCTGGACAGAGAGATCGACGGGGACCGGCGCCTCCGGCCAGCTCTGGCCGTAGGAGCCGGCGACGCGGCGGCTGAGGGCGGCTCCGTGGCGGGCGACGAGCGGCTGCACGGCGGCAATCCAGGCGCGGTTTGCCGCGTCGTGGGCCGGCCACCAGTGGGCGCGATAGATCGGCGCCAGGCGTTCGAGGGTCGATTTGAGCTCGGGATCGAGAGGCGCGGCGCCCAGGGACGCCGTGCCCTCGACGCCGCGGAGCACCCGTTTGATCTCGACCATGCCGTCGTCGAAAAGCAGGTCGCGCTGGGAGTAGCGGTCGCGGTAAAAGGCCACGCCCTCGTCCCAGGTGCCGCGCTCGGCCGCGCTGAGATCCCCCGGCGTCGGCAGCCCTCGTCCTGCGGCCCTGGCGAAGTGATGCAGGTTGAGCCAGAAGTTGCTGTGGAATTCGAACAGCGGCCGCGCCGGCGCGCGCGGCGCGGGGACCGACGCGCAGGCGACGGCCGCGAGCAGGAGCACCGGCAAGATCCTTCTCATCAGGATGAGGAGCTTAGCAGCTCAGCGTGGAAAACGAGGCCCGCCTGGATCTGGTAGGGGCGGCCCTATGTGGCCGCCCAGGGCGCCCACGTAGCAACGCGCCTCGCGCCTACTCCACGATCTTGTAGATCTCGCGGTGGCCGCCGTCGACGAGGTCCATGTAGCCGGCCAGGGCCTCTTTCACCTCCGGCCGGGCGCTGAAGCTCCGCATGTGGCCGTCGAACTTGCCGATGTCCTCCACCTCGGCCTGGAGCACCACGGTCCAGTAGGTGGCGACCCAGTCGGTCATCACCCGCACGTTGCGGAAGCCGTCCGCGCTCTCCATGGAGGGAACGGTCTTCAGGAACATTTTCGCCACGGCTCCGGCCTTGCCGGGCTTGCAGCGGAAGACGTCGCGGATCAGGAACATGCCGGGTCCTCCTGGTAAGAGCGGTATCCGGGACACACCATCACCGGCAGGGGCGGATAACGGGGGAACCGCGGGTCCGTGCCGGCGAGGCCGCAGCGCACGAAGACGCTGCGGCGGGAGGCGAGCACCCGCAGGTGCTCGCAGCTCGCGCAGAGGCCGGCCGGCGCCGCGAGGCCCGCGAGGCGGCTCCGTTCCTCGGCCGTAGCGGTTCGCTCCCTGTCGTCCGGCATCGCCTTACTCGGCCTGGTGCTGGGCCAGGGCCTCGTCCGCCATCTGCCCCTGGCCCATGGCCTCCACCTTGGCGGTGGGGCCGAGGAGGAGCAGCAGGTCGCTCTCCTCGAGCCGCGTGTCCGCCGTGGGGAGGAGCGGCTCCTCGCCGAGCTTGCCGCGGCGCCGGATCTCCATCACCCGGGCGCCCAGGGTCTGCGGCAGCTTCGCCTCGGCGAGGGTCTTGCCCACCAGCTCCGCCGGCACCGGCACCAGGCGGAGGGCGAAGTCGGGGGGAATCTCCACGTACTGGCGGCTGGCCGGCGAGTCCTGGCTGGAAACGAAGGTGGCGAGCAGCGCCGGCCGGCCGAGCACCTCCTGGGCGTAGACCGCCAGCAGGTCGCGCTTGGCGATGACGCCGAGGAACCGGCCGTCGCCGTCGATCACCGGCAGCCGCTCGAAGTCGCTGTGGGCGAACAGCTCGGTGGCGTGATGCAGGCGCTCGTCCTGGCGGATGGCGCGCTCCACCGGCAGCATCAGGTCGAGCGCCACCACGGCCGGGAGATTCTCCGGATGCTCGAGGGCGTGCTTGATGTCGTGCAGCGAGACGGCCCCCAGCAGCTTGCCGTCCGCGCCGACCACGAACAGGCGCTGGCGGCGGGTGGAGAGGAACTTCTCCACCACGTCGCCGTAGTGCTCGCCCGGCCGCAGGATGTGGGGATCGACGCGGCACAGGGTCTCCGCCTTGAGGCCGGCGAGCACCGCCTCCTCCATCCGCCAGGGCAGGTCGACGCCGCGGCCGCGCAGCGGCTCGGTGTAGATCGAGGTGGAGCGCAGCCGCCGGGCCAGCAGGCTGGAGAGGATCGACGCCAGCATGACGGGCAGGATCAGGTCGTAGTTGCCGGTGAACTCGAAGAGGATGAGGATGGCGCTGATGGGGGCGTGGCTCGTTCCCGCCATGACGGCCGCCATGCCCACCGCGGCGTAGGCGCCGTAGGGCGAGGCGATGTGCGGCCACAACGAGTGCATCCAGTAGCCATAGGCGGCGCCCACCAGGGCGCCGAAGGCGAGCGACGGGGTGAACAGCCCGCCGGAGCCGCCGCTGCCGCGGGTCAACGCGGTGGCGGCCAGCTTGACGGCGGCGAGCCCGAGCAGGAGAAAGATGGTGAGCTCCTGCGGCAGGGCGAACCGCACCGGCAGCTTCAGCTCGCCGGCGAGGGCGAGGTTGATGACGCCGTATCCGCGGCCCAGGGCATGCGGCACGTAGAGGCCGAGGACGCCGAGCAGGCCCATGCCCAGGAGCGGATGCAGCGGCCGCGGCAGGAAGCGCAGGCGCCGGAAGGCCTTCCCCCCCAGGCTGACGCCGATCATGAAGAGGACGGACGCCAGGGCGCCGACGATCCCCAATCCGACGTAGAGAACCATCTCCCAGCCGTTGGTCAGCGAGTACTCCGGCGCGGCGTAGAGCGGCGCGTTGCCCACCAGGGAGCGGGCGATGAGCGTGGCGATGACCGAGGAGGTGACGATCGGCCCGAAGATCTCCAGGGCGAAGTTGCCGAGGATCACCTCCATGGCGAAGAGGGTGCCGCCGATGGGGATGTTGTAGGTGGCCGCGAGGCCGGCCGCGGCGCCGCACCCCACCAGGATCTTCAGCCGGTGCGGCGGCAGCTCGACGCGCTGCCCCAGCCAGGAGGAGATCATGGCGCCCAGCCGGATCATCGGACCCTCGCGGCCGAGCGAGCCGCCGCTGCCGACGGTGACGATGGCCGCGAGGGCGTTGAGGAGCACCGGCCGCGGCGCGATCTTGCCTCCCGAGAGCGCGACGGCCTCGATCAGCGACGCCATGCCCTCGCCGCTCGCCTCCCCCTTGAGCCGCCGGCGGCCGAGCCAGAGGATCAGCCCCACCACCGCGCCGCCGGCGGCCAGGGGAAGCACCACCATCCAGCGCGGGTGGATCTTCGGCGCGATGGCGAGCAGGTCGCCCCGCTCGCCCCACAGGAGCCTCTGGACGAAACCGATCAGCAGCTCGGTGGCGAGGCCCAGCAGGCCGCCGACGACCCCGACCAGGCCGATCAGCAGGAAGAAGAGGCGGTCCTCGCGGCTGGCGAGGCCGAAACGCCGCGCCAGGGTGAAGTCGAGGGAGCGTGCCCAGTCCCGGACGCGGCGCAGCCAGGCCACCGAGCGGGTCTCCATGAGGAGAATGTATCATCGGCCCCTCACCACCCAGGCGCGCCTCAACCGAGGGACCGCGCAACTGCTGTTCCATAAACATGCTCATGTGTGTATAATGGGCTGGAGGTCGCCTTCCGGGACTCCACTGGCGAGCGTCCGCCGCCGGTTCGGGGGGTCCCATGGCGGAAGTCCCGCCCCGCGGTACCAACCTTCCCTTCGCGGCTTCACGCCGCGCCAAGCTGTCAAGGGGACCGGAAACGGTCCCCTTCGCCTTTTCTGGAGCCATGCACTCCAAGGACGCCCCGTGCCTCGGCGCTCGGCCGCCGTAGGCGGGCCAGCGCTCCCCCCTATCGGCAACTCCGTTCGTTCTTGACCACCTTGCCGCCCTTCATCACCCAGACCACCCGCCGCAGAGCGTTGATGTCCTGGAGCGGATCGCCTTCGACGGCGATGAGGTCCGCTTCCAGGCCGGCCGCGACGGCGCCGGTCTTGTCCGCAAGGCCGAGCGACTCGGCGGCGAGCGAGGTCGCCGAGACGATGGCGGCCATCGGCTCCTGGCCGCCCTTCTCCACGCGGTAGATCAGCTCCTCGAAGTTGCGGCCGTGCGAGCCGGCGACGGCGTCGGTGCCGAAGACGACCTTGAGGCCGGGCGTCGCCAGCGCCTGCTTGAAGACGGCGAGCGCCAGGGGCACGGCCCGCCGCATCTGCTCGAAACCCGCCTCGGTGTAGTTGCCGATGCCGAGGAACCGCTGCTTGTTCTCGAAGTAGTTGCGGAACACGAGATCGATGTTGGGATCGAACCAGGTGCCGTGCTCGGCCATCAGGCGCAGCGCCGGCTCGTCGAGCAGGACGCCGTGCTCGATCGAGGTGCAGCCGGCGAGGACGGCGCGGCGGGTGCTCTCGACGCCATGGGAGTGGACGGCCGTGCGCAGGTGGTGGGCCCGCGCCTCGCCGCAGGCCGCGTCGAGCTGCTCCTGGCTCATGGTGGGAGCGCCGCCGTCGCGAATGCTCTTGGAGGCGAAGATCTTGATCACGTCCGCGCCCTCCGCCGCGCGCCGGCGCACGGCCTCGCGCATCTTCTCCGGCGGCCCGGCGTCGGCGGTGATCGGCTCGAGCGAGGTGAGGATGCGCGGGCCGGGGATCGTGCCGCGGGCGATCCAGTCGCGCAGGTCGCGGTCCTCCGGGGCGCCGAGGCTCTGCACGGTCGTGATGCCGCCGCGCACGGTCTCGACCGCGTTTTCGACGGCGTAGAGCATGGTCTGCCCCGGCAGCTCGCTCTTGTCCTCCTCGTCGTGGGTCTTGCCGTTCTTGTCGAAGTGCCAGCCGATGTGGACGTGGGTGTCGATGCCGCCGGGCATCAGCGTCAGGCCGCGCAGGTCCCAGGTTGCCTTCGACGCCGGTGCATCGCGCTTCACCGCGACGATGCGCGAGCCTTCGACCTCGATGACGGCGTCGTTGAGCACTCCGCCACGCCCGTCGATGACCTTGCCGGCCGAGATCGAGACCGTCGCGGGACGAGTCCGATCCGGATCGGCCGGCACGCCGGGACGGGCCGCGGCGAGGAGAAGCAGCAGGGCGGCTATGGCACTGCGAGGAAATTTCATTGCGTGTCTCCTGTCTTGCCTGCGCATTATGAGGGAAACAGAGATACCGGAGGTCGTAGCGGCGGGCCTACGTGCCCGCCGTTCTTCGATGCGGCTTCAAGAGACGGCGGGCACGTAGGCCCGCCGCTACGACCATTCTGGGAAGAGTCCCTCAGGTCGCTGCCTTGCCTTGGCCGGACCCGGCCGCGCCGAAGACGCGGAACAGGGCCGGCAGGCTGGCCGCGATGGCGCTGAGGAAGGCGATCGAGACGTCGAAGGCCTCCCGTTGCGTGAAGAAGAAGAAGGCCGCCACCCCGATCAGCGTCACGGTGAGAGGACCCTTCATGCGGCCCCAGGCGCTCGTCCCCGCCTCCTGTTCCAGGGTGCGGACCTCGACCAGGCAGATGTCCGTCGCGACGAACCGTCGGAAGCTTTCGTTCATCAGGCGGAAGCTGGGGTCCCGCCTGACTAGGCCGCGCCGCATCAGCATCTTGAGTGCGACGGCGTTCTTGGCATTGATCAGACCGCCCTCGGCCAGATGCACAAGCACCACCTTCTCCTCCTCTGTGCACATCGTCCACAGCGCGCGGTAGTAGGGCTCCGCCCTCTCCTTTAGGTCGTCGAGGAAGAGGTCCCGGGACAGGTCCTGGAGGCGCGCCTTGACCAGGTCACCGGCCAGGCTTTCGAGCTGCTCGCTCTCGCCGCACTCCTCCCGCGCCATGGCGAGGAGCCGCTGCAGCCGCCGAACGTTCAGGGCTCCGTCCGGCAGGACGTGCGCGCTCTGGATCGCGCTCAGATCGGAGTTCAGGCGATGCACGTTCGCCCGGTTCCTGCACACCCAGGTCAGGAAGCGGCGCAGGAGGCCCCGCCAGCGTTCCTGGATCTCCTTGCGCGCCTTCTCCACGGCCTCTAGCCGCTTGGTCGCCTTGTCGGGATCGAGCGTGCCATCCTCGGCCTCCGCCGCCGGCTTACGATCCAGCAGGTACCAGGCGGGGACCACGTGGGAGAGGATGATCACCGGCTTGTCGCGGCCGAGGATCAGCTCTTCCATCAGCCCGAGCTTGAGAAGGTTGTGCTCCTCTTCCTGCAGCCGGTGCTCGAAATGGTGGAGGCAGATCCGCGGGCTCGCCACCAGGTCGGCGCGCCCGAGACACCGGAGGAGATCCTCCCGCGAAGCCAGCTCGCGCAGGTCGATCAAGGCCACCTTCTGCCCGGCGAGCCGCTGCGCCATCTCGTCGATGTGCGGCGACACAAGGATGAAGTTCCGGGTCGAGGCCGAAGCCACGCTCATCGGATCTCCCGCTTCCGGCGTGGGCAGCCCGTAAAGGAAGAACTTTCGGGCAACGAAGCGCGCCACGCCGGCAATGGTCCCCACCAGGAACAGGAGGCTGATGGGCCAGAGCATAGGAAAGCCCGCCAAGGACACGCGGGGGATGGTGGACGTGAGGCGCCCCCGAGCGCGTTCGAATGTTAGCGTTCCCTGCTCTGCGTGGTCCCAGTCCCAGGCCCCATTCTGGCTGCCGTCGTGGTCCTCGATTAGCCGACGGACCCGGATGAAGTCCTCCGTGTAGAGCGGCAGGGCGGCCTGGATGAAATGCGGCAGGATCACGCAGTGCTGGTGCCGCTCTCCGCTTGCTTTCGCGGTCTCCAAGGCCGGCAGGAGTGCGGCCTTCGCGACGTGCAGCATCGGCCGCTCGCCCTGGGACCGCAACTCCTCGCACGATTCACCGGCGGTGGTACCGAAGAAAAAGCAGCCATAGAGGTCCCAGCTCTGCTTCAGCCTGCTGTACAGCAGCGGCGCTCTGGCAGCGGCGTAGTGCTGCTTGAGCCGTTCGTCCCGCTGCTCGTGGCCGAGCGCTAGCCCGAGTTGGCCGCGCTTGATCCGCGTCTCGAGATGCGCGCGGTGGGCGACGCAGAAGAACGCCGCAGCCGGCACTGCGGCCGTGAGCGCAAGAAGGAGCGAAGCCGCGGCCAGATAGGTACGCCGGGGGGAATCGGCCACGGAGCGCAGCGCCGCAGGAGGAACGGAGAAGCAGCCCCACAGAAGCAGGGAGATGAAGGCCAGAAGGAAACTCCGCGCCGGCTCCAGCAAGGGGGCGAGTTGAAGCGGGCCTTCGGGCCGGCTCCCCGGCGAGAGGTAGATCAGCAGCAGGAGGACAGCCAGGAAGCTGCCGAGCACGAAGCGCCGCGCTGCCGAGATCCGGCCGGTGCAGAGGCGATAGGAGACGACGAGGACCGCCCAGGGAAAGGCGAAGGCGAACCAGAGCAGGTCGATGCCGTCGAGCAGGCGGATGGCGACGAGCGACAGGACCAGGCACAGCAGGTAAAAGACCGTCAGGACGAGATGGACCCTCTCCCTCGGCTCTCCCTGTTTTTCAGGCCATAGCCAGCCGGCGCGGTAGTGCCGCTTCACCGCCCGCAGGAGCCCGCAGCCGACCATATACACCAGCAGGTAGAGGACCAGGAACAGCATCGCAGTGGTCATCGCGTCGACGTTGAAGGTCCTCATGTCCCGCTTGTCGCTGAAGACAATCAGGGTCCAGAAGGGAGGCTGCCGCAGCCATGAGCCCGCGGCCGATCCCGGCGGCACGATGGGCTCTACTCGCAGGCGATGACCTCTCCCCATATAAGCCGTGTTCTGCGTGCCGGTGCGCCGCGCGGCGACGAGCGCGCGCAAGCCGCGGTCGTGATCTGCCTCCTCGAAGAAGTTCTCATAACCGCCCCGCCCCGGATCCGAATGGAAGAGAACATCGCCGGTCTCGTCGTCAATAACCGCGAAGCCGTAGCCCGGGGGCAGGACCGGCCCGTTCAGCGAGCTGAGCTCGATCCCGAGCACGCCCACGAAGGAGCTCTTGGCCGATCGGGTCGGCTTGGCGAGGACCGCGACCCGCTTGCCCGATGCCAGGGAGAAAACGGGCTCGATGGCCTCCTGTCCCTCCATGGCGTCCTGGAAGTAGCGCCGCTTCCGCACGTCGCGCACCAGCGGGTCCCCAGGCCAATCCAGGGCCCACTTGAAGCACTGCCGCCCGGTGGAGTCCGTCCAGGTGAAACGCTCGAAATCGGAGTAGGAGAAAGCAGCGTGGGGCAGCTTGCCGGCCAGAAGCGCTCGGCGCGGCTCGATCCCCGCCTTCCTGAGGTCGCCACAACTCGTGACCTCGGCGGGCTTCCCCTTGCCAGTCTCTCGAATTTTGGCCTCGACCCTGCCGTTGAATTCGTTGAGCTGCTTCCAGGCCGCTCCGAGCTCCAGGTTCAAGTTCTTCCTGATCTCGACGGCCAAAGCCGCGAGGCGCTCGTCCGTCCCATCGATCAGAGCCCGGTAGGCGTGGAGATCTACAAGGAGCAGGGTTAGGAGGCCCACGCCCATGATCGCGGTGAAGCCGACCCATTGAGCGTCGGCCACCCGCAGTTTCTCTTTGGGACCGATGGCGAGAACCCTCAGAAAGGACAGGCTGAGCAGGGCGAGAACGAACAGCGAGACCACGAAGATCCCCACCGTGAAGGAGATCGCCCAGCACTGCGCGGAGAGCGTGGAAGACCGGACGGCTCCTCCCACCACCCACTCGAGAGAGCTCGCGTCGGAAGCACGCGCCGCTTTGGCTGGCGGTCCCTCCTTAGATTGCGGCGGCGGCTCGCGGGGTGCCTCCCAGATCGTGCGGCAGCAGGGCCGCAGGAAGAGCTTGTAGGGCTCGCCGGCGAAGCGCACGTCGAGGATCGAGGTGCTGCGGGCGAACGCCGCGAGGTCCAACTCCTTGCCGTCTCCGCCAAGCAGCTTCTTGACGCTGACGATGCGGAGCTGCCGGCCCCCGTTTTGCGTCGTCTGATAGAGGACGGTGCCGTCCCGGCTAGCCACGAAGAGAGTCTCGAAATCTTCCGGCAGATCAGGCTGGGCCAGCGCGAAAGGATCAAACCGGAAGACGACATCCTCGGAGTCCTTCTCCTTTCCACCTGTGCCCTGCCCCGCCTTGCCGCTGCCGATCGTCTTCCTCTGCTTCCATCCGGCGTAGATGCGGAACTGGTCGTCTTCGATCCGCCCCTGCCGGGTGACGCCTTCGTCCGCCACTTGGAAGTCCGCGGGAGGCGGCTCCAGCCGTTCGAGCGAAGGGAGATCCTTCAGGTCCGCGAGGTCCGCGGCCGTCAGCGTGTCGTCCTTCTGATAGTTGGTAAAGACGCCGTCGAGAGTGGCGAGCCGCTCTTCGATCCGCCCGCTCTCGAACGCCAAAAGCCGCAGATACCGGTGAGTAAAGTAATCCTCGCGGCCGCGAACGTGGAAGAGGTAATAGCCCAGTGCAAGGGTCGCCAACGCAAGGAGAGTCATCAGTGGAAAGGTGCGGTTTTTGAAGATCTGGGCGTAGCGCTTCATGATTCGGCTCCGGCGAGAATCTCGGGCTCCGAATTGGATAGACGGTCCCCGGTCGGGACTTTCCGCAGAAACAGCGAAAAGCGGCGAGAGAACGAAGCGAGGAGGGCTGTGCGACACCCCAGACAGCGACTGGCCGAAGGGAACCGTCTCTCGGAATCACTGGCGCGCCAGGAACGCTTCTGTTACAGCGATCCGTGGAGTTCGTTGCTTCGCAAATTTCCTGCGGGTCTACCGGGCGCGCAGATGTCGCCCGTTCACAGCCGCCGCAGCGCCTCTTCCAGCCGCGGCAGGGCGGCCTCGATGTCGGCGCACGAAACGGCGCCGGCGCTCAGGCGGAACCAGCCTTCGTCCTGCGTCGAGCCGAAGGCCTGAAAGGGTACGATGCCGATGCCGGCGGCTTCCAGCACGTAGCGGCGCACGTCGTCGTTGGTGCGCAGCTCCGCTCCTTCGGGAGTACGCCGGCCGAAGGGGTGGATGCGCGCCGTGAGGTAGATGGCGCCCATGGGCGGGATGCTGTCCACCGGCAGGCCGCGCCCCTTCATCGCCTGCAGCCCGCCGTGCAACAGGTCGAGACGCTCCTCCAACCCTTGCTTGAACGTGGTCAGGAACTCACCAATGCCCGGCGCGTCGTCGAGCAGCGCCACGGTGGCGATCTGCTCGGCCCGCGGCGCCCAGGCGCCGACGTGACCCAGCACGGCCGACATGCGCGAGATGACGTCCACCGGCCCGACTGCCCAGCCCACGCGCAGCCCCGTGGCGGCGAAGCCCTTGCTGATGCCGTCCACGAACAGCGTGTAGCGCGCCATCTCGGGCAGCAGCTCCGGCGGCGTCACGTGCACGACGTCGCCGAAGCAGAGCATCCAGTAGATGTGGTCGTAGAGGAGGTAGAGCGGACGCTCGCCGCGGCGGGAGCGGGCCGCGTTCTCTTCCAGCACGGCCTCGCAGATTCCCAGCAGGACCTCGCGGGTGAAGGCCGTGCCGCAGGGGTTGAGCGGTGAGTTGAGGCAGAGCAGGCGCGCTCCCGGCAGCACGGGAACCAGGTCTTCCCGGGTGGGAAGGAACCTCTGTTCCGGCCCGCAGACCACCGGCACGCCGGTGCCGCCCACGAGGTGCACGTAATGGTTGTTGTTCCAACTCGGCACCGGGTAGATGACACGGTCGCCGGGATCGCAGACCGTGCGGAAGATGCAGTAGATGACCGGCCGGGCGCCGCCGAAGATGAGGACCGATTCCACCGGATAGCGGAGACCCAGCTCCCGCTCGTAGAACCGCGCCACCGCCTGCCGCAAGTCCAGGATGCCGTTGGACGGCGGGTAGTTGGTCTCGCCGCGATCCAGGGCGGCTTGGACGGCCGTGGCGAGGCGAGGCGGGATGGGGAAGTACCTGGGATCGAAGTCGCCGACCGTCAGATTGCAGACCGGCCGGCCGGTGGCCACCAGGACGCGGATCTCGCTCGCGATACGCAGGATTTCCGAGCCGATGAGGTCCGCGGCCATGCCGGACATCCGGCTCCGGGGCTCCGGACCGGAGTCCCGCACGATTGTCGCGAGGTCGAGGCAGGTCTCTTGGATTTCCATCCGCGAAGAATACGACAGGAGCGGTTCTCTTACCCGCCCTTCCGCCTCAACCCCTCCGACACGTTCCGCAGCCCCACCTCCACGTCCTCCGGCGCGACCGCGAAGCCCAACCGGAAGTGTCGCGGCGACTCGAAGAATTTCCCCGGCACGATCGAGGTCTCCCGGCCGCGCAGCCAGTCGTGGAGCGCCTCGCTGTCCTCCTCCTTCTTGAGCCGCGGGAAGACCATCATCGCGCGCCGCGGCACGACGCAGTCGAGCCACTCCTCGTGCGCGGCCAGAAAGGCGCGGACCCGCGCCAGGTTGGGCTCCGCGATGGCGCGGCTGCGCGCGGCGAGGCGCTGGAGCTGCCGGAAGGCCGCCAGCGCCAGCGTGTCGCTCGGCACCGAGTCCACCGACTCCATCAGGTCCTTGGTGCGCCGCAGGCGGTCCGCGAGGTCCGGCGCGCAGAGGATCCAGCCGCAGCGCAGGCCCGAGAGGCCATAGCTCTTGGTGAGGCTGCTCGTGGCGAGGAAGCCGGGGCCGAGATGGACGTGGCTCGGCGGCGCCTCTTCGAACCAGACGTCGCGGTAGGCCTCGTCCACCAGCACGAGCGCGCCGGCGCGCTCGGCAAGCCGTCCGACTTCGGCGATCTCCTCCGGCGGCAGGAGCACGCCGCTGGGGTTGTGCGGATTGGCCAGCACGACGAGGCGGACGCGGTCCGTCAGGAGGGCGCGGATCTCCTCCAGGTCCAAGCGGTAGCCATCCTCGAAACGGCGCCGGAACCGGCGGACGCGAGCGCCGAAGAAGGAGAGCGCCGCGAGCAGCGGCTCGTAGGTGGGCTGCTCGATCAGCACCTCGTCGCCCGCGTCGAGCAGCGCGGCGAAGGCCAGGAAGTTGGCGCCGGAGCACCCCGGAGCCGCGACTACCTGCTCGGAGCCGACGCCGTACTGCGCCGCGATCGCCTCCAGCAGCGGTGGATAGCCGTCGCGGTTGGGCCCGTTCACCTGCACGTCCCCGGGCTCCAGGACGAGGTCCTCCGTCGAGCACCCCAGCATGCCGCTGTTGGCGAGGTTGAACCGCGCCGCGGCGTGGTCCTTGGCCCAGCGCATGTAGACGCTGCCTTTGGTCATGGCGGGATCTGCTCCAGCTTCACCAATGCTCAATTGGCAGGGCCTCCACATCCCCGAAATGACCATCCTTTGTCACCAGGGTCAATCGATGCTGGCGTGCTGAGGCGGCGATCCAGATATCGTTCTCGGGGATCGGACGCCCCTTCCTGGAAAGGAGCTGTTTGATGGCGCCATAGTGGCGCGCCGTTTCCAAGTCGCACGGCAGCACTGGACAGGTAAGAGTCAGGGCACGAACACGGGCGACGTTCTCTTCGATCCGCCGCGATTTCTCTGCACCGAAGAAAAGCTCTCCCACGACGATCGTATTCAAGAAAGCCTCGATCTCGCCGCCGCGGCGTTTTTCGAGATCGAGATCCTTTTCGAGAATGGCGATGGCAATATTGGTGTCGAGGAGGTATCTACCATTCATTGGGCTCAATCCGCTCGCAGTGCTCCTCGATGGCCTCTCTCATCTCCCGAGCGGACTCCTTGTCCAAGGTGCCGCTGAGGTCGAGCAGATCCTCCATCGAGGCCCCCTTGGGCACAAGGCCGTGCACCAGCTCCAGAGCTCTCCGCTGCAACTCCGGCGACAACCGATCCAGTTCTTTCAGGATCTGCTTTTTGACGGCGGGCTCGATCACGAGAAACCTCCTGGACCTCTATTGTAGCGAACCGTGGCGGGCTTGCGAGCCTTTCCTCCGCAACTGAAGAGGGAGCGCTCCCTTGCTAATCGAAGTCATCGGTCGAAATCTCCCGTGGTCGCTCCCGCCGCCACAAGAAATACACCGGCACTCCCAGCGCGAAGATCGCCGTCCCCATGAGCGCGTTGAGGGTATCGGTGAAGAAGATGTTGATGACGATGCCGGCGCCTGCCAAGCTGAAGAGGACGGGGATCCAGGGATACCCCGGCGTGGGGAAAGGGCGCGGCGCCGCCGGCAGCTTGCGCCGGAAGACGACGAGCGCCACGCCGGTGAAGGCGAAGAAGACCCAGTCCGCGAACACGGCGTAGCTGAGCAGGCGGTCGTAGGTCTTGGTCAGCGCATAGGCGGCGGCGAGGGCACCCTGGAGCAGGATCGCCGCCGTGGGCGCGTGGAAGCGCGGCGACAGCCGGGCGAGAGAGCGAAAGAAGAGGCCGTCCGCCGCCATCGCGTAGTAGACCCGCGGCGCCGAGAGCAGCGACAGGTTCAGGAAGCCGAAGGTAGAGACGACGATCAGCAGGCTGATGAGCTTCGCACCGTTCTCTCCCGCCAGGCGCGCCGCCACGTCCGCGGCCGGCGTCTGCGTGGCGGCGAGCGCCGGCGCACCGAGGACGTGGACGTAGGCCACGTTGGCCGAAACGTAGATGGCGATGACGCAGAAGACGCCGATCAGGATCGCCCGCGGCAGGTTCCGCTGCGGCTCCTTCACCTCCTCCGCGACGTAGTTGAGGTTCTGCCAGCCGCCATAGGCGAACATGGCCGGCACCAGCCCGGCGAAGAACGCGGAGAGGAGCGAAAGTCCCCCGAGCTCCGGCGGCGCCAGCGGCTCGAAGGTGACGCCGGAACCGCGAGTCAGCACGAAGGCGCCCACGATCAACGCCGCCAAGGCGAGCGTCTTGGTGAAGGTGATGAGGTTGAGCAGCACCGCTCCCGGCTTGATGCCCAGGGCATGGAAGCCGGCGAGCACCAGCAGGATGGCGGCGGCGAGCCAGGGCGTGGCGTTCGCCGGCAGCTTGACCAGCCGGTCCACGTACTGCGCGAACGCCACCGCCACGGCCGCCGTGGCGCCGGACTGGACGATGAGCAGCAGCGCCCAGCCATGGAGAAAGGCCGCGAGGGGATGGAACGCCTCGCGGAAGAAGGCGTACTGGCCGCCCACCCGCGGCACCACGGTGCTCAGCTCGGCGAACACGAACGCGCCGAAGAGAGCGATCACGCCGCCCGCGAGCCATACCGCGAGGATCAGGAACGGCGTGCCGACCTTCTGCGCCACGACGTAAGGATTGATGAAGATGCCCGAGCCGATGATGCCGGAAACGACAATCATCGTGGCGTCGAACAGCGTCAAACGCCGCGCGAATCCAGGGCTCGCCGCTTCGCTCATGGTGGCCGCTCCCCCGCTTGGACTGCGAATCCGCAGAGAGTCTATCAGCCTTGCCATCGAATTCGGCCTGTGTTAGGGTGCCGATCGTAGGTCAACGGTCCCCGCCGCGGTGCCGGCCTTCCAAGAAAACCTTTATATATCGGTGCTGCGGTTCGGGATCATGTCTCGAAAGGAGTACGTATGCCAACAACCACGACGACAACCGAACCACAGGTCCTCTCCGCGACGACGATCCTCGGCGACAAGGTGGTCAATCCCCAAGGTGAGCACCTCGGGGAGATCAAGGAGCTGATGATCGATCTCAACCTGGGCCGCGTGGCCTATGCCGTGCTCTCGTTCGGCGGCGTGCTGAAGCTGGGTGAGAAGCTCTTCGCCATTCCCTTCCAGGCGCTGCAGCTCCGGCCGGACCGTCACGAGTTCGTGCTGAACGTCGACAAGGAGAAGCTGAAGGCTGCGCCGGGGTTCGACAAGAACAACTGGCCCACGGCGGCGGACCGTACGTGGGGCTCGCAGATCCACAAGTTCTATGGCTATGAGCCCTACTGGGAGACCGCCCGCCGCTAGGCGGGATTCCTCGTAGTCCCGAGACGTCCGCCCCTTCGGGGCGGGCGTCTTCTTCCAAGCTCAGAAATCATCCTCCCGCGTCACCTCCGGCGCCTGGCAAACCGCTTGCAGTCATCAGCCTGTGGAGCGTATCTCGCAAGGGAGACGCCCCCCGGAGCAATATGGCGAGGCGAGCGACAGCACTCAGAGAGCCGCCGGAGCACGAAGAGCCGGAAAGGCCGCGGCCGGAGAGCGAAAAGAGCCTCCCCCGACGACCGCTTGGCCAGCGGGGCCTGCTCTGGATCATCGCGATCTCGGCCCTCGCCCTGCTCGTCCTGCTGGTGGCCAGCCGTTTCGACGAGTACCTGCGGCGCACCCTGGAAACGAAGATCAACCAGCGGCTCAAGGGCTACAGCGCCAGCATAGGGCACGCTCACCTGAGCCCCCTGGGATTGGCCGTGACCTTGGAGCGGACCGTCATCCGGCAGCAGGCCAATCCCAATCCGCCGGTGGCGGACCTTCCCAGCCTCGAGGCCAGCATCGAGTGGCGGCAGGTCCTGCACGGCCACCTGGTGGCCGACGCCACGTTCGACCGCCCGCGCGTCCACATCAACCTGCCGCAGCTCCGGAAGGAGACGCGAGATCAGGTGAACCTGACGGACCGCGGCTGGCAGCAGGCCCTGGAGTCGATCTACCCGCTCAAGTTCAACCTTGTCCAGGCGCGCGAGGGCGACCTCGTCTACATCGATACGGACCCCGACCGGCCGCTCCACGTCTCCCATTGGAGCTTCACGGCCTCCAACATCCGCAACATCCAGTCGCAAGACCGCATCTATCCGTCGCCGGTCCACTCGGAAGGGGTGATCTTCGACACCGGCCGCGGCGTTCTCAACGGCCACGCCGACTTCCTGGCCGAGCCGTATCCAGGGTTTCAGGCGGTATACCGGGTGGAGAATGTACCGCTCGACCGCCTGCGGCCGATCGTCAACCGCGCCAACCTGACGCTCTCCGGAGGCGTGCTCGCCTCGCATGGCGACTTCGAGTACGGCCCGCGGCACAAAGACGTGCACATCGCCGACGTCACCATCGAGAAGCTGCGCCTCGATTACACCCATTCGCCGGCTACGGCTCCCGCCGAAAAGGCGCGGGGGCGGCAGGTCGCAGAGGTCGCCAAGAACCCTCAGCCGGAGGTGCCGGTGCGGATCGACCGCCTCCGCCTGGCGAACAGCCGGCTCGGCCTCATCAGTTGGGCAAAGGACCGGCGCTTCCGCGTCTACCTCTCCAACGCGGACCTGGACGTGACCAACCTCTCGAGCGGCTTCCGCCGAGGACCCGCCAAGGCGAAGCTCTCCGGCAGCTTCATGGGGAGTGGCACCGTCAGCGGAGCCGCGACGTTCCGTGACGACCGCAAGGGGCCGGACTTCGACCTCCAGGTGGCGGTGGAGGGAGCGAGCCTGCCGTCGATCAACGACCTTCTGCGGGCCTACGGCAGGTTCGATGTGGCCAAGGGAACCTTCTCGGTCTACTCCCAGGTCCATGTCAGCAATGGCCGCATCAGCGGCTATGTCAAGCCGCTGTTCAAGGACATCGACGTCTACAGCTCGAAGCAGGACAAGAAGAAACCGGTGCTCAAGAAGCTCTACGAGAAGGTCGTCGGCGGGCTCTCCCATCTCCTGGAGAACCCGAAGCGCGAGCAGGTCGCCACCGTGGCCGACCTCTCGGGCACGGTCGACGATCCCAACACCAGCACCTGGCAGATCGTCGTCCGCCTGGTCTCGAACGCCTTCGTCAAAGCCATCCTGCCCGGCTTCGAGCGGGAGTACGAGGCGGTGAAGAAGCGGCTTTGACGCTTAAGCCCGCGCGGCGGTGATCGGGTTTGGCAGCAAGCGTGGCCCTCTTTGCGCGTGGTGGGTGCAGTAGGGAGCGATCTGTCAGGGAACGGCGCGATCCCTCACAAGGAGGATGATCGAGTGGGTTCGAGACTTCGCGTCCTCCAAGTCCCGCACCAGACGCTGGATGCCGGGGCCCTCGAGCGTGCGCACGTCCTTGCCCCAGATCATCGGCCGCCCGTCGCGCTCCATCCGCCACTCCACCACCAGGCTCTCGCCGTCCCAATGGGTGCGCGAGACGTACTGCAGAGCCCCGCCCGACATCTCTTGGAAGATCTCCTCGCCGTTCGTCGAGAGCGTCAGCGTATTGGTGGGCTCCCCCTCCTCGTCGTGCAGGGTGATCTTGATCGTCGAGCCATTCTGCTCGATCAGCTCGATCGGATGGCCGGCCTGCGTAGGCGCTGGCGCGGGCGGCGCCTCGACGTTCGGATCTCCCGCCGCAGGCTTGAGCGTCTTCTCGCTGGTCGAGCGCTGCGGGTCCGGGCGCCACTTTCCTGCGAAATTTGGGGTCTCGGCGGCTGCGGCGCCGGCAAGGACAAAAAGGACGGCAGGGACGAGAACCGAAGGTCGCCTCATGATGGAGTCTCCCGCGGACGAGCCGCATTCTCCTAACAGATTAGGAGTATGCCGAGAAATCCCCGCGGATGTCAACTAAGGAATTAGGAGCCAAGGTTGCCTCGCGTCTCCGCGCATGAGAAGATTGGCTGGATGAGCGCTTGGAGGGCCCTTCCGATGACTTCCCTTCGTTGCCTGGTCCTGGTCTGCGCCGCCGCGGCTGCCATCGGCGGGTGCAAGAAGGAGTCCGTTGAGGGGCCGCCGCCTTCCGCAGCGCAGGCCGCCAGCGCCGCCACCGCGACTCGCGCCACGCAAAAGAGAGCACCCGCGGATTTCGACGGCGACGGCCGCTCCGACGTCATGGTCTACCGCAACGGCGCGTGGGTGTCTTTCCCTCTCCCTAACGGAGCTGCGAGCTCCTCCTCCCCCGGCGGTGCCGCCGCCTCCGCTCCAAACTGAGGGCCAGCGCTACCCTTCGCCGCTCACTCTTCGCCGATGTCCTCGTTCCAGACCTCGGGATGAGCCGCGATGTAATCGGCGAGCAGGCGGATGCACTCTTCGGAGTGGAGGTCGATCACCTCGACGCCGTTCTCCCGCAGCCAGTCGAGGCCGCCGGCGAAGTTGACCGACTCGCCGACCACCACGGTGCCGATGCGGAACTGGCGCACCAATCCGCTGCAGTACCAGCAGGGAGCGAGGGTGGTGACCATGATCTTGTCGCGGTAGGTG
>Ga0134122_10000853_pt1 | contig 21406 bp, 16 predicted proteins | sample KB302_FD_96461 | JGI IMG/M metagenome (GOLD analysis project Ga0134122, IMG submission 96461) | Terrestrial soil microbial communities without Nitrogen fertilizer from Kellogg Biological Station, Michigan, USA - KB3-0-2 | ecosystem: Environmental > Terrestrial > Soil > Unclassified ... | reverse complement strand
GTGGGGTTCTCGCCCGGGCGGCTGGTCGTGATCCACACCCGGCCGGCGACCTTGTCGGTCGCCTCTACCCAGGCCTGTTCGTCGTACTCCACGGAGTAGCAGATCGGCGTGGCGTAGATGGTGCGGTGGCTTGCAGCGAATGCCTCGAAGTCCTGGGTGACGCCGTTGGAGAACATCACGAATGACGGATGGTAGAAGCGGTCGATGGCCGTCGGGTCTTTGTTCTCCACCATCTGCTCGAACATCTGACGCAGCACAGCGATGCTCATGGCCCGCCAGTCTTCATCTGGCGATGGCGCACAGTCAAGTCCTTCCCCCCGGCGGTGTTCATGCGACCTCCGCCAGGCATGACTTGTCAGGTTCGGCACGCCCAGAGACCACCGAACGTGCGGGTCACGAAACACGTCGATGCGATAGCGCCCGGTAGCGGGTTCGCACGACATCCCATTCAAAGCCGGGAAAAGCCGCCACTACTCCACCGAATCGCACGGCTGGTGCGGCGATTCGAGCTCGCCGCGGTCCAACATCACCGCATGAAAGGAGGGCCGCCAATTGGCGGCCCTCCGGTAACTACTGCGGAACAGCAGATCGGCTACCCGGCATCGGCATCCACCGCCTTGCGGCCAGGCGCGGCTTTGCGTGACTTCGTCGGCCACCAGTTCGCCCGCCCGATCAGCGCAGCCAGTGCAGGCACCGTGATGGTGCGCACCACGAACGTGTCGATCAACAGGCCTGCGCCGATGATGAAACCGATCTGCAGCATCGTGGAGACACTGCCGAACATCAGGCCGAACATCGAGGCCGCGAAGATGATGCCGGCCGAGGTGATCACACCGCCCGTCGAATGGACGGCGCGAATGATCCCGGAGCGGATGCCATTGCGGGACTCTTCCCGGATGCGGCTGATCAACAACAGGTTGTAGTCCGCACCGACCGCGACCAACACGATGAAGGCAGTGGCCGGCACATTCCAGTAGATGTGCTGATGGCAGATGAACTGGAAGAAGGCAACCCCCAGTCCCAACGCCGACATGTACGAGACCACCACGGAGGCAATCAGATACAGCGGTGCAACGATCGCGCGGAGCAGGGCGACCAGGATGAGGAAGACAACGACCAGCGTCAAGACGATGATCAATCGAAGGTCATGGTCGTAGTAGCTGCGGATCGCGCTGTACATCGGGGTGGTACCGACCATCGATATCGTCGCATCGGACAGCGTCGTGTTCGGCTGTGCGCCTCGGGCTGTATCGAGGATCGTCTGCACCTGGTCCATGGCGTCAGTGCTGAACGGGTCGAACTTCGTCTCGACCATGTAGCGGGCGGAATGCCCGTCCGGCGAGATGAACACCTTCGCGGCGTTCTTGAAGTCGTTCGTCGTCAGGACCTGCGGCGGAACATACATACCCGCCATCGACGGCGACGAGGCGTCGTGCTTGATCGACAGCAGCAGACCGGCCGCCTGGTTCAGTCCACCACCCATCTTCTTGGTTTGATCGACGAGCAACTGAACGCCTTGGGCCAGCTGCGCGCTGCCATCGGCCAACGCGTTGGCACCCTGTTGCATCTGCGAAATCTTGGCCTGTGCGCCTTGGGGACTGCTGATCCCGGCGGACCGCACGCTGGCACCTGCCGACTGCATCAGCGAGTTCAGGCGCTGCACCGTGGACAGCATGCTCTGCGCGGACGCCCCGGTTTGGCTGTAGCCCGTTGACGCGAGTTGCTCCAGCTTGGCACGGCCGTCGGTGCACACCGGATCGGCGTCGCACTGCGGGTTGTTGTTCAGTGCGTTCAGCATGGCAGACGCGGAGTTCACGACCCCGTTCACCGCGCCCTGATTGTCGCCGACGCTGTTCGCATAGGTACGAATGGCGTTCAGCATTTGGGTCGTTTGAGGTCCGTCCAGCTGATTCTGCACCTGGCTGAGTGTCGCCGTCATCGACGTCATGGACCGGCTGGCGCCGTTGACCTGGTCACGAACGGTGGCGAGGCTGCTGGCCAACTGGTGGGCACCACCGCTGAGCTTATCGAGATCGCTTGACTTGTCCGAGATCTGCGACGACGCATCCTGGAGTTTGGAGCCGACCTCACCAGCTTGATAGCTGACCTTGGTCTGCTCTATCGGCTGGCCCGTCGGGCGCGTGATACCGCGCACCGCCGCGACGTTGGGCAGCTGGGCCACGCGCTGCGCCATCTGCTCCATATCGGCCAACGCCTGCGGATTCCTCAGGTCGTGCGGCGAGTGGATGTAGATGTATTCCGGCAGCAACGCGCTCGTCGAGAAGTGTTCTGCCATTGCGGAATACCCCAGATTGCTCTCTGCGGATCCGGGCAACTGCATGCGGTCGTTGTACGTCGGGTTCATGAACAATGCGCAGGCGCCGAGTGCGACCAGTATGGTCAGGCTGACCACCAGATGCGCCTTGGGCCGCCGGACGATGTGGATCGCCGAGCGCTGCCACAGTCGGTCGGTGAGTGGTCGCCGCGGTGCGATCCACCCTCGCCGGCCCGCCAGCACCAGAACGGCGGGCAATAGCGTCACAGCCGCGACGAATGCCACCGCGATCGAAACCGCCAGCGCCGGGCCCACACTCGTGAACGCGGGGAGTTGGGTGAAGATCATGCCGAGGAACGTGACGGCCACCGTGGCCGCCGACGCGCCGATCACCTTGCCGATGGAGGTGAGAGCTTTTTGCACAGCCGCGTCGGAGTTCATTCCGGACCGGATGTACTCGTGGTAGCGGCTGATCAGGAAGACGGCGTAGTCGGTGCCGGCTCCGACGATCATCGCCGTCATCAACACGATCGTAAGAGCCGAAACGCTCATTCCGACCTCAGTCAGTGCAGACACCAACCCTTGGGCCGACGCGACTGAGATTCCGATGGTGATCAGGGGAAGCAACACGGTAACGGGACGCCGGTAGATCACCAGCAAGATGAGCAGGACCAACGCAGCGGTGGCGATCTCGATCACGTGCATGTCGTGGGCGGTAACGATCGACAGGTCACCGATGACCGCCGCCGCGCCAGTCACGTGGGTGGTGAGGTCGGAGCCGGCGGTGGCTTGCTTGACCATCTGCGTGATCCGTTGATACGCCTGCGAGGACTCGGGCGAGCCGGCCGGCGCCTTCAGAGTCACCGCCATGTAGAAGGCCTTGTTGTCCTTGCTGACCATCAACTGTCGCAACGGGGGCATGCTGTCGAAATCCTGCACAGCGGACACATCACTGGTGTCACTGCGCAGCTTGTCGGCGACCGCGCGGTAGGTGTTGTTGTCGGCGGGCGTCAGGCCATGCTCGTTGGTCATGACCGCGACAAGAATGTTTTGCGCGGACTCGTGGAAATCCTTGGCCATCTGGTCGGTGGCCGCCATCGCCTGCGGCGGTAGCGGTTGAATCGTTTGGTTCTCGACGACCTTGGTCAGGGCGGGAAAGGCCATGAACAGCACGACGACCAAGGCGATCCATGCGGAGATGACCAGCCAGGGAGCGCGTACCACGGCGCGGCCCAACAGCGAGAAGCCGTCGAAGTTCTTCGCGGTCTTGGTGGTGGCTTTCTTTAACACGGCGGGTCCTTCGATTTTGAGTTCGTCCTGCGGGCATCGCTGAAGTTACGGATGCGTCCCAGTCGTGGCTCGCTTGTGCGCACAACCCGCACAAGTGGCGATTCCTCGGCTTTTGCGCGTTGTGCTCACGCATATCAAGCGCATGAATCACCTCGTAAGAGGGTGAGCACAATGCGCACAACCGGTTGAATCGCTCACTTCGCGACTAGTGAGCACAAGCGAGCCATTCCGCCGGCGGCGCCCTACGTTCGGTCGCATCGAGTTAACGAGAACCCACGAACACTCACCGAATAAAAGGAGCTTAGAAATGGTCGCGCTCGGCCCCATCCATTCATGGCAACCGGCACCCGGCACAGTTACTACGTGGACGGCTACGTCGGCCGCACGGGAAAGCGCCAGTAGAGCGAGCCGGAGCTCTCTGCCTCCGAGCTTTCAGCAGGCTCAGCACCTGCGCAGCGCCTTCTACGGCAAAGCGCTCGGCCGGCAGCTACCTCGGCTGATGGTTGTGGCGTGGGATATCCCCGGTGTGTGCGACATCGCGATGATGACCGAAGCGATAAACACGCACCTGCGGCGCCACGACACCTATCACAGCATGTTCGAATTCGAAAATGGCAACATTTTTCGCCGCACAATTGACGACCCCAACGAAATCGAATTCGTGCCGGTCTCGTTCGGCAGTATGGAGCAGGAACAGATTCGCGCACATGCACTGGCGATGACATCGGAGACCCTCGAATGGGACTGCTTCAGCTTCGGCATCATTCAGAGCGAGGACCATTTCACCTTCTACGCCAGCGTCGACCATCTACACATCGACGGCATGTCGGCGGGGTTGATTTTCGTCGACATCCACCTGATGTATCAGAACCTGTCACAGGGGCGGCCTGTCACGCTTCCGGAGGTCGGCGGGTACCGCGACTACACCGCCCGTCAGCGCGAAAAGATCGCCAGCATGACCCTGTCGTCGCCGGAGATCAAGGACTGGATCGACTTCGCCCAGAACACCGGCGGCGACTGGCCGAGCTTTCCGCTGGAGCTGGGCGACACGTGGACCAACAACAAGGGCGACTTCGTCACCGTCGAGTTGTTGAACGAAGCCGACACGGAGGCTTTTGACACCGCTTGTCGCGAGGCGGGCGCTCGGTTCTCCGGCGGTGTCCTGGCGTGCGCGGCGTTGGCCGAGCACCAACTCACCGGCAATACCACCTATCACGGATTCACCCCGTCGGATACGCGTACGGCTGACATCGACACCATGAGCGTCGGCTGGTTCGCCAGCCTGTTCCCCGTCACCGTGCCGATCGGCGATGGCGAGTTCGCTGATATCGCCCGCGCAGCGCAGAAGTCGTTCAACGCGGGCAAGTGCCTGGCGAACGTGCCGTTCGAGCGGGTTCTCGAACTGGCGCCGGTGGATCAACTCGGGATCAAGCTGCCCACCCGTCCGGGAATGATGGTGTCCTTCCTCGACTTCCGCAAGATTCCCATCGCCGAATTGTGGGAGCAGACCAATTACGGCATCTACGGCGACAACCTGTCGCACGGTGGGATCAACATGTGGATCAACCGGCACGCCGGACGCACCACCGTGACAATCTCCTTCCCCGACAACCCGGTTGCGCGCAAATCGGTCCACCGCTACATCGCGGCGCTGAGCAAGGCGTTCGCGGACGTCGCCAAGATCACCGCGGACTGGATCGAAGAGCTTGCCCACCATGCAAATTCCAGCGAATCGTGCGCAGTGTGCGTCGGGAGCCGGTGACCGAAATGACGAAAATGAAGGGAACTGAAGAAATGACGAACATTCTCGATCTGGCCGACCAGGCATTGTTCCTTGGCGAGCGGGCAACCGGAGCCACCAGCGTGATTCAGTGCATTTGGGTCTATGACCGGGCGATCGATATCGGCGGTTTGCGGCGCTTCCACCACCATCTTCAGCGGGGACGGCTGGCCCGTCGCATCGAACGGTCACCGTTGCCATTCGGCCGCCATCGCTGGGTGATGGGCAGCGACTCGTCCGACATCGAGTTCACCCAAACACCCCGTCCGCGGGAAGAATTCGACGCTTGGCTCACCGACCAGGCCCACACGCCCCTCGACGCCGAGCACGGCCCCGGATGGCATCTCGCGGTTGTGCCATTCACCGACGGCGGGACCGGCGTGAGCCTGGTAGTCGCTCATTCCCTCATCGACGGAGTCGGACTGGCCATGGCGTTGGTCGAGGCGACCTCCGCCGTTGACGATGCGATCATGTGGCCTCCCGCGGGGTCACGTCGCCGCTGGCGTGCGCTGCGTGAGGACGCCCGTCAGACCGCGCGCGATATTCCTGCCGTCGGCCGCGCCACGCGGGCAGCCTTCCGGATGGCGCGGCGTCATCGCGGTGATGCCAAGGCCCCGGCACGCGCATCGAAACATATCGAGTTTCCCGATGAACGGATCACGCTGCCGAGTGCGACGGCCTTTATCGATGCGAGCGAATGGGATGCTCGCGCCCAGTCGCTCAGCGGCACCAGCAACGCGCTGCTTGCGGGTTTGGCCGCCGACGCCGCTCAGCGGATGGGGCGGGTAACCGCCGGGGACGGCGCCGTAATGCTGTCGATTCCGGTCAACGAGCGGACCGTCGGCGACACGCGTGCCAACGCGGTGACGAATGTCGACGTCACGGTCGATCCCACGAACGCGACCACCGATCTGCGCGGGATCCGCGCCGCCATCAAGCAGGCGCTGGTCCACCATAACGCGGTCCCCGACGAGCGACTGGCACTGCTGCCGATCGTTCCCCTTGTGCCCAAGCGGCTGATGAGAAGGATGGTCAGCGTCGCCACCGGCAATGCGGCAAGCGTGGTGTCGTCCAACCTCGGTGAGGTCCCCTCGGCGGTGACCCGGCCGGACGGCACCGACGCGGACTACTGCACGGCGCGGTCCGTCTACCCGGGGGTGACCCGAGCGACGATGCACCGCACGGGTGGGGTCCTGGGCTTCATTTCGGGACGGGTCAACGGCAAGGTCGGCATCTCGGTGCTGTCGTATCAGCCGGGCCGTCCCAACTCGGATGCCGAGCTGCGGCAGACGCTTTCGAGCACATTTGCCGCGTTTTCACTCAACGCGACGATGGAATGGAAATCGTCTGAGCTGGTCGCATACTGATCCGCCGCAGTTCTTCACAATCCCCACAGGAGTATTCACATGAACACAAGCTGGTATCGCCGTCTCGTGCGACTCATGGCAGGACCCGTCGCCGCTGCGTGCGTCATTGGCGGCGCCATGGGACTGTCGGCGATCGCTCATGCGAACGCCACACCGCCGGCACACCCGATCGTGATATCGGTCAGCAACACGTTCGGTGACCGGTGACTGGTCATCGTGATCGTCCGGCGCGGTCGCTAGCGAATCCCCGCACCGCATGCGATCTCACGAAATCTGCGACCACCTCGTCGTCGTCCATGTCGAATGTCGCGGACGGCGTGCTGAACAGCGAGAACAGAATTCGCGCGAACCACTCCCCGGCGGCGGCCACATCGAGATCCTTGCGCACCTCGCCGGTCAGCTTCGCCGCCGCCAGGTAGGGCGCGAGAAACTCGCCGCACTCACGCAGCAGCACCGCGGCGTTCTTGGTGAGCAGCAGGCTCACTTCGTCAGCATCGAAGTACATTTCGGGCTCGACGAACTGCCGTGCCTTGGTCACGAACACTGCCGCGAGTGTCAGCTTGTCCTCGAGCGACTCGCCCCGCCCCATCGCCCTGGCCATCTCGCGGTAGAACCGTTGCGATGAGTGCTCGGCACAGGCTTCGACGATCGCGGCCTTGTCGCGGAAGTACTCGTACACCGTGCTTCGCGAGACGTCGGCCGCCCGTGCGATGTCGACGACGGTGGTCTTGGTCAAACCGTTTCTGCCGAAGCACGTGATGGCGGACTCGATGATGATCTCGCGCGTGTCGGTAGCGGTCGTGTCGACGGTCACAGAGCCTCCCAGAGCGCCATCATCCTGCCGGCGCGAGGATCAGTGCGCTCGTCGGTACGCCGGTGCCGGACGTAACCAGCACGTGCTCAACGTTTTCCACCTGATTGCACGACGTCCCTCGCACCTGGCGAACCCCCTCAGTGATTCCGTTCATGCCGTGGATGTAGGCCTCGCCGAGCAGTCCGCCGTTCGTATTGATCGGCAGCGACCCCCCGAGTGAGAGCCTCTCGACCGTAGCGAAATCCTTCGCCTCACCGCGCCCGCAGAAGACCAGTTCTTCGAGCTGCGCGAATACGAACGGGGTGAAGTGGTCGTAGAGAAAGGCGGTTTGAATGTCGTCGGGTTTGAGTCCGGAGTCGCGCCAGAGCTTTTCGGCGACGACGCCCATCTCCGGCAGACCGGTGATGTCATCGCGGTAATAGCTCGTCATCATCTCGCCCTCGGCGGCCGCACCCTGTACCGCCGCGGTGATCACCGCAGGGGGCTGGCGAAGGTCACGCGCTCGCTCAGCGCTGGTGATGACCATCGCGACGCCACCATCGCTCTCCTGGCAGCAGTCGAGCAGTCGCAGCACGGGTTCGATGACCCATCGTGAGTTCTGGTGATCCTCGAGCGTGATCGGCCGTTCGTAGAACCACGCGTCGGGATTGCGTGCGGCATGGGCGCGGTCGATGACCGAGATCCTGCCGAAATCCTCGTTGGTAACTCCGTACGTCGACATGTAGCGCTGCGCGTGCAGCGCAACCCACGCTGCCGGCGTCAAAAGGCCAAATGGCGCGTAGTTGGCCATGAACAACGGTGTCTCGGCGGTTGGCCGCGCCGTGGCTCCGCCGAACCGGAACCCCGACCGTTCGTTGAACGCGCGGTAGCACACGACGGCGTTGGCGGTGCCCGTCGCCACGGCCATCGCGGCCTGTAGCACGGTGCCCGCTGCCGCTCCGCCGCCATGGTGCACGCGCGTGAAGAACGTCAGGTCGCCAATGCCGACGTTTCGAGCGATCTCGATCTCGTCATTGGAGTCCATCGTGAAGGTGACCATGCCGTCGACATCGCTCGGTTGCAGCCCGGCGTCGTCGATTGCGGCTTTGACCGCCTCGCAGGCGAGTCGGAGCTCACTGCGCCCGGACTCCTTCGAGAACTCGGTCTGGCCGATTCCGGCGATCGCCGCCTTGCCGCCCAGGCTCATTTCTCGGCTCCCGCTCGCTCCGGTCCTCGCTCGTTCCTCGCTGCGATCCTCACTCGCGCTCGCCTTCGGAGGCTCATTTCTCGGCTCTGTCATCCAGCAGGCTGATCGTCGCCGTTCCCGACACGTGGTCACCGAGGCTGTTGCTGCCCTTGAACGCGACCTCGACGAACCCCTCGCCGTCGGCGCCCTCGGACTTAGCCGTGACACTGCCTGTGAACCGCAGCGGATCGTTCGGAAATGCAGGCACGCCCAACCGGATCGCCAGCCTGGTCACCATCGCTTCCGGTCCCGCCCAATCGGTGAGGAAGCGTGTGCACAGCCCGTTGGTGGTCAGGATGTTCATGAACATGTTGGGTGACCCCTGCTTCTTGGCGAACTCGGGATCGTGGTGGACCGGCATGAAGTCACGCGATGCGATCGCGCCCGCGACGATCACGGTTGCCGTGACAGGAATCTCGAGCGGCGTGACCTCGTCGCCGACGTTGATGTCCCGCCAGTCCAGGGTCGTCGTGCGCGACTTCTGAGAATTCACGGTCGTCATTGGTCTCCTTCGTCAGTACGCTGCGCCGAGCCGGGCCAACTGTGCGGACGCCGAACCCAGCGTCAGCTCGTTGTGTTTGGCCCATAGGAAGTAACGGAACAGGGGATAGGTGGTGTCGATGCCGATGCCCCCGTGTACTTGTTGCGCGGTGGCGGTGATCCTCGCGCCCGCCTCGCCCGCCCAGAACTTCGCGATGCCGGCTTCCCGCGAGGCTCGCCTGCCGTGCCCGAGCAGCCAGGCGGCCTGCCACATGGTCCAGCGGATCGCTTCGACGTCGATGAACGCATCGGCCATCCGCTGCTGCACGGCCTGGAAGCTTCCGATCGGCCTGCCGAACTGCTCGCGTTCCGTCGTGTACGCAGCCGCGATGCGCAGTGCACGCTCGGTGACACCGAGCTGGATCGCGCACAGCCCGACGAGCGCACGGGCGTGCAGCGACTCGATCATCTCGGCGCCGTTGCCGTTGAGCTGGTCTCGACCGGAAACGACTGCGCCGTTGAGGAATACATCAGCGTGCGGCTCACCGTTTGTCGTCGTCACGGGCCGAAGCTCGACACCGTCGGCGTTCAGGTCGACCATGAAGACGCCGACTCCGTCGTCATCGACTGCGGGAACGAGCATGGTGTGGGCGACCTGCGCCGCTGGGACCATCTCCTTGCTTCCGTCGATGCGCCAGCCGTCCCGGTCACGGCGGGCGGTGGTCGCAGGCACGGTGGGATCCGAGCAGCGGGGTTCCGCTAAACCGGCGGTGAGCAATCGGCTGCCGGTCACGACGTCGGGCAGGTACCGCTGTCGCTGGCCTTCGTCGCCGTGGCGGGCGATGGTGTCGGCGCCGAGAAGGAGGGTGGCGTAGACCGGAACCGGCGCGACGCTCCATCCGACCTCGGCCAGAAGCAACGCCAGCTCGAGGAATCCGTGCTCGCTGCCGCCGACGTTCTCGGGCAAAGCAATTCCAAGGAGGTCGGCCGTCGCCAGTTCGCGCCACAGCGCGGCGTCGTAGCGCACGGCACCGGCCTCGACCTCGGTGAGATGTTCGGGTGTGGCCCGATGTTCGAACAGCTGACGCGCGATCTCGGCGATCGTCTCTTGTTCCTCGGTGAACGTGAAGTCCATGTCCTTCGCCTATCGGGCCGGGCGGAACTGGTGCAGCACGAGGTCTCTCCCGTCGACCGTGTCGAACGTCTCGTAGAAGACCTCGACGGGCATGCCGACTTCGACATCGGCGGGCGCGATTTCGCACAGGTTGGACACCAACCGCACACCTTCGTCGAGTTCGATCAACGCGACGATGTATGGGTACTCCATCAGCGGCATCGGCGGGTGCTGTGGCATCACGTAGCTGTACACGGCGCCACGGCCCGTGGATTCGATGGTGTCCCAGTCGAGTGAGTTGCACGCGGGGCACATCGGCCGTGACGGCTGACGCAGGGCCTGACAGCCGGCGCACCGCTGGATGAGCAGCTTGTGGTCACGCACTCCGTTCCAGAAGAAGTCGGTGTCCGGGCTGACTGTCGGTGCCAGTCTGGTCGCCATCAGCTCGCCCCGGCCGTCCCGGCGGGGACCCCCGCCTTGAATCGGAATACCCGGAACCGTTGGCGGCCGAGTACTTCTCCGTTCTGGTCGGTGTATGTCGCCAACCAGGTGATGAAATGGCCGGTGCCCAGCGATGTCTTCTTCTCATCGGAGATGTCCTCGAACACCTGTGTCACCGAGATGACGTCGCCGAGCCTCGGATAGCGCTCTATCTCGAACTCTGAGTTCGTCGCCACGATGCCGGTGAAGCCGGCTTCTTCGATGAACGCCGCAGGGTTTCTGCCCATCTCGATCGGTACACCACCGCGTTCGGCGATCCCTTCGATCTTGGGCGCGGGCATGGTCCACGCCTGCAGCATGACCGGAGGAGACACGATGCCGCCGAACCGCGATTTCTCCGCGAATTCGGGGTCGAGGTAGACAGGGTTCATATCGCTGAGGGCATGGGCCCAGTGCCGAATCATCGGCTGGTTGACGGGATCCGGCGCGACGGTCGGCTTGCCGGACCCGCCGGTTGGCTGGCCGATCAGCGCGTCGAGCTTGTTGCGGAACTCTGTCTGGCTTTCAGTCACTTGTTATCCCCATTCTGTGTGGCCGGAGCCCGGAGGTCACGTGGCGCACGCGGCATGAAAAGTCCCGCCATCGCGATGATGTCGCGCTGAAGTTCGTTCGCCCCGCCTCCGAAAGTATTGATCACCGCGATCCGGTATGCGGACTCCAGTGCGCCGCGCAACGGGGCGTCGTCGCCCTTACGCGTGCCGGCACCGTCAAGCACCTCGAGCAATTCGCGGGCCACCTGTTGCGTCAGCTCCGTGCCGAAGACCTTGACAGCCGACGCCTCGCCCATGCCGAGCGCGCCCTTGGTCATCGCCGCGTTGACCCGCAAATTCATGATCTTGTAGGCCGCCACCTGCGCCTCGACTCGAGCCAGCGCAAGTTTCACCCACGGCTGGTCGATGACGCGGCCGTCGTCGAGTTCGGTCGTCCTCGCCCAGTCCAGCGTCTTTTCGAACAGCGGCTCGAGTGCGCCCATGTTGCCAAGTGCGGCCCGCTCGAAGTTCAGCTGCGTGGTGATCAGCTGCCAGCCTTCGTTCTCGCCTGCGACGATCGAGCTGGCAGGCACGCGCACGTCGTCATAGAAGGTGTAGAAGGTGGACACGCCGGGCATCGTGTGCAGCGGCTTCCACGAGAAGCCCGGTCTGGATGTCGGCACGATGAAGATCGATATGCCCTTGTGCTTTTTGACACTCGGATCGGTGCGCGCTGCCAGCCAGATGTAGTCGGCGTACGCCGCGCCGCTGGTGAACATCTTCTGGCCGTTGATGATGTAGTCGTCGCCGTCGCGCACCGCAGTGGTCCGCAACGACGCCAGATCACTTCCTGCCGAGGGTTCGGAGTAGCCGATCGCGAACTCGACCATCCCGGCCAGGATGGCAGGCAGGAACTTCTGCTTTTGCTCGTCGGTGCCGCACTGCGCGAGCGTGGGTCCGACGGTGTTGAGCGTGACCAGTGGGATGGGAGCATTCACCCGCTGCGCCTCTTCGAAGAAGATGAATTGTTCGAGCGCGGTAAAGCCCCGTCCGCCATATTCTTTCGGCCAGCCGACGCCGAGCAGGTGTGCGGCGCCGAGCGCGCGCACGCACTCCTTGACTTCCTCGTCCTCCATCCGGCCTGCGACCGCGGCGATCCGCTCCGGCGTCATCACCGCCGCCAGGGAGGCACGGATGTCCGCGCGCAGCTCCTTCTGCTCCGGTGTGAAGTCCAGGTACATGGTCAGCTTGGCGTTCCGAGTCGCACCGGCATTCGCTTGACCCCGGGCACCATCGTGGCCCGCATCCGGTCGACGACGCCGACGAGTTCGAGCTCGGGGTATCGCCCGAGCAGCACCTCGAAGAAGACGCGGGCTTCGAGACGGGCCAGCTGTGAGCCGACACACGAGTGCTCGCCGCAACCGAAGGCGATGTGCGGATTGGGATGCCGAGTGACCTTGAATTCCTCTGCGTCGGAACCGAAGATCTCCTCGTCGCGGTTGGCGGAGCCATACAGCATCACAACCATGTCACCCTCTCGAATCCGTTGCCCGCGGATCTCGACGTCGCGCGTTGCCGCCCGCGCCATGTGCGTCACCGGGCTGGTCCAGCGCAACATCTCTTCCACCGCACTCGGGATCAGCGTGGGGTCCGCAACCAGCCTGCTGCATTCGTCCGGATGCTCGATGAGCGCCAGCGTGCCAAGCGCGATGAGGTTCCGTGTGGTTTCGTTACCCGCCACAAGCAACAGGAATGCGAAGTTCAGCAGGTCTTCGTCCGTCAGCTTGTCCCCGTCGACCTCAGCTGTGGTCAAGACCGACAGCATGTCGGTCTGCGGCTCGGCGCGACGGGCGGCGATCAGCTGCTGGAAGTACTCGAACAGCTCGCCGATGGCCACGAAAGAGTCGAGTTCGATCTCGGGATCGGCGTTGCCGGTGCATGCATCGGACCACCTGCGGAACTTCTCCCAGTCGTCGGGTGGAGCGCCGAGTAGCTCCGCGATCATCCGGGTGGGCAGTGGCGCCGCGAGTTCTTCGGCGAATTCGTGGGTGGATCCGGATCCGACATCTTCGAGGACTCCGTAGACGATCTCGCGGACCTTCGGCTCGAGGACCGCCACCTGCCGCCGGGTGAACCCGGTGTTGATCAGCTTGCGCAGCTGACGGTGCCGCGGCGGGTCGGTGAAGATGAGGTTGCCTTCCTGAACCGGATTCGGGATCACGGGGTCGGGGATGGTGATGCCTTTGGTGGAGGAGAATTTGTCCGGATTCGTGGACACATACCGGATGTCCTCGTATTTCAGCAGCGCCCAGAACTCGGTGACGTCGTTCCAGCACACCGGCGCGCTCGCGCGCAGTTCCCGATACGCCGGATATGGGTCGCCCGCGTAGAAGTCGGGGGAGTGAAGAGGGAATGTCGTACGCAGCGCAACCTCCCTCGACGGAGTCGAAATCAGACATCTCAGATCTATCTGTCCGGTACAAGCTGTGTCTACTTGATGAGCGTGGCGCTGTCAATACTCGTTGATTCCCTTGGTTATCAAGTGAGTTGGATGTACACGATTGACGTGACAAGTCCGACAGGTGTAGACCATGTGTTGATACACCGACTTCGGTGAGGAAGTGATATGGCCGACCCGCGTCCGCTCCTCGATTCGTATTCGCTCTACATCGACGGCCGGTGGGTGGACCCTGGTAGCGGCCGCTACGACGACATCAATCCGGCGACGGAGGCGACGATCGCCCAGGCGCCCGACGCCGGTCTCGCCGACGTGGACGCGGCGATCGCGGCCGCGCGGCGTGCGTTCGACCCAGGGCCATGGGCCGTCGCGGCACCTGAGGAGCGATCGCGATGCATCACCCAGCTGGGCAATGCGCTCATGCAGCACGCCGAGAAGTTCTCCGCGCTGTCCCAGGCTGAGTGGGGCTGCACCGCGAACGAGCGTTTGATCCAGATCGACAGTCCCGGTTTCATGGCCCTGCGGGCGGGCGAACTCGCTGAGCAGCTCGCCGACGAGGCGATCGATATGTACGGTGCCGCCGGAACCACGCTGCTACGCCATGACCCGCTGGGTGTGGTGTCGATCCTGACGCCGTGGAACTTTCCGCACAGCCTCAACGTGATGAAGGTGAGCCGGGCGTTGGCTGCGGGCAATACCGTGGTGCTCAAGCCGTCACCGCTCACTCCGCTCGCAGGCCTGGCACTCGCGCGAATCATCGATGAGCACACCGACATTCCGCCGGGCGTCGTGAACGTCGTCACGCCGAGCGGCATCGAGGCCAGCAAGCTGCTCACCACCGACCCGCGAATCGACATGGTCAGCTTCACCGGCAGTTCAGCCGTCGGCCGCGAGGTGATGGCAGCGGCGGGCGGCACGATGAAACGGATCCTGCTCGAATGTGGCGGAAAGTCTGCGGGCATCTTCATCGACGACGTGGAACTGACCGACGATCTGCTGCAACGGTTCCTGTTCGACGGCTGCTCACTGCATGCGGGTCAGGCGTGCATTCTGCAGAGCCGGCTGCTGCTGCCGGAACGGATTCACGACGAGGTCGTCGAACGGCTCGTCGAGCTGGCCAGGAACGTAACGGTCGGTGACCCGACCGATCCGGAGGTGCAGATGGGCCCGCTCATCAGCGGCACTCAACGGGACCGCGTCGAGGCGCACGTCGCGGCAGCGCAGACCGACGGAGCGAAGTTGGTCGTCGGCGGACGTCGCCCCGCACACCTGGAACGAGGTTTCTATCTCGAACCGACGATCCTGACCAATGTGACGCCGGATGCGCGCATAGCCCAGGAAGAAGTGTTCGGACCGGTGCTGGCGGTTCTTCGTTACCGCACCGACAACGAGGCGGTCGCCATCGCGAACAACTCACAGTACGGTCTGTCCGGCGCGGTCTGGGGTGCCGATGTGGATCGTGCGGTCGGGGTCGCCCGCAGGGTCCGTACCGGGCAGATCGCCGTAAACGGTTGTACCCCAGGCGACGCGCCGTTCGGCGGGTTCAAACAGAGCGGATTGGGCCGCGAGGGCGGTGGACTTCCTGGCCTACACCAGTACATGGAGCCGAAAGCCATCGGAATCCCGGCGTGACGCCGGCTCTGGCGGGTTTGCGCGTCGTCGAGATGGCGGGCGACATAGCGGGCCCGTATTGCGCCAAGCTGCTGGCCGACCTCGGTGCCGAGGTCACCAAGATCGAGCGGCCATCAGGAGACCCGATGCGCGAGTGGGGCCCATTTCCCGGTGGCGTGCCCGATCCCAATCGGTCGGGTCTGTTCGAGTATCTCAACGCCGGAAAATACGGCACCACAGTTGATCTCGAAGCCGATGCCTCCGCCGCCAGCAGGTTGATCGCGGATGCGCACGTGCTCGTCGAGGCCCTTGGACCGGGAATGCTCGATCGCTTGGGGCTCGGTGTCCGCGTCTTGGAGGCACTCCGACCCGGCCTGGTCGTCGTTCGTATCTCAGACTTCGGCCATCGCGGACCACTGCGCGACCGGGTGGCCACCCCGCTGACCGTGCAGGCGGCGTCGGGCTGGATCAACACCAGGGATCCCGATCGGCCGCCGGTGCAGGCCGGCGCGAGGATCTCGGAGTATGTCGCGGGCGGCTACGGCGCGCTTGGTGCGCTCACCGCGCTGAGAACGTTGTCCAGCAACACAACCCATCTCGTCGAGGTGGACGTGTCGGTGCTGGAGTCGCTGCTGTCGACGCTTCCGTACCCGATGCTGATGGCCGAGAAGATGCGAAGCCTCGGCATGCCTGCCACCACCAGATCCGCGCCGATGATGGGGATCGTCCGCGCCGCGGACGGTTGGATCGGGATCAACTGCCTGACAGGGCAGCACTGGCTCGATGCGTGCGCGATGCTCGGTCTGCCTGAATACGGCGAGCATCAGATCGCGATCATGCTCGGAGGCCCTGAGCGCGCCGAGTTCTACGAGAAGGCGCAGCCATGGCTCGCAGAGCGAACCGTGGCCGAGATCGTCGAATTGGGCCAGGCGATGCGGATTCCGGTTTCCCCGGTCAACGACGGGGCAACGGTCGTGGACTGCCCGCAATACCGGGATCGCGAGTTCTTCGTGGGCGCGGCTGGTGACGACTGGTCGTTCCGCAGGCCGGGCGCCGCGTTCCGGCTGTCGCGGACGCCCGTGTTGCCGCCGCGCCCCGCGCCTCGCCTCGGTGCGGAAGCAGCCGCCGAAGCGCCTGCGAGATCATCTGATTGGCGCGCCGGTGGCGCGGGCGCGGAGCCGGCGCAGCCCTTCGCAGGCATCACGGTTCTTGACCTGAGCACATTCTGGGCGGGCGCCTACCTGACCTGCTACCTCGGTGCGTTCGGTGCCGACGTCGTGAAAGTGGAGTCGATCCAACGGCCCGACGGGCATCGCTATTCGGGTGCTTGGGCCTACGAGGGTGACCGGTGGTATGAGCGCAGCGCAATGTGGCAGGGCACCAATCTCAACAAGCGCGACATCACACTGGATCTCACGTCGGATCGGGGCCGTGACTTGATCCGTCGACTCGTCCGCGACGCCGACGTCGTCGTGGAGAATTTCTCGCCCCGGGTGATCGAGCAGTTCGGGTTGGATTACGAATCTCTGGTGGAGCTGAAACCCGACGTGATCCTGGTGCGGATGCCGGGGTTCGGGCTGGAGGGACCGTGGCGCGACTACGTCGGTTGGGCACTCAACTTCGAGCAGACATCGGGTATGGCGGCCGTCACCGGGTACGCCGAAGGGCCGCCGTGCAATCTGCAGGGACCCGCCGACCCGATCGTCGGGGTGCACGCAGGGGTCGCGCTTCTCGCGGCGCTCGAGCATCGACGCCGCACCGGCGAAGGACAACTCATCGAGGTCGCTCAGATCGAGGTTGCGGCCTGCGTTGCCGCCGAGCCGATCATCGAATACTCGATGAACGCCGTCGCGCGGCCGCGCGAGGGAAATCGTCGCCGCGGTCATGTACAAGGTGTCCATCCGACCGCTGCGGACAACGCGTGGGTGGCGCTGAGCGTGCGTGACGACAGCGACTGGGCGCACATGGTCGAGGCGATCGGGCGACCGGACCTGCTCGGCGATCCGCGTTTCGCGTCGGCGGCGCAGCGTCTGCGTGCGCACGACGAACTCGACACGGTGGTCGGCGATTGGACACGAACCCACACGGCCGCAGAAGTCGTCAACATCCTTGGTGCACGGCATGTTCCGGCAGAGCTGGTACTGACAGCGGACCGGATGTACAACATCCCGCAACTCGACGCGCGGGGATACTACGAGGAGGTCGAACACCCGCTCACCGGGCCGCACCGCTACCCTGGCTGGCCGTTCACGATGGCACCGGGTCCCACTCGGCACCACCGGTCCGCACCGCCGACCCTCGGCCAGCACAACGAGGACGTCCTGCGGGATCTTGGCCTCACCGATGACGAGCTCGCCGAATTGCGCGCACGGCAAGTCATCGGGGACTCCGCGCTCAACGCATAGGCGTCAGGCGGCGTTACTCGCCGGTCCGTGCGACTGTCCCTGCGAGGGTGAGGTGCTCGGCGCAGAGTCCTGGGGTTCGGAACTCGGTGTCGACGACGCGGGCGTCTTCTTGCCGCTGCGGAATCCCTTGAATGTGTCTGCCAGCTGCGTCAACGGCTTCTTCTTCGGTGAGGTTGTTTTGGTGGAGGTGTTGGGGGTGGCTTTGTTGCCGTCCTCGGTAACGTCCCCGAGCGTCGGCCCTGAGTCCGACAGCGTGGACGCCGGTGCCTCGGTGGAGGACGTGCCTGGACCGGACGACGCTTTTGGCGGTACCGGATCAGTCGCCCGATTAGGCGGCTGGTCGTCGTTCACCTGCGACTGCTGCGGCTGCTGTGCCAGCGATCTCGCATCGATCGACGGTGAGGTCGTTGGCGCGAGCGGCCTGGGAAGCGAGCCCGGGATCGCTTCGACTCCGGTGACGAAGTTGTGCGCCCCTTGTTCGAGTGCACCCGGAACCTCGGCCACCGCCACGAGCACGTTGCTCCGTGGTGTGATGAACGAGAACTTAACGGGCATTTCGGGATTCAGGTTCTCCCGATCGGTGTAGCCCATGTCCACGAGCACCCGAAGCAGCGGTTCGACGGCGCCCAGCACCGGCTCCGTGAACAGCGTCACGTGCGCCATGGCCGCGGCTTGCCGCACGGGCGCCAGCAACGGTAGTTGGTCGGCAGGCACGAAAACGTAAGTGTCGGTCCCGCCCGCACTGTTCGAAACGGTCTTGACCAAGACCGGCGTGGTGCCGCCGCCTGTCAGGGGGTTGTAGTCCACGGGGTCGTAATACTGGTCCGGGTGGACGTACTCAATCGCCACGAGCGTGTTCGCGAGTGACAGCGGGTTGAAGTAGGCCGGGAAATCGGCGTAAGGGTCGTACTCGTTCGTCACATACGTGGTGTCGTACACCGACGGTTGTGCGGGACCGGTCGACGTGAGGACGAACGGGATCTTCAGGCCCGGGAATCGACCATAAATGCCGCCGTTCGGGAGATTCGGCGACGCGATCATCACGAAGAGCAGTCCGTCCTTCGGTGGCGCGTCGAGGTCGGCGGGGTCAAGCTCGCGTCGTACCTTCTCGGAGACAAGGGTTCCTTCCGAGTAGGCGACCACGGCGAGGAACTGGTTCGAATTGTCTTTCACCGTTTGGTCCAGCACCGGGACGCCCGCGTTGACGCTGTTGTCGATGTCGAATCCCGCCGGGTATTGAACCGGAATGTAGGAGAAGGTGTTCGGGACGACGGTGCCCTTCAGCTTGTGCGGGATGTTCGCCGCGTCTGGGTCACCGCGTCCGCCGATGCCGATGGTGGCAGCTGCGAGTTGCACCTGCGCGTTGTCCACCGTGGTGTCGGTCGCATGCCCGAAGACGAGGACTGTCGACAGCGCGGCGGCAGCGGTGCCGGCGAGTATCACGGAGGGTGACTGCCGACGCTCCCGGACCGCCCGCTCGACGGGGGCAGCCGGACCACTCTTGGGCTTGCGATGCTTTGCCACAGCCTGCTCCTCACGATCGCCGAGGCGTTCGGCGCGCGCTGAACGTTATCGTATGGCAGCCAGTTTGGCGGAAAAATCTAGATGAAATCTCCTGTGAACACGCCTTAGCTGGAGCAGTGACCGGCTCTTAGCTCGTTCAGTGCGGCTCCGCGACCAGTGACCAGTAGCGTTGTTCGCGCTCGGTCAGCTCATTCGACGTGATCGCCCCGAACGCAACGGCGTCGCGAGCGAATCGGGCCGCGGCGTCGGGAAGCGCGTCCGGGCCCTCGAGCCGGAAGCAACTCGGCGCAAGCGGACCGAACAGCAGAGCGCGGCGCAGGTGCGGCCAGTTTTCCAGGCACCGTTCGACGCCCGCGGCTCTCGCGAACGCCACGGCGGCCAGGTTCATCCGGGTCTTCTGTGGCATCCCGCGCCGCGAACGGTACGCCTCGATGGATGAGCGCCGGTCGGCATCATTCGTCGCCGCAACCACATCGCCCCACGTGTACGCGATCCATCGGGCCTGCAACTCCAGCGGCACAAAGTACCCGCCCGACTGGTCCCACATGCCGACGAAGGCCAGCCCCGGCAGGTCGGGATGAAAGGTATGGCGGTCCGCGTCGATGTGCACCGCGTCGAGGTCGATGACCGCGCGAATCTCCTCGCTCAGAAACGGCAGGTCCAACGCGAACCCCGTGCCGAACACTATTGCGTCGAACTTCTCGGCATGCCCGTCGGCGAAGGTCACGGTGGCATTCGCGACGGAATTCATCCACGGTCGCACCGTGATGAGGCCCTCCGCCACGAGCGGAAGGTACTGCTGGCTGAGCGTGACGCCCGCGGCGAAGAGGGAAGGGTCTGGCGCAGGCGCTCCGTACTGCTCCGGGCTGCCGCCCGCCTCGACCACGATCTCCTTCAATTGCCGGTCGATCTCCGCCGCGGGGAGCCGCTCGGCCGCGATGGCTCCGTATCGCGTAAATATTCGATGGTCGGAGGGGACTCCCGCCGCGAACTTCGGCAACACATACCGCTGACGCCGCTGGGTGACCACGACGCGACTTGCGCCGACCTGAGCGAGTTCGGCGGCGATCTCCAAGGCGCTGATCGCGCCGCCGGCGACGAGTACGCGCTTACCGCAGGTCGGTGCGTGGCTCCGATAGTGATGGGTGGAGCTCACGCCTACCGAGCCTGTGAACCCGTCCAGCCCGGGACCGTTGGGATCGTTGGGGATTGGAACCTGCCGGTGGCCACCACCACGCGGTCGAACCGCTCGGTCGTGGCGGTGTGGCCCACAAGCCATCCGGAGCCATCGCGGCTGACCCGGTCGACGCGACTGCCGAACCGGACGCGTGACACGAGGTCGAACGTCTCGGCGTAGCGATGGAGGTAGGCGAGGATGTCGCGGGCCGACGGGTAGAACAGGTCGGCCTCGTGCTCGAGGTCACTGAAGGCCGTCAGGACGCGACTGGTGTTGGTGTGCATCGTCGGCCACACACCACTGACGCCAGGCAGCCCGGTCCACTGACCGCCCAGCATCGGAGCCTGTTCGAAAATCGTCGGCTCGAACCCTGCGACAGGAGCCAACGCGCCGTCGCCAGCCCGCCGGGTCCGGCACCGAGCACCGCGACGCTTCCCGTCATCGGCGAACTGTCGCACGACGGCGACGAGACTGCGGGGTGTTTGTCCACAAGACGGGATGCCATGCAAGAGTGGGTTCGATCTATCCGGCGAACGTTGCATGCGCGAGGAGGCGCTAGATGGCCAGGCTGAGGTTCGGATACTTCATCGCACCGTTTCACCGCGCGGGTACGAATCCGACGCTGGCCCTGCAGCGGGATCTCGAATTCGCAGAGCATCTCGATGCGCTCGGCTACGACGAGGTGTGGTACGGCGAGCACCACTCCGCGGGCAGCGAGATCATCAGCTCACCCGAGATCTTCATCGCCGCAGCCGCCGAGCGGGCGAAGAGAATCCGCTTCGGCACCGGTGTCATCTCGCTCGCGTACCACAATCCGCTATGGGTGGCCGACCGGCTGATGTTGCTCGACCACCTCACTCATGGCCGCGTCATCGGTGGGATGGGCCCGGGCTCGCTGCCCACCGACTCCGCGAT
>Ga0134122_10000852_pt1 | contig 21408 bp, 26 predicted proteins | sample KB302_FD_96461 | JGI IMG/M metagenome (GOLD analysis project Ga0134122, IMG submission 96461) | Terrestrial soil microbial communities without Nitrogen fertilizer from Kellogg Biological Station, Michigan, USA - KB3-0-2 | ecosystem: Environmental > Terrestrial > Soil > Unclassified ... | reverse complement strand
GGGAAAATCCTGCACCGTGCCTCATCGCGCCACGTCATCGATATCTGCACCGACGCCGAGCTCGTCGCGGCCGTTGGTGAATTTCATCGACAGATCGGCGGCGCGAGCGCGCTTCGCGGGCAAGCGGGTGGCGATCGTCGGGAGCGGGCCGGGGTGCCTCGATAACGAGCAGGGATTCGTCGACTCGTTCGACGTTGTCGTCCGCATTTCCAACTATAAGCTCTCGCCCGAGACCGGCGCCCGCACCGACGTCTTCTACTCGTTCTTCGGCGACTCGATCCGCAAGAGCGTGGAAGACCTGCGCCGCCACGGCGTGACGTTGTGCATGTGCAAGTGCCCAGACGCGCATGCGATCCAGTCGCGCTGGCACGAGCTCAACAACCGCATGAAGGGCGTCGACTTCCGCTACATCTATGAGCGCCGGCGGAACTGGTGGTTCTGCGACACCTACATCCCGGACACCGCCGCGTTCCTGCAGAAGTTCGAGACGCTCGGCAACCACGTTCCGACGACCGGCTTCGCCGCGGTGCTCGACATCCTGTCGTTCGACCCGGCGCACTTCTACCTGACCGGCTTCGACTTCTTCCGCTCTGGCATCCACAACGTCAACGAGCGGTGGGTGTTCCGGAATGCGGACGACCCGATCGCGCACGCCCCCGAGCGCGAACTGCAATGGTTGCGCGATCACGCGCCCCGACACCCCATCACCTTCGACAAGCGGCTCAACTGGATCATGCAGAACGGTGACGCCCCGCTTCCGGTCTTGATCGATGAGTTCATGGCGCGCGCCGTCGAGATCGGAGGGGAAACCATCTTCCGCCGCAGTGCGCTGAAGGTGGCGAATGGCGCGGAGCATATCGAGTTCATCCTGCGCGGCGGTCGCCGGCACATCGTCGAAATCGGCACGTTCCGCGGCGTGTCGACTGCCTTCCTGGCGCGCTTCGCATCGCGCGTGACCACGATCGACCTGCGCAACGGCCAGGCCGAGCGCATGTATCCGAAACACAGCCGGCGCGGCTTCTGGGCCGGCATGGGCGCCAACAATATCGACCTGCACCTGGTCCGCTCGGACGAGGAAAAGGCCGCACTGCTCGCGGGCATCGACTTCGATTTCGCCTTCATCGATGGCGATCACCGGATGCCGCAGGTCGGGCTCGACTTCGACATGGTGAAGCGTTGCGGGACGGTGCTGTTCCACGATTTTGACCCGGATCACCCGAACGGCGTGACCGAGTTCGTCAAGACGCTGCCGAGCAGCGAGGTTGAGGTGATGGGGATTTTTGCGCTCTGGAGAGGCCGTGCATGATCAGTCTTATGGTGCCGTTCGGTCGGACCGAACCGGATCGTATATATCAGATCGAATTGACGGAGCACATGGAGCAGTGGTGGCGGAACTGGGGAAACACCGACCTCTACAAGATCTATCGGCGCCACGGCATCAACGTCTTCCGCCGCTCGACGGCGCTGCTCGGGATCGATCGGTTCGCGCGCGAGCATGGCTTCAGGGGCAAGCGATGCATCGAGATCGGAACGTGCAAGGGCATGACCGCGATCGTCCTCGCCCGACACTTCGACGAGGTGGTCTCATTCGACATCTTCCCGGATGACGACAAGCGAGATTTCGCCGCCCTCTGCGGCATCAACAACATCCGTTTCGTCGACGTCGAGAGCAATGCAGGGCGGAACAAGATCATCGCCGATCTGGACTTCGACGCGGCCTATGTCGACGGCAATCACGCGGTCGACACCGAGATCGACTTCAAGGCCGTAGAGCGCTGCGGCCATGTGCTGTTCCACGAATACTGGCCGCTGCAGCCCGCGGTGTGGGGGCTCGTCAACACTCTCCGCAACCGCGGCACCGTGACGACCTTCGGCGACTCCTTCGCGCTCTGGCGCGCAACCGCGTGACGCATGGACAGGTTCATCGAGACATTCCCGGCCGTGCGCGACGGCGACCTGACGCTCTGCCTGGAGAACGGCGTCGCCTGGCAGGCGGACATGGCGCACCGCGTGCCCTACGATGCGCCCTATTTCGACAAATACGTGGGGTACGAGGGCACGGAGATCGCGCGCGCCATCAATGCCGGGCGGGTCGATCTCGTCAACCGGCATGTCGTCTGCGACGGTGGCGTCCTCGACATCGGCATCGGGTCCGGCGAGTTCATTAAGAGTCGGCCGCACACGTTCGGTTTCGACGTCAATCCGAAGGCTGTCGAATGGCTTCATGCCAGGCATCGCTGGTCGGATAAGTTCTATCTGTTCCAGGGTTTTACCTTCTGGGACGTGCTGGAGCACATCGAGGAACCCGAGCGCTACTTCGAGCGGATGCCCGATAGTGCGTTCGCGTTCCTTTCCGTCCCGATTTTCGGCGATCTGACGGCAATCCGCGCCTCGAAGCACTACCGGCCGGGCGAGCACCTCTACTATTTCACCGAGGAAGGGCTGGCGCGCTGGATGGCGATGCACGGCTTCCGGCTGCTCGAGCGCGACGACTTCGAAACGCGCGCCGGCCGCGACAACATCCTGAGCTTCGCCTTCCGGCGTGATTGATGTCCGACCTGCAGAAGGCCGCGCAGCTTATTGCGCAGTTCAATGCGCAGATCCGCGCGCAGAAAATCCGCGGCTACAAGCCGTATCCGTGGCAGAAGGAGTTTCACGACGCGGGCGCGACGAACCCCGAACGAATGCTGATGGCGGCAAATCGGGTCGGCAAGACGCAATGCGCAGCGGCCGAAGTCTCCTACCATCTGACCGGCGATTACCCGGAATGGTGGGAAGGCCGGCGCTTCCCGCACCCGACACTGGTCTGGACCGGAAGCCCGACGAACGAGACCTCACGCGACATCGTGCAGATCGAGTTGCTCGGCGATCTCGGCGAGAACATGGGCACTGGCTGGGTGCCGAAGGCGCGCATCATCGGGCAGCCGCAGACGCGACAAGCCGGCGTCAAGAATGTGATCGACTCCTTTCGGGTCCGCCACCGATCGGGTGGCGTCTCGGTCTGCAACCTGAAGACCTACGAGCAGGGTTGGCGGAAATGGCAGGGCACGGCGCCGCACGTCGTCTGGGATGACGAGGAGCCGGACGACTACATGATCTATTCTGAGTCGCAGACCCGCATTCTGACCTCGAAAGGCATCGTCCTGGTGACGTTCACCCCGCTGTCGGGCGTGACAGATCTCGTGAAGCACTTCCAGGACGGCGGGCCGGGCATCTATCTCCGCGGCGCATCCTGGGATGACGCGCCGCACCTGAGCCAGGAGGACAAGGACCGGCTGTCGACCGCCTACCGCACGCACGAGCGCGACGCCCGCACCAAGGGCATTCCGATGCTCGGCGAGGGCGCCGTCTTCCCGGTGGCCGACGATGTCATCTCGTGCGACCCGTTCAAGATCCCGGACCACTGGGCGCGCATCAAGGGCTGCGACTTCGGCATCGACCACCCGGCGGCCGGCGTCGAGATCGCCTGGGACCGCGACCAGGACGTGATCTACGTCATCGACTGCTACCGCAAGGCCAACGAGCTGCCGCCCTACCACGCGGCCTGGTTCAACAAGGCCAATCCGATGGTGCCGGTGGCGTGGCCGCATGACGGCATGAACCGAGAGAAGACCGGCGGGCGCATCCTGGCAGATGCCTACCGCGAGCACCGCGTGAACATGCTGGCCAAGTCGGCGCGCTACCCGAAGGTGCCGGGGACGGACGAGAAGGGCGGCCCGCAGCCGGTCGAGCCGATCGTCGACGAGATCCTCGAGCGCATGTGCACCGGCCGCTTCAAGGTCTGCCGGCATCTGTCGGACTGGTTCGAGGAAAAGCGCAGCTACCACCGCAAGGACGGCCTGATCGTTGCGCGTCGCGACGACATTCTTAAGGCCACGTTCTACGCAGTGATGATGAAGAGATACGCCGTCCCGCTCACCATCATCAACCGGCCGCACGTTTCGCACGCGCCGATGGCGCCGATTGCAAGCACGAGGATCTGACCCACATGGCAAGCAATCGCTACAAGGTGCCGAAGAAGAAGTGGGACAAATGGTCGGAGCCAGCGCGCCGCGTGTTCAACGACCTCTACCGCATCATGCGCAACCAGCACATCTTCAGCCATCCGAAGGCCGGCAAAGTGTCGCGCGAACAGTGGAACACGACCCGCTGGAACGCGGCCTGGATGGCGGCCGATCTCGTCACAGAACGCAAATGATTGGGCAACGCACCATCACCAAGGCCGACATGGAGCGCATCTGCCGGGCCGCGGCGATGCCGCCGGTGTGGCGCGAGACGCTCGACGACGGCCGTGAAATCTTCATTGCGGACGGCTTCTCACTGCCACCGCACCACATGCACCGGCATTTCGGCGTCGAGCCGACCGACTTCCCTTATGGGGCCTACGCCACGATGTGGTGGGCCGCGAAGGGTGACGAGGAGCTCGATGTCGGAGCCCCGCTCTACTTCGACAAGAACCACGACCCATCGATTCCGCGCGAGAGCAAGCAGCGCGCGCGCATCAACGCCGCGATCAAGCACGCGACGGACGACCTTTTCGCCCGCAGGAAGGCCCGCCTGAATGGCTGAGTCCGACGCCACGGAGATCGACCCGCGCGACGGCAAGGAGTCGCCAAAGCGCCGTTTCGACGCGCGCGACTGGGACCACATTGCCGAGTGGGGGATCGAGGAATGGGAGCGGCGGAAAAAGGCCCGCAGCGACCGCGAGAGGGCGTGGAAGGAGATCGACCGGCAGATTGCGATGGAGCCGGATGTCACATACAAATACATCATCAAGAACGGCTCGCGCGTCCTCGACACGAAGAAAGCCTGGATGGCCGAAGTCGAGTTGCCGCTGCAGGCGCAGGCGCTGGAGGTGCTCACCGCCGACGCGCGCCGCATGATGTTCCCGGACAGCGGCTCGTGGTTCCGCGCGCACGCGGAGATGACCGACGAATACCTGGCCAAGGCCGACTTCCAAGCGATGATCCTTGGCGACGAGGCCGAGGTCCCGAGCCAGATCAACCAGGACAACGCCGACAAGCTGGTCGAGGGTTACCTGACGCACATCTTCCGCCAGCAGTTTGGCGACCGGAACGAGGATTTCTTCACGCGGCTGGACCGCATCAATGCCGAGTCGCTCAAATACGGCATGGGCATTGGTCGCGCTCGGATGCAGGCCAAAAGCCTCTATTTCAAGACCGGCCGTGGCGTTCGGCGTGAGACGCAGCGCTTTCCGGTGCTGCTGCCGTGCTCGATCAAGAATCTCTACCTCGACGACACCCCAGCCTCCATGCATTCGATCCAGATGCTGGAACCCACGCACATCGCGGTCGATCACATCCGGCTGGAGAACCTGAAGCTCGCGGCGAACCGCGGGTCGAGCGACCCGGACGCCGAAGACGGCGGATGGATGCCGAAGAATTGCAAGGATGTGGTCGAGGACGATAATGGCTTCGTGACGCTGCTCGAGATCGAAGGCGACCTTGTTGTGCCACGCAAGACCACGCGCAGCATGATCCTGCCCGGCGCGGTCGTGACCATCGTGATGGGCGGAAAGGACAAGGGCGGCAATGCCAGCCACGGCGTGGTGCGCTGCCGGTTCCGCAAGTCGCCGGTCTCGTCCTACCTGCTGTTCCCCTATCACTATGAGGGCGCCGACGACACCTATCCGACCTCGCCGCTGATGAAGGGCCGGCCGGTTCAGATGATGGCGACCGACGCCCTCAATCGACTGCTCGACTCGGCGATGCTGAAGAACCACCCGCCGGTCGGCTATGACAAAACAGATCTTACCTTTGCGCAGTCCGGCGGACCGGAGATTTATCCCGGGGCGACATGGGCATCGAGCGATCCCGGTGCCATCAAGGCCCACACCGAGATCGGCGGCGACCCCTCGTCGCTCTCGGCCGCCATGGCCGCGGCGATCAATCTCTATGCCGAACTCACCGGTGTGCTGCCGGCGCGGCTCGGCGCGCAGACGGTCAGCCACACCACCGCATTCGCGAAGGACGCCGAGCTGCAGCGCGGCGCCGTGCGCACGGTCGACTATGTCCGCCAGTGCGGGCAGGGGCCGATGACGCGGTGGCTGGATATGGCCTATCCCATGGCCCGCGATGCCATCGGCAGCCGGGACACCGTCTCGTTCTTCATCGAAGCGTATGGCGGCTATGTCGAGGTGACGCGCGACCAGCTCCCGGAGCGCGCGACCTTCGAGTGGTTCGGCTCGGGAGGCCCGGCCGAAGAGGCGCAGAAGAAGCAGGCCCGGCTGCAAAGCCTCGCCCTGGCGCTGCAGATGGACCAGATGGGCGTGCAGTTCCAGGTTCCGCCCGATATCAAGCTGCGCGAGGCAAAGGCGCAGGTGCTGCGCGAGGGCGGCTGGACCGATGTCGACGCCATCATGGGCGTCAGCGCCCCGCCGCCGCCGCTGGCAATCGCCGGTCCGGCCGCGCCCGCCGCCGCCGTGGCCGGCATTCCCGAGGTCATCGGACAATGAGCGAATCCCTGCGCGACCTGCTCGAGAAGATGCGCGAGCACCCGGCCTTTCCCGAATTGCTCCGGTCCGTGCCGGCCCCCGAGCCGGCCGAGTTCAAGGCGAACAGCGCGACGCCTGGCGCCGACCAGGTGCATCTCTGGGTCCACAGGAGCGGCCGCGCGAACCAGCAGCGCGCTTGGCTCGACTTCCTGCAGAACGCCATTCCGCCATCAGGCGGATGACCCTGGAACCGCTCAACAGGAGAACCCATGAGCGAGACCACCACTACGCAGCCCGTGGTTGAGACCACCCCAGCGCCGGCACAGCCGGGCGCGACGGAGGCCGGCGCACGGACCGAGGACGATCTCGACACCCTGCTCGCCGCTTTCGACGACCAAGGGAGGCCGAGCGCGTCCACGCCCGCCAAGCCCGAACCAAAAGCGGAGCCGGGCAACACGGAAAAGTCACCCCCCGCCGCAATCGCGGACGGGGCCATTGCGGAAGTGCAGCAGTTCATTTTTCGGCAAGACATGGACAAGACGATCAAGAGTGTCCGGGGCGATCTCGACCCGGAGCACTTTGACGACGACTTCGTGGAAGCCTGGATGGATGCGCAAGCCCGCCGTGACCCCCGCCTGTCGAATGCCTGGCGCGACCGCCGCGCGAATCCGAAGGGGTTCGCGAAGGTGGTGGATGGTCTCGGCCGTACCTTCGCGAAGAAGTACGGAAAGATGCCAGACAAGGGGGCGACCGAAGACCGTGATGCCGTGACCGCCGCGGTTCGGGGCGCATCAACCCGCGCGCCCGAAGGCAAGGCCCCCGATCTCGGCAAGATGACCGAAGGGGAGTTCCAAGCCTGGAAAGACCAGCACATGAGATAGCTGGTCGGCGCTATGACCCCAAAGGACCATAGGTCATGGCACAGACTATCACCGCGACCGACGTCGAACTGCAGAAGCCGGTCAATGTCGTCTTCGAGCAGACCTTTCTGCGTCGCGCCCAGCAGCACTGCCCGTACTTCATGGGCACGCAGGCCGGGATGATCAACAAGCAGCAGGGCACTTCCACGATCAAGTGGCGGCGTATCGAGCAGGAGACGCCGTCGACCACGGCACTCACCGAGCTCACCGGCACGGCCAGCTACATGCAGGGCCGCGATTCCGACACGCCGACCTTCACCGATGTGACCGCGACCGTGGCCAAGTACGGTCAGTTCTACATCGTGAACGAGGAGGTCGACCTCTACAACCCGAACCGCACCACCGACGAGTTGGTGGATGTGCTGGGCGAGTCGGCCGGCCGCAGCCTCAACCAGCTGCAGCGCAACGTCGGCGAGGACAACGCGACGAAGCGCTACGCACTGAATGTGGCGTCAGACGGCCTCGTCGATGGCGCGATCACCACTGGCGTGCTCGACCGCGTGATCAACGAGCTGTCGCGCAACTCGGCGCGGACGTTCATGCCGATGACCACCGGCTCGACCAACATCGGCACCGCGCCGATCCTGCCGAGCTTCTGGGCGATCCTCCACCCCGACGTGTCGGTCGACGTTGCTGGCCTCACCGGCTTCAAGTCGGTCGAGACCTACGCCGGCCAGACCGCCACCGTGGTGGGCGAAATCGGCTACTACGGCAAGGCCGGCAAGGGCCTCCGCTTCGTCGAGAGCGAGGACGCCTCGATCGACGAGAACACTGGCAACTCGGAGTCCACTTCGGACCTGCGAGCTACGTCCGGCCTCGTCGATCTCTACACCATTCTGGTGTACGGCAAGGACGCCTTCGGTTCCGTGGGCCTCGGCAAGCGGCACACGGATGGCGTCTACCGGGCCGGCGACAACACCGGCGGGTGGGAGCTGATCTTCAAGGACCGCGGATCGGGCGGAACGTCCGATCCGTTCAATGAGATCGCCACGATCGCGTGGAAGGCGTTCTACGCCGGGGCGGTGCTCAACAGCAACTGGAGCCGCGCCATCCGCGTCGGCGCGACCAACCTGACGAACTGATGTTGCGACACATCCCGGGCGGGCTTCGGCCTGCCCGGGGCTCATCGAGGCCTGCATGATCCTCAACAAGATCGAAGACCCGCGCGACAACCTGGAGAAGGCGACGCGTCGCGAGCTTTTCCTGTTCGCGCGGGAGAACAAGGTCAGCGACATCTCCGACGAGATGCCCGCGATCCTGATGCGGGACATCCTGCGCCGCCGCGGGCTGACCCGCATCCGCATTCCGCCGCGCCCGCTCGGCGCGATGAACGGCGGCGGCAAAGGCTCGGCCGGGCCGGCGGTGCCCGAGACGAACGGCGTGGAGGCCGACGCGATCGCGGACCTCGCCCGGCAGTGGGCGCAGCAGACCCGCGCGCCTGAGGCGCAGAAGCCCGCCGCGCCGACACTCGCCACCATGGACATCAACGCCCTGCGCCGCGTCTGCAAGGCCGAGGGCATCCCCATGGGCCGGCGGGACCGCATGCCGGACCTGATTGCCAAGATCGAGGCGAAGCGCAATCCCCCTCAGGAGACCCAGCGGTAGGACTTTATTTGACGGATGCGACATATCACGGATGGGGCGACGCCAAAGAGTCCCGATAGACGCGCGTAGGTCAGCGATGACGCCCTGATGGCTCTGACCTGTTCGTCAGACAGCCGCGCTTGCTGGCGCGCTACGGATTCCACGTTTTTTGGGTCAGAGCGCCAGATGGCAAGGCCTCGCTGAGACGCCTCGATGACCTGCTCAGGTTTCGATCGGCCTTTCAGTTTTTCGTTTGTCGAGGCAATCGCCTCAGGTGACCGCGTGTTACGGCCCGATAGAGCGCTGGTAATTGCTGCCCTCGTTCGATCAGAATGCCTCAGACCTCTATTCGATCCTGCGTCAAGCCTGCGATTGAGAACTATATCCCCTTTCGCGCGTAGAATATTAGTCCACTGAGACTCAAGATCTACGCCAACTTGGTGTGAGTTTGCTTCTGCAAGAACCATTATCGAAATTGCGGTCTCTGCGTCATATGAAGCCTGCAAATCCCTGTTGAAGTGAGCGCCCTTCTTTAGCATCGACCGATGTTCATTTTCGCGGGCGCGGAAGCGCTTGGTGCATCCGACATAGTGCCTATCGGGTTTGCCGGGGGCGGAGAGCGTAAGCCGGTAAACGGTAAACATTTGCGATCCTCTTGAAGGAATGCATGTGTCGTGAAAACCCTTCTAAACGGTGTCAACGAAATTCTCAAGCGCGTCAGCCTGATCGCCGGCGACGCCGGGACGCTCACGTCGCTGACGGACAGCGCGCGCCAGGTCTCGATCGATGTCGCCGTGCAGGTCATCAATGAGGGGATCGGCGAACTCTATTCCTCATCGAGCGTGGCGCTGCCGCAGGGGCAGGATGAAAGCACCATCACGCTGGTGGCCGGGACACGCGCCTACGATCTCGCCTCCGACCTCGTGCGGCTTCGCTATCCGCTGATCGACAAGACGAACAACCAGTATCTGTTCGACTATCCCGGCGGCTACAACGCGATGCTGATCGCTGATCCGGAGCAGGATGATACGGGCCTGCCGCACTACGGCTCGATCCGGCCGCGGGCCGCCAGCAAGCTCCACCTTGACCGAACTCCGACAGCCGACGAAGCCGGCCGCGTCTATACCTATCAGTACGACAAAGACCTGGTGCTCGACGCTGCCGCGGACACGATGCCTTTCTCCGATGCGGTGTTCCGCGCAATGGTACCGGCATGGGTGCAGCTGTGGAAGCGCGAGCGGCGCAACGAGTTCGACGGTGACTTGTTCCGGGCGATGATCGGACAGGCCGCCCGCCTGATGACGATGAGGCAGATGCGCTCGTCATACCTGCCGAGGTGACGAATGGTCGCGAAAGCCGGCCCCAAGGATGTCGATCTCGTCATCAAGTTCGGCGGCGGCCTGCATACCCGCGCGTCCGAGGACGAGATCGATCCGCGCGAGGCGGCCGATGGCGGCAATTTTCTGCTCGACCTGGAAAGTCGCGAGCTGCGCAATCGGCCGCCCTTCGACCTCATCGGGACGGCGCCCAACGGCGCAGAGATCCGCGGCGGCGCATCTCTGCTCAAGTCCGATGGCACAGTGTCGACGCTGATCCAGGCCGGCGGATCGGTTTATTCATGGGATGGCGGAACGGGCTTCACGCTGGTGGGCAGCTGCACGTCGACCGCGAAGCTGCGGGGGCACTGGCGCACGCACAACTGGACGCTGGACGACAAGGTTCTGATCACCGACATCAACCTTGCGGACGTGGTCAAGGAATGGGACGGAACGACCTTTCAATCTGTGTCGTTTCTCAGCGGAACCGATTCCGGATCCGCATTCGGGAACTTCTCGGCCAAGTACCTGACCGTCTCGAACGAGCGCGCAATCTTCGCGCACGTGAAGGACGCGACCACGACGCTGCGGCACATGATCGTAGGATCTCTGCGCGGGAATTATGCGGTCATCTCGGAATCGCAACGGCCGGCGTCCTCGCTGAGCGAAGAAGATCCGTTCTTCCTCCTGACCCCAGACCTCAAGCCGATCAATGGTCTCGTCGAAGCGTTCGGCACAACGATCATCTCGTCTGCGCACGGACAGCTGTTCAATCTCACCGGGGCGTCCGCAAAAGACTTCGCATTCACGGAGTTCTATGCCGGGTCGGCTGCGTCCGGCGACGAGTCGCTCGCCTATGTCGGGAACGACATCGTCTACGGCCGCGCCGGGCGCATCGAGAGCGTGCGCGACACCGACCGGTTCGGCGACTCCGAGGCAGACGACCTGACCTCGCCGGTCAAGCCGGACATCGAGGATTTCACCGGCTGGACGATTGTCTACAACGCTCGCCTGAACCGCATCTATTGCTTCCCGTCCGGTCAGTCTGAAGTCTGGGTCGCGCAGACGGCGATGATCGGCAAAGAGCTTTCGCCGTGGATGCGCTGGACGACCAGCCACAACATGGCGTTCCAGCCGACCTTCGTGATGGCTCTGCTCGACCCGTCCGATGGCCTTGAATACGTGATCATGGGCGATGCATCCGGCAACCTCTACAGGATGGAGGGGTCAGGCGAAGGAGGCGATGCCGGGTCCGTCGCCATCGCCAGCGAGTTTCTGACCAGGCTGTTCTCGGCTCCGCTCGACACTGAGTTCAACTCCGTCAAGGGCTACATCAAATATCACAAGCACGCTGCAGTGACCGCCCGCCTGACATTCGAGTGGGCTGGCGCGACAGCGTCGAGCGAGAGCGTCGAAATCGTGCTCAGCGCGGTTTCGGACGCGGCGCACTTCGGCGGCGACCACTATTTCGGAGGCGATGTTTATTTCGGCGCGCGCTTCGAGCACCGGCTGCTGAAACAGCAATTCTTTCCGCCTGGACAGGGCAGCGATTTCCAGCTGCGCATCCAGGTGGAGGACGTGGACCACTACCACATCAATGAAATCGGCCTGCGGTTCACGGTCGCGTCGCCATGAAGCACGAGCGGGATATCCGCACCGAAAAGCGCCCGGCCTGGCGGCTGAAGAAGACGCTCGCGCGCCAGGTCTCGTTCCGGCCGATCGAGCGCGAGGACCTGCGCTATGTCTGGGCGGCATACAAGAAGGGCGCGCTCGCCTCGATGGGGGAGAAGTTCGCGGGCGGCGAGATGGACTCGGCCGCGTTCACGACCGCCTTGGAGGTCGAGATCGAGGTCAACTATCACGGCGCCTGGACGCTGTTCGCTCCGAGCCGGAAGGGCGTGATGCCGGTTGGCCTGGTGCTCGGCTTCTATTCGCACCCGAACCCGGCCTTCGCGCCGTTCATGATCGTCGGCGACATGGTCTGGTTTCCCTGGGCGTCTCCCCGAAATCGGATCGAGAGCGCGGTCAACTTTTTCCGGATGATCCACGCGCAGATGCCGATGGTGGAATACGCGCGCGAAGTGCACCGGCGATTTTTCGAGACGATCGCCAAGCACGGCGTGATGCGTCGCGTCGGAACGTCGTTCAATGCCTATCCCGGCGAGGCGACCGCCGTATTTGAGACGAGGTCGGTCTGATGGCACTCGGAACGCTCGGAACCGCGCTGGCCGCATCAGCCATCAGCAGTGGCGCCAGCTTCGGCCTGTCAAAGCTGTTCGGCGGCGGGCAGAAGGACCCGAGCGCGCCGCTGCAGAACTTCCAGCCCATCCAGGTCAACGCCGGCGGCCTGCGCACGTCGAGCGGCCGGCACGGCGTCAACGTTGATGTGTCGCCCGAGCGGACGGGGCTCGTCGGCAGCATCGCGGATAGCTTCAGCGGACTGTCGAGCGAACTCGCGGGCCTGCGCTCCAAGGTGGCGCCCGGCATCAGCGAACTGCGTGCATCGCGCCTCGCCGAGATTGACAACGCGCGCCGCGCGGCGGTGGGGAACCTACGGGAGAACCTGCAGCGCCGCCGGGTGCTCGGCTCGTCCTTCGGGCAGGACGCGATCACGCGCGCCGAGAGCGAGTTCTCCGGGCAGCGCGAGCGCGTCGCGGCGGAATCGTTCCTCCAGGAGCTGGAAGCCACGAACAACCTGCTGAACCAGGAGTTCGAGGCCCGGCGCGCGTCGTTCCAGACCGGCCTCAACGAGCTCAACCTGCAGGCCGACCTTGCCACCAAGATCGCCTCGCAGGCCACGGACCAGCTGGGGGCGAACGCGCGTCTCGAGTCGGCGATGATCGCCAAGGAGAACGAGGGCGCCGGCAAGTTCTTCGGGCAGATCTCGCAACCGGTCGCGGATGCTGCCGGAAAGTACGCCGGCAGCATCTTCAGCACCGGCGGCCTCAAGGGGTGAACCATGGCAAACGGCATCTTTCTCGGGGGCATGGCGAGCGGCATGGAGACGGCGCAGAAGCTTGCGCTGCAGGAGCAGCAGCTCAAGCAGGACGCCGCGTTGCGCGGGCGCGGGCTCGACATCACCGAACGCACGAATGCCGACGACGTGCGGCTGCGCGAAAAGGGCCTGACGTTGCAGGAGCGGCAGATCAAGAACGCCGAGAGCCAGCAGTTTTCCGGAGAGATCGACAAGCAGATCTCCAACACGATGGCGGTCGTCGGGCAGACCATCAAGGAGTCGATCGCCGCCGGCCGTGACCCGGCGGCGGTCATGAAAGCGGTCGCGCCCCTGGTCGAGAGCGCCCAGCGCCTCGCCGCGCGCGGCGGGCGTGACCCAGGGGCCATTGCCGCCCAGGTGCAGGCGGCGCTGAGCGCGCCGAGCGGGATCGAGGCGGGGGCTGCCGCCGGGGCCGCGGAGGGCGCCCAGGCCGTTTCCAAGGCAAGGACGGTCGCCGCGGCGACCGGCAGCGATGTCGACCTAAACCCGATGAAGCCAGAGGAGCGCGTCAAGCTCGAGAACACGCTGCGCAGCGACTACATCAAGCAGTCGCAGCCGTTCATCGAAGTGCGCGACGCCAAGAACCGTTTCGACGTGATTGAGACCACCGGCGCCGGCGACATCGGCCTGGTGTTCCAGTTCATGAAGATCCTCGACCCGGGCTCGACGGTGCGCGAGGGCGAGTTCGCGACCGCCTCGAATGCAGCCGGCGTCCCGGCGGCTGTGATGGGGCAATACAACAAGATAATCGGCGGTGGAACGCTGTCGGACAAGGCCCGCCGCGAAATCAAGTCGCAGGCCGAGAAGTTCTATCACGCGGCCGAGCGCCAGCACGATCAGACGGTCAACAGTTTTCTCCAGATCGCCAAGCGCCAGAAGCTCGACGATAAAAACGTCGTCGTCGACCTCTCGCCGGCGCGGCCGGCTCAGAAGCCGGCGACCTTCGATGAGCGTTTCGGCGCGACCGGGATTCCCGCCCCGCCCAAAGGCTTTCAGATCGTGGAATAGCCGATGCCGATCGCAACCAACCCATCGACCGGAGAAACCGTCTTCCTCGACGCCGACGGCGCATGGAAGCCGGCCAAGACCTCGGTCAATCCGGAGACGAGCGAAATGCTCGCCTTTGACGGCGAGGGCTGGAAACCATTGCCCGCATCGAAGGGGGTTTTCGCGCGCGTGGACGACGCGGTGCGCTCGATCGCGTCCGGCATCACCTTCGGTTGGGCGGATGAGTTTGCCGCCAAGATGGACGAGATGCTTGGCCGCGGCACCTATGCCGAGAACCTGTCCAAGGAGCAGGCGCGCGACGCGCAGATCCCAGTCTCCATCAGCCTGCCGGGCGAGGTGGCGGGCGCGGTCGGGTCGAGCGTTCTCCTGGTGCCCGTGGGCGTGCTGCGAGCGCTCGCCGCGACCGGAGGGAAGCTGCAGCAGGCCGCCCGGTTCGGGGCGCTGGGCGCTGCCGAGGGCGCTGTTGCGGGGGCTGGCGGAGCCAAGCCAGGCGAGCGTCTCGAGGGGGCCGCCAAAGGGGCCGCCATCGGGGCTGGCGTGGGCGCTGTGGCGCCGTCCGTGGTCGAGGGCGTGGTGGGTGCCGGTCGGGCGATCCGTGGCGCACTGCAGCCCGTGGCGGGGGCGGAGGCCCAACTGGCACGCGCCGCCGCCCGGGATGCTGACACGCCGGCAACGTTCGCCGATCGCTTCTTCTCTGCCGAGGCGCAGCGGCCCGGCCAGACCACGCTGGCGGATGTCGGCGGCGAGAACGTGCGCGGCCTGGTCGAGCGCGTCGCCCAGACCCCCGGCGCCGGCCGGACGCAGGTCATTCCAGCGCTCACCAAGCGGCAGGAAGGACAACTCGGGCGGGTCTCGGAGGATCTCAAGGAGTTGACCGGAACGAGCCGGACATCGGTCCAGGCGATCGAGGAAACCTCTGCGCAGCGCGCGGCCGCCGCGAACCCGCTCTACACGGCCGCTTATGAGGCCGGCGACAACGTCGTGTGGACACAGGGGCTCGAACGGCTCTCGGCGAGCCCGACGGTGCAGAATGCCATGCGAGGCGCCGTGCGGGTCTGGCAGGACAATGCCATTGCCGATGGCTTCGGAGCCATGAACCCGGGCGCGCTGGTGGAGGGCGGAAACCTCAAATTCCTGTCCGGCAAGGTCCCGGCTTTCCCGAACCTGCAGTTCTGGGACTACACGAAACGCATCATCGACGATCAGATCGGCGAGGCGGTGCGGGCCGGCAAGGATCAGAAGGCCAGGACCCTGACGCGGCTCGTCCAGGTCATGCGGAACGAGCTCGACGGCGTCGTCCCCGAATATGCGGCGGCGCGCGAGGCGTGGGCCGGGCCGAGCGCATTCCTCAACGCGATCGATGAGGGCCGGAAAATCCTGGCCAAGACCGCATCCGCCGACGAGATGGGCGCCGCCTTCCGCGCACTCTCACCGTCCGAGCAGGAGGGATTCCGCATCGGGGCCGTGTCGCGGATCATCGCGACCCTTGGGAATGACCCGGCCCGCCTGCCGGATCTGACCAAATATCTGCGCGCGCCCGAGGTGCGGGCCAAGGTCGCCGCCATGATGCCGACCGAGGAAACGGCACGCGCCTGGGGACAGCGGCTTGGAAGTGAGGTGCGCTCGTCCGAACTCGTCGGCCGCTCGCTCGGCAACAGCGCCACGGCGCGTCGGCAGGCCGAGATGGCGGACGCCAAGGGCGTGGTCGGCGATCTCGTCATGGATGCGATGCTGAGCGGTCCAAGCTCGGTCTCGTTCCTGCGCCGCATATTCACGGCCGGGCCGAAGTGGCTCCGCGACACGCTGCGCAGCCGCACCGACAAGGAATTGGCCGACCTGCTCGTCAATCCCGATCGCGTCGGCGACCTGCCGGCGGTCATCCGGCGGATGCAGGAGCGGCCCGGCAGAATAACGATCCGTCCTCGGTCGGCTGCGGACGCCACCGCCGGCACGATCTCCGCCGTCGAATAGGAGCCAACCCATGGCCTCGCCGTTCACCAGCGCCACGGTAGCGAACTACAATTCCAACCCGCCGGCCGACGACGGGAGTCAGACCGAGGCGAACCGCGTCAAGTGGTCGACGATCAAGACCAAGCTCCCGGACCCGATCAAGACCGCGCTCGAGGCCGACATCGCGAACACGGACGCGGCTTTCGACAAGACGTTCGGCTCGGCCGGTATCGGCAACACTTCGACCAGTTATCAAGTTCTGTCCACCGACCAAGGCAAACTGGTCCGCGCAACGGCGTCGGGTATCACCATCACCACGCCGAGCGCGACAGATGTCGCCTCGCCGTTCTGCTTTGCGGTGGTGAACAATTCGAGCGGCTCGATCACGGTCGACGGCAGCGGATCGCAGACCATCGACGGGTCTGCAAGCATTACCCTGACGACGGGCCAAGGCGCGATCCTCCACACGGATGGGTCGAACTGGTTCTCTTGCGGGTTGCCTGGAATTCCGGCCCCCACGCAGGTGATGCAGGGAATGATCCTTGGCGGCTATATCGTCGAGAGCAATGGATCGAACCAAGTCAACTATGCACTCAAGACATATGCCGGCACTGATCCGTCGCCCACCGATCCTGTGGTCGTCGTCGTCCGCAGCTCAGGAACGACGGGAAATTATGTTCATCGCGTGGTCACGTCAGCCACCTCACTGTTGATCACGTCAGGATCGACACTCGGAGCGACGAGCGGCGAGGCTTTCCGGCTGTGGATCGTGCTGTTCGACGATGCCGGCACGATCCGGATCGGCGTGATCAACTGTCGCAACGGCAAGAACATCTACCCGCTTGGGCGGGTGCCGCGGGCATCCTCGACCGCGGAGGGCGGCGCAGGCGGCGCGGACAGCGCGCACGTTTTTTATACCGGAACCGCGGTGACTACTCGCCCCTATGTCGTGGCCGCCCACGCCTCCTACGACTCGGGGCTTGCCACCGCGGGCACATGGAACGTCAGTCCGACGATCCTGCATCCGTTCGGCCAGAACACGCCGCTGCCGGGCCACGAGATCCAGTCCGCATGGAATTTCACCGGCGCCGTCAACACCGGCGTTACGGTGCTGCCGAAGGACGACACCATCCCGCAGATCACCGAGGGCCTGGAGTTCATGACGCAGGCTATCACGCCAACGTCGGCGGCGAACCTGCTGGAGATCGAGTCGCAGATCGAGGTGACCAACGGCAGCAACGGCGACATGACTGCGGCCTTGTTCCAGGATGCGACGGCGAATGCTCTCGCGGCCATGTTTCATGTGATCGGGACGGCCTCCGGTGCTCCAATCACGCTCAAGCACCGCATGGTCGCTGGAACAACGTCAGCAACCACATTCAGGGTTAGGGCGGGTGCCGACGGCGCCGGCACGACGACATTCAATGGTCAGGGGGGCGCCAGGCTATTGGGCGGCGTGATGAACTCCTACCTCGGTATCCGGGAGATCATGACGTGAGCCTGTTCGACAATGCCCCGCCGTGGTTCCAGTGGGCGCTGCACGAGGTCGGTATCCGCGAGACGCCTGGCCGCGCGTCGACACCGCGGGTCATGGCCTATCGCAAACTCGCCCGGATTGAGATCGACGGCGACGACAGCGATGTGCCCTGGTGCGCGATCTTCGCCAACGCCGCGCTCGAGCAGAGCGGCATTCCGGGCACCCGGTCGGCGGCCTCACAGAGCTTCCGGCATTCCGAGCGCTTCGTGCCGCTCGCCGGCCCCGCGCTCGGCGCCATCGCCGTGTTCTGGCGCGGCCGGCGCGACAGCGGCCTGGGCCATGTCGGCTTCTATCGTGGCGAGGCCGGCGACCGGATCTACGTCCTCGGCGGGAACGAGGGTGACGCCGTGGCGATCGAGCCCTTCCGACGGTCAGCGCCGCGCTTCGGGCTGATTGGCTACTGGTGGCCGGCCTCCGTCACCCGGCCGACCGTCTCGCCGATCCAGGTCCAGGCCGGCGCGGCCGCGCGCGAGGTCGGAGTGACCTGACCATGGCTGAGATCGACCTCGACGGCGTTTCGCTGATGGACCTGAGCAGGCTTGCGGGGATCACCGAGGGCAAAGGCAGCGCTGCGCAGAAGGTGGCCGCGGTGAGGCTCTACCTGATGGGGCGGGACATCAAGCGGGCGCTGGCGAACAAGGAAGCGGAAGGGACCGAGGTCTGACATGCCCGAATCCTCTGGCAATGGCGTTCGCGCGGGCGCGGCTGGCGTCCTGCTTGTCCTCCTGATCGGCGCTGCCGCGCTGTTCCTCGCGCTGCATCCGTTGCCCTGAAACCCGCGCCCGGCCGGCTGCCGGGCATCTGCATCCAAGGACCAACGCAAATGCAGGCTCTTTTCTCCAACTGGAAAACCTCCCTCGGCGGTCTGGTGCTGATCGTCCTGGGCGCGGCCAATACCTTCCTCGGCATCCACGTTCCCGGCTTCGACATGGGCTTCAGCGCGGCGCTCACCGCCGGCCTCGCCCTGATCTTCGCCAAGGACGGCAACGTCACCGGTGGCACGGTCAAGCAGTGACCGCCTGGGCTGTCATCAAGGCGCTGCTGCAGGCGCTTCCGCAGGTTCTCAAGCTCTTTCAATCGATCTCCGACCACATCCTGGTGGCCGAGGCGAGGGGCATGGGCAGGGCGGAGGCGGCCGCCGAGGCGCTCACCATTGCCGACTCGGAGGTGCGAGCGGCAACAGCCGCGCGGGCTGAAGCGGCGGCGGACCATGCGGCGAAGGCGGACGATACGGCCTTCGACGACGACTTCCGGAGACCCTGACCAATGGCGATGACCTGCGACGGCCCGGTCTTCCTGTTCTGGGCGCACCTGACGTGCTCCGACGCGGCCCCGCCGGCGACGGCCGGGGCCAAGTTCTGCTCGGTGGCGCAGCCGATCTACTGGCGGGCCTCCGATGACCGGCAGACCAAGGAGCAGGTCGACGCCCACAACAGGGTCGGGAAACGCCTGTGCGGATGGGGCAAGAAGCGATGACGCAGTGGCGCCCCGGCCGGCGGCAACCGACCGGAGCGCCTGACCGCACCGCCAGCTTGGGGGCTGATGGCATGGCCGGGATCAAAGGTGCCGCATCTTGGTTGACACATTGCTACCGCAGGCGGCGCTAGATGGACGTCGAGGACTTCCCGCCCGGACCAACGTCGCCGCGAGAGCGGCAGCAGAACCGGCTGCTATGGTGGGAACGATGCCAGGAGCACGAGCAGAAAGAGGCTCAGCGCCGCCAACACGAGGCCTGGCGCCTATGGGTAGGCTTCGCTTGGCCTATCCTGTGGGCGGTTATAACGGCGGCCGTAGCGATATGGGGATGGTTCCATGGGGGCAAGCCATGAAGCCTTTCACCATCTTCGGCCGCCGATTCACGACATGCCACGCCCTGCCGGCGCTCACGATGCTGGCGCTGCTTGTGGTAACATTGTCCCCGGTGTTCGTGATCGCCTCCCACTTCCTGCCCCCAGTGCAACTCACCTCGATCTGGCTTGAGCCGCGGGTGTTTTCGGTGGCGGACGTGGCCGCTGGCCGGGCTGAGTTTCGGCTGCGCAAGTCGGGCAAATGGCGGAGGCTATGCGACGTCGACGCCCAGCAGACCTTTATCGACCACGAAGGCTCAATCCGGTTTCGCGGCGAGACACACGCCGTTGAGGTTCCCCCGTCATTCGACGCAATGCGCGCCAAGCCGCGCGCGAAGCCGGACGTCGTCCCCAAGATCCTGAACGCCTCCCCCGGCCTCTGGCGGCTGCGACTGGTCAATATCAACGGCGCCTGCTGGCCATGGGAGCACCTGTGGCCGATCGTCCCCAGCGAGCCCGTGGAGGCTACGTTCGAGATCCGGTGAGCACCACCCCTCCCTGACTGGGCCCTGGCCGCGAGGCTGGGGCCTTTTTATTTTGCGGCCGCCGCATCGCGGGATATGGGACAAATTTGCCGTTCTCTGGCTCATTTCAGAACGTCGCCCCAGCAAAATCAACGCCGTTGCACTGATCCGCCGCCAGATTGGGTTGTGCGGATTATCGCTGCGGCTCAGTGGTTTCCGGCTCGTCGGCGTTCGGCGTTCGAGAGACGTTCGAGTTGGTGTTTTCACGGATCGTTCTGCGGGCGAGTTCTTCGCGCTCGACAGCTTCCGCATACTCGCGCTCATGCGTCGCCTGGGCTTCGATCTCGGCGTCGCTCGCCCACCATGCGTGCCCGCAGACATGGCACAGCGCGCGACCCGTCAGGATGTCGATGTCGGCTTCCTCATGCAGGCAGTCATCGGGGATATCGTCGTAGTTGTCATCCCAGCTCATGCCGTGTCCTTCCCCTTGATCTCCCGCCGCGCCACCCGCAGGCGCATCACCTCGGCGGTCTTCTCCATCGTCATCCGGTTGTATCGCTGCGTCATCGCCGCGTCGGAATGCGTGGCGAGCGCGCGCAGGTGCTCCAGGTCAACCCCGGCCTCGTTCGCCTCGGTGACCGCGCCGGCCCGCGCGTCCATGTTGCAGACGCCGGATGGGATCTTGGCCTTGTCGGCGATCTTGCGCCACAGGGTCGAGTACCACCACGCTGTATAGGGCTGGCGCGTCCCCTCGCAGATGATCACGGGCCCGACGCGCCGCTCGGCCGGCACGTGCTCGAGCTCGTCCATCACCATCGGACAGAGCCGCAGGTCGACCGCCGCAAGCTTCCGCCCGCCGCTCTTGCTCGTCGGTTTGCGCAGGACCAGGTCCGCGTCGATGTGCTCTCCCCACACCAGCCCCGTGGTCCATCGCTTGCCCGTGCCCGCCAGTGGCCCTGGCGTGGCCGCTGGTGCGGGTACCCACTCGCCGATGACATCCCGCTGCCTCAGCGCCGTCTCGAACTGCAGGGCCATCCCCAGGGCCATGGAGGGCCTGCCGTGGGTATGCGCCGCCTTGCGGAACGCCACGACCATGTCGGCGGTCAGGTAGGACTGCCGTGGCCTGGACCCTTCGAAGCGCATCTTCCGCAGGATCAGCGCCAGCGTGGCGCACCGCGGGTCCACCTCGGCGACCACGCCGTAATTCATCACCACCCGGATCATGTCCATCATGGCGGCGGCGCGGGCCGGGCGCTCGGGGCCGCCTTCCACGACAGGGGCCCGGAAGCTGTCATACCAGCGCTGGAAGTCGCGCCCGGTCACCTTGGACAGC
>Ga0134122_10000851_pt1 | contig 21412 bp, 20 predicted proteins | sample KB302_FD_96461 | JGI IMG/M metagenome (GOLD analysis project Ga0134122, IMG submission 96461) | Terrestrial soil microbial communities without Nitrogen fertilizer from Kellogg Biological Station, Michigan, USA - KB3-0-2 | ecosystem: Environmental > Terrestrial > Soil > Unclassified ... | reverse complement strand
TGGGGCAACGTGACCATTTTGCGCGCCGGCGCTCACACAGACCCCGCTGCGACTTTCCGCACCCCGCGGACGGCAGGGCTCACCTCTCGCTCACGACGACTGGCGGAGCTCGGCTGGCGCCTTCGCTCGCGCCGTCTCGCGGTTCCTCCGGCGGCGTTGACCTGGCTGCACCCACCGATGGACGCGGACCTGGCCTCGTTGCGGGCGGAGCGCGACGGGATGGTCCTTCGCTACGCGGCGTTCGTGGATGCCTGCGGCGGCGGCTGGTCGAGCATCGGCTTCGCGCGATCGTTCCTTCAGCGATGACCGGGGCCAGCCCGCCCTCGGTCGCACACGCGCTCTGGAGCGGGGGCGCGGGCGGCATCGAGCGACTGGTTCACGACCTCGCGCAACGCCAACGGGAGCAGGGGATGACCGTGTCGGTCGCCTTCGCCCAGCTACGAGGTCCCTTCGCCGAAGGCATGCGTGACGCGGGCCTGCAGGTGGTCGACCTCGGACTCGGATCGGGCTACGACCTTCGACCTCCGCGGATTCGCGGTGGGGCACACGAGCTGGGCGCGTTCGACGTGATCCACCTGCACGCGTTCAATCTCCCGCTGGGCGCGATCGCGATCGCGAGTCGACGCCCCATCGTTTTCACCGAGCACGGCAATTTCGGCGCCGGCCGAAAGGTCGGGATCGCGGGACAACTCAGGCGCCCCGCGCAGCGAGCTTTCATCAGCCGAGCCTGCACTGAGATCGCCGCGAACTCCAGGTGGACCGCCGCCCGCATGGCCGACCTGTACGGCATCGAAGCGGACCGCGTTACGGTGATCCACAACGGCATCGGCGGCTCACCCGCCGAGGGCTCGGTTGCGCGGGAAAGGGACGACCGGATGGTGGTCGCGTTCGTAGGCCGGCTGGCAGGGTTCAAGCGCGTCGATCGGCTCCTGAAGGCGCTGTCGCAAGTCCGGGAGGGACAGCCGATCCGGGCCCTGATCGTGGGCGAGGGACCTCTTGAGGGAGAGCTGAAGGATCTGACCTCCCGCCTCGGTTGCGATTCGTTCGTCGAGTTCCTTGGCTATCGCTCCGACGTAGAGGCCATCCTGTCCGCGACCGATGTGCTCGTGCAGCCGAGTGAAGGAGAGCCTTTCGGGCTGGCCATCCTCGAGGCCTGCCGTCAGGGAGCGCTGCCGGTCGTCTTCGCCGACGGGGGCGGCGCGCTGGAGGTCCTGCCGCCGGACGGCCGCATCGTCGCAGACGAGTCCGATCTGGCCAGCGTTCTGGTCGAGTTGGCCGACGACGCCGCTGTGCGCAGCGAGACGGCCCGGCAGGCGCGGGCGCAATGGGCGGTGGAGCGGTTCCCGATCGACCGCACGGCGGCTGCCTACCTGACGCTCTATCGCTCAGCGCTGGAGCGCCGCCAAGCGTGAGCCGACTCCGCGCCAAGATCTCGAGGCTCCGAGTCCGGATCGCAGTACGCCGTCGGGGCGAGCTTGGCGGCTTTGCCACGGACTCGCTCTATGTCGCTGTCTGGCAGGGAGCCACCTCTCTCGCGGACCTGGCCCAGATCGCGCTGATCGCTCACGTGCTCGGCCTCGACCAGTACGGGCGGTTCGCGGTGGTCGTCGCGTTCGTGATGCTGGTGACCGCGTTCTTCGACGTCCGGGTAGGTGTAGCCGCAACGACTCTCGGCGCTCGAGAGCTACAAGACCCGCGACGCTCTGCAGGGATATTCCAGCTCAGCTACCTGATCGACGCGGTCACCGGCGTCCTCGCGTTCGTCGTCGTGGTGGCGCTTTCCTTCGCCGTCGGGCCCGGCCTGGTCGGCGGCAACGGCACTCTCCTGATCGTCCTGTTCGCAATCGGGGTGCTCGCCTCGACGCTGGAGGACTCCTCGCTGGCAGTGCTACGGCTACTGGACCGCTTTCGCCTGGTGGCCGCGTACACGGTCGGGCTGGAGGCCGCGAGAGTGGCCCTGGTGGCCGGCGCGCTCCTGTTCTCCGAGGGGCTGGTGCCGGTGATCCTGGCGCTGGTCGCGCAGAAGATGCTCGTCATGGTTGTGCAGGTGGCCACCGCCGCGAGCTCGTTCCGAGCCGCGATGGGCCGCCCCCTGCTCAGGAAGTCGGCGCTCGACGCCGTGACCGACAAGCGCCGCCAGATGATCAACACCGTGCTCCATACCAACGTCGTTTCGTACGCGCGGCTCGCGCAGACCCAGCTTCCGACCGTCGTGATCGGTGCCATCTCCGGAACCGCGCAGGCGGGTCTCTACAGAATCGGCATGGCCGCGGCCGCGGCCGTCGGACGGCTCGCCGATCCGGCCTACGCCGCCCTCCTACCACGCGTATCCCGGCTGTTCGCGGCCGGCCGTCAGGACAGCGTGAAGCGCCTCATCGAGCGGGCGTCGCTGATTTCCGTTCCTGTGATGATCGTTGCGCTGGCGGTCGTGGTCCTGCTGCGAGATCCGATCCTGCAGTTGCTCGGCGGCCAGGCAGCTACGGATGCCGCCCCGGTGCTCGCCGCCGGAGCTGTTGCCTTCGCGATCAACGGAGCCGTGTTCTGGAACGTCGGAGTGCTCTTCGCCGCGGGCCGGGCTCGGACCGTCTCGCTGATCGCGGTGATCACAGCGCTGACACAGGCAACGCTGCTCGTCCCGCTCGTCCTCGCTCTGGATGCCGAGGGTGCCGCGCTTTCCTTCCTCGTGAGCATGGTGCTGGCGAACCTCGCAATGACGGCCGTGGCGCTTCGACTCCTTGCAAGGGGAGCTCACCGCGGCCCGGCGGCGGGAGCCTCTCCAGGAATGCGTGAAGGGGATGCGGCCACCGGCGGCGCGGTCACGGAGGAAGGGATCTAGTCAATCGCTCAACAGCTCCTGCCACATCCGCAGGGCAACTTGGTCCGAATACCTGGCGCGGATTCGCTGCCACGCTCTTGTGCCCATTGCCACCGCCTGATCGGGATCCGTTAGCAAGCGCCGCAGGGCATCTACCCACTGATCGTTGGTGCTCGCATGGACGCCGGTGTCTCCCTCAATCACAACCTGATCGGTGATGCCCACGGGGCTGGCCACCGTCGGCAGCGCATGGCCGCCGTACAGAATTGCTCTAAAGCCGCATTTGCCTCTCGCCCATGGATCGTCAGTGAGCGGAGCGACGCCGATCCTGGCGCCCAACAGGGCATCGAGCTCCGCTGCCCTGGACCAGCGGACGAACTCAGTGGGGACCGTGGCGGTGACCCAGGGCTGCGAACTCACCACCGTGAACTCGAACTCGATCTCCTCCCGGAGTTGGCGGAGGGGATCGGCGATCAGCCCGAGGTACTGGAGATTGGCGGCAACGCCAACCCACACCACGCTCGGGTTTCCGGTCCGGCGAGGGACCTCCTGGATGGGCGAAACCGTGGTCGGGATCTCGATTACCCGCGGACAGTGCCGACGAGCGAATGCCGCCAGGATGGCGTTGCCGGCCACACAAGCGTCAACTGCCCGAAGCGTCCTGATCAACGGCCGCCGGCGAGCGGACGCGCGTGGATATCCTCGCATCGCGGTCCGCCCTATCGCCCTTGCTGCTTGGGCAAGCCGCGAGCCCTCCACGTCCGGGGGCACGGCGTAGAGCGCGTCGTCCATGTCGAAGATGATCCGGTCGTACGCTGCTCGCAGCTGAGCCAGCTGCGACGGCGCCGGGAGAACCCGCTGAAGGATCAGCGTCGTGCCCGAGCCGGCAGCCGCGGCTATGTCATTCAGCTGCACCTCGGTCGGAAACGACCCTGCCGAAAACATGTCCACGGGCCACGTGCCATCGCGTGAGAACGCCCCGAGCCGGCGCTGGGCGCTCGGCGCATCCCACCCTCCCGGCGATGCGGCCACTATCCGCTCGGTCATCTCGGTCAAGGTATACGTATGGTCATGAGCCCGGCCGGGGACCAGTGAGATGTGCGGGATAGCTGCCTGCTTCGATTTGAGCGGCAAGGACCGAGCTGCGCCGTGGGCTCGGCCGCACATGCGTCATCGGGGACCGGACAGCGAGGGATGCGTCTCCCTGGACTCACCGCAAGGAGCGCTCGAGCACTGCCGCCTCGCGATCATCGATCCCGACAATCGCGACGCTGATCAGCCGATGTCCGACCCAAGCGGGCGCTGGACGATCACCTACAACGGCGAGATCTTCAACTATCGCGAGCTCCGGGCCGAGCTCGAGCGACGCGGCGCCGAATTCCGGACCCACTCCGACACGGAGGTGGTCCTACAGAGCTACATCATGGACGGCGACGACGCCCTTTCGCGCCTGCGGGGCATGTTCGCCTTCGTCATCGTCGACCGTAAGTCCGGGGAGATCATCGCCGCTCGGGACCAGATCGGCGTGAAGCCGCTCTACTGGTCAATGGCCGATGGCCTCTTGATGGTGGCGAGCGAGCTGCGCACTCTTCTGGCCCATCCGCACCTGGCGCCGAAGCTCGACCGGGCGGGCGTGATCGAGTACCTCGCCTTCGGCCACACCTCGGACGAGCGAACGCTCGTCGACGGCGTGAGCAAGCTCCCGCCCGGACATGCGCTGCGGGTCCGCGATGGCGCCGTGGCCGTGTTCGAGTACTGGGACCCGCTGCCCCCCGATCGCGGGCAGCTCAATGGGGATCTGGCAGGAGATCTACGGGAGCGGCTGAGCGATGCGGTCGCCGCGTCCTTGGTTGCGGATGTCCCGATCAGCATGATGCTCTCGGGCGGTCTCGACTCCGCGACGATCGCCGTGCTGGCGGCCCGTCATGGAAGGCCGGCCGACATGACCGCTTACTCGGTCTCGTTCGGCCTCCCGGATGATGAGTCGGCCGTTGCCGCCCGGCTGGCGCGCGACCTGGGTTTCCGGCACCGAGAGATCCTGCTCACCGAGGAGATCGTCGCGGAGAGCTTCGACGATTGGCTCGCCGGCCTCGACGTACCCAATGCAAATCCCACCTGGATCGCTGTGTCCCAGATCGCCCGCGCCGTGCGTGAGGACGGCGGCAAGGTTCTTCTCTCAGGAGACGGAGGTGACGAGCTCCTGGGCGGCTACAGCCGCTGGATGACCTACCTGCGTTTCTACGAGCGGGCGTGGCGACGCGCCCCGGCGCCGATGCGGCACCTTGCCGGCCGCACGGCGAAACCGTTCGCGCGCGGCCTGGCCGGAGACATCGCCCGGCGGGCTCGCGACGGCGGCGAGTTGTTCGTCGGCAGCCGGCCCTTCCACGACGATGCGCTTGAGGCTTGCCTGGGTCCCGCGGGCAGAGAAACGCTCGCAGGCGCTCCCCCGGAGGCTCCCGTGGCGGACCTTCGACGCCGTTTCGACGAGCGGATGCCCGAGGGGTCGGACTACCTCGCCTGGATGTCCTACCTCGCCCTCAAGAACAACCTCGTCGAGGACTACCTGGTCAGGCTCGACAGGATGGGGATGGCGCACTCGGTCGAGGGCCGGGTGCCGCTGCTCGATCCGACGCTCGTCAGATGGGCATTCCGGGTTCCGCAGTCGCGCAAGGTTCCGGACTTCGAGCAGAAGGCACTGATGCGCTCGGCGGTAACCCCCCTGCTTCCCGACTACATACTCGATCGACCGAAGCAGGGATTCTGCGCACCGGTTGGGGATTGGGCCTTGGCCCTGCTGGGGAAGCAACAGATGACGGGGTCGGTGCTGGTCGAGGAGAAGCTGGTTGCCCCGGACGCCTTCGACAGCCTGCGGGAGGCGGGAACGGTCAACGCGTCGTTCGCCTCCTGGACCCTCGGAACTCTGGCCTCATGGTGCGAACTAAACCTGTGAGGGCTTCTGTGCCTCGATCAGCGCCAGCGGGTCGCTGCACGGACCGATCGGAGGCACCGAGAATCCGGCCTCAGTCGCCAGGGTTGCCCATCGATCCAGGGCGGGCCGGGTGACCGAGAGCTCGAGGTAGAGGGCGTAGTTTCGCGCCGGGGTGAGCTTTGCCAACGAGCGCACGGGTGCGAACCTCAAAATCGATTGCTGAAACCGCTCCCGCACCCGCTTGGAGTGACGTGGATCGGGGACTGTGAAGAGCGCCCAGCCTCCGGGCTTCAGGAGGCGGGCCATCTCCGCCAACGCAACCGCCGGATCGTTCAAGTACTCGAGGACGCTGGAGGAGATCACAGCGTCGAACAGGTTGGCATCGAGAGGCAGGGGAAACGGTCGATCAGCGTCCTCGAGGACCCATCTCACGGAATCGCCCTCGGGCTCGCTCCTGGCCATGTCCAGCATTCGGTTCGAGATGTCGGCCCCGGTCATCGAAAAGCCGACACGCGCGAGCGACCGGGTTATCCGGCCGGAGCCGCAGCCGAGGTCGAGGACGGCGCCGTCTCTGACACCACGACGTCGCAGTGCGGTGCTGAATCGCGCGATGCGATTCTTGACCGCCGCGTCGTGCAGGTACCTGTCCTCCCAGGTGGCGGCATGGCTCTCGAAGTAGGCGTGCACCCGGTCCTGATGCTTAGGCTCCATTCCTACGCAATCTCTACACAGCTGGCTTAAACGAACGTTGCGGTGCCGCCAGAGGCCCGCCGCTCCTCATACCATGAAAAGACGCGTCGCAAACCCTCACGGGCACTGACGGAGGGCTCGTAGCCGAGCGCGCGGCGCGCACTCGAGATGTCCGCCAGTGAGTGCCGAATGTCACCGGGCCTTGGATCCGTGTAGATCGGCTCGATCTCCTTCCCGGTCAGCTCGCGAAGCTCGGCTATCAGAGCGTTCAGCGAGATCCGGTCGCCGCAGGCGACGTTGAACGTCTCCCCAGCTACGCCATCGGCGGCCCCAGCCAGCAGAGTCGCGTCGACGACATTCTCGATGTAGGTGAAGTCCCGGGATTGCTCCCCGTCTCCGTGGATCCTCGGGCGCTGGTCATTCAGGAACGCCGCGATGAACATCGGGATCACGGCCGCGTACTGGGAGGTGGGATCCTGGCGAGGACCGAAGACGTTGAAGTAGCGCAGGGCGACGGCCTCGAGCCCGTAGACGTGCCAGAAGCTTCGGCAATGGCCCTCGCCGGCGAGCTTGGAGACGGCGTAAGGCGCGATTGGCATGGGGCGGTGGTCCTCTCGCTTTGGGAGCTCCTCGTTTGCCCCGTACACCGACGACGACGACGCGTAGACGACCCGCCTGACGCCCGCGTCACGAGCGGCGAGGAGGACGTTGAGGGTCCCGGTGATGTTGACCGCGTTGCTCGTCAGCGGGTCCTGGACCGACCGAGGGACCGAGGGAAGCGCTCCCTGGTGGAAGACGAGCTCGCAGCCGCTTATCGCGTTGTGGACGCGCTCGTAGCTCTGTAGGTCGCCCTCGATCAACTCGATCTCACCGAGCACCTCGCCGAAGTTCTCCCGGCGGCCCGTGGCGAAGTTGTCGAGCACCCGCACGGTGCAGCCGTCGCGCACCAGGCGATCGACGAGGTTCGAGCCGATAAAGCCTCCCCCACCCGTCACCAGGACCTTTTTGTCCCCTGTCGACACGGCGGCATGGAACCCTACAAGGATGCCTCATGGGAAACTGAGCCCCGCGCTGCGTGCCGCCGCGCGCAGCTTGCGGGCCGATGCGGTGACCGTGGAGGTCTTCTCGAAGCTGCGGGAGTCGGGCGTTCGAGCGATCCTCCTCAAGGGCCCCTCGATCGCCCGGTGGCTGTACGCGGATGGGACGCCTCGGCCGTACGGCGATACAGACCTCCTGGTCGCGCCTCAGACGCTCCAGGCGACCTCGGGAGCGCTCCGGGATGCCGGCTTTCGTGAACAGCCCGGGGTGAGCTCCTTGACCTGGTATCGGCGATCGGATCGAAGCATCGTGGACGTGCACGACACGCTGTTCGGCGCCGAGTCACCTGGCCAGGAGGCTTGGCGGGCTCTCTCGGAGGGGACCGAGAAGATGCGGGTCGCGGGGCTGGACGTGGAGGTGCTCGGCCGCCCGGCACGTCTCCTCTACATCGCCCTGCACGCGGCGCAGCACGAGAGCGATGGCTTCCAGCAACCGCTGAGGGACCTCGAGCGGGCCCTGCGCCACGCCGACGAGCAGCAATGGGGAGAGGCTGCCGCGCTCGCCACCAACCTGCAGGCTGGGCCCACCTTCGCCGCCGGGCTTCGGTGCCACCCCGACGGCGCCCGTCTGGCCGACCGGATCGAGCTGTCGGACGAGCGCCCGGTGATGCTTTCCCTGCGCGAGCGAAGCGGGCGGCAACTCTCAGTCACGCTCGAGCGGCTTGCGACCACCCCCGGCACGGGCGCCCGACTCCGCCTGCTTGCTCGGCGGGCCGCACCCCCGCCCGAGTACATGCGCTGGCGATATCCGGCGCTTGCAGGGCGCGGGCCGGCGGGCCTGGTGCTCGCCTACCTCTGGCGCCCGGTCTCGACCGTACTGCGCCTGCCGGCGGCGATCGTCGCCTGGCGGCGGGCACGAGCTGGGCGCAATCGGTCGCCCTGAGCTGAGCTCGCTGTTACCCTAAATCCGGTGTCGCGACGTACGTCACGCGTCGAGGCCGGACAGCAGCCAGCATGGCGCACGGCAGGGGGCCCTCGAGGGAGGAAGCGAGGGGTATTCGCCGTGCTCGCTCTCGTCGTCGCCCTGGCGATCGCCGGATGCGGCGGAGACGACGGAGACGAGACCTCGACCACTCATGCAGCCACGACCCCGGTCCATGACCCCTCTCAAGGCGGGAAGGCTGCGTCCAAGAAGTCCCAACCAACGGCCCGCTCCAAGAAGCACCAGTCCAAGAAGGCGGGGTCCTCCGGGAAGGCTGACTCACCCAAGAAGGGCGGCTCCGTCAACAAGCCGACACAACCCGCGGCTCCGCCGGCCGGCAAGCCCGTGGGCACGGTGCCGCCGGGCGCCGGGCCGGCGGCCGACGCGGACGCTGTGGCCCGCACTGTTCGCGCGTACCTGGTGGCAATCGCGCGCGGCGACGGCCCCCAAGCCTGCGCTCAGCTGACGCCCGAGGCGCAGCACGCCGTGGAGCGCAAGGTGGCGAGGGCCGCCCCCGAGACGAAGGGGTCCCCATGCGATGCCTCCATTGCCCTTTACCAGAGCACCTACCGCGGCGCGGCCGGCGGGGTGAGGGTCACAGACGTACGGGTCGCCGGCGACCGCGCCCAGGCCGTGGCACTGCACAAGGCGGCCAGCCTTGTCAAGCACGACCGCACCTGGCTGATCGCCAGGTACGCACTATGAATGCCGGATCAGACGGTCGAGCCGTCGTTGAACAGCTCGTCGGTGGGAGCCTGTCCCTGTTGCGTCAGCTCAGCAAACGTGCCGAGCACGACGATAGTGGGGGCCTCGTACCCGCCTGACTTCCCCTGCAACGAAGTGACTTGGCTCTCGCCGAAGTCGGATCCCATCAGTCTCTCCCTTTTTACCTGCTCAGCGCCCGCCTCGCGAACGCTCAAACGCCTTCGCAAAGGCTACCAGCTGACGGCCCCGATGTACATCCCAATACGCAATCTTGCTCCTCGGTGGCCAACCCGGTGCGAGAATCGGCTCGAGCACGCTCGGGATCTCGCCTGACCACGCACGGAATTCGGTCCCACCGGGGGGACGGGGGCGCCCCTTGTCGGGTCGCTCCAGGTTGACCGCCGGCACGTCACCGGCGAGGGCGGCGCGCAGCAGCCGCTTGGTTCCCGGCCCGACCAGCTCCGAGGGATGGCACTCGAAACCCAGTTCCAGCAGCTCCCTGGTCACGAAGGGGAAGCTCCGCCGCACTCCGAGCGAGCTCGTCACCTCCCAGTGCATTCCCAGGAACCCCTGGCGCTCGAGGAACATCGCCAGATAGGGCATCGGCCCGTCATCGTGTGCGGCCGCGCGGCGGCGGTCGCGCAACCAGTCTCGATACTGGTCGCGAAGCTCCGGCCGCACCAGCGACGGCAGCTCCCCCGGCCAGGGCACCGGCGGGCGCCGCAAGGCGCGGCGCAGGCGATAGACGAACCAGCGACGGATATCGGCCGGGCCGGTGGGAAGCGCCCGTCGTGTGCCCCAGAGCCCGCTCAGGGTGGTGTGGCGGGCCCAGTCGCGCAGGGTCAGCGCCGAGCCGACCGTGTGGTCGGCGAACTCGCCCCCGACCAGCACGGAGACGGGCCATTCGTCGGCCACCGACGGCAGCAGGCAGAGGTAGGGCATGGGGACGTGGAAAGGGACCCGCGGCTCGTCGAGCAGGGCGAGGCGGCGCTCGCGGTCGACCACGACCATCTTGCGGCGGCGAAACCCAACCGCCTCCGTGAGCGCGTCGACGTATCGGCGGTCCCGGGCTCGCGCCGCCTCGTCGTCGGAGAGCACGGTCAGCGTGCTGACCTCCCGCCCCAGGGTGCCGGCGGCGAGCGCCCCCACCGCGGAGGAATCGACGCCGCCGCTCAATGCGAGGAGGTTCTCCCCCTCCGGGGCCAGGTCGCGCTCCAGCGTTGCGAGGAGCGCCGAGCGCAAGCGCTCGGCGTGATCGGCGGCTGGTCGCGGCGCCGCACCCTGACGGGGATCCCACCAGCGGCCGAAGGCCGCGCGGCCGCCGTCAAGACGCACGTACTCTCCGCGCCCCACCAGACGCACCCCGGCCACGAAGGTGCGCCGGTCGGGCGCCGCGTCGTAGCCCGAGGTCAGGATTGCGTTGACCAGCGGGTCGAGTGCAAGCTCTCCTGGATGGAACCGCAGCAGGTGCGCGAGCGTCGTGGCGACGGTCCAGCGCTCACCATCGTCCGCCACGTAGAAGGGCACCAGGCCGCCCGCGGAGCGGACGACCGTCACCTCCCCGCTCGGCCGGAATTGCACCAGGCCGAAGTCCCCCGGCAGCTGGTCGAGGCTCTCGGGCCGCTCCGCAACCAGATGCGCGATCTCCTCCCAGCGACGCCCGCACGCGGCGAGCTCGTCGCGGCCCTGGGCGAACGCCAGGCCGGCGGCTCGCACGGGCTCGTCGTCCGGCGAGCTGCCGGAAAAGCGGCTCACCGCGACAAGCCTTCCCGGCGCGGGGTCCCAGGTCGGATCGAAGGCGCCGCTTGCCTCGATCCGCTCGCGGACAGCGCCGAGCTCCCCGGGGTCCAGGGTCCCGACCGCAAGCAGGTTGGCGAGGGGCCGGAGGCTCACCGCGGTTGGTCGCCCCGAGGCCCGAGTGCGCCGGCCCCGGCCAGCGCATCGTGCAGGACCTCGGGCAGGCCGGGGTCTTGGAGGCGTCCCTGGGGCAGCTCGGCCCTGAAGGCAGGGACGGCCTGCGCGATCGCCGCACAGGCGACGAAATGGGCGCGCACGGGGCCGGGTGCGCGCCACCCGGTCACCCGCGGACAACGCAGTAGCGAGTCCAGCGCCCGGCGGGGGGTCAGCCGGGTCACCGCTGGCTCGCGCGCCCCGCGCGGCCAGCTCGGAAACGCGATCGCGCCCAGCGGCGTGGCGGCGCCGGTCGCCGGGCGGGCCTCGACCGCGACGCGTCCATCCGCCGTCCTGCCGGCCCCTCCCCCCACGTGATCGGCGATCGTGGCGGCCTGCGGGCGCAGCCGCAGCTCGTGCGGGCCGTGGTGGACGAGCAGCGCGCCCTCGCGTTGCTCCACCCGCGCCGCGTCGTCGCCGACGATCGCTCCTCCCGCGGCGCAGAGCAGCGCCGCCACCGTCGACTTCCCCGCCCCGGTCGGGCCCGGGAAGGCGATCGCCGCGCCGTCCAGCTCCACGGCGCTGGCGTGAAGGACGGCGGCTCCACGAAGGCCGAGCACGATCGCCAGCAGGTTGCCGGCCAAGAGAACAGGCACCATCGCCTCCCCGCGCCCGGGCGCCGGTCGAGCGACGATCGCACCGCGCTCAAGGTCGACCTCGAACTCCCCCGTGGCGAAGAAGCGGACGGTCAGCGCCTCGTCCCGCAGGGCGGCCGCGTAACGCGCCCCCGGCTCGTCGAGCGCGGCCACGAGCTCCCCCGCCGGAGCCGACTGCGCCGGGCGCGAGGGAGCGTCGAGGTGAACCTCGAAGTCAACCGACCCGTCCGCGACGCCGGCCGCGCCGGGGATCGCGACGTCGCCGCACAGCCGCAGGCCGTGCAGGAGCTGCGTGGAACCGCTGGACATCCGGGAAAGTTTGACGGCCCGCCCGACGGCCCCTGCGGCCGCTGGACTCGCCAGCGCCTGCCGCGCCCTAGCGGCAGTAGGCGTAGGCGGTCAGCTTGGGGTGCCCGAGAGCCGCAAAGGCGGTCGCTCGCCAGCTGCGCTCGCCCCATCGCCTCGAACCGTGCACGATGGCGATGTCGTCCGTGTCGAGCTCGTCCGTGGCCCGCGAGAACTCGGAGAAGAAGCCGCCGGAGCGCAACTCCTCCGTTTGACGACAGGGCGCAGTCACCGACTGGCCGAACCGCTCGGTCTCGCTCGTGGTGATCGTCCTGCTTCTCGTCTTCAAGCCGGGTTCATGCCGGTCGCAGTAGACGAAGACGGTGTATTGGAGCGGACCGCCGCCGGGGTTGTAGACGGCCACCCTCCAAGTTCGGGCATCGGTGCGCCTCGAGGCCATCAGGTAGGTGCTCGCGTCCGGAGAGTCGAAGCCGCCCGCAACGGCCTCCTGCCCAGACTGGCACTGCGCGCTGCCACCGCCCCTGTTCCCCCCGCCCGGAACCGTGAACTGAGCGGACCTGGTAACGAGCCCGGGGTCGTTTCGAGCGCAATAGACGTATGCCGTGGCCGTTCCGTCCCCCCCCAGGTTGCGGGCTCGAAGGCGCCACGCGCGACTTCCCTCGCGGGTGGAGTCGAGCGCCACCATCGCCGGCCCGAACTCCGTCAGGGGCGCGAAGAAGCCGCCCGAGACCGCCGTTCGGCCCGGCCCGCACGCGGCAAGGCCCTGACGCGTCTGGCCCCCCGGCACCGCGAAGCTCTTCGACTGCACGCCCAGCGCCGCGGCCGCCAGGCCGGCCGCCGCCAACAGAGCCACGAGCCCGGTCATGATCACGACCGCGGTCGCTCGCCGCCTCTGGAGCCTTTCCCCGTTTCGCATCCTTGCCTACCCCCGCCTGAAGCGTACCTGGAGCCGGAGCCGGCCGGGGCGGGCCCGGCCGGGCTCCAGCACGTGGTTATCGCGCTCTATACCGGCGTCTCGCAGTTGGTGATCGAGGCGTCGCCACCGTTGGTGCGGTAGGTGTCCGTGCCGCCCGCGCAGTCGAGCGTGTCGGCACCGTCCTCGCCCCACAGGAAGTCGCCGAAGGGGCTCCCCAGCAGCGTGTCGTTGCCGTCCCGGCCGAGCAGCTGCACGCCCTGGTTGGCGGACGCGGCGTTGACCCTGTCGGCGGCCCCGCTTCCGACGATCCGCTCGATGTCGCTGTGGACGTTCTCTGTCGTATTGCCGAAGCCGTCGCAGTCATCGGCGGCATTGTCGGTGTCGAGGTTGACCGCGAAGCCCGCGGTCACAGCCTGGCCCGCGCAGGTCGCAGCGACAGCCCCGGTATAGGGCGTCCCGTAGGTCACCGTGTCGAAGCCCGCGGCGCCGGTGGTGCCGTCGCCGTCGAAGATGTCGTTGCCCTCGCCCCCGCCCAGGATGTCCGCGCCGTTGCCGCCGGGGCAGCTGGCTGGGTCGCCGTTCAGGGTGTCGTTGCCGCCCGCCGAGCCGTTGGTGCTGCCCGGGTCGCCGACGATCGTGTTGGCGAAGCAGCTGCCGGTAATCGTGTCATTGAAGCTGCTTCCGGTGATCGATTCAACCGAGTCCTGCACGTTGTCGGTGCCGCCCTGGCCGTCGAGGTCGTTGGCGGTGTTGTCGATCGTCACGGTGGCCCCCGCGGTGGCGGCACTGTAAAGGGCCCGGTCGATCCCGCTACCGCCGTTCAGGGTGTCGTTGTCGGCTCCTCCGTCCATCCGGTCGCTCCCCGAACCGCCGTTCAGGGTGTCGTTGTCGGCAGCGCCTGTGATGACGTCGTTGGCGTCGCTCCCGGTGAGGCTGTCGATGCCAACTTCGCCGTTGATCGTGAACGGATCGTCGTTGACGCCGGCGGCGGTGACGCTGTCGTCTCGGTTACCGAGGTTGACGACCACCGAGGTCCAGGCGATGCCGTTACAGGTCACGTCGCCGCTGGCAGCGGTGCAGTTGGCGCTCGACTCGCTGATGCTGGTGCTCGCGTCGTGGAAGAGGTAGGTATTGGTGGCCGGGTGGGTGACGGTCAAGACGTTGAACTCGTTTCCGCCGGCCGTGAACGTGATCACCGTGCCCGAGGTGCTCACGGCCGCCGCCGAGGCGATCGCCGGCACGACGGCCAGCGCCCCGAGCGCCAGCGCTACGGCCAGCAGTGCACGCCGAACAAGCCCTCCTCGATTACGACTCATGCTGCTCGACGACATCTCGACCTCCGTGGACCCTCGCTTCTTCCCGGGAAGGGAATTCAACTCGTCCCTAATACGAACGAGCCGCCCTGATCCCGACTACCGATGTGGCCTACGAGTCAGACACACCTGAGGGCAGAAGAACGCGGAATTTCCTGGCTGATTACGCGAAATCGGGGAGGCGAGTCCCTCAGTCCTCGAGCAGGTCGTGGCTGGCAAGCTCGGAGAGGAAGCCGTCGACGTCGGATTCGGCGTCGTGGCGGCTGACGCCGCACTCCCGGCTCAGCCGCTCGACGAGCTCCTCGCGGCTCGCGCCCTCGACCAGCGCCGGCCAGAGCGTGGCGCCGCTCGGGTTGATCGCCAGATAGAGCGAGCGGCGTAGGTCGAGAGCCACGATCTCGCCCTCCACGGTGCGCCACTCGAGCGCGTCAGCGCGGACTCGCACAGGCTCCGCCATGCCCAGAGAGCCTACCGACGGCGCGGACGGCCTCCCTGCGGGCCCCCGTACGACGGTGCGGGGCGGCGAAGGAGCTCGTGGAACCGCCGGTGATCGTGCGGGTCGTGGTCGCCAGCCGCGGCGACCCTCTCCCCCGCTCCGGCGAGGCCGAGGAGCGACGGCTCGAGGCCCGCGTCCACGTGGACCAGCGGGTCGCCGTCGAGCCACGCGTGAGCGCGGAACCCGGCGGGATCCGTGACGCCAACAATCAGGTCGCGCCGGCGTCCGTGCGCGGCCTCCCAAGCCTGGAGCACTATCGACCTCACCAGGCAGCTCTCGCCGCCGCGGCGAAGCACGGCGCGAACCCCTCGCTCGGCCTCGGGAGACAGCGGAGGCGGAGCCGGCGGGGCGAGCGCAGCCTCGAGCCCCTCGGCGCCCAGCAGCCGCCTGGTGCGGCGCGCCGTCCGCAGCGCCCACCACGCCGCGCGCAGGTTGTCCGGATGCAGCCGTCGCATGCGTCCAAGCGTAGTGTGGGTCGTCAGTACTGCGCCAGGGAGCCCGTGCGGCGGGCACGCCATACCGACGCCCTGAACCCCAGCAGGGCCAGCGGGAGGAGAATCGCGACTGAGCCGTAGAGGCCCGCGAGCTGCCCGGGCTCCACGTCGCCGTCCAGCAGCGATGCCCGCACCACGTCCAGTCCCCAGGTGAACGGCACCGCCTTGGCGACGGCCTCGATCGGCTGCGGCATGACCTCGATCGGGAAGTAGACCCCGCCGAGCAGTGCAAGCGCCGTCACCACCAGTCCGAGAAGCACGGTCGTCCGCTTGAAGACCACGGTCAGGGCGGCAACGGCCACGCCGAGGGAAGCGAACAGCCCCACGCATCCGACGAGCGCCACCGCCGCCACCACGATGGAGCCTGGGCCGACGTGCAGGTCGAGTCCGAAGACGATGATCGCAGCGGCCATCAGCAGTAGCCCGTCCAGGGTCGCCCGCGCGATGTCGTAGATCGCGCTCGAAAGGATGATCAGCGAGGGGCTCGTCGGCGTCGCCATGAGCGCCTCGAAGGTGCCGGTCGTCTGCTCCTCGCGAAGCTTGCGGGAGAAAGAGGCGAGTCCGATCTGAACGATGGTGAGTAGCGCCAACCCAACCGCCGCGTATCCAAAGTAGCCGCCACGCAGGTCCTGACGGGCCCCGAATTCCGCGTTGTCGATCACTCGGCTGAGGTAGTAGAACAGCGCCAGGAGCAGGACCGTCGACAGCGTCCGGAGCACGAACGTCGCGCGGTAGGAGAGGTCGATCCGCAGGTCACGTCGCACGAACGCCGCCAGCACCGTGAGCGTGCTCATTGCTCGACCAGATCGAGGACAGCGGCCTGCCGTGCGTTGACGGCCTCCAGGAATGCCGACTCGAGCCGCGCGGGGTCCATTCCGGCGGCTGCCTCATCGAGCATCACCCGGCCGGCCGCGAGCACGACGATTCGATCGGAGACCGCCGCTGCCTCGTGGAGATCGTGCGTGGCGAGGAGGATCCCGGCGCGCCGTTCCCGGGTCAGGCGGACCGCCATCTCGCGGAACTCCACGGCGGCAAGCGGATCGAGGCTTCGGGTCGGCTCGTCGAGGAGCAGGAGGGGCGGGCCGGCGAGCAGCGCGCGGGCCAGCGATAGACGGGCGCGCATGCCGGACGAATAGCCGCGCACCGGGCGTTCGGCCGCTTCGCCGAGGCCGACCAGATCCAGCAACTCGGCCGCATCACGGATCGCCTCCGGCCGCCGTAACCCGTGCAGGGCGGCGAAGAACGCCAGGTTCTCCTTGCCGCTCAGACGCCAGTAGAGCGAATGCTCGTCCCCGATCATCAGGCCGACCTGCCGACGGGCGGCGGCAGGGTTGGCGACGACGTCGACTCCCCCGACGCTCGCCGTCCCCTGATCGGGCAGGACCACGGTGCCGAGGATCCGAAGCAGGGTGCTCTTGCCGGCCCCGTTTGGCCCCAGCAGGGAAACGATCTCGCCGCGCTCGACGTCGAGATCGAGTCCGTCGAGAGCGACCACGCTGTCGAAGCGCCTGACGAGGCCGCGGACCCGAATCCCGTCCACCGCCAGGAGGCTAACGCGCCGGCTGGCGGCAGCCCTGAGGTCGGCGAGACTGGCGGACCCTGGCTCTACGATGCGCCGCCATGGCCAGACGGTCGCTGCTCGCTGTGTTCCCGCTGCTGCCGGGCGCCCTGGTCATCTACCTCGCCTTCAACGCGGGGGGGTACTTCCCCAACACCCAGGGGCTGGTGACGATCGTGCTCCTGCTGGCACTCGCCGCCTGGGTCGGCTTCGCCTACGAGCCTTTCGCCGGGCTGGGCCCGTGGCTCGGGGTGGCAGCCGGAGCACTGGCAGCCTTCGCCGTCTGGACCCTGCTCTCCGGAACCTGGTCGGACTCGACCTCCCGCGCGCTGCTCGAGTTCAACCGCGCGCTGCTCTACCTCGCGGCGCTGGCGTTGTTCGGATTGACGATCCGGCAGGGGCGCCAGCTTCAGTGGCTCGTCTGGGGCCTTGCGGCGGGGATCGTCGTCGTCTGCACGATCGCTCTGACGACGCGGCTCCTTCCCAACGTCTGGCCGATCGACTTCAACCTCGCCAACGACCGGCTCAGCTACCCGATCACCTACTGGAATGCGCTCGGACTGCTCGCCTCGGTGGGCTCGATCTTCTGCCTGCAGGCGGCGACGAGGGCGCGGGGCTCGGCGCTGACGCGGATCCTCGGTGCCGCGGCGGTCCCACTGCTCGCTACGACGGTCTACTTCACGTTCTCGCGCGGCGCGATCGTGGCCGGGAGCATCGGGATCGTCGTCTACCTCGTCCTGGCGCGGCCCCGGGGCGCGGTGAGCGGCCTGGTGGCGGCCGTTCCCGCCGCCGTGGTCGCGGTGGTCGTCGCCTACAACGCCGACCTGCTCGCCACCCTGGACCCCACGACCGAGGCCGCGGTCTCCCAGGGTCATCGAGTGGCCTGGGTTCTGGCCGCGTGCATGATCGCCGCCGCAGCGATCAGGCTGGCGCTCCTGAGGCTCGACCGGCGCCTGGCAAGGCTTCGACGGGTTGTCCACCCCCGGACCGCGCTGGTGGCGGCCGGCGGAGCACTGGCAGCGGCGGTCGCCACCGCGCTGGCCCTGGGGGCGCCGGGCTGGATCGAGCGGCAGTACGACCGCTTCACCGAGGACGCCCCGGTGAGCGAGGGGACGCCGGCCGGCTCGACCGACCTGCGCCAGCGGCTGACCTCGGTGAGCTCCAACGGGCGCCTGGACTACTGGGCGGTGTCGATGGACGAGTTTCAGAAGTCAAAGCTCGAGGGGCATGGCGGTGGCACCTTCCAGCTCGCCTGGGAGCGCGAGCGCGACTTCCCGGGCACAGTGGTCGACGCTCACGGCCTCTACCCCGAGACGCTCGGCGAGCTGGGAGTGGTCGGACTTGCTCTCCTGGCCACTGCGCTGCTCGCGATTCTGGTCGGTATTGCGGCCAGGGTAAGGGGCCACCGCCGAACTCTCTACGCCGCCCTGTTCGCCGCCGGGCTCACCTGGGCGCTCACCGCGGGTGTCGACTGGGACTGGGAGATGCCGGTGGTGACCCTGTGGCTGTTCGCGGCGGGGGGCGCCGCGATCGCAGGCCGAGGCACCAGGCGGTCCAGGTTCGCTGCGCCGGCGGTTCCAGCTCGCCTCGCGCTGGCGATCCCTCTCGTCCTCCTCGCGGCGCTTCCGTACAAGGTCCTCAGCTCGCAGGCTTGGCTCGACCGCGCCTACGAGGCTTTCGGGCGTCACGACTGCCCCGCGGCCAGCGACGCCGCGCGCTCCTCCATCGAGGCGCTCGGCTCACGCCCCCAGCCCCACGAGCTGCTCGGCTACTGCGCGATCCGCCAGGGCCGCCCGCGACAGGCGATCGACGACATGGGGGCGGCAATCGACCGCGATCCCGACAACTGGAGCTTCCACTACGGCCTGGCGCTGGCGCGGGCCGCCGCTGGCCTCGATCCGCGTCCCGAGGCGCTGAAGGCGCGCGAGATGAATCCCCTCGAGCCGCTGGCAAGGCGGGCAGTCGCGCGCTTTGCGACAAACCGGCCCAACCTCTGGAAGCGCCGCGGCGAAGAGTTGGCGCGTCGCTCCTCCACAATCTGACATTCGCCACCCCCGAGCCAACTAGAAGGGGCGAGCCGAAGCCCGCCCCTGACGCTGGCCTTATCCGGGCACAGGCACCCCGCCGTCAGTCCCCCTGGGCCTCCTCCTCGCAGGCCTTCTTCTGCGCCTCGTACTGCACCATGAAGTTCTTCCTGGCCTGCGCCTGCTGCTGATCGAAGGCCGCCTTGTCCTGCTTCTGCTGCTGCTCGAAGGCCTCCCTGTCCTGCGCCTGCTGCTTGTCGAACGCCTTTCTCTGCTGCGCGGTCGGATGGGTCGCTTCGAAGGCCGCCTTGGCCTGCTTCTGCTGCTGGTCAAAGGTCGCCTTCTGCTGCTTCTGCTGCTGGTCAAAGGTCGCCTTCTGCTGCGCCTGCTGCTGCTCGAAGGCCTTCTTGTCCGCCTCTGCCTGCGCCAGGCACTGCTTCTTGCGGTCCTTGCGGCACTGCTTGCCGGCCTTGCCGGGCGGGCAGTACTGAGCGACGGCGGCGCTGCCGGAGCTACTGCCGGAGCTGGGCGGCGACGACGGCGGGCCCTTGCCGGCGATGGCAAGTGCGCCGCCGAGGCTGGCCGTAAGCGCGAGCGCGGTGAGGGCGGTAGCCAGAGGCCGGCGGGCGGGGACCTTGCCCGCGCCCCTCCGCTCGTCACGCGTCGCCTGTGCCAGGGCCCGTTGCTTGATGCGGTCGAGCTCGAGCGCACTCACCTCCGGACGCTGGGCTCGCAGCCAGTCGGCCGCCCGCTCAAGATCCTCGGGATGCTCCTCGAACTCTCGCCGTTCCATGAAGTCCTCCATCGCCGGTCACCCCTTATACGAACGAGGGGGCCGATTTCTGACCGCCGGGGATCTCGACGCTAGGGACTCGGCTCTTCGAGCTCGACGCGGAGCTTTCGGAGCGCCCGGTAGACGCGCCCCTCCATCGTCGTGAGCGAGTTCCCGGTCAGCTCAGCGATCTCCGGCACGGTCAGGTCGGCCCCGAACCGGAGCGCTACGGCCTCACGCTCCTCTGCACTGAGCTCCCCGAGCACCCGTCCGACGACGTCGCGGTCCTCGACCTGGTCGAGGTCTCGGCTGGAAGGCTCCATCGTCCGCTCGAACTGGAGTCGCTCGGTCGCCCCCTGCCCGACCTTGCTACGGCGCGCGTGATCGCGCAGCAGGTTCAGGGCGATCGAATACAACCATGACTTCTCGCTCCCGCGACGGCGGTCAAACATGCTTCGCTTGCGCAGGACCCGCTCGAACGTGTCGGCCAGCAGATCCTCGGCCAGGGCTCGATCGCCGGTTCGCAGGGCCAGGAAGGAGAGCAGCGGGACGGCGTGCTGCTCGTAAAGACGCTCGAAGTCCTCGTCGCTCAGGGCGCGACCGGCGCGCAGCGAACCGAGGAACCGCCCGCGCGCTCCCTGGGACACGGCCCTACCCGCCGCCAGACTGTCTGACTCCCTGCTCACCCCCAGCAAACAGGCTACTGCCTTGCGGCGAGCGCGGATGCAGAAATCTACCCGGCCGCCGCGACGAGGCTCTCGATTCGCGCCAGCTCGGCCTCGACGTCGGCGACGATGCCCTCGACTCCCTCGCGGGCCTTGGCGGAGCTCTTGTCGACGTTGGTGAGCGCCAAGCGCACGCTCTGGGCGCGCTTCAGGGCAGAGCGAGCCGCCTCGGCCGCATCGCGCACGCCCGCCGCGTCGACCTCGAGCGAGCGGTCGCGAGCCGTCAGCACGCGCAGCCGCGCGTAACGGTAGGCGAGGTCGAGCCCCAGCTCGTCGGGCAGCTCGGAGTCGACGGCAACGATCATCTTGTTGCCCTCGTACTCGACCAGCTGCTCGCGCCTGGCGGGGATGCTCTCCTCGCCCGCGACGACCAGCACGGCGAAATCCGCGTCGCGCTCGGCCATCGCGGCGTTCAGCTCCTCCCAGGCCCGGTTCCGAGAGAGCTGGTCGTCCTTGTCCTCGAACACGATCCTGCCCAGCGACTTGCCGTCGGCAGCGCCGAGCTCGACCACCGTGTCGCCCTTCTTCGAGCCACCCTCGCCGCGCTCGTCGCCCACGTGGTGGGCGCAGTCGCCGCGTGCCACCGCGATCCGCTCGATCGCCGCGTGGACGCGCTCCTCGAAGCTGCGCCCCTTGCGGGTGCCCGCGCCCTCGGCCTCGGTGAGAGCCTGCTTCGCTTCGGCCTCGGCGGTGAGCCGCACGACGCTCGTCTCCACGCGCTGGAGCGCCTCGGCGACCGCCTGCACGCGTGCCTCCTGGCGCCGCGTGGACTCCACCACGGCCTGGGAGATGGCCCGCTTGGCGTCGGCGAACGGATTGGCCGCGTCGTCGGAGGCGAAGTGCCTGACCAGCATCTGGAGGCGCTCCTCGACCAGCTTGGAGACCTGTTCCTTGATCTGATGCTGGACGGCGGTCGAGCGATCGGCGCCGAAGTTCGCCGCGATCTGCTCCGCGAGCCCGTCCTCGAACTCGCCGAAGGCTCGCGCCAGCGAGCCCCCCTCGGCCGAGAAGGCGCGCTCGAACTGGCGCTGGATCTCCTCCACCACGCCGCGCGACTGCTCGATCAGGTGGCTTCGGGCCTCGCCCGAGGCGCGCTCGAACTCC
>Ga0134122_10000850_pt1 | contig 21448 bp, 15 predicted proteins | sample KB302_FD_96461 | JGI IMG/M metagenome (GOLD analysis project Ga0134122, IMG submission 96461) | Terrestrial soil microbial communities without Nitrogen fertilizer from Kellogg Biological Station, Michigan, USA - KB3-0-2 | ecosystem: Environmental > Terrestrial > Soil > Unclassified ... | reverse complement strand
GCTCCGATGCAGTAGTGGATCCCCAGGCCGAACGTCAGGTGCGGGTTCTCCGCCCGGGTGAGGTCCAACTCGTCCGGCCGGGAGAAGCGGCGCGGATCCCGGTTCCCGGAGGCGTAGAGCAGTGCGACCTCGGCGCCGCGCCGGAGTGACATGCCGTTGAAGTCGACGTCCTGGAGCACCCACCGCTCGAACATCGGCGCCGGGGTGTCGTAGCGCAGCAACTCCTCCACGGCCGCTTCGAAGAATGCGCGGTCGCCCGCATGCGCCGCCCGCACGGCGAGCGCCATCTGCGCCGGGTGGCGGTGGAGCGAGAGCATCCCGAGCGTGGTCCCGTTGACCGTGGCTTCGTGGCCGGCGTTGAGCAGGAGGATGCAGTTGGCCACCAGCTCCTCCGTGCTCAGCCGGTCTCCCTGCTCCTCCACCTGCACCAGGGCGGTGATCAGGTCGTTCCGCGGGTGCCGGCGGCGCTCCGCCGCGAGCCGCTCGATGTACCCGGAGAACTCCACCACCGCCTGGTTGGCGTCGCGCGCCTGGTCCTTGGTGTAGCCCAGCTCGTACAGCTTCACGATCCGCGCCGACCACGGGCGCAGCAGGTGCCGGTCCTCTTCCGGTATCCCGAGCAGCTCCGCGATCACGGCGACCGGGATGGGCTCCGCGAAGTCCCGGAGGAGGTCCATCTCCCCTCGGCCGCGCGCGCGGTCGATGAGCTTGTCGACGACGACCTGGATCGCCCCGCGGAGCCCCTCCACCCGCGCCGGGGTGAACGCCTGGTGCACGAGGCCGCGGAGGCGGGTGTGCTTCGGCGGCTCGTTGTCCAGCATGTGATGGCTCTGGAACGCGTCGAAGTCGCGCGTCCGCGGATCGGGCGGAGGCCAGCCGAGCTCGTCGCGCGAGAGCACGTGCAGGATGGAGCGCCCCAGGCGGCGGTCGCGCAGCAGCGCCGCGATGTCGTCGTACCGCGTGAAGAAGACCTTCTTCCAGACGGGGTCGTAGAAGGCTGGCAGACGCTCGCGCAGCTCCGCCAGCCGCGGGTACGGGTCGCGGACGAACGCCGGATCGTTCAGGTCGAGGTGGAGCTCCTCCATCGCCCCGGTGGCATACCAGTCACGCGCCGGTGATCACAGGAAGGCGCCGAGCAGCCCGGAGATGGTGGAGACCGCCGCGCCCACCTGGCTGACCACCGGGACATTGGTGGCCGCGGCGATGGAGCCGAGCGCGGTGATGCCGGCCGCCGCCTTCTTCCCGGTGCTGGCGTTCTGGTCGTTGAACGTGCTGTACGCGTTGGCGACGTCCAGCCCGGCGATGGCGATGTTCGCCGCGGGGGCGAAGCGGCCCGCCGCCTTGGCGAGCGCGCCGCCGGCGCCCGACTTCACGGCCGCGCGAGCCGCGTTGGCGGCCGCCTTGCTCCCCTCTTCGGCGAGCGCCCTCGTCGCGCCGCGGACCGCCTGCCGGGATCCGCCCTCCAGCGCCCGCTGCGCCGCCACCTTCGCGACCGTCTCGGCGGTGGCCTCCGCCGCCTTCGGCGCGGCCGCCTTGAACGCATCCTTGGCCGCCTCGCGCACCGCCTGGTAGCGCGCGACGTTCCCCGCCGCGGTCAGCCCGTCCTTGGCGCCGGAGGTCGCCGTCTTGGCGGCCGACGCCGTCGAGCCGATCGCCTTGTCGACGTTCTCCTTGGTGGGATTGGCGACCGCCTTGCTGACGTCGTCCTTCGCCTTCGCCACCGCGCCCGGCAGCTGCGCCGCGTTGGCGACGGCGCCCACCACGCCGGCATTGCGCGTCAGCGGGTTGTTCGCGCCCTTGACGACGTCGGTCGTGGGGCCGAACTTCAGGGGCCCGATCGCGCGCTGGCCGTTGGTGACGACCTTCTGGCTCTCGTTGGTGAGGGTGGCCGCGGTCTTCACGGCCTTCGCGCCCTTGGTGAGGTCCTTGTTCAGCTCGTCGAGGGTGCCCTTCTCGCCGGCGTCCTTGGCGGGATCCGGCTTCGCGGGATCCTGAGCCGGCGGATCGGCGGCGGGCTTGGCCTCGGCTTCAGGCTTGGCCTCCGCCTCGGGCTTGGGAGCGTCGGCCTCGGGCTTCGACTCCGCCTCAGGCTTGGCCTCGCCCGCGGGCTCATCCTTGGCGAACGCGTCAGGCCCGTTCGGGAAGCCCTCATCGGTGGCGTCCGCTGACGGGCCCTTGGCGAACGCGTCGAGCCCGTTCGGGAAGCCCGCGTCGGACGAACCCTCCGGCGAGCCGAGCGCCGCGCTCGCGCTCGACGGGTCGCCCGACTCGAAGACGTCCTCCGGAAGTGAGGTCTCCCCGGCGTCCGACGATTCGCCGGACTCCGGCGCTGACGCTACGTCTTCCGAGGAATCGACTTCAGGCGCTTCGGAAACATCGGAGGAAAACGACGGACTGGACGGTGCCCCAGACACCGACTCCATGGCAAAGCTCTCGATTTCGCCCCGTCGAGCTCTCCAGTTCTCGCAGAGTCCCCGGAGCGCAGAGCAAACCCCGTTCCGCCCCGAGGCTTTCAGCTCCGATGTCGTGAAAACACCCCTTTGACGCGACCGAGGGAGCGCCGGCGTGTCCCGAGGAGCGCGCGTCCGCACTCCACCTGTTCGAGATCAGGGCAGGTCCTGGAGCCTTGGTGCGCTGCGGTCGCCGCACCTACGATGCGCTTTCTCTCATGACGGGTCACTACCGGGTCTTCATCTCCAGCACGTACCTCGACAACGTGAAGCGGCGCGAGGTGGTCGTGGAGGCCGTCGAGCGGGCAGGGCCCATGACCGCCGTGTGCATGGAGCGGTTCACTGCGAATGACCGGCCGACGGTGGAGGTGTGCCGGAGCCGCGCGGCGGAATGCGACGTGTTCGTGGGGATCGTGGCGCACCGGTACGGCTGGGAGCCGGAGGGGCAGGCCACGGGGGAGGGGAAGTCCATCTCCTGGCTGGAATACGAAGCCGCCCGTGAAGCAGGGCGGCCTTGCCTGATGTTCGAGATCGATCCCGCGGTACCCTTCACCTTGGCCGATCTCGACGCCGAGCCTGGGAGATGGGCCAAGGCCGAGAAGCTGGCCCGGTTCAAGGCGCTCTACGCAGGACACCAGCTTCCAGGCATCTTCAACGAAGGCAACCTGGGCCTGATGGTGCACCAGGCCTTACTCGAGTGGCGAGAGCGCTGTGAGGGTAAGCCGGTCTTGCCGCCGACTCCCCGCCTGGAGACAGAGCTCAAGCGATATGGAGAGGAGGCGCTCAAGGCGCACGGGACCCTGCTGCTGAGCGGGTTCAAGACGAAGCTGCGCGTACCAATCGACCTGGAGGAGCTCTACATCCCACTCCGGGCGACGAGCGACCTGCGCGGCCACGGCACGGCCGCCTTCGCCGATGCGAGACACGCGAAGGAGGAGTTGCAGAAGGAGGGCCGCGCGCCGGAGGTGTCCCTGCTGGACGCGTTTCGCCTCGCGGCGAAAGTGAAGCGTGGCGGTCTGGTCATCCTGGGAGAACCCGGCTCCGGAAAAACGACCCACCTGAAGCAACTGCTGATCTGTTCCCTGAAGGAGGGCTCGGAGAAGCTGGGGCTGCGCGCTGGGATGGTGCCCGTGCTCTTGCCCCTGCGGGGGTTGGACGATCCGGAACGAGAGACGGTAGGCCACTTCATCGAGCGGCACCTCAATGAGCAGCTCGGGCTCTCCAGCCATTTCGGAAAGAAATTACTGGAGCGGGGAAACCTGCTGCTGCTGTTCGACGGCCTGGACGAGGTGGCGAACCCGGAGCGGCGGGAGAAGGTGGCGCGGTGGGTGGAGCGGGTGCTGACGGCGCATTCGAACTGCTGGCCGGTCGTGACGTGTCGCTTCGCCGGCTACGGGGAGCAGGGGACCGGCCGGTCCGAGGTGCGGCTCAACTCCAAGTTCCTGGAGCTTCACATCCAACCGCTGAGGGAAGGGCAGACGGAGGACTTCGTACGGAAGTGGTACGGGCTGGTCGAGTGCGGACTGGATCCCGACTCCGAATCGGCCTCACGGCTCGCGGAGAAACGGGCCGGCGAGCTGATCGCCACCCTGAGGTCCCACGACCTGCGAACGGCGCGGGTGGCGGAGATGACCGGAAATCCGTTGCTGCTGGCGAACCTGTGCCTGGTGCACCGGGATCATGGACGGCTGCCGAAGGATCGGAGGCGGTTGTACGACGAGTGCGTCGACGTGTTGCTGGAGCGGTGGCGGGAGAGACAGGGGCCGCTGGCCAGCGTGGAGGTGGATCAGGCGAAGAGGGCCCTTCAGCCAATCGCCGAGTGGCTGCACCAGGAGAAGGGGCGGACGCGGGCCAGCGGAGCGGAGTTGGAGCCGGTCCTGGAGCCCGTGCTCAAGCTGGTGCGATGGAAGGCCGGAGGCGCGAAGGAGTTCCTGGGCACGGTGCGGGACGAGAGCGGATTGCTGACCGGCTGGGGTTCGGACCAGTTCGGGTTCATGCACCTCGGCTTCCAGGAGTATCTGGCGGCGAGCGAGATGCGGAGGCGAGCCGCGGAGGCGGGCGAGAAACAGGGAGCCGTGCTCGAAAGCCTGGCCCGCTCCTACGGCGAGAGCTGGTGGCAAGAGGTGCTGCTGCTGTTCGTGGCGATGAGCAACCCGTCGATGTTCGGGCCGCTGATGCGCGAGGTGGTGAAGCAACCCTCCTTCGCGGGGCATCGCGACCTCCTGGGATTGCTCCTGGAGGAGGCGGCGGAGAGGGACGCAGAGCCGTTCGTGGAGCTCTTGCGCCAGAAGGAGGAGAACAATCTGAGCTTGTGGGGCCGGCAGCGGGCGGCGCTTGAGGCGCTGGAGCGTATCGGGGGGCGGGAGGAGTTGGAGAAGGAGCTGGCAGGGACGCTCCAGAGCCAATTCCAGGATTGGCTGGTCCGCGCGGGTGGAGCGCCGGCCATCGTCACTGAGAAGGGCGGAGTGGAGCTCATGCTCATTCCAGGCGGCGAGTTCCTGATGGGGTCTCTGCCAGGCGAGAGCGATTCACTGATCGTCGAGAAACCGCAGCGGCGGGTGACCGTGTCACCGTTCTTGTTGAGCAGGTATCCGGTGACGAACGAGCAATACGGCCGCTATTTGAAAGAGAACCCGCACATCAAGGCTCCCAGGCACTGGGGCGACCGGAGGTTCAATCAGGCGCGGCAACCCGTGGTGGGGGTGACGTGGGACGAGGCGATGGCGTATGCGGCCTGGGACGCGGCGAGGCTGCCCACGGAAGCGGAATGGGAGTACGCGTGCCGAGCCGGGACGACGGCGGAGCGGTACGAGGCGGACCTCGACGCCATTGCCTGGCACGGGGGAAACAGCGGTTTCAGGCTTCATCCCGTTGGCCAGAAGAGGCCCAATGCCTGGGGCCTGCACGAGATGCTCGGAAGCGTCAACGAGTGGTGCAGCGACGAGAGGGGACACTCCGTGCAGCACCTGCTCGCGCCCGACCCCGCGGGACTTGATCCGATGCCGTTCCGGGCGATCAGGGGAGGGGGCTGGCACAGCTTCGCCAGGGACTGCCGCGCGGCGGCCGGGAGAGCGACCTCTCCCGACTTCACCGACGTCGCCCTGGGCTTCCGGATCGCCCGAGATACTGCTCGCTAGCGCCGGATCCGGGAGCACCCGACCGAGGGACGGTCCCAGTTCATCCAGGTCCCCCCCGGGGTATCGGAGGTGAAGCTGGACCTGGTCCTCAGGGCGGGACGCCACCCGCCGGGTTCCAGACCCAGGTGCTCATGGGAGCGATCCGGCCCGGTTCTCCGGCGCAGAGCCCGGGGCGTACCGCGTCTGCGCGACGCGGATCCCCGCGGGCGCCGACGCAGGCGCGATACCGGGGGGGACGAAGATGAGCTGCGTGTACACCGCCGTCGCCCAGGGCCCGACCGTGCAAGAGACGAGCGTGCTCGTGCCTGGCTCCAGGCGGGGGCGGCGCACGTGATGGACCTGCTCGAGCACCCAAGGCAGGAATCCGTGATCCGCGCCTTCTCGCCGCGCTTCCTGGGGAAGCTGCCGCCGATGGCGCCGGCGGCGCTGGCCCAGCACATCCACGGGAAGGTCGGGTCGTGCGGCGCCGCGCATCCGCAGTCGATCGAGGGAGAGGCGCCGCACCAGCTCACGTTGCTGAACCTCCACCCCGCGCAGGAGTGACGTCCGCCGAGTAGGGAAGGGTGCGACGGCGAGCACGTCCGCCTGCACAGCGTGAGCACGATCCGGTACAAGGGCGCCGCCTGGCCTGCCTGGAAATCCCCAGGCGCCGGGCGGCTGTTCGTGATCCGAATGAGGGCACGCAGCGTGCACAACCGACCCCGCGAAGCACAGGAGCCTGCGTGCGACTCCAGACGTTGAACGGACTTCCCAAGCCACTGCCACCGCTCATCGTCGGCACCGCCAGCATGGGCAGCCCCTTGCCCGGGCCGTTCGCGAAGAAGGCGCAGCAGGACGCGCTCCGCCACCTGGACGCCCTGCTGGAGCTCGGCTGCACCGCGTTCGACACGGCGGCCATGTACATGGCGGGCGGCACCGAGCGCGCGCTGGGCGAGTGGCTCCGCACCCGGCGCGTCGCGGACCGGGTCACCATCATCAGCAAGGGCGCCCACCCCAACCTCGTCCTCGGCACCAGCCGGATGAACCGCAAGGCGATCGCCGACGACCTCCACGGGTCGCTGCAGCGGATGGGGCTGGAGCGGATCGACCTCTACCTCCTCCACCGCGACGACGAACGCGTGCCGGTGGAGACCATCGTCGACGTGCTGGCCGGCTTCCAGCGCGAAGGGAAGATCGCCGCCTACGGCATGTCGAACTGGACCGTCGCGCGCCTGCAGGCGGCGATGGACGCGGCGAACGCGCGCGGGTTCCCGGTCCTCGCGGCGAACAGCCCCCACCACTCCCTCTTCGACTGGACCGGCCCGCCGTGGGCCGGCTGCGTGAGCGCCGCGGGACCCGCCGGGGCGCCGATGCGCGCCTTCCACCAGCGCACCCAGCTGCCGCTGCTGGCGTGGTCTCCGCTCGGGCGCGGCTTCCTCTCGCCGAAGGTGACGCCCGGGATGAAGCCCGGCCCGCTGCAGATCGAGGCGAGGACGTGCATCCGCACCTACGGGACGGACGCCAACTTCGCCCGCCGCGACCGGCTCTCCGCGCTCGCCGGGCAGCGCGGGGTGAAGCCGGCGCAGCTGGCGCTGGCGTACGTGCTGCAGCAGCCGTTCCCGTCCTTCGCCATCGTCGCCGCCAGCACGACCGAGAAGATGAAGCAGAACCTGGAGGCCGCGGAGCTCCAGCTCACCGAGGCCGACCGACTCTTCCTCGAGTCCGGCCAACCCCCCGCCCCCTCACGAGAGGTCGATCATGGAAGTCATCTCCAAGCCTGAGCCGTACGACGCCATCGTCGTCGGATCCGGAGCGACGGGCGGCGTGGCCGCCTGGCGGCTCACCGAGGGCGGGCTGCGCGTGCTGGTGCTGGAGGCCGGCCCGGCGCTCAAGGGCGGGCACAGCACCTACGGTTCGCAGGGCACCAACATGATGAGGCAGGTGTTCCGGCACTTCTTCTCCGACCGCCAGCGCGTGCAGGAGACGCACCCCGGCTACTGGGAGTCGAACCCGGACCTGTTCGTCGACGACAAGGACAACCCCTACACCCATCCCAAGGACCAGCCGTACCACTGGATCCGCGGGCGCCACGTCGGCGGGCGCTCGCACACCTGGGGCGGGGTGTGCCTCCGCTTCTCCAACTACGAGCTGAAGTCCTCCAGCCGCGACGGCTGGGGCGAGGACTGGCCCATCAGCACCGAGGACCTCTCGCCGCACTACGAGGGGCTGGAGCGCTTCTTCGCCGTGCACGGCTCCCGCGAGGGGCTGGAGCAGCTCCCGGACGGCGCGTTCGTGGAGGCGCGTCCGCTCACCTCCGGCGAGCAGGTGATGAAGAAGGTGGTGGAGGAGAAGTTCGGCCGCCGGATGTTCATCTCCCGCGGCATCCGCGCGCGCCGCCACCACGAGAAGGGCGAGAAGTTCACCAAGCTGTCCTCGCCCGGCACCACGCTGGCCGCGGCCAACGCCACCGGCCGGCTCACGCTGCAGACGGACGCGGTGGTCTCGCGGGTGCTGGTGGATCCGAACACGGGGATGGCCAGCGGCGTGGAGTACGTGGACCGCGAGAGCGGCGAGCGCCGAGAGGCCCGCGCGAAGCTGGTGTTCCTCTGCGCCTCCACCATCGAGAGCGTCCGCATCCTGATGAGCAGCAAGGATGCCAATCACCCCGAGGGCCTGGGCGGCGCCTCGGGCGTGCTGGGGCGCGGGTTGATGGACCACATCAGCAGCAACAACTGGTTCTTCATGCCCGACGTCCCGGACGAGCCGGGTCACGAGCTGTTGGGCAGCGACAGCATCCTCATCCCGCGCTGGGTGAACGTGGGCAGCGACAAGCAGCCGTTCATGCGCGGCTTCGGGATGTGGGGCGGCATCCAGCGGATGCCCATCCCCGGGTTCCTGCGGCGCAAGCGCGGCATCGCGCTGGGCTTCCTGTGCGCGATGGGCGAAGCGCTCCCGAACCCGGACAGCCGCCTCGTCCTCGACGAGAACGTGAAGGACCGCTGGGGCCTACCGGTGCCGCACCTGGCCTGCCGCTGGATGGAGAACGACCTGGCGGTGGCCAAGGCCGGGCGCGAGGCGGCGATCGAGATGATCACCGCCGCCGGCGGCGTGATGGCGACGCTGCCGGACCTGCTCCACACCCCGCTGATCGGCGAGTTCATGAAGGGCCTGGACGACCTCTCCAACCGGTCCCCGCCCGGGCTGTTCGTCCACGAGGTGGGCGGGGCGCGGATGGGCAGCAACCCGAAGAGCTCGGTGGTGGATCCGCACTGCCGCGTGTGGGACGCGCCCAACGTCTACGTCACCGACGGCGCGTGCTGGGTCAGCTCCGGCTGGCAGAACCCCACCCTCACCGAGATGGCGATCACCGCGCGCGCCGCCGCCCACGCGGTGGCGACCCTCAGGGGCGAGGAGCCCGCGAAGGTCGTCGCCGCGTAGCGCTCGATCACGACGTGGACACCGCGGGGGGCCGGCGGCGCCCCGGGCGGCGAAGGTCGCCGCCGCGGAGCGATCGATCACAGCTCGGCGAACCGCCGGCGGATCTCCTCCACCAGCGGCGGCAGCTCGGGCGCGTGGGCGATGTCCGGGTGCCACGCCAGCCCGCGCGCGACCAGGTCGTAGGTCGCCTGGATGCGCGCGCCCTCGACGGGCCGGCCGCTCGCGTCGCGGTCGCGCCCGAGCAGCCACAGCTCGTCCGCCACCTCGATCGCCGCCCGGATGTCGTGGGTGATCACCACGATGGTGTTCAGCTCGTGCTCGTTGGCCACCTCGGTGATCACCCGGCACACCTCCGACTGCGCGAGCGGGTCCAGCCCGGAGAACGGCTCGTCCATCAGCAGGTAGTGGTCGCTGCACAGCAGCTGCTGCGCGATCGCCACCCGCTGCCGCTGGCCTCCCGACAGCTGCGCCGGGTACAGCCCCTCCTTCTCCCGCAGCCCGAACCGGCCGAGGAGCGCGCGCGCCTTCGCCTTCGCCGCCGCGCTGGAGAGCCCCGCCTGCCGCCCCGCGACGCAGAGGTTCCCCAGGACGGTGCGGTGCTCGAAGAGCGCGCAGTCCTGCGCCACCACGCCCACCAGGCCCGGCCGGACCGGCACCTGCTCAGGCGTGAGCCGCACCTCGCCCGCCGTCGGCGCGTTGAGGCCGGCGAGGATGCGGAGCAGCTGCGTCTTCCCCATCCCGCTCGGCCCCAGCAGCGCCACCACCTGCCCGGTGATCTTCCCCGGCCGCACCAGGTCGCGGATCTCCAGCGAGACGTCGCGGAGGATCCGGCGGCCGCCCAGGTCGAGCGATACGCCGTCCGCTCGAAGCAGCACGTCCGTCCGTTGCGCGATCATGACGTCCTCCCCAGGTTCGTGTACGGGCACACCCACCGCCGCAGCGCCCCCAGCGCGCGGTCCTGCAGGAACCCCACCGCCAGGATGCAGAGCTGGATGGCCATCACCTCGTCCAGCCGGAGGTGCTTGTTCCGGTCCAGCAGCATCGCCCCCGCGCCGCCCTCGGCCCGCGTCAACCCCTCCACCATGGTGAGCAGCGTCCAGCCCACCGCGGCGTTCTGCCGCAACAGCTCCAGCGCGCGGTCCGCCGTCCCCAGCACCACCACCTCCCACACCACGCGCCACTCGCCCATCCGCACCGTGCGCGCGTGGTCGAACGCGCGCGCCGGGATGGCCTGGAGCTCCGCCACCATCGAGGTGACGAAGAACACCGTCATCCCGAACACCAGCAGCGCCACCCGCAGCGCGTGCCCGCCGCTGAAGAGCAGGGTGAAGCCGAACGTCAGCCCCACCAGCCCCAGGAACCGGCCCGTCGTCACGGCGGCCACCGCCGGGCGGAAGAGCGGCAGCACGGTGGCGTAGGCGAACAGCAGCCCCAGCACCGCCGTGATCGCCAGCGCCTCCAGGCTGGTGGCGATGCTGGTCAGCAGCGCCGCGCCCAGGCCCGCCTCCGCCCACAGCTGGCCCACCGCGCGCGCCACCTCCGCGGGGCGGGGGAGCACGCCCAGCGACGCGCTCCCCCACACCCACAGCGCCAGCGCCCCCTGCGTCGCCGCGAGCAACGCCAGCGCGCGCGAGGAGACCCGCCGGTTCGGCATCACGACCTGCGCACCCTGCACGAACACGGCGGTCTCCTTCGCGTCACTTCGAGTCACTGCCTGACTGCGCTCACCTCGTCACGCCGGGCGCGATCTCCACGCGTGAGATGGGCGGGCGCCCAGTGCGCCCGCCCACCCCGTGCTCACCTCGTCATGCCGAGCACGATCTCCACCCGCCGGTTCTGCGCCCGGCCGGAGGCGCTGGCGTTGGACGCCACGGGCTGCTCCTGCCCGTGGGCGAAGACGCGGACTCGCCCCTCGGGGAAGTTGGCGGGAGACCTCGACTCCAGCCAGCGCTTCACCGCGAACGCCCGCTCCTCGGACAGCGCCCAGTTCGCCCGCGGGTCACCCGTGCTGTCGGTGTGCCCGTGGATCTCCACCGCGGTGCCGCCGGCGATCACCAGCTGCTGGAACAGCTCGTCCAGCTCCGCCGGGGCCCCGCGGCCGAACGTCGCCGCGCCCGGCGCGAAGCTGATGTTCCACCCGCCGCGGCTGATCTCCTGCCGCAGCGGCGCGGTCGACGAGAACGTGGGCTGGTCGGCCGCGGTCCGTACGCCGCTCCGCCGCGCCACGTTCACCAGATAGGACGTGTCCAGCACCTCCTCCACCGGGGCGAACCGCGGGACCAGCTCCGGGTACTGCGCGACGACGATCCGCCCGAACACCGTGTAGGTGGCCGCGAACAGGTTCGTCGCCCCCGGCGCCAGCTCGGTCACCCCGAACAGCTGGAGGTCGTCCGCCACGTTGTTCACCCGCGACCCGCCCAGGTCCACCATCAGGCCCTGCGCGTCGCGCTCGGTGACGCCGGCGAAGTAGCGCGCCCAGTACTCGGGCGTCTCCTCGCCGTACACCTGCGCGCTCACCTCCGCCCCGCGCCGCAGCGCCGCCGGGCTGGAGCGGACCTGGTCGCCGCCTTCCAGCATCGCGGCGATCAGCCCCTCCACGGTCTCCCGGTGGCCGCGCATCCAGCGGTCCACGCCGATCAGCACCTGCGGCATCTGGCCGCGGTACTCCCGGGTGGAGGCGATGGACACCAGCCCGCCGCGCTTCTGCGCGACCATGACGTCGCCGGGCGTCCAGGTGACCACGCCGTCCACGCAGACGCGCCTGGTCTCGCCGGTGCGATGGCCCTTGCGGACCACCGGGCGGTCCTCGCACGCGCCGGCGACGTAGGCCTGGGCGGCCTCGACGTAGCCGGGCGTGGCCAGCCAGTTGAGGCACTCCGGGTCGTAGGTGTGCTCGTCCGGGTTGTTGCAGAGCCGGTTCTCGCCCAGCCACTTCTGGGCGATGTTCCAGTCGCCGTCGCGCAAGACGCCGGCCACCAGCCCGCCGCGGGACGCGGCGGGGCTCTGCCGCCAGGACGGCGGGCCCATGAACTTGTCCTCACCCCAGGAGTAGCCCGCGCTGGCCACCACCTTGGCCCGGTACTCGGGGCCCAGGCGGAGCAGGACGGCGTTCAGCTCCTGCAGGAACGTGGCGCTCCCGTCGCCCATGATCGCGACGAAGTGCGCGCCCTGGGACGGGTTGTCCTGGCCGGCCTTCAGCGCGGTGGCGAAGGCGGCGAGGTCCTCCCGCATCTTGGTCGGGTCGTCCTGGCGGAGGAGGCGGAGGTTCACCCCGCGATCGCACATCAGGCTCCCGGTGGTGGAGCGCGGCCCTCCCGCCGCGTAGAGCAGGCCCATCTGCGAGTTCCACGCCCACAGCTCCAGGCGCACCTCGGGCAGCTTCTCGCAGCCCGCGGCCGTGCCCGGCAGCGCGCGCGAGGTGACGGGGGTGGGAGCGCCCTGGGGCGCGGCCGAAGGGAGCTCGGCCAGCTCGGGCACCATCGAGCCCTGGCGCTTCTCGCCCGGGAACAGCCGGCCGGTGAGGCCGGGGGAGAGCCGGTTCGCGGCGAGCGCGGTGAGTCCGACGATCGCCGCCGCGATGAACGTCTTCGCGAAGGGGGTCAGTCTGGTTTCCATGGCGTCCTCCTTGTGTTGCGAGTCGGAGGGAGGCGGATTGCAGGGGAGGGGCCACGGCCAGGTGCCCGAGGTCACTGGGTTCCGCGCGCGGACTAGGCGTAACGAATTACTTCAACCTATGATTCGATTACGGGAGGGGACCACATGGGCATGGCTTCGTTGCTGCTCGCGCTGCTGGGGACAGCGCCCCCGCAGGTAGACAGGGTGCAGGTGATCTCCGGCGCCTTCACCTGCTTCGCCAGCAAGCGCTGCCAGCAGGTGTCGGAGACCACGGCGGGAGTGCTGCACTGGCCCGGGCTGATCTACTCGCGCGCTCCGCCGAAGTGGGGCGACCGCCCGTTCGTGGACTGCTCCGGGGCGGACACCTTCGTGTTGCAGGAGTCGCTGGCGACCGGCGCGCTGTGGGCGACCGGAGATCAGGCGGAGCTGCAGGCGAAGCCGATGGAGACGCTCTTCGACGACCAGAAGATCCGGGCGGCGTTCCGGGCGGCCTTCGGCTGGTCGCTCCCGGCGGACCCGGAGTCGCTCGGGCCCAGCGCGATGCCGAAGTACGACGCGAGGCAGCTCAAGCAGCTCCTCGAGCGGCTCTGGGTCAAGCCGGCGGACCAGGTCGGCGCCTTCACCGCGCAGCAACTCTACGACCTCGCGCTCAGGAAGCGCCTCGAGCGGATCGCGCGCGACGTGGCGTTCATCAATGCCAACGTCCCCAAGGCGAAGCTCGCCAAGCTGCTCAAGGACTACAAGGCCGCCATCCAGGAGCAGGGCGGCGGGTTCAGCGGCCCCCGGCACCTCCAGCTGGTGGCGGCCGAGGTGCTGCCGCAGGATCAGGAGCCGGCGTCGGCGCGCAACGGGCAGACGCTGGGGCTCATCCTCCGGCGGATGAACGACGGCAGCTGGCCCACCGTGGTGGCGCTGCTGAAGAAGATCCTCGCGGAGTACGACCCGGAGCTGTTCAAGGAGGTCGGGGCGAAGCTGTGAAGCGCCGGACCTCGAGCGCGCCGCCGGACAGCGTGCCGGTGATCCGGACGCGCAGCGGTTTCTGGGCGGCGGCGGACTTCAGGCGCTCGTAGGCGTCGCGCTCCTCGTCGGAGATCGGCGGGGCGCGCTGCGCGCGGAACGACCACTCCACCCGGTGCGCCAGCGGGAGGAGGCGGAGGCGCTCGCCGGTGACGTCGAGGCGGAGCTCTTCCCCGCTCACCACGCCCACCGCCTCCACCTCGATTCCCCGGAGCGAGAATTGATCGCCGGCGCTCTTCAGGGCGCGCTCGATGGCGGCGACGTCCGGCAGCCGCCCGCCGCGCGGGACCGCCCGGCACGTCCAGGTGTCCGGGTCAGGCTGGGGGCAGATGTCCGTGACGCCGTCCAGGCGCACCAGGGCCGCGTGGACCGCGGGCCATCAGGCGGTCAGGCCGTACGGACACGAGGTGTGGACGCCGAGGGTGATGGACTCGACCTGGGCCCACACCGGAACAGCGATCAGGAATGAACACACCGCCAAAGCCGCTCGCATCGCGACACGATACAGGGTATCCGGGCGCGTGGAGGGGGAGACCCATGAGAGCTTCGATCGTCGCGGGCGCGGCGGCCGCCGTCCTGCTGGCCGGCTGTCCGCCCATTGGCAACGTCATCACCCAGCGGGTGAACAACTACCGGAACGGAGCGTACCTGCTGGAGGACGCGCTCAACCCGGGCAACGTCCACACCGGGAGCTTCGGGCGCCTCTACGAGCGGAAGGTGGACGGGCAGCAGCTCGCCAACCCGCTGCTGGTGAAGGGCGTCACGGTGGGCGGCGCGTCGAAGACGCTGTTCTTCGTCGCCACGGCGAAGAACTGCCTCTACGCGTTCGACCTCAACGACCACGGGGCGGACCTGCCGCTCTCCCCGGCCCCGGCGGACCACTGCCACACCTCCGGCAAGGCGATCTGGTACAGCGACCTCGGCAACACGTCGGACGCGGCCATCTGCGGCGAGACCTTTCCGCCGCGCGTGGGCATCACCAGCACGCCGGCGATCGATGACGTCAACGGGTTCATGTACGTCACCAGTTATCACAACGATGTCCGCAAACATTTCATGTACAAGATCAACATCGCCACCGGCGCCACGGTGGCGAGCCGGGAGATGACCGGCAGCGCGTCGGGCAAGACGTTCAACCCGATCTGCCACCGGCAGCGGCCGGGCCTGCTGCTCCAGGGCGGCGTGGTGTACGCGGGCTTCGGGACGTTCACCTGCGACCAATGGTGCCCGGCCGATGAGCCGTACCGCGGCTGGGTGCTGGGCTTCAACGCGACCGACCTCACCCCGGCCGGCGCGTACACCACCGCGCCCACCGGCGGGGGGGCGGGGATCTGGCAGGCGGGCTCGGGGCTGATCGGCGACGGCAGCGCCGTCTACTTCCTCACTGGCAACGAGACCGAACCGGCGTTGGGCGACAGCTTCGTGAAGATCGTCCCCGGCGGCCCGTCCGGCTTGATGGAGGCGGGGCACTTCACGCCGTCCAACCACCACCGGCTGACCTGCGGCGACACCGACCTGGGCGCCGGCGCCGCCACGTACATCCCGGACGGAGGGAAGATCCTCGGCGGAGGCAAGGAGGGGAAGCTGTACCTGGTGAATTCGACCATGCCGGGCACGGCGGAGCAGGAGTGGCAGGCGTTCTTCAACACCTGGCACGACAACCCGGCCAACCCTCATTGCGTCCTGCAGCCCGCGTGCCTGGGCACCCCGGACAACATCTTCGCCAAGCTGCCGGCGAACGGCTGCTTCGTGCCGCACGACAACTACCAGGACTCGGAGCAGTGGAGCCCCAACATCCACAGCGCGCCGATCTACTGGAAGAGCTCCTCTTCGCCGGACTGGGGGTTCACGTACCTGATGCCGGAGAAGGAGCACCTCAAGCTGTACCGGTACAACCTCACCACGCAGCAGATGGAGACCACGCCGTTCAAGACCACCACCGAGCGCAACCCGGACGGCATGCCGGGCGCCGCGCTTTCCCTCTCGGCGTCACTGAACACCAACGGGATCGTCTGGGCGAACATCCCCAACGGCGACGGGCAGTGGGTCAGCGTGCCGGGCCACCTGGTGGCGTACGACGCGGAGTCGCTGAATGAGCTGTACCGCGACGACGACCCGGTGGCCTTCGCCAAGTTCAACCCGCCGGTGGCCGCCGCCGGCCACGTCATCCGCGCCACCTTCGCGGACCGGGTGATCGTCTACGGGTTGCTGCCGGCGGGCGCGGGCGCGAAGCAGCTGCGGCCGGTGCAGGTGCGGAAGCCGCCGTTCCCGCTGCCGGACCCCGGGCCGCTGGCCTGCTACTCCATCCCGGAGAAGCTGGAGGCGTACGGAGCCGAGGGCGCGTGGAAGGTGCGGGCGGAGGAGGCGCCGGCGGCGGACCAGGTCGGGAAGGTGCGGTCGTTCGTCATCCAGGAGGTGCTGGAGGGCGGATGCGGGAAGGCGGAGTCGGTCAAGACGGTGGACGTGCCGATCTCGATCTACTGGAGCCCCGAGACCTGCGCGCACCCCATCCGCGACCCGATCCTCGGGTACTGGACGCAGCTCGGCGGAGAGAAGGGGAGGCTGGGTTATCCGGTGACGGACGAGATCTGGCGGCCGGACGGCACCCGCGAGCAGATGTTCGAGCGCGGATCGCTGGTGTGGTCGGCGGAGAAGGGCGTGTCGGTCAGGGAGCAGAAGTAGTCGCGGCGGAGGAATTCCCGCCTCCGGCGTTCGCGGAGGCGGGCGTGCCGCGCCAGCTCGGGCGAGCCGTAGCGGCGGATCCACTTGCGCATGGAGGCCATGCCCACGGCCTTGGAAGGTACGCACCGGTGGCCGCCGCCCGAAGGCCCGGGGACGAGTCCGGAGGTCACGATCCCGATCCGCCCTCCCGCTCCACCCGGTCCCACAGCTCGCACTGCTCGCGGCGCAGCTTGGTGCCGGCCGCCGGGACCTCGTCCAGCGCCATGAACGGGTCGGTCGCGGCGTCGTACTTCGGCCAGGGAGGCGTGCCGCCGCCGTTCGGATCTCCGTTCGCCGCGAACCGGCCCCAGTAGCCGGAGACCAGCTCGGCCAGGTGGACGTCGCTCTCCGTCTTGTACTTGAAGTCGAGCTTCCGGAAGACGCTGGGGAACAGGTACGCCAGCTCCGCTCCGTGGAACGCGCCCCACTTCTTGTCCATCACGTCCGGCGCGTGGCGGAAGCGGTAGAAGTACGTCGGCGAACCCGCGGCCGAGAACCGGATCGCGTCCCGCCGCACCGGGCACGTCATGTCCTCGTCGTTGTGCAGGGTGGCGAGCTGTTCGGTCGGGTCCTGGCCGTCGCTCACCGGGTACATCGCCGTCACCGCCTCCGTGAACTTGGGAAACTCCTTGGCGATCAGCGCCCGGAACTGCTCCGTGTTCGTGATCCCATAGCCGCCGACGTACCGATCCAGCTCCCGCTCGGTCGTGCCCAGCATCACCGGGATCTTCATGATCTTCCCGGCGGTCAGCGCCGCCTCCGGCGACTGGTCCAGCACCACGTGGTCCTCGTTGAACCGGTACCCCACGCCGTCGCCGCTGTCGCCGAAGACCTTGGCCAGCGGGATCGCGTTCAGCACCTCGTCCTCCGTCTTGCCGCGCATGCACGACAGCTCCGCCCCCGCGTCCGCGTTCTCACAGCCCAGCGCCTTCGCCATCCGCTTCCCGAACGCCTCCCGGTTCGCCAGCTTCGGCGTGTCCTCCGCGCCGGGGCAGGCGTCGGACTCCAGGATCGCCCGGTGGAACAGGCCCACCGCCTGCCGGGACCCCAGCAGCGCGCACGCGGTGGCGCTCCCGGCAGACTCGCCGAAGAGCGTGACGCGATCCGGATCTCCGCCGAAGCGCTCGGCGTTGGCGCGCAGCCAGCGCAGAGCCTGGATGTTGTCCAGCAGGGCCTGGTTCCCCGAGGAGTGGAGCGGCGACTCCGCCGTCAGCGCGGGGTGCGCCAGGAACCCCATGGGCCCCAGCCGGTAGTCCAGCGTGACCACCACGACCCGACCCAGCCGAGCGAGCTGGTCGCCGTCGTACTGTGAGGCGGCGCCGCGCAGGTACTGCCCCCCGTGGCTCCACACCATCACCGGCAGCCGCTCGCCCGGCGCTCGCGGCGGGATCCATAGATTCAGGTAGAGGCAGTCCTCGGAGGTGGGGATCCGCTTCCCGGCGCCGAAGGCGTCGCTCCCGGCGGGGATCGGGATCTGAGAGCAGGGGAGGTGGAAGGCGGCGGCATCGAGTGGCGGATGGGGCAGGGGAGGCAACGGCTCGCGCCACCGCGCCGCGCCGACGGGAGGGGCGGCGTAAGGGACGCCCAGGTACGAGTCCACGCTGTTGGCATCGGTCTGGCCGCGGACCATGCCTTCGGTGGTGGTGACCTCGGGGCGAGAGCCGGGGGCGCGCGGCTGGACGTGTGTGGCGCAACCGGTGAAGAGGAGGGCAGAGAGCAGGATTGGACGCATGCGGCATGGACAGTACCGGGCGCGCGCCGTTGCGGTCCCCAAATGCGAGTAACACTCACATTCGTTCGCCGTTAGTAAGCGGGGCCCCCATGCCCGATCCCTTGCCGACCGACGTGCTCACCCGCCCGCTGCCGCTCAAACGCGGGAAGCCTCTCCCCAACCGCATCGCCAAGGCGTCGATGAGCGAGCAGCTCGGAGATCCCGGATTTGGCCCCAACGACGGGCTGATCCAGCTCTACCGCCGGTGGGCACGCTCCGGGGCGGGGTTGTTGCTCACCGGGAACGTGATGGTGGATCCGACCGCGCTGGGCGAGGCGGCCAACGTGGTGGTGGAGGACGGGCGCCACCTCCCCATGCTGCGGAAGTGGGCGGAGGCCGGGCAGTCGGAGGGCGCGCAGCTCTGGATGCAGATCAACCACCCGGGGCGCCAGTCGCCCAAGGCGCTGTCGAAGCAGCCGGTGGCGCCGTCGGCGGTGGGGATCAAGGGCGGGGGGCAGTTCGCGGTCCCGCGCGCGCTCACCTCCGCGGAGATCCAGCAGATCGTCGAGCGCTTCGGCCGCACCGCGGCGGTGGCGCGCGAGGCCGGGTTCTCCGGCGTCCAGCTCCACGGCGCCCACGGGTACCTGATCAGCCAGTTCCTCTCGCCGCGCGCCAACCTCCGCGAGGACGAGTGGGGTGGAGATCCTGCCCGGCGCCGCCGCTTCCTCCTGGAGGTGATCCGCTCCGTCCGCCGTCAGGCCGGGGCGGACTTCCCGCTGGGGTTGAAGCTGAACTCGGCCGACTTCCAGCGCGGCGGGTTCACGGAGGAGGAGTGCCAGGCGGTGCTGGAGTCGCTGGAGGCCGAGGGGGTGGACCTGGTGGAGCTCTCCGGGGGCACCTACGAGCAGGCCACCATGTTCTCCGGGCGCGACGTGAAGGAGAGCACGCGCCGCCGCGAGGCGTACTTCGTGGAGTTCGCCGAGCGCGCCCGGGCCCGGACCCCGGTGCCGCTGATGGTGACCGGCGGCTTCCGGACCGCCGCCGGGATGGCGGACGCGGTGTCGAGCGGGGCGGTGGACGTGGTCGGGCTCGCCCGGCCCATGGCGCTGGAGCCGGATCTCCCGGCGCGCCTGCTGGCGGGTGCCGCCGCCGCCAGCACCGCCGAGCGCCGCAAGATCGGCGTGAAGATCCTCGACGCCGTCGCCGAGAACTATTGGTACCTCCACCAGATCCAGCGGATGGCGAACGGCCTGGAGCCGGACCCGCGCCGAGGGAACTGGTCATCGGTGGTGACCGGTCTGTACATGACCGCCACCGGGTCGCGCCCGCGGCGGAACGCGTCCTCCGCGGTGGCTTGAGCTCACGAGGGATGAGGGAGTCGCTCGGCGCGCGCTCCCCCGGGTGTCGCGAACGATGGGCTCACGCGTGGTTGCGACTGACCCCTCACGTGGTGAGCCGAGCACGGATCGCCGCATATCGAAGGTGAACAGGGCGAGCGTGGTCTCCACGTCACCCCTCACGCGGTGAGTCGAGCGCGGATCGCCGCTGCGGCGTCGCGCGGGATGAGCGACGTCGCGCGTTCGGCGATCGCCAGGAGCAGCAGCGCCCCTTCCGGCCCTCCTCGGCTCAGGGCCTGATCGATCTCCGCGCCAATCGACGGGTACGCCCGTTCGAATCGACGATGGGGATCGAAGGGATCCAGCCCACCCGCGCCGGGGACGTGCCTGGCGATGAGCACCATCAACCGCCGCGCCGCGCCCGCCAGCGCCGCCCGTCCGGCCAGCCGCTCCCCGCGCCTCGCCCGCCCGCCGCCGACCAGCACCCCGGACAGGAACATCCCCGTCAGCCACGCGTCGTCCGCGCCGCTCTCTCCGCGCGCCCCCTCCGACGCGCGCGCCACCGCCTCCATCCGCCCGGCGATTCCACCCCGGTCAAACAGCACGCGGTACCGGCTCACCCGCGCCACCGCGAGCTCTTCCGGGTCGAACACGGCCAGCTCCACCAGGTGACCGCCCTCGAGGATCGCGGTCACCCCGTGCGCCGTCTCCCGGAACGCGTGCAGCACCTTCCCGGGCGCCAGCCACGACAGGTCGTTCCGGAACGCCTCCTGCGCGCCCGGCGCCACCACCAGGAACAGGTCGTGGTCGCTCCAAGCGTCCACGGCCGCCGGGTCCGACGACGAACCCAGCGCCACGACCCCCACGACCCGGGGATCGCCGGCCACGCGCTCCACCAGCGCGCGGAGGAACGCCTGGTGATCGTCCGGGCTCACCGCGCGCCACCTTCCCCCATTGCCGGCCCGGCGGTTGGTTAGTATATATCGAATGGTATATTAAAAAGGAGCGCAGGTCATGTCCGACGGATTCGAAGCGAACGGGCTCGCGGCGTGCTGGACGCCGGTCGCCCTCTCCCGGGAGCTGAAGCGCAAACCGCGGGCCTTCACCGTCTCCGGTGTGAAGGTGGCCCTGTTCCGCGACGCGCAGGGCCACGCGGGCGCGCTGGCGGACCAGTGCCCCCACCGGGGCGTCTCCCTCTCCCTCGGGCGGGTCGCCGCGGACGGCTGCCTGGAGTGCCCCTTCCACGGCTGGAGGTTCTCCACGGACGGCGCCTGTTCGGCGGTGCCGCTCACCCGTCTCCCGGAGCCGAGGCGACGCCAGCTCGATGCGCGGGCGTTCGCGGCGCGCGAAGCCGGTGGGCTGATCTGGCTCTACACCGGCGACGCGGCGGAGGCGGGCGATCCCCCCATCCCTCCCGACCTCCTGGACCCGGCGTTCGGCGGCTGGCGCCACGCCGAGACCTGGGCCACGCACTGGACGCGGGCCATGGAGAACATGCTCGACGTCCCCCACCTCCCGTTCGTCCATCGCCGCACCATCGGCCGGCAGATGCGGAAGCGGATGGGGCCCGACACCGCCCTGGAACTGGCCGTCACCCCGGAGCCGTCCGGCGCGAAGGTGACCTGGCGCATGGACGGCGCCGACTTCGGCACCGCCCTGCGCTGGCTCCGCCCGAACGGGATGGAGCTGGACATCCGCCTGGGCGGGGCGCGCCGCAGCATCATGCACGTGTGGTGCGTCCCCGAGGCCCAGGACCGGACCCGGATGATCGTCGCCACCTCCCGGACCTTCGCCCGCTGGCCCCTGCTGCGGAGGCTGTTCGACCAGTTCAGCCGCCTCATCCTCCTGGAGGATCGCGCCATCGTGGAGTCCTCCCGGCCCCGCGAGGCCCCGCCCCCCGCCGAGGAGCGCAGCGTCCCTACCGACCGCGCGACGCTCCACTTCCGCTCCTGGTACCTTGCGCAGGTGCGGCCCTCGCAGCCGCGGATACCCAGTCTCGCCTGAGAGAGGGAATGTCGAGGACCAAGGGCAGCCGGAACGCGG
>Ga0134122_10000846_pt1 | contig 21464 bp, 21 predicted proteins | sample KB302_FD_96461 | JGI IMG/M metagenome (GOLD analysis project Ga0134122, IMG submission 96461) | Terrestrial soil microbial communities without Nitrogen fertilizer from Kellogg Biological Station, Michigan, USA - KB3-0-2 | ecosystem: Environmental > Terrestrial > Soil > Unclassified ... | reverse complement strand
TCGGCCACAGCTATCGCAGCCGCATGCGCACGGTGCGGCCGTCGCAGGCGCTCGACCCGGTGAGCTCGCTCGGGCTGTGCGAGTTCGTGTGGCGCGTGAACGAGAACACCACGCGCCTGGGCGTCGCGACGCTGCCCAAGCCGCCGCGCCACGAAACGCTGCGCCTGCAATACGGCATCACCGAGGTAATCGCCAAGGGCGAGCACAATCCGGTGAGCCTGGGCCGCGACTTCCAGTGCGCCGTGATCATCCTCGACGATCTCGCCTCGCGGCGCCACTGCACCATCGAGCAGCGCGCCGGCGAATTCGTCCTGATCGATCACAGCACCAACGGCACCTATGTCACCGAAGAAGGCGAGGCCGAAGTGCGACTGCAGCAGGCGAGCTTCACGCTGCGCAAGCACGGCTGGCTCGCCTTCGGCCAGCCGCGCGCCCGCACCGACCAGGTCGTCGAGTACTTCTGCGCCTAGCCAGTAGAATTGGCGGCATGTCGCCGCGCTTCTGGCTGCCCGCCCTCGCCTGCGCCCTGCTTCTCGGTTTCGGCTTGTACCTGCAGTACGCCAGGGGCCTCGAGCCTTGTCCGCTCTGCCTGGTGCAGCGCGGCTTTTTCGTGACGGTGATGGCGGTATGCCTGCTCGCCGCCGTGCACCGGCCCGGCCGGCTCGGCACGGCCGCCTACGGCGTGCTGGCAGCGCTGTTCGCGCTCGGCGGCGCGGCGGTGGCGGGACGCCAGGTGTGGCTACAGCACCTGCCTCCCGACAAGGTGCCGCAATGCGGCCCCGATCTGTTCTTCATGGTGGAGAACTTCCCGCTCAGCCGCACCCTGAAGACGCTCTTCTCCGGGACCGGGGAGTGCGCCGCGGTCGACTGGACCTTCCTGCGACTGTCGATCGCCGAATGGTCGCTCGTCTGCTTCGCTGCGCTGTTTGTCTACTGCCTCTGGCTGATCCGGACCCGGGCGTCGAGGGCCTCGAGCGCTTCGCGGTAGACCTCACCGAGGAGAATCAGCGTGGGACCGCCGCGTGTGGCCAGGCGCGGCAAATCGGCGAGCGTCGCGTACTGCACGCGCATCCCGGGCAGCGATGCGTCCTCCACCAGCGCGAGCGGGGTCTGCGCCGGCTTGCCGGCGCCGATCAAGGCCGCAGCTATGGCCTCGGCTTCCCCGGCGCCCATGTAGATCGCCGCGGTATCCGCGGCGAGCACCGACGCGACCCAGCGGCTCGCGCGCTCCCCTTTGCCGACGCGCGGCGTCACCAGCGCAACGCTGCGCGCCGCGCCGCGGCGCGTGAGGGAAATGGCAAGGTCGGCGCTCGCCGCGAGCGCCGCGGTCACGCCCGGCACCACCTCCACCCGGACGCCGCGCGAGGTCAGGTACGCGATCTCCTCGTGCGCGCGCCCGAAAAGCATCGGGTCGCCGCCCTTGAGGCGCACGACCACGCGGTGGCTCCGGGCCGCGTCGGCGAGCCGCTTGTTGATGAAGCGCTGCGCGGTGGAATGCCGCCCGCAGCGCTTGCCCACCGGGATCTTCTTCGCAGCGGAGGCGAGCCGCAACACGTCCTCTGCGATGAGTGCATCGTGGAACACCACCTCAGCCTCGCCGAGCAGCCGGGCCGCGCGCACCGTGAGGAGGTCGGATGCGCCAGGCCCGGCGCCGACGAGGTATACGGTCCCCTTCACCGAACCAGCCCTGCGCCGACCGCCTGGTCGGTGGCTTCGTCGATCACCGTCAGCGCGCCGGTGGCGCGCACCGCGTCGTAGGCGTCGACGAAGAGCGGCGCATGGAGCGCGATGCGCGCCTGGCCGATGTCGTGCGCGCTCAGCGGACTATCGCTCTCCACCGTCGCGAAGGTGCGGCGCGCGGCGTGCTGGACGACGTAGCGTCCGCCTCCGCGCAGCGGCTCGTGGCCCAGCCAAACGAGCGTGACCTCGAGCGCGCTCGCCTGGCGCGGCGGCTGCGCCGCGTCTGCGATCAGGTCGCCGCGTGCGGCGCCAACCTCGTCGGCGAGAACCAGGCTCACGGTGTCGCCCGCCACCGCAATGTCGCGCTCGGCACCATGCGCGAGGATCTTGCGCACCACGGTTTGCGTCCCGGCAGGCAGCACCCGAACGCGGGTGCCCGCCAGCACGCACCCCGACTCGACGCGACCGGCGTAGCCGCGCGACTGGCCGGCGAACGGCCGCGACACGAGCTGCACTGGAAAGCGCAGCGGCCCGGCGGCCGCCTGCTCGCTGCAGGCACGAAAGCTCTCCAGCCTCTCGAGCAGCGTGGGCCCCTCGTACCAGCCCAGCGCCGCGCCACGCCCAACGACCATGTCGCCGTGCAGCGCCGAGCCCGGAATCGCCTCCAAGCCGTCGAGATCGAGGTTCTGCAGCGCCGCCTGCGCGTAGCCGACGAGGTCCATCTTGTTGACGAAGGCGACGCTCTGGCGGATGCCGAGCAGGCGCGCGAGCTCGAGATGGCGGCGCGTCGCAGGCGCCAGGCCCTTGGTAACATCCACCAGCAGCACCACGGCGTCGGCATTGGCGGCGCCGCTCGCCAGGTTGCGCGCGTACTGCTCGTGGCCCGGAGAGTCGGCGATGATGAACCTGCGCTTCGCAGTCGCAAAGTAGCGGTAGGCGACGTCGATGCCGATGCCGTCGCCGCGCTCGGCCTCGCGTCGCTCGGTGAAGAGCGAAAGGTCGAGCAGGAGCCGACCGATCAGCGTGCTCTTGCCGTCGCCGACGCCGCCCGCCGTTGCGAGACGCAGCGGCCGGGTCACGCTCATGCGCGCTGGTAGGCGGCCGAGAAGGTGGCGAACGCGGCGAGCGCCTCGGCAGGGTCCTCGCCCTCGCGCAGCTCGAAGGCATCGAAGCCCACGCGCTCCATGAAGTACAGGTGATCGCGCGTGATGTGTCCGACGGCGCGCAGCTCGCCGGTGTAGCCGTAGCGGCCGCGCAACAGCCGGGCGATCGAGAAGCCGCGTCCGTCGCCGAACTTCGGGAAGTTGATCTCGACGCGCGTCACGCCCTCGAGCGCGACCGCGGCCGGATCGTCGCCGGGCTCGAGGCGCACGATCTTGTCGTTAAGCGACGGCGAGCTCTCGCTGACGACGCGGCGCCCTTTGATGAGCGTGGCCATAGACGCGTTCCTTGAAAGGTTCGATGCCGATGCGGTGCACCACGTCGACGAAGCGCTCGGCTTCGCTGTCGCGATGCTGCAGGTAGGCATGGATCAGGTTCTCGATGACGTCGGGGATGTCCGCGCGCGCGAAGGATGGGCCGATCACCTTGCCGAGGCGGGCGCCGTGCCCGCCGGGAGGGGTTTCACCGTGCCCGCCAGGACGGGTTTCACCGTCCCCGCGAGGATGGGTGTCACCTTGATTTCCGCCGATCTCGACCTGGTACCACTCCTCGCCGTTCTTGTCGACGCCGAGGATGCCGATGTGGCCGACGTGGTGATGGCCGCAGGCGTTCATGCAGCCCGAGATGTTGAGGTCGAGCTCGCCGATCTCGTGGAGGTAGTCGAGGTCGTCGAAACGCTCCTGGATGGCCTGCGCCACCGGGATCGACTTCGCGTTGGCGAGCGCGCAGAAGTCGCCCCCCGGGCAGCTGATGATGTTGGTGAGCAGGCCGATGTTGGGCGTGGCGAGGCCGAGCGCACGCGCCTCGCGCCATAGCGCCTGCAGGTCGCGCTGCCGCACGTCGGCGAGCACCAGGTTCTGCTCGTGCGACACGCGCAGCTCGCCGAAGGAGTAGCGCTCGGCGAGGCCGGCGATCGCGTCCATCTGGTCGCTCGTCACGTCGCCCGGCGGCACGCCGGTTTTCTTGAGCGACAGGGTCACCGCGGCGTAGCCCGGCACCTTGTGCGGGTGGACGTTGCGCTTGTACCAGCTCAGGAAGCCGGGCTCGACCGCCAACGCCTCGTTCTCGAGCTTCTCGTAGGCGGGGCGCGTGAAGCGCGTCTCGATGCGCTCGATGTCGTCGGAGGTGAGCGTCGCCACGCTGTGCTCGAGGTGCGCCCACTCCGCATCGACTTCCTCGCGGAATTTGTCGATGCCGCGCTCCTTCACCAGGATCTTGATGCGCGCCTTGTGGATGTTGTCGCGCCGGCCGTAGCGGTTGTAGACGCGCAGGATCGCCTCGAGGTAGGTGAGGAGGTGCTGCCACGGCAGGAACTCGCGAATCACCTGCCCGACGATCGGCGTGCGCCCGAGGCCGCCGCCGACGAGGACGCGGAAGCCCAGCTGCTCGCCGTTCTTCACCGCGTGCAGCCCGATGTCGTGCACGCCGACCGCGGCGCGGTCGGCGCGCGCGCCGTTGATCGCGATCTTGAACTTGCGCGGCAGGTACGAGAACTCGGGGTGGAAGGTCGACCACTGGCGCACGATCTCGCACCACACGTACGGGTCGACGAGCTCGTCGGCGGCGACGCCGGCGAAGTGGTCGGTGGTGACGTTGCGGAACGAGTTGCCCGAGGTCTGGATCGCGTGCATCTGCACGCTGGCGAGCTCGGCGAGAATGTCGGGCACCTGCTCGAGCTTGGGCCAGTTGAGCTGCAGGTTCTGGCGCGTCGAGAAATGGCCGTAGCCCCGGTCGTACTTGCGCGCGATGGACGCGAGCTTGCGCAGCTGCCGCGACGACAGCAGGCCGTAGGGAATCGCGATGCGCAGCATCGGCGCATAGCGCTGGATGTAGAGGCCGTTACGCAGGCGCAGCGCCCGGAACTCCTCCTCGCTCAGCTTGCCATCCAGGAAGCGGCGGGTCTGGTCGCGGAACTGCGCCACCCGTTCGTCCACCAGCCGCTGGTCGACCTGGTCGTAGACGTACATGTCAGATGGACGCAGAACAGCGCGTGGAGGTCCCCATGGGATGCCATCCTAGGGCCTGTCGTTATATCCACAAAGACTAATGTGTTAGCATGTTATACGATTTCAGTTATATGACGGTTTCGGCCCTATGAAGCTGCAACAGCTGCGATATCTCACCGAAATCGCCCGTCGCGGCCTCAACGTCTCGGAGGCCGCCGACGCGCTGCACACGTCCCAGCCCGGGGTGTCGAAGCAGATCCGGGCGCTGGAGGAGGAGCTCGGGATCGACGTCTTCGTGCGCCACGGCAAGCGCCTCGTCTCCATCACCGAGCCGGGCAAGGCGGTCATCGCCATCGCCGAGCGCATCCTCTCCGAGGCGAACAACCTGCGCCGCGCCGGCGAGGAGTTCGCCAACGAGAAGCTCGGCACCCTCACCATCGCCGCCACCCATACCCAGGCGCGCTATGCGCTGCCCAAAGCCGTGGCCCAGTTCAAGAAGAAATATCCGAGCGTCCAGCTGCGGATCCACCAGGGCAACCCGACCCAGATCTGCGAGCAGGTGCTCGCCGGCGACGCCGATCTTTGCGTCGCGACGGAAGCCATCGCGCTGTATCCCGAGCTCGTGTCGCTGCCGGTCTATCAGTGGAACCGCTGCGTGGTGGTGCCGCCCAAGCACCCCCTGCTCAAGGTGACTCCGCTCACCCTCGAGGCCCTGGCGCAGTTCCCGATCGTCACCTACGACTTCGCCTTCGCCAACCGCTCGCTGGTGCAGAAGGCCTTCGAAAACCGCGGCCTCGCGCCCAACATCGTGCTCACGGCGCTCGACTCGGACGTGATCAAGACCTACGTCGAGCTCGGCCTTGGGGTCGGCGTCCTGGCCAAGATGGCATTCGACGCGAAGCGCGACGATCACCTGCGCGCAATCGACGCGAGCCATCTCTTCGATGCGAGCACCACCCGGCTCGGCATCAAGCGCGGCGCCTACCTGCGCCGCTACGCCTACGAGTTCATCGAGATGTTCGCGCCGCAGCTTTCACGCTCGATCGTAGAGCGTGCGGTCGCGGGGGAGGAAGGCTCGCGCTACGAGCTATGACTGCGCGCGGATGAAGTCGCGCACCCGCGGATAGATCATCTCGCGCCAGCGCCGGCCCGAGAAAATGCCGTAGTGGCCGACGCCGGGTGCCATGAAATGGCTGCGCCGCTCGCGCGGTATGTTGAGGCACAGCGCGTGCGCGGCCTCGGTCTGGCCGTTGCCGGAAATGTCGTCGAGCTCGCCCTCGACCGTGAGCAGGGCGGTTTCGCGGATCGCCTGGGGCCGCACCAGCTCGCCGCGCACGAACATGCGGCCTTTCGGCAGCGCGAAATCCTGGAACACCGTCTGGATCGTATCGAGGTAATACTCTGCCGGCAGGTCGAGGACCGCGTTGTATTCGTCGTAGAAGCGCCGGTGCGTTTCGGCCGAGTCGCCGTCGCCCTGCACGAGATGATGGTAGTAGTCCCAGTGGGCGACGAGGTGCCGGTCGGGGTTCATTGCCACGAACCCCATGTGCTGGAGAAATCCGGGGTAGACCCGGCGCATGTAGCCGGGATATTTCGGCGGCACCCGGTGGATCACGTTCTGCTGGAACCACGACAACGGCTTCTTCTGCGCCAGGTTGTTGACCGCGGTCGGGCTGCGCCGGGCATCGATCGGCCCGCCCATCATGGTCATCGAGCGAGGCTGCGGCGCGCCGTTCGCAGCCATGAGCGCCACCGCGGCCAGCACCGGCACCGTCGGCTGGCAGACCGAGATCAGGTGGAGCTCGGGCGACAGCAGCGTGATCCAGTCGCGCACGTAGTCGACGTAGTCGTCGAGGTGAAACGGTCCCGCGGTGAGCGGCACCATTCGCGCGTCGCTCCAGTCGGTCACCCACACGTCGTGCTCGGCGAGCAGCGCGCGGACCGTGTCGCGCACCAGCGTGGCGTGGTGGCCCGAAAGCGGCGCCACGACGAGCACCTTGCGCGGCTTCGGGGCGCCCAGCCGGAAGCGGATCAGGTTGCAAAACGGCTTCTCGAGCACGACTTCGGACTCGGCGTCCCCCAGATTCCACTGCGGCTTCTCGTAGCGATCGGTCACGCGGAGGAAAAGATCGCTCGACGCGGCGAACCGACGCGATAGCGGATGGTGCGCGAACGGGCTGAAGGGATGGCCGAACCAGCCTCGCGTCAGCTCCGCCAGGAACCGGAGCGGCACGAGCGCCGCGTGCTGCGCCTCATACAGCGAATAGAGCATCACCGGCGGTTATAACATTATTACCGCAGTGCGACACGGGCCTGCACGCCGGCCCTTCGACGGACGGCAGCACGCTCCTGATGAGCGGCGTTCCCCCAGGAACTTCAGGCGGCCTTTTTCTCTTCGCGCAAAGCGCGGCGCAGGATCTTGCCGACGTTGGTCTTCGGCAGCTCCGAGCGGAACTCGACGTACTTCGGCCGCTTGTACCCGGTGAGCTCCTTCCTGCAATGCTCGAGCACGTCCTGTTCGGTGAGCTGGGGATCCTTGCGCACGACGTAGACCTTGGGCACCTCGCCGGAGTGCTCGTCGGGCACGCCGATCACCGCGCATTCGAGCACGCCGGGGTGCGTCGCCACCACCTGCTCGATCTCGTTGGGGTACACGTTGAAGCCCGACACCAGGATCATGTCCTTCTTGCGGTCGACGATGCGGACGAATCCCTTGTCGTCCATGATGCCGACGTCGCCGGTGTGCAGGAAGCCGTCCTGACCGAGCACCTTGGCGGTCTCGTCGGGCCGCTGCCAGTAGCCCTTCATCACCTGTGGGCCGCGGATGCAGATTTCCCCGGGCTGGCCGAGCGGGACGCTGCGGTCGTTGTCGTCGCGCAGCTCGACCTCGGTGGACGACATCGGCACGCCGATCGACCCCGTATACTCGGTGGAGTTGAGCGGGTTGGCCGTGGCCGAAGGCGCGGTCTCGGTGAGTCCGTACCCTTCGATCAGCGCCGTGCCGGTCACCTGCTTCCAGCGCTCCGCGACCGCCTTCTGCACCGCCATGCCGCCGCCGAGCGCGAGCTTGAGGTGCGAAAAGTCGAGCTTGGCGAAATCCGGGTGGTTGAGAAGCGCGTTGAAGAGCGTGTTCACTCCCGTGATCATGCTGTATTTGTGCTTCGCGAGCTCCTTCACGAAACCGGCGATGTCGCGCGGGTTCGTGATGAGCACGTTCTCGCCGCCGACGAACATCATCACCAGGCAGTTCACCGTGAGGGAGAAGATGTGATAGAGCGGTAGCGCGGTGATGATGACCGGGCGCTCCACGCCGATGGCGGGACCGAGCCAGGCACGGTACTGGAGCAGCGCCGCGATGATGTTCCGGTGAAGCAGGATGGCGCCCTTGGATACGCCGGTGGTGCCCCCGGTGTACTGGAGAAAGGCGATGTCCTCGTGCCCGAGCGACGGAGCGTCGAGGCGCCTGGCGCTTGCCTCCGCCAGGGCGGCTTTGAAGCGGACCGCCCCGGGCAGCTCGAACGGCGGCACCATCTTCTTCACCCTGCGCACCACGAGGTTCACCACCACGCCCTTCAACCCGAGCATCTCGCCGAGCGAGGTGATCAGGATGTGCTTGAGCGGTGTCCTGGCCCGCACCTGCTGCAGCACCGCGGCGAAGTTCTCCAGGATGACGATCGCCTCGGCGCCCGAGTCGCGCAGCTGGTGCTCGAGCTCGCGCGCGGTGTAGAGGGGATTGACGTTGACCACGGTGCAGCCGGCGCGCAGGGCGCCGAACATCGCGATCGGGTACTGCAGGCAGTTCGGCAGCATGATCGCCACGCGCGCGCCGCGGCCAAGCCCCTTCGCCTGCAGCCACGCGCCGAAGTCGCGCGAGCCCCGCTCGAGGTCGGCGTAGCTGATCGTCCTGCCCATGCTGTGGAACGCAGGCCTGGCGGCGAACTGCTGCACGGCCCTGTCGAACATCTCCACCAGGCTCGTGTATTCCGAGGGATCGATATCCGCCGGCACTCCCGGCGGATAGCTCTTCAGCCAGATGCGCTCCACGTCTCCTCCTAGAGGCGCGTTTTATTCGGATTCATTCTAACCACCAGCGGCGCGGCGAGGCATCCCGCGCCAATCGCGGCATACGCGGTGATCCAGGCGGCGTGTTTCGCCGCCCCGCCCGCCAGGTCGAGCGCCGCGCCGAACAGCACCGGTCCCGCCAGTCCGCCGCCAAAACCCGCGAGCGAATAGAGGCCGAGCGCCGCGCCACGGAGGTCGTTCGGCGCGGCGGCGACCAGACCGGCCGTGAGCGTGCCCGACTCCGCCATCACCAGCATGGAGTAGACGACCAGCAATGCAAGCACTGCGGCCCAGTGCCAGGGGGCCCCGAGGGCGAGCACGATTCCGCTCGTCCCCGACGCGCTCATGACGGCCACGATCCAGCGCCGCCGGCCGAGTCGCAGCGCGACTTCGTTGCCCGCGATCGAAGCCGGCACCGCGATCAGGTTGATCACGGCCGCGATCGCCGCCGCGTGCCACGGGAAGCCGGGCCCGGACTGCACGCTGGCCGAATACCCGAGGAATGCCACCATCCACGCGCGCGAGCCGAAGAGCTCCAAGCAATGCGCCGCGTAGCCGAAGGTGTAGCCGGCCGCCGCGCGGTCTGCAAGCACTCGCCGCCACGCCCCGAGCGGAAACAAGCTCCCGAGCGACAGCGTCCTCGCGCCCGCGGGCCTGCGTCCACGAATGAGCAGCGCCACCGAAAGCGCTGCGAGAAGGGGCCCGAGCGCCGAGACGAGAAAGGCGGCCCGCCAGCCGTAGTGCGGCGCCGCCAGCCCCGCGATGGCGAATGAAAGCGCGGTGCCGATCCCGAAAAAGGAGGTATAGAACGCGATGTAGCGGCTCTGGTTGGGCCCGGAGATGCGATCGGAGAGCAGGCGCAAGCCGGGCATGTACGTGGCCGCGATGCCCGCCCCCAGCACGACCTGGAACAGCACCGCGCTCCAGAAGCCGGAGGCGGCAAGGCCGAAGCCCGCGCTCGCGGCGGCCGCAAGCGAGCCTCCCGCGAGGTAAACCCAGCGCGCATCGACGCGGTCGGTGAGCGCGGTGGAGAGCGATACCGTAGCCACGTAGCCGGCGAAGAACATCCCGCCGACGATGCCCGCCTGCGAGTTCGAGAGCGACCACGCGTCGCGCAGCTCCGGGAGCAGCGCCGCGTAGGTTGAAAAGCCCAGCATCGACAGGATGTGGGCCGCGAGCAGAATGAGCGCGGTGCGGTTTATCGGTTCTTGAACCCGGGCTTGCGCTTCTCGAGGAAGGCCGCCATGCCTTCCTTCTGATCCTCGAGCGCGAACTGCGACTGGAACACGCGGCGCTCGAAAAGCACGCCCTCGGCGAGCGAAGTCTCGTACGCCCGGTTGATCGATTCCTTGATCATCATCACCACCGGCAACGAATAGCCGGCGATCTTCTCCGCGACCGCGAGCGCCTCGTCCACCAGTTTTTCCAAAGGAACAATCCTGGAAACCAGGCCCGCGCGCTCCGCTTCCGGCGCGTCCATCGTGCGGGCGGTGAGGCACAGGTCCATGGCCTTGGCCTTGCTGGTGAAGCGCGGCAGCCGCTGCGTGCCGCCGTACCCGGGCATGATGCCGAGATTGACTTCGGGCTGGCCGAACCTGGCGTTGTCGGCTGCGATCACGATGTCGCACTGCATGGCAAGCTCGTTGCCGCCCCCAGCGCGTAGCCCGCCACCGCGGCGATCACGGGCTTGCGCACCGCACGGAAATGCTCCCACGCGGTGATGTAGTCGCCCATATAGGCGTCCATGTAGCTGTAGTCCTTCATCTCGGCGATGTCGGCGCCGGCGGCGAACGCCTTTTCGCTGCCGGTGATGACGATCGCGCCGATTGCGTCATCGGCGTCGCATGTTCTGAGCGCCTGGCCAAGCTCGGCCATCAGCTGGGGGCTGAGCGCGTTGAGCTGCTTCGGGCGATTGAGCGTGACGAGGCCGACGCGCCCCCTCTTCTCCACGGAGATGAACTGGTATGTCATCGGTTGCCTGCCTTGAGCTCCCGATTGTAAGCTTTTCCGATGACGCCGATCCTGGTCTCGCGCGACGCGGGGGTTCTCTCGCTGACGCTCAATCGCCCCGACAAGCTGAACGCGTTCAATCCGGAGATGCACCGCCTGCTGCGCGAGGCCCTGGAGGAAGCGCGCGACGAACCCGGCGTGCGCGCGGTGCTGCTCACGGGCTCGGGTGGCGGTTTCTGTGCCGGGCAGGACCTCTCCGAGCGCAACGTCGGCGCGGACGCCGCACCGATCGATCTCTCGGTGAGCCTCGGCTCCAACTACAACCCGCTGGTGCGGCGCCTGCGCGCGCTGCCCAAGCCGGTCGTGTGCGCGGTGAACGGCGTCGCCGCGGGCGCCGGCGCCAACATCGCCCTCGCCTGCGATATCGTGCTGGCGGCTCGCTCGGCGAGCTTCGTGCAGTCGTTCTCCAGGCTCGGCCTGGTGCCCGATTCAGGCGGCACGTACTTCCTGCCGCGGCTCGTGGGCAGCGCGCGCGCCATGGGACTGGCGCTTCTCGGCGAGCGCCTCTCGGCAGAGGAGGCGGAGCGCTGGGGGTTGATCTGGAAGGCGGTCGAAGACGAGCGCCTCGTCGAAGAGGCGACAGGAATCGCGCAGACCCTCGCCGCCGGCCCGACCAAAGGCTATGGCCTGATCAAGCAAGCCATCCAGGCGTCCGCGGGGAACTCGCTCGACGCGCAGCTCGACTTGGAGCGCGACTTGCAGCGCGAGGCCGGGTTCTCGGAGGATTACCGCGAAGGGGTCGCCGCGTTCATGCAGAAGCGCAAGCCGCAGTACAAGGGCAAGTGAAGACTTTTTCGCTCGAGCCGATCGAGACCGCGCGTCCGGCCGCGCTGAGGGCGCTGCAGTTGGAGCGGCTGCAGTGGACGCTGCAGCACGCGTACGACGACGTGCCTCACTACCGGAGAAAGTTCGACGCCGCGGGCGTCAAGCCCGGCGACTGCCGTTCGCTCGAGGACCTGGCGCGGTTTCCGTTCACGACCAAGGCCGACCTGCGCGACACCTACCCGTTCGGCATGTTCGCCGTGCCGATGGACCGGATCGTGCGCATCCACGCCTCGTCCGGGACCACCGGCAAGCCCACGGTGGTGGGCTACACCGCGAAGGACATCGACACCTGGGCGCAGCTGATGGCGCGCTCGATCCGCGCCGCGGGCGCGCGGCCCGGCGACAAGGTGCACGTGGCCTACGGCTACGGCTTGTTCACCGGAGGGCTGGGCGCGCACTACGGCGCCGAGCGGCTCGGCCTCGCCGTCATTCCTCTCGGCGGCGGCATGACCGAGCGGCAGGTCCAGCTCATCCGGGACTTCGAGCCCGACATCATCATGGTGACGCCGAGCTACATGCTCGCCATCGCCGACGAAATGGAGCGCCAGGGCATCGATCCGCGCGCGTCATCGCTGCGCATCGGAATCTTCGGCGCCGAGCCCTGGAGCGCCGAGATGCGGCGCTCGATCGAGTCCAGGCTGGCGCTCGAAGCGATCGATCTCTACGGCCTGTCCGAGGTGATGGGGCCCGGCGTGGCGCAGGAGTGCATCGAGACGAAGGACGGGCTTACCGTCTGGGAAGATCACTTCTACCCGGAAATCGTCGACCCGGCGAGCGGCGCTCCGCTGGCCGACGGCGAGAACGGCGAGCTGGTGTTCACCTCGCTCACCAAGGAAGCGCTGCCAGTGATCCGGTACCGCACGCGCGACCTCACTCGCCTCCTTCCGCCCACCGCGCGCGCCATGCGGCGCATGGAGCGCATCTCGGGTCGATCCGACGACATGCTGATCATCCGCGGCGTCAACGTGTTTCCGTCGCAGATCGAGGAGCTGATCCTCAAGCAGCCGGGCCTGAGCCCGCACTACGTGCTCGAAGTCTCCAAGGAAGGCCCGCTCGATCATCTCACTGTAGTGGTCGAGGGCGACGCGGGAGCCACCGCCGGCCTCAGGCACAGCATCAAGTCTTACATCGGCGTCAGCGCCGACGTGAAGATCGGCACGATCGAGCGTTCCATCGGCAAGGCAAAGCGCGTCATCGACAAGCGGCCGAAGTAGGAGGTGACCTTTTTCCGCTGAACGGCGCGCGCTCCGTGGTAGAAGTACGCCATGAGATTCGCGCCGATCGTCGCGCTGTTCGCGCTGGCTACGCTGGCGGGCTGCGGCGTCGAGACGATGGGGGCCGCGGCGACGAGCGCCGCGGCCAGGAAGCAGGAGCTCGAGCAGGCGCAGAAAGCCGAGCAGCTCGCGCGACAAAGACTCGACCAGGCCGTCCAGGCCCAGCAGGAGCGTCTCCAAGCAGCTGAGTAGCCTGCGAAATCCGGCGCAAGAAGCGGATAGATGCTGCCGGCCGCGCCCTGTAAAGTGTCGGCATGGACGCTTTCATCGGCAAGGCAAAGGCATACCTCGACTCCAAGCGCGGCGAGCGCGTCACGCTCGGCGAGCTGGCGAGCGCCGTCGGGGCGAGCCCGTTCCATTTGCAGCGGCGCTTCAAGGAAGCGTTCGGCGTGTCGCCTCGCGACTACCAGGATGCGCACCGGGTCGAGGCGGTGAAATCCTCGCTCCAGAACGGGCGCCGCGTGGCCGATGCGGTATTCGACGCGGGCTACGGCTCGGTTTCACGCTTCTACGAAAAACCCCTGCTCGGCATGAACGCGCGGGACTACCGCGCGAAAGGCAAGGGCCAGCGCATCTCCTGCTGCTCCTTCCCCTCATCCCTCGGCAGCGTGCTGATCGCCGCGACGGACAAAGGCCTCTGCTCGGTCAAGCTGGGTGACGACGCCAGGCGCCTCGAGCGACTCCTCGCGGAGGAGTTCAGCGCCGCCGAAATCGTCACGAGCGACCTGAAGGATCTGAAAGCCAAGATCCTCGCCTTTATCGAAGGCGAAGCGAGCCTCGCCCGGCTGCCGCTCGACATCCGCGGTACGGTGTTTCAGCGCCGCGTTTGGGACGAGCTGCGCCGGATTCCGCGCGGCGAGACCCGCACGTATCAGCAGATCGCCCGCGCCATCGGTGCGCCGGCCGCGGTGCGTGCGGTCGGCAGCGCCTGCGGCGCCAACCCGGTGGCGCTCGCCGTGCCCTGCCACCGCGCCGTTCGCACCGACGGCGGCATGGGCGGCTACGCCTGGGGATTGCAGCGCAAGCGGAAGCTCCTGGCGCTGGAAAAGAAGCGCTAGGCATGCGGCGGGCGGACGCGGCGCGACTGCTGCTGCTCGCCGCGATCTGGGGCGCGTCGTTCCTGTTCACCCGCATTACCGCGCCGGTCCTCGGACCGGTATTGACCGCCGAGCTGCGAACGCTGATCGCCGGCATTGCGCTCGCGGCGTATTTCGCCGCGACGGGCTACCAACCCGAGTTGCGGCGCTTCGCCCGCCAGTACGTGATCGTCGGCATCCTGACCTCGGGCCTGCCTTTCCTGCTGTGGGCTTACGCCGCGCTAAGCCTGACCGCCGGACTGATGTCGGTGCTGAACGCCACCTCGCCGATGTGGGGCGCCCTCTGGTCGGTGGTGCTGCTCCGCGAGCGCATGAAAACGGGCCAGGTCCTCGGCTTGGCGATTGGTATCGTGGGAGTGGCGCTGGTGACGCAACCCCAGCCGGGCCAGGCGATTTCCTATGCTGCGGTGTGCGCGGCGCTCGGAGCTGCCTTCTGCTATGGGCTGGCCGGGGGCTACATGAAGCGCTGGGCGAGCGAGGTACCTTCGCGCGGCATGGCGGCCGGCACGCAGCTCGCGGCCGGCATTCTCCTCGCGCCGTTCATCGCACTGTCGCCGCCCACGGCGGCGCCGACGCCGCTTGCCGCGGCGAGCATGCTCGCCCTCGGCCTGGTCTGCGGCGCGATCGCGTATCTGCTGTATTTCCGGCTGGTCACCGACATCGGCGCGACGGGCGCGCTCACCGTCACCTATCTCATCCCGGTGTTCGGCGTGCTGTGGGGCGCGCTGTTCCTCGGCGAAGCGGTCTCGCTGCTCACGCTCGCCGGCGCGGCGCTCGTGATCCTCGGAACGGTGCTCACTCTCGTGCAGCCAGGAGCTGGTACTCGACAAGCTCGTTCGGCGCCTTGAAGTACACCTGCCGGAACTCGGCGGCGCTCGCGTACTTGCGCTGCGGGAGGCGCTTGCACGACAGCTGGATTCGCAGGCGCGGCTCGTCGAACGGGTACGGATCGAACAGCACCCTGCGCTCGCCGGTCGGCCGCATCGTCATGCGCCTGCCCTCGCCGGCGAAGCCGGTTGGAACCGGGTCGATATGGTCTTCATAGGGCTCCTGGCAGCAGAAGTAGAGGCCGAGCAGATCCCACACCTGCATCATGCGGTAGTTGGCCGGAAAGCTCTGGCGTGAGGGTTGGTCGAGCGACTTCAGCGTCTGGTCCTGCCAGGCTTCGTTGCGCTCGATCAGCTGAACGATCCTCGGGTCGAGCTTGTGCAGGTCGTATTTTCCCTTCGGATGCTGCATCGAGCCGTAGCGGCCCTGCCAAAGCCCGGTGCGATGCCGGCTGATGATGAGCGCGGAATAGAGGTCGGTCTTCGCCATCCAGTCGATGCACCACTGGTAGGACTCGAGCTGGCGTTCCTCCAGCGGCAATCCGAGGAAGCGATAAGGGTCGCCGCTTCGCGGATCCACCAGCGGATTGGCCTCGTAGGTCAGCCATCCGTAGTCGTGGTAGATCGCCGCGCGCACCACCGATTCCCAGGGCTCCGGCCGGGCGACCTCGGCGTTTCCCCAGTGCGCCGCGAGCTGCCCGACCAGACGCGAGTGATCGGTCTGGCCGACGACCAGCATTTCGCCGTCCACCGGGTCCCGTATGATCATGCGGCTAGTCTATCCAATCCCGACGCCGCGATGCCCGCTTTCCCGAACCTGTTCCGGCCGCTCGATCTCGGCTTCGTGGTTCTGCCCAACCGCATCGTGATGGGATCGATGCACACGCAGCTCGAGTCCCGGCCCGACGGGCCGGAGCGCCTGGCCGCCTTCTACGCCGAGCGCGCGCGCGGCGGCGCAGCGCTGATCGTGACCGGGGGCTTCTCGCCGAACGCGGCCGGAAACCTGGGCGAGCACCGCGCGCAGTTCTCCACGCGTAGCGACGTCGAGGCGCACCGCATCATCCCGCGCACCGTGCACGACGCGGGCGGCCGCATCGTGCTGCAGCTGCTGCATTCCGGCCGCTACGGCTTCCACCGTGGCATCGTGGCGCCCTCGGCGGTGAAGTCGCCGATCAATCCGCACGCACCTCGCGAGATGACACCGGTGGAGGTCGAGTCGACGCTCGCCGACTTCGTCCGTTCGGCGCAGCTCGCGCGCGAGGCCGGCTACGACGGCGTGGAGATCATGGGATCCGAGGGCTACCTCGTCACGCAGTTTCTCGCCACGCGAACCAACCAGCGTCGTGACGAATGGGGCGGCACGCTCGAGAACCGCATGCGCTTTGCTGCCGAGCTGGTGCGGCGCACCCGCAGCGCCGTCGGTGGGGATTTCATCATCGTGTTCCGCATCTCGACGCTCGATCTGGTCGAGGGCGGCCTGGCGGTGGCGGAGACGCAGATCCTGGCGCGTGCCCTGGAGTCGGCCGGGGCCACGATCCTCAATTCCGGCATCGGCTGGCACGAGGCACGGGTCCCGACGATCGCGCAGGCCGTGCCGCGCGGCGCGTTCGCATGGGCCACGCAGCGCTTGCGCGAAGCGCTGGGCATTCCGGTGGCGGCCTCCAATCGCATCAACGCCCCCGAAATCGCCGAGGAGATTCTCGCGCGCGGCGACGCGGACCTGGTGTCGATGGCGCGCGCCCTGCTCGCCGATCCGGAGTTCGGCAACAAGGCGCAATCCGGCGACCGCGCAGCCATCAACATCTGCATTGCCTGCAATCAGGCCTGCCTCGATCACTACTTCACCGGCGAGCCGGCGAGCTGCGTCGTCAATCCCCGGGCCGGAAGAGAAACACGGCTTGTTTTTATCAAGACAAGGAAAAGAAGGCGCATTGCCGTGGTCGGCGGCGGACCGGCCGGCCTCTCCTGCGCCGCGGTCGCAGCCGAGCGCGGGCACGAAGTGACGCTGTTCGAAAGCGCGCGCGAGCTCGGCGGCCAGTTCAACCTCGCGAAAGTCGTCCCGGGCAAGCAGGAATTCGCCGAGTCGATCGCCTACTACGCCGAGCGGCTACGCCGCTTGAACGTCCGAGTCCTCCTGACTCACCGCGCGGATCATGAGAGTGTAGAAGGCTTCGACGAGGTCGTAATCGCTGCCGGGATCGATCCGCGCCGACCTGCGATCCCCGGAATCGATCATCCCAAGGTCGCGAGCTACGTCGACGTGCTTTCGGGCCGCGTCGAGCCCGGCCGCGAGGTGGCGATCATCGGCATGGGCGGCATCGGATTCGATGTGGCGCTGTACCTGCTCGAACGCTCGGGCCGCGCGCCGCTCGATGCGGCGGCGTTTGCCGAGCATTGGGGCATCCGCGCGGATGGGTCGGTAAGCACGCCCGCGGCAAGAACTCCGCCCCACAGCATCTCGATGCTCAAGCGCTCCACCGGGCCGTTCGGCGAAACCTTGGGGCGGACCACAGGCTGGGTGCACCGCGCCGAGCTGGCACGCAACGGCGTAAGAATGCTGAAAGGCGTTCACTACTCCAAGATCGACGATGCCGGTTTGCATGTGGTGATCGATGGCGCGGACATGGTCATTCCTGCCGATACCATCGTGATCTGTGCCGGCCAGGAGCCGCGCCGCTGGCCGAATGATCGCTTCCACCACATCGGCGGTGCGCGCGAGGCGGGGGAGTTGGACGCCGAGCGCGCCATGCGCGAAGGGGCCGAGCTCGCCGCAGTGCTATGAGGTAAAGATTCCGCACTTGCGCGCCACGACGTTCCGACGGGAATACAATGGTTTTCAATAATGAAGCCGGTGATCCTCGCCGCCGCGATGTTCCTGTTCCCGCTGGTCTGCGCTGCGCAGCCGCTCAATCCGCAGCAGCTCCATCAGCAGGAGATCCAGCGCGCGCTCATCCAGCTCGACCAGCGCGGCGCCGATTTCGCCCGCGGTACGGTTTCGCCGCCGCTCGACCCGTTCGTCGGGCGCCCGCTGCACCCCGACCCGGAGATCGCGCAGCAATTGCGTCCCTACGAGCGCCTGAAGGCCGCCGAGGCGAACGAGCCGCCGGTGCTGCGCCTTCCGCCGCCGGAGGCGCGCAAGGTCGACAAGCCGTTACCGCTGCCAGGCGGGCCGCCCGGCGCCCTCGAGCCCAATCCGATAACGAGTCCGCGCGTCGCCGACTGAGGGGTGCTCCATAGCGGCGAGCGCCGCCACCGCGATGTTGCGCGCGTCGACCTCGAAGAACGCGCGCAGAGCAGCGCGCGTATCGCTGCGTCCGAACCCATCGGTCCCGAGCGCAACGTACTGGCGGCGTGGGACGTACGGCCGGATGAGGTCGGCCACAGCGCCGACGTAGTCGCTCGCGGCGACGACCGGCCCTTTCGTGGGCTTGAGCAACTTTTCAACCCAGGACTCGGCGTCGCCGCCCAGGCGCCGCGTGCGCTCGGCTTCCATTCCGTCCCTGCGCAGCTCGGTGAACGAGGTGACGCTCCAGACGTCCGCCCTCACGCCCCAGTCCTTCTCGAGCAGCTCAGCCGCAGCAAGCACTTCGCGCAAGATCGGGCCGCTTCCCAGAAGCTGAACCGTCGCCCGGCCGGCCTCCTTCAAGCGGTACATCCCCTTGAGGATGCCCTCTGCGGCGCCCTGAGGCATGGCGGGATGCGCATAGTTCTCGTTGGCCACGGTGACGTAATAGAATGCATCTTCCTGCGCCTCGAGCATGCGGCGCGCGCCGTCGTGCACGATGACGGCGAGCTCGTAGCCGAAGCACGGGTCGTAGGCGCGGCAGTTGGGAATCGTCGAGGCGATGAGGTGCGAGGAGCCGTCCTGGTGCTGCAGGCCCTCGCCGGCGAGGGTGGTGCGTCCCGCCGTGCCGCCGAGCAGGAAGCCGCGAGCGCGCGAGTCGGCCGCCGCCCAGATGAGGTCGCCCACGCGCTGGAAGCCGAAGACCGAGTAGTAGATATAGAACGGCAGCATCGCCAGGCCGTGCGTCGAATAGGACGTGGCCGCGGCGAGCCACGACGACAGCGCGCCAGCCTCCGTGATGCCCTCCTCCAGAATCTGTCCATCCTTCGCTTCGCGGTAGTAGAGGAGCTCTTCGTGGTCCTCGGGCTCGTAGAGCTGGCCCACGGCGGAGTAGATCCCCGCCTGCCGGAACAGCGTCTGCATGCCGAAGGTGCGTGCCTCGTCGGCCACGATCGGAACCACGCGCGGCCCGATGGTTTCGTCCTTGAGGAGCTGCGCAAGCAGCTGCACGAACACCATCGTGGTCGACTGGTTCCTCTCGCCGACGGTGAGCAACGGCACCCGGACGGCCGCGGCTTCGGCGCTGCGAGCGGGCAGATGGCCGCCCAGATCGCGCCGCCTCGTCTCCAGATATTTGATCTCCGGGCTGTCGGGTCCGGGATTGAAGAAGCGTAGCTGCGCAACTTCGTCGTCGGAGATCGGCAGGGAGAATCGGTCGCGGAACTCGCGCAGCGCGTCGTCGTCGAGCTTCTTCTGCTGGTGCGTGCCCATCCTGCCCTGTCCCCAGGTCCCCATGCCGTAGCCTTTCTTGGTCTGGGCGAGCACCACGGTGGGCCGTCCGCGGTGGTTCGCCGCGGCGTGGTAGGCAGCGTAGATCTTCAGCGGGTCGTGCCCGCCGCGCTTCAAGCGATCGATATCGGCGTCGCTCATTCCGGCAATGAGCTCGGTAAGCTCGGGATACTTGTTGAAGAACTGCTCGCGGTTGAAGCGCCCGTCGGTGGCGGCGTAGGTCTGGAACTCGCCATCCACGGTCTCGTGCAGCCGCTTGAGCAGGACGCCGTCCGCATCGCGGGCAAAGAGCGGATCCCAGTCCGAGCCCCACAGCAGCTTCACCACGTTCCAGCCGGCGCCGGCGAAGAGGCCCTCGAGCTCCTGCACGATCGAGCCATTGCCGCGCACCGGCCCATCGAGGCGCTGCAAGTTGCAGTTGACGACGAAGATCAGGTTGTCGAGTCCTTCGCGCGCGGCAAGCGACAGGCCGGCGAGCGACTCCGGCTCGTCCATCTCGCCGTCGCCGGCGAACGCCCACACCTTGCGGGCGTCGGTCTTCGCGAGGCCGCGGTGCTCGAGATAGCGCATGAAGCGCGCGGCATAGATCGCGTTGATCGGACCGAGGCCCATCGAACCGGTCGGAAACTGCCAGAACGTCGGCATGAGATACGGGTGGCAATACGAGGACAGGCCTTCGCCCCCGGTTTCACGCCGGTAATGATTCAAATGGTTTTCAGAAAGGCGGCCTTCCAGGAAGGCCCGCGCATACACGCCAGGAGCGGAATGCGGCTGGAAGTACACCAGATCTCCGTGCGGCCCGCCGCGGAAAAAGTGGTTGAAGCCTACCTCGAAGAGATCCGCCGCCGAGGCATAGCTCGCGATATGGCCGCCGAGCTCGGGGTACGCCCGGTTCGCGCGCACCACCATGGCGAGCGCGTTCCAGCGCACGATCGACGAAATGCGCTGCTCCAGCTCCAGGTTGCCCGGAAACTGGGGCTGCTGCGCAAGCTCGATCGAGTTCTTGTAGGGCGTGTTCAGCACCGGCGGCAGCGGCACGCGCCGCACACGCGCATGGTCGAGGAGCTTGCGCAGCAGGAAGGTGGCGCGCTCGCGTCCCTCGGCGGCGATCAGTGCATCGAAGGCCTCCAGCCATTCGCGCGTTTCGACGGGGTCCGCGTCGGGAGGATTGACGCGCCAGAACGCGGAGGAAACGATGTCGGAAAGATTGGCCATTCCGGCATGGTAGCTTGCAACCGCTAGCATGGGGTGTCGTTTTTTGCCGTCGATAGACTTCCAAACGGCATATCATGCTGCAATGGACGCCATCGACCTGCGCATCCTCGCGCGCCTGCAGCAGGATGCGCGCATCTCCAACGTGGAGCTCGCGCGCGCGGTCAATCTCTCGCCGTCGCCCTGCCTCGCGCGAGTGCGTGCGCTCGAGGCTGCGGGCTACATCGACCGCTACGTCACGTTGCTCGATTCCAAAAAGCTCGGGCTCGGCGTGAGCGTGCTGGTGCAGGTGACGCTGGAAAAGCAGATCGAGCCGGCGCTGGACACGTTCGAGCGTGCGGTGCGCGAGCGGCCGGAGGTCATGGAGTGCTATCTCATGACGGGGGACGCCGACTATCTGCTGCGCGTTCTAGTACCGGACGTCCCCGCATTCCAGCGCTTCATCCTGGAATTTCTCTCCAAAGTGCCGGGCGTCGGCAACATCAAATCGAGCTTCGCCCTGAAGCAAGTTAAGTACCAGACTGCGTTGCCGCTTCCGACGAAAACGAGCACAAACAGCACTACAAGAAAATCGAGAAAAAAGTGATATGATCGCCGCGCAGTGATTCATCAGGTAGCGAATTTGCACCTCACCACCGCCGCATTCAGCAGCGCTCGTAGTGGCAGTCAAATCACTTCCTTGATCGTCATGCCCGGCTTTGTCGCGCCCGGAATCGTCGCGGCATTTAGAGGAAGTAGATGAACATGGCAACCGGTACCGTCAAGTGGTTCAACGACTCGAAAGGCTTCGGCTTCAT
>Ga0134122_10000844_pt1 | contig 21471 bp, 17 predicted proteins | sample KB302_FD_96461 | JGI IMG/M metagenome (GOLD analysis project Ga0134122, IMG submission 96461) | Terrestrial soil microbial communities without Nitrogen fertilizer from Kellogg Biological Station, Michigan, USA - KB3-0-2 | ecosystem: Environmental > Terrestrial > Soil > Unclassified ... | reverse complement strand
TGCGCCGCTTCGGCGCGGCCTCGCTCGATCTTGCCTGGGTGGCGGCGGGCCGGTTCGATGCGTTCTGGGAGCGCAATTTGAAGGCATGGGATGTCGCCGCCGGCACCCTTTTGGTGCGCGAAGCGGGCGGCATGGTCAGTGATCTCACGGGCCGGGAGAAAATGCTCGAAACCGGCGACATCCTCGCCGCGAACGACTCCCTGCACAAACCGCTGCTGGATTTACTGCGCAACGCTTCCAAGTAATTCCTGCGGCGGGCCGCCCGGCAGTGACTTTTGCGGCGGCGCACCGCGCAGCATGAAGATGGCCAGCCAGGTGATGAAAGCGGCCGCCACGAGCAGGATTGCCGGTATCGCCCAGTTCCACACCACGCCGCGGTCGATGATGGCTTCGCTTTGCGGTTTGTCGGCAAGGTAGAGCACCGTGACTTTGTCGCCCGGCCGGCGCGTCGGCGGATTGCCGCCGATGCTGTCCTTGAATTCGACGGTCAAGTCCTTGTCCGTTCGATATCTGACAATCGGGTAGTAGCTGGTGCTGTCGGAGCTGAATTCTTCCTTGAGGCTGATGACCTCACCCGGCGCACGCAGACCGTTCGCTTCGAGACGCGCGACTTTGATGCTCTGATACGCACCGACGCCCGCCAGAATTAACGCAAACAGCCCGACAACAGGCGCCAGCTTCCGATGGAGCCGCGCCTGTATCTGTCGTGCTTGCTGAAGGCCGGATGCCGATACCAATTGCTCGATCGGCTTGACGTCATTGAGATCGAGGGAAGCCCCGCTTCCCAAATTGTGCTGCTTCCTCCATTCGGCAATGGAGAGGCGCGCCCCTTTGGGAATGATGATGCGATGCACGCGCTCGGCCAGATACAGGATCATGAGGCCTGCGATGATCCAGGTCATGCGCGTGACCGGGTAAGCGGTGACCGCTGTGTAGCCGAGCCAAACGCCCGGCACGAGGAACACCACACCGACCAGATCGAACAGATAGTCGTGCGCGGAGCGCGCCTGCGTCGGATTGTGCGGAGAGATCAGCAATTGGACGACGCGTCCCGTCTCCTTGCCGCGAAGCCAGCCTGAGCTGGTGTCCGATTTCGCCTCGTGCGTCTGTCCGTCCTTCAACGTGTAGCGATAAACGGGCGCGTACATCCCGTCCTTACCGATGACGCCGATGATGGTCCCAGTCGCGCGGAGGGCGTGCAGGCGCCAGTAAAACGAGCTGCCGAGAATGAGCCCGCCGATGCCGAGACAGATCAGCGCGCCGATGAACATGGCGACCTGGTTGTAGGCCTGAAGTCCCGAGAAAATGAAATCAAACATGGGGCCGCGCCTCCACGGCCGTCACATTATCCCTTCGAAGTTCTATCGCGATATTAACCCGCCACCTCAAACTCGAAGCATTTTTGACGGCTGACGCGGTCAGCTCGCCAGGGCGCGGGAATCGTCAAATTGGAGCGAGGCAAGACGCGCGTAAAGGCCGCCGCGGGCAACGAGCTCTGCATGGCTGCCCTCGCCGAGGATGCGACCCTGATCCATCACGATGATGCGCTTCAGGCGCTGGATCGTGGCCAGACGGTGCGCGATGACGATCGTCGTGCGCCCGCTCATCAGATTGGCCAAGCCCTGCTGCACCAGCCGCTCGTTCTCGGCATCGAGCGCGCTGGTCGCTTCGTCGAGCAGAAGCAGCGGAGCATTGCGCAAAATCGCGCGCGCGATGGCGATGCGCTGTCGCTGGCCGCCCGACAGTGTCACACCACGCTCGCCGAGCTTGGTCTCGTAGCTGTCGGGGAGCCTGCGGATAAATTCGTCGGCCGCCGCGGCTTCCGCGGCGCGGTGCACATCTTCGGCCGACGCATCCGGCCGGCCGTAGCGGATGTTTTCCGAAATCGTGCCCGAGAAGATCACCGGATCCTGCGCCACCAGCGCGATGTGCGCCCTAAGATCGCGCGGATCGGTTTCGGCGATGTTCACGCCGTCGAAGAGAATGCGGCCCTCCTGCGGATCGAAAAAGCGCAGCAGGAGCTGGAACACAGTGGACTTGCCGGCGCCCGAGGGACCGACCAGCGCGACGGCCTCGCCGGGTTGGACCACGAAGGACACGCCGTTGAGGGCGCGATGATCGGGCCGCGACGGATAGCGGAAGACCACGTGCTCGAACCTGATCGCACCTTTTGCCGGTGCCGGCAGAGTGACCGCGCGCAGCGACACTTGCACATCCGGTTCGGTCGACAGAATCTCCATCAAACGTTCGGTCGCGCCCGCGGCGCGCTGCACGTCGCCCCAGGTCTCGCTGACGGCGCCGACGCCGGTCGCAAGGAACACCGCGTAAAAACTGAACTGCAACAGCTCACCGCCGGTCATGCGCATGGCAACGACGTCCGAGGCGCCGATCCACAGCACGCCGACGATGCAGGAGCCGACGACGAATATCACCAGGGCCGTCATCACTGCCCGCATGCGCGTGCGGCGTATCGCGGCGACGAAGGAGTCTTCCACCGCGCGCGCAAAGTTTTGCCGGTCGACTTCCTCATGCGTGAACGCCTGCACGGTGGGCATCGCGTTCAACACTTCGCCGGCGTAGGCAGCCGTGTCGGCGATGCGGTCCTGCGAATCGCGCGACAATTTGCGCACGCGGCGGCCGAAGAGGATGATCGGCACCACCACCGCCGGCACGCCGATCAGGCACAGCGCGGTGAGCTTGGGGCTGGTGACGACCATCATGATGATGGCCCCGATGGCCAAGACGAGATTGCGCAGCGCAAAGGATGCCGACGAGCCGACCACCGTCTGCACCAGCGTGGTGTCGGCGGTCAGGCGCGACAGCACTTCGCCGCTGCGCGTTTTCTCGAAAAAATTCGGGCTGAGCGACAGCACATGGCTGAAGACGCGCGCGCGGACATCGGCCGTGACGCGCTCGCCGATCCAGGTAACGAAGTAAAACCGGGTCGCCGAGGCTATGCCGAGCAGTCCCATGACCCCGATCAGCGGGAGAAAATAGCTCCGGATAATGGCCGCATCCGCGGTCGAGAAACCGTGATCCACCACACCGCGTACGGCAATGGGCAGTATCAGCGAAGCAATAGCCGCAACGATAAGCGCAAGGCCCGCCGCCGCGATCATGCCGCGGTAGGGTTTCAAGAACGGCCCGAGCGCCCTCAGGGGCGCGAGCTTCTTCGACGGCAGACGGCGGTCTGCCTGCCGCTCGACTTCCTCGACGACTTGTTCGGAACGATCGGTCATGTTTCCCTATAACGCAGGGACGGCCGCGATGCGAACATTCAACCAAGCCGTTCTCATCGTCGCCACATCGAATCTCGCGTATTTCGGCGTCGAGTTCGCTGTCGCGCTGGCGATTGGGTCGGTGTCCCTCTTCGCCGACAGCATCGATTTTTTGGAAGACGCTTCGGTGAATTTCTTGATCCTGGCCGCGCTTTCCTGGAACGCGCGCAACCGCGCGCGCGTCGGCATGGCGCTTGCCGGAATTCTGCTCGTTCCCGGCATCGCCACTTTATGGACGGCGTGGATGAAGATGGCCGCGTTCGTGCCGCCGGCGGCAATTCCGCTCGGCCTGACCGGCGCGGGCGCTCTTGCCGTCAATCTCACTTGTGCTCTTCTGCTCGTGCGTCACCGCCATCACAGCGGCAGCTTGACCCGCGCCGCATATCTATCCGCGCGCAATGACGTCTTCGCCAATGTCGCGATCATCGGCGCCGGCCTGATCACGGCAATGACCGCATCGGCATGGCCGGATCTGATCGTGGGACTAGGTATCGCGCTGATGAACATGGATGCCGCGCGCGAGGTGTTCACGGCGGCAGCCAAAGAACACAGCCAGGCACAAAGTTAACCGCGCGCATCGCAATTTCGCCGCATTGCCAAGCTACTTAAGGCAACAGGGGTTGTGTGAGCTGGAAACCGCTTTGCCCGTCCGGGGGTTCGGACGCGCAAGTCCTCTTGGGAGGCCAGGCTCATGAATCAGCTCCAATACAACACCGGTGCATTTCGTCACGCGCGCGCGCAAAGCACGCATTCGCCGCAGCAGCGCATTTTCGGCATCATCTTCGCCGCAACCGTTGAAGTGGGAATTGTCTATGCGTTGATGGTCAGCCTGGGGGTAGCTCCGCCGCCCCGGATTCCCAAGGATTTGGTCGTCGTCAATGTGCCCGCGCTCCCATCGAAGCCTGAAGATCCCATCGCGACTCCGCCCCCGATCGAAAAGCCTCCCGTGGAAATAACGATCCCCCAAGACATCCAGCTCGTCTACGTCCCGCCGGTAACGCTCAAAACCATCACGATTCCCGCGCAACCGCCGGTACTGCCGCCGCTCACCCGCGAAGCGTCCGTCACTCCGCCGCCCGCGCCGGTCTTTACACCCGCGCGCGCCGTCGTCGCGACGCACACGACGCCCGAATATCCGCCGGTGGCAAGGCGCCTCGGCCAGCAGGGAACTTTGCGCCTGAAGCTGGTCGTCACCGAACAAGGAACCGTCAGCGACGCCGTGCTGGTGAACTCGAGCGGTTCTGACTATCTCGACAAAGCTGCAATCGACTGGGTGAAGAAATTTTGGCGCTATGAACCTGCGAGACAGGGCACGCGTGCTGTACGCGCGGAAGTGCAGGCGGTCGTGGAGTTCAAGCTGCAATAATTTTCGCGCCAAGCGGGGAATCGTCTCTCGACTTTTAAGGCGATTCCTTTCAAACACCCGCCTGCCTACGGCGGGGCAAGCCCCCGTGCTCTTTCGGGGAGGTCATGTTCGCGCGAGTCTTTCAGCCGACACGGCGGTCGCTGGTCGTGCTCTGCATCATGCTGTCGCTGTTCATGTCGGCGATCGAAGTCACGATCGTGGCGACGGCGATGCCGCAGATCGTGCGCGAGCTGGGCGGATTCGCTCTCTATGCCTGGGTGTTCTCCGCCTTTCTGCTGACTCAGACCGCGACCACCGTGATCTTCGGCAAGCTCGCCGACACCTATGGCCGCAAGCCGGTGATCATCGGCGGCACACTGATCTTCCTCGTCGGTTCGGCGCTGTGCGGCATCGCCTGGTCGATGGGTTCGATGATCGTGTTCCGCCTGCTCCAGGGTATAGGCGCGGGCGCGATGCAGCCCGTCGCGGTGACCATCGCGGGCGACCTCTACACACCGCGCGAGCGCCTGAAGATCCAGGCGGCGCTGTCCGCCGTGTGGGCGGGCGCGGCAATGATCGGCCCCTTCATCGGCGGGCTGATCGTGGAGCAGTTCTCCTGGTCGTGGATCTTCTGGATCAACATCCCCTTCGGCGTGCTGACCGTCTTGGGCTTCATGTTCCTGATGCACGAGGACGTCGCGCACAAGACGCATAGGATCGACTACGCCGGCGCGCTGCTCTTCTCGGCCGCGGTGGGAGCGTTTCTGATCGCGCTGACTCAGAGCGCAACGCTGTCATCGGCGGAAATCGCCGCGCTCGTGACTGTTTCCGTCATCGCAGCTCTTGCATTCCTCATCGTCGAGAAGCGCGCGGCGGAACCGATGATTGCGCTCGATTTGTGGGGCAGCCGGCTGATCGGATCGGCCAATGTCTCGCTTCTATGCGGAATGATGGCCCTGGCCGGCGTCACCTCCTACATGCCGATGTATTTCCAAGGCGTGCTCGGCTACTCCGCGGTCTTCGCCGGCTTTCCCTTGACGGTGATGATGGTGACGTGGCCAATGGCCTCTGCCGTCTCAGGCAGGATCCTGCGTCACTTCTCCATGCGCACCACGCTCCGCTTCGGCGCCTGGCTGATTCCGATCGGCGCCAGCTTCCTGTTGTTGCTCTCGCCGCACACCAGCATCGTCGTCGCGGGCATCGGTCCGGCACTGATGGGCTTCGGCATGGGCCTCTTGAACATCACCTCGGTGATCATGGTCCAGGGCAGCATCGAGTGGTCGAAGCGCGGGAGCGCCACCGCGTCGCTTCTATTTTCGCGCAGCCTCGGCAATACGCTTGGTGTCGCCGTGTTGGGCGCGGTGCTGAATTTCGGCGTCGTGCTGTTTGCCGCGGCCCAAGGCGCCAGCACGGGAACCACGCGCGAGCACGTGAACGATCTCTTGCAGCGCATCGGCAATGTAGCGGGCGGTGGGGCCGATCTCGGTCTCCAGGCCGTGCTGGCTCAAGCCCTGCATCTCACCTTCTTGGTGATGCTGATCTTTGCCGCGATCACGGCGATGCTGTCTCTCTTGGTGCCGGCGCGCGAATTGGAATCTTTGAGCACCGGCCCCGCCGAAATCAAGCAGGCCTGAAAGAAATCGGCCCCGTCCTTGCGGACGAGGCCGACATTCAACTGCGTTCAGCGCGCGATCAAATCATGACTTGCGGCTTGGGCATGCTCAAGAAGGCGTTGGCGACGTGCCAATAGGTCTGCCGGTTGTAGCCAAGCGTCAGTGAGTGCGCGAGGCCCGGAAGAATCGCAAGCTGCCGGTCCGGATTCGGCAGCTGCCGGTAGAAATCGAGAATGTCGGCTTCGGTGGCGATGCCGTCATGCTGACCGCGGGCGAGCAGCACGGGGCACTTCACCAGCTTCGCCTCGATGATCGGCAGCTTCGACGTCATATCGAGATACGTGCCGGTCGGGACCGAATCGCCATGAGGCAGTTCGGCTTTGACGAGCGCGGCCGCCGTGCGCGGATCGGAGGTGCCCGGCTTGTCGCGCGTGAAGATCGATTCGATCATCTCCTGGGGACGCGGGCGGCGATTGTGGGTGCGGTAGAAGTCCACCTGCTTGGCGCGCTCGTTCAGCGTCGGCGAGCCGATGCCGGTATAGGTGTAAGCCCCGAGACAGGCGCGGTCGACGCGTTCCGGATGGGCCGCCGCAAAGGCCGCCACGCGCAACGCGCCCGACGATTCGCCCATGAAGTGGAACTTTTGCTGACCGGTTTCCTTCACGATCAAGGGCGTGGCGGCAACGAGGTCGGCGACGCCGCTCTTGATGTCGGAATTGCCGCTGGTTACGTCAGACTTGCCGTAACCTTCAAAATCGATGACCCAAACGTCATAACCGTAATTGGCGAAGACGTTCATCATCGAATATTCGCCGGCGCCGGGAACGTTCAGGTCCCAGCTCGACATGCCCGAAATCGAGGAGCCGTGCACCATCACGAGCACCGGTAAAGGCGCCGCGCCGGCAACGGGTTCGGTCTTGCGCCGGCGATAGAGTTGGAGCTTCACGTTGCCCTTCATGGCAACGTATTCCTTATTAAAGAAGCGGTTTGCCTGAGCATTTGCCCTGGTCGGAACCGTGCCGATGGCGGCGGCCGCGGCGGCCAGTCCCAACCCCGAAATCACGTTGCGACGGTTCGCGCCGTCGGCCGGTTGACGATCAAGCTTTGTTTCGGGCTGCATGCGGTTCCTCCAAGTTGAATCACGGGCGCGGCTTTGGGCGCACCTCAGTGTACAATTTCCCGGACCCCGGAGCTATCCCCGGCGTTATTGTCGACGGCGTGGACAGGTATAGTATCGACTCCAGACGAAAGCGCACGGACCTCCGATGGCCGCTTGGAAATCCCGCAAAAAGCGTTGGGCCGCCGCAGTTTGTGCCATGCTTGGCGGGATATTGGCGGCGACTGCCGGCACCGCCAAGGAAGCCGTCGATCTCGAACTCGTCATCACCACCGACGTATCCTTCAGCGTCGACGACAACGAGGCGCGGATGCAGCGCGACGGCGCGGTGGCCGCGTTTCGCAGCCCCGAAGTGGTGCGCGCGATCCAAGCGGGCTCGCTCGGCAAGATCGCCGTTGCCTATATCGATTTCTCCAATGCCAACGCCAACCGGATCGTTGTGAATTGGCAAGTCATCCACGATCAAGCGAGCGCCGATGCCTTCGCGGATACGTTGGCGCTGCAGCGGCGTACCGACGGCGTGCAAACCTCGATCAGCAGCGGCATCGAGATGGCCGCACGCATGATCGAGAACAACGACTACGAGGGGACGAAGAAGGTTATCGATGTTTCGGGCGACGGTCCCAACAACGAGGGGCGCTTCGTCGACAAGGTACGCGACGAAGTGGTGGCCAAGGGCATTATCATCAACGGACTGCCGATTCAGACCGAGGCCGACAAGTTCGACGTCTACTACCTGCCCGACCTCGATAAATATTACGCGGGGTGCGTCATCGGCGGGCCTGGCTCTTTCATCCAGGTGGCGCACGGATTCCAGGATCTCGCCCGGGCACTCAGGCGCAAGCTGGTGCTGGAAATTTCCGACGCCGCGAAGCCCGCAAATCCCCTGTTGATCAAAGTCGCGGAGCAACGCCGGCCGGCCGGATCATCGCACCCCGTCTATGAAAAAGGCTGCGATATCGGCGAGCGTATGCGCTATGGCGGCTTCAGTCCGTCTGACGGTCGCCAACCGGCTGCTCCGCGTCTTCCGCGGCGCTGAGGTGATCGCAACTCTCTGAACATGTCGTTGAGATGCAGCGGCAGCTGTTGGCGTATTCGTCGGTGAGCCATTCGAAATAGCTGTCAAGCGCGTGGCGGACGATCTGGTATCGCGTCAAGCCGTTTTTTGCCGCGATGTGACCCAGAGTTTCGTGTTCTTGCTCACTCAGCAGAACCATGATTCTGCGTTGCTTCGGCGAAGGCTTCGGCACCGGCTTATGGCTGAAGACACCCTCGGGCGCGGCAAAGCCGTTCATGGCAATGACGTTGCTCGCCGTGAGGCGCCTGTCGGTTTTGCGTCTGTCTTGGAGCGGGGAAGGCGCTGCTTCGCCTTTTCGAACGAGGAGGTTTGCCGTCATCGGCTCGAATTTGTAGTCGTCCATATGCCTCACCATTCTTAAAGCGCAATTCGGCGAAGTGGGTACCGGTTCGTGGTCAAATTGCGCGGCAAATCAAAACCTAGAGCGGTTTAGTCGGAACCGCGCCGGCCGAACGTACTGGAGGGACGCTGTGCTCCGCCGAACAAGGTTGGGACCTCGGCCGCCCTCCTGCGATCCTTCACTCTGCGCTCGAGCGGTATCTCGCTCGCAAAGGGCGGCTGGGAGTCGTGAACGGGTTGTTCCGTATACGGCTGTTGGCTGCCGTATTGCTGAATCGGATACGGTTCAGGCGAGCGCGCTTGGTTGGCGTAGGCCGGCTGATGGCTTTGGGGCGCCGGACTGCCGAAGGGCGTTGGCGGCGTGTACGCGGGCTGCGGGGCCGGGCGACCATGCGCCGCCGGGCTGCCAAAGGGCGCGGGCGGCGTGTACGGCGCCGGGGCCGCGGACGCTGCGGGCGGCGCGTATGGCGCTGGGCTGGTTCGAGGCGCTGGATTGCTTTGCGGCGCCGCGAAGCCTTTCGCGTTCGGCGTCGCATAGGATGGTGTCTTTGGCGCACCGCTCACGGGCGGCGCCTCGGGGAAAGCCGCGTCCTCGGACTCTTCAGCTTCGGGCTCGTCATTCACCGGCGAAAAACTGCCGACGGAGAAGTGATCCGGGCGGCGCTCGGGCGACAATGTCGGATCTTTGACGATGCGCGAGAGCCGATCCTGGATGTAGATCCAGAGATCGGAGATTTCCTTTGCTGATTGCGAATTCGGGATCACCTCACCGACGGTCCGCCCGTCCACCATGCTCGCGGCGAAGTCGACGCGGTGATGGATCGTTGTAGGCGCAACCGTCCCGTGCTGCGAAAGCGCAACCGCCGCTTCGCCGGTAATGCGCGCTCTGAGCGTACCGGCGTTCACGATGAAAATGAGATTCTTCTTGTGACGATCGACGAGATCGACAGTGGCGCCCACTGCGCGCAAATCGTGCGGGCTCGGACGGCAGGGCACGATGACAAGATCGGCATGCGCTATGACATGCGAGATCGCGTCGGTGATCGCCGCCGGCGTATCGATGATCGCGAGACGGATGCCGCTGCGCTCCAGATGTTGCAGCGCGCTTTGCAGATCGAACGCACCGACTTTGGCAAAGGCAGGCGTTTTTTCGACGCGGGCGTTCCACCAGGCCGCAAGGCTGCCCTGGGGGTCGGTATCGATAACAGCGACCGGCCCCGCACCCGTCTTTTCCGCCTCGACCGCCAAATGGCCCGAGAGCGTTGTCTTGCCGGAGCCTCCCTTTTGGGAGGCCATCGCAATAACCAACATGGCCTGCCTCTATCCCTATGACCAAATGTCAAAGCGAATAGCCGCTTGACATGGTGGACTAATTTAGCGACCCGCTGTTTCGCCTCCGCAAAGAAGAAAGTCGGGATTTGTTTCGAATTTTCCGTATTTTTTTATCAATCCCCGCCAGACCGTTAAGATTAATGAACACTGACAGGCGCCTGGACAGCGGGATAAGTGCTGGCGACGCAAGGGAGTTTGCCCGCGGAGGGCGGAATCTGTTCGGGAACGGCGCCCCGACAAGAGCAGAATTCCGATCGATTTCTAGATCACGACTTACCCGTCGAATACGTCAAACGCCCAGGCATCGGGCCGACTATTGTCAGGCGGTCCAAGCGCGACCTTGGCGCTGTGGAGCCCGTGCTGGCCGCAGCTTTGGCGACCCACAAATTCAAATCCCGTCGTGCAACCCGACCGCCAAATTAGGCTATAGTCGCGCCCGGCAAGGCAGGCGCCCCCCGGCCGCCGGCACACAATGCCACCAATATTGGGGTTTCGAAGGAGGGAGTTTCCCATGAAGCTTGCATTCACCACTGCGGTAGCGGCGGCCTGCTTGTTTGCCGCCAGCGCTTACGCGCAGCAGGATTTTTCTCAGGTTCAGATCAAGTCCACCGCGCTCGGCAACAACACCTGGATGTTGGAAGGCCAAGGCGGAAATATGGTCGTCGCGGTCGGCCAAGACGGCGTCATTCAGGTCGACGGCGAGTTCGCTCCGCTGCATGACAAGATCAAGGCAGAAGTCGCCAAACTGTCCGGCGGCAAACCCGTCAAATATCTCATCAACACCCATTTTCACGGTGACCACACCGGCGGCAACGGTCCGTTCCACAAGGACGGCATAACGCTCGTTTCTCACCGCAATCTCGCCCTCCGCCTCGAGCACGGCTCGACCAACGGCATGTCGGGACAGAAGACGGCGCCGGTCGAGAAGGACGCAGTGCCGACCATGACCTACACGGCGGAAGGCCCGCGGCTGATGGTGCAAGGTCAGACGGCTTATGTGTTCCATCCGCCATCTGCCCACACGGACACGGATTCCTATGTACAGTTCCCGATGTCCAATGTGATCGCTACCGGCGACACCGTCAGCCTTGGCCCACGCTATCCGACCATCGACTATGCCAATGGCGGCAGCTTGAACGGCATCATTTCCACGGTCGAAACCTACATCAGGATGGGCAACGACCAGACGAAGTATGTGCCCGGTCACGGCCCGCTCGCGACGAAGGCCGACATGCAGCGCTATCACGACATGCTGGTCGAGGTGCGCGACGCAGTGCAGGCTCAGATCAAGGCCGGCAAGAGCGAAGACGCGGCCGTCGCGGCGAAGCCGCTCGCGGCCATCGGCGCCAAAGTCGGCACCACGGCGATGCTCGACGACGCCATGGTCAAGATGTCGTACCGCTCGCTGAAGGGCGCAAAGAAGAATCCGGCTTAAAGTTCGGATTGTTCCATTGATGAAAGGCCGGGACGCGATCGTGTCCCGGCCTTTCCTTTTTCGTGGACGCCTCTAACCGGGTCCGTTGAAGAAAAAATTGGCCAACATCCGCGTCTCCGGATCGTACTCGACACCGAAAAAATATCGGCCTCCATCGCAGACGAGCACTGGATCGCGCCGCCAATCTCCCCGTTGCGGAAAATCTAATCTATGGAATCCGTTTACATAGATGATCCTGCGCCCTGCAATCGTCAGTGCCGCGTATTGGCGGAAATAATCAGAAGCTACGAGATTCCTTGAATATGGATCCGCGCCCAATCCTTCAATAAGGAGCGGGCCCAATCGTGCCTCAAGCTCCTGTATTTCGGCACGCGTAGGTAACGATGCCGCGCTTACCGGTTGGGAATGGTCAGGCCGATGTCCGGGGGCATCGCGCGAGCATTGTTGCAGCACCGCAAGAGCAGCGTTCGCGGGTAATACTGCGCCCCGCGACGGGTCCAAGGTCGCAGCGGCGCGTGCCTGTTGCTGCGCTGTGACAACGGCAAAAAATGCCACGCTGGCAAGAACAATCCGGGTCGCCTTCATGACCCGATAGGAACGTCCGTATCCGGCAAAATCAAGGCAGCGACTGCGGGAAACGGATAGGCGGGCATTGACTCGCCCTGCCCCTTCGCGGCCCTAATCGGCAAACATATGTGGAGTTGCAATGCGGATACTGGTGCTTCCCGGCGACGGCATTGGGCCCGAGATTACCGCGGCGACGCTCGTGGTTCTCAAAGCCGCTGCGCAACGCTTCAAGCTTAAGCTCGATCTCAACGAGGACATCGCCGGCCACGAGAGCCTCACGCGCTACGGCACCACGGTGCGCCCCGAGCTGTTGGACAAAGCGCGCGCGGCCGACGGACTGATCCTCGGCCCGACCGCGACGTTCGATTTCGATCCCGCGAAGGGCCAGCTCAATCCGTCCGCGTTCTTCCGCAAGCAGCTCGATCTCTTCGCCAACATCAGACCGGCGCGGACGTATGAGGGCGTGCCTTCGAAAGTCGGCGCCTTCAACCTCGTCGTGGTGCGGGAGAACACCGAAGGATTCTACGCCGACCGCAATATGGAACAGGGCAACGGCGAGATCCTGGTGACCAAGGATGTCGTCATTTCGCTCCGCCGCATCACGCGCGAGGCGTGCAGACGCGTGGCGCGCGTCGCCTTCGAATTGGCGGCGCTGCGCAACCAGCACGTCACCGCCGTGCACAAAGCCAATGTGCTGCGCATCGGCGACGGCATGTTCCTCGACGAATGCCGCGAAGCCGCGCGCGGCTTTGAAGGCGCACAGCTCGATGAATTCATCGTTGATGCGATGATGGCCCATGTGGTGCGGGCGCCCTCGCGCTTTGACGTCATCGTCACGACCAATATGTTCGGCGACATTCTCACCGATCTGACCGCGGAGCTTTCCGGCAGCATCGGCTTGGGCGGCTCGCTCAATCAGGGTGATAATTACGCGATGGCGCAGGCGGCGCACGGCTCCGCGCCCGACATCGCCGGCAAGAACATTGCCAATCCTTATTCGCTGATTCTGTCGGCAAATCTGCTTCTCGCCTGGTACGGCCGCCGGAGCAAACAGAACGCCTTCGTCGAGGCCTCCGTCGCCATCGAACGGGCCATGGAGAGCGCAATCGCCGCCGGCGAGATCACCCGCGATATTGGTGGTAGGCTCGGCACCAGGGAGACAGGCGATGCCTTGGCGGCGCGCCTCAACGGCAAATGACCGCATTCGATGCCGGCGTCGCAGGCGCTACGCCCGGCGAAACCGGCATCACGGCTGCGCAACAGAGCGCGCTTCGAAAAGCAGCGTGGCGGCTTCTGCCGATTCTGACGATCTCCTATTTGTTCAATTATCTCGACCGCACGGCGATTGGCGTCGCTGCGCTGACGATGAACAAGGATATCGGCATCAGCAACACGCAATTGGGCTTGGCCGCCGGGTTTTTCTTCATCAGCTACACGCTGTGCGAAGTGCCAAGCAATCTCGCGCTGTACCGCTTTGGCGCGAGGCGGTGGATCGCGCGCATCATGATCAGTTGGGGGATTGTTTCCGCCCTCACCGCGTTCGTGACCGGTCCCGACACCCTCTATGCGGTGCGCTTTCTCTTGGGTGTTGCGGAAGCGGGATTCTTTCCCGGCATCGCCTTCTTCCTTTCTGCCTGGTTCCCGCGCGAATACCGCACCCGCATGCTTGCCTGGTTCCTCGTGGGCATTCCGGCCTCAGCGGCGGTCGGCAACCCGCTTTGCGTGGCGTTGTTGCAAATGGATGGAATTTTCGGACTCGCTGGGTGGAAGTGGATGTTCATCATGGTGAGTCTGCCATGCGTCGTCCTTGGATTCTTTGTGCTGAAGATGCTCGCCGACAAGCCGGAGGAAGCGTCCTGGCTCACCAAGGATGAAGCGGCTGGGCTCAGGAAAATGCTTTCTGCTGAAACGCACGACCGCCCGAAAGCGTCCGTTCTTGGCGCGATCTTCGACATCCGCGTGATTGTGCTCGCAGTCGTGCAGTTTGGTTTCACGCTCGGCTCATACGGCATCCAAATCTGGCTGCCGCTGATCCTGAAAGAGTTCCAGGTGTCGAATTTCGCCATCGGTGCGCTGCCGATTGTGCCATATCTGCTCGCGATTCTGGGGATGCTTGCGTGGGCAGCCTATGCCGATCGTACGGGAAAGAAGATCGTTAATCTCACACTTGCCTGCCTGTTAGCCGCGGTCGGGCTTGGCGCCTATATGCTTTCCGACTCGCTCATGTTGTCCTTGCTCAATATCACGCTGGCGCTGATCGGCATCACGGCGGCGCGCGCGATTTTCTGGTCCATACCGCCGCGCCTTTTGACCGGCGTCGCCGCTGCGGGCGGCATTGCCTTCATCAACACCGTCGGCACCATGGGCGGTTTTGTCGGTCCCTACATGATGGGATATTTTCGCGATTCTACGGGCGGATTCGGCTTCGGCATCACGGCCATGGCCGGGATCATGGTGGTGACGACTTTGCTGGCGGCATCGCTCAAATTCACCGTCAAGCAGGAATAGGGATGCAACGACATGAACATCACGCGACGGGAGCTCGGCGCGCTCGGTGCCGGAGCGCTTGCCGGCCTGATGACTGAAGAGACCACTGCCGCCGCGGCACCGGCGCTTGCAGGCGCCTGCGACAGCCATGTCCACATCATCGGGCCGCAGGACAAATATCCGATGGTGGCCAAGCGCGCCTATACGCCGCCGGCCGCGACCGTCGCGCAACTGAAGGCGCTCCGCGCGCGCCTGGGCATCGCCCGCAACGTCATCGTCCAGCCGAGTTTCTACGGCACCGACAATTCCTGCATGCTCGACGCGTTGGCCGAGCTCGGTCCGACTGCGCGCGGTATTGCCGTGGTCGACCCCAACGTGCCCGATCAGACGCTGCGCGAGCTCGACGCCAAAGGCGTGCGCGGAGTGCGCATCAATCTGGAATCGGCCGGTAATCGTGACCCCAAGGCGGCCGGCGCTCTGCTCGCTCAATACGCGAAAAAAATAAAGCCGCTCAATTGGCACATCCAGATTTACGCAGCGATCAGCGTGATCGGTCAGATCGCCGGACAGATTGCCGATTCGACCGTTCCGGTCGTGGTCGATCATTTCGGCCAGCCCGCCGCGGCCGACGGCTTCGGTCAGCGCGGCTTCGGCGGCCTGTACGATCTCGCCCGTGCACGGAGGGTTTACGTCAAGCTGTCTGCCCCCTATCGGGTGTCGAAGCTGCCCGATTATTCGGACACCACGTGGCTCGGGCGCACGCTGGTGCAGGCTGCACCCGATCATATGCTGTGGGCAAGCGATTGGCCGCATACGCAGACGATTGCCGGACGGCCGCTCGATCAGGTCACGCCATTCTTTAAGATCGACGACGCCGCCGTGCTGCGGCTGTTCAATTCGTGGTGTCCCGACGAGAAAGTGCGCAAGGCAATCCTCGTCGATACGCCGGCAAAACTTTATCGCTTTGCTTGAGGACGGTTTGGGAGGAACGAGATGAGGCTCTCGAGACGCGAGTTCGGTTCGCTGACGCTTGGTTCGGTGGCGGGCCTTGCCCTTGCTGACATCGCACTCGCCGCGGCGCCAGCAGTTCCGGCCGGCGCCATCGACTGCCACAACCATATCGTCGGGCCGCAAGCCAAATATCCGATGGCGGCAAACCGCACCTATACGCCGCCGGAAGCGTCGGTCGCACAGCTGAAAACCCTGCGCATGCAAACCGGCGCCTCGCGCAACGTCATCGTGCAGCCGAGCTTCTACGGCTTCGACAATTCCTGCCTGCTCGATGCAATGGCGGAGCTCGGCAATTCCGTGCGCGGCATCGCCGTCGTGCAGCAGACCGTATCGGATGCGGAATTGCAGCGCCTCGCACGCGCCGGCGTCGTCGGCGTGCGCTTGAATCTTGCTACCGCCGGGGTTCGCGATCCCAAAGTCGCGATCGACGCGATCAACGGCTTCGCACCGCGCTTCAAGGCGCTCAACTGGCACATCCAGATCAATACCGATATCGCAATTGTCCCCGCCATTGCGCAGACCGTAGGCTCGTTGTCGGTTCCCGTGGTGTTCGATCACATGGCCAATCTCGAAGCCGAAAAAGGCGCCAGCCAGCCGGGCTTCGGCGCGCTCGTCGAACTGGTGCGCGGCGGAAACACCTATGTGAAGCTGTCGGCCCCGTACAACCTCTCCAAGCGGCCCGATTATTCCGACGTGATCCCGCTCGCCAAAGCGCTGGTCGCCGCGCGCGCCGACCGCATGCTGTGGGGCACCAACTGGCCGCATCCCGGCAACGCGCGCGGACTGCCGCTGGGCGAGATCTCGCCCTATCAGGTCGTCGACAATCCAAATCTGATGCGCGTGCTCGAACAGGAAGTTCCCGACGCGGCCATGCGCAAGATGATCCTCGTCGATACACCGGCCCGGGTCTATCGCTTCACTTGAGGACCGAGCCATGACCGAAGGCACACAGGACAAGCCCGCGCTGCAAAGAGGCGTCGACCGGCGCACGGCATTGACATTCGCAGGCGGAGTCGCGGTCACGACCGCTGTCGCAGGAGCAGTCTGGATGGGAACGGCATCGTCGCAATCGCGCGCGTCTGAAATCGTGATGATGAACGCGGTCGAGCTTTCGGCAGCGATCAAGTCAAAGCAAGTCTCCTGCGTCGAGGTGATGACGGCCTATCTCGATCACATCGGCAGGATCAATCCCAAGGTCAACGCGATCGTGTCGCTCCAGGACCGCGCGGGACTGATCGCACAGGCGCGCGAGCGTGATGCGCAACTCGCGCGCGGAGAATATCTGGGCTGGATGCACGGCTTCCCTCAGGCGATCAAAGATCTCGTTCCTGCCAAGGGCATCCGCAACACGCAGGGCTCTCCGATCTTCAAGGACTTCATCGCCAACACCGATGCGATCCATGTCGAGCGCGTCAAGGCGGCGGGCGCAATCATCATCGGCAAGACCAACGTGCCGGAGTTTGGCTTGGGCTCGCACACCTACAATCCGGTGTTCGGCACAACGCTGAATGCCTATGACCAAACCAAGACCGCGGGCGGCAGCAGCGGCGGCGCCGCCGTATCGCTGGCCATGCGCATGCTGCCCGTTGCCGACGGCACCGATCATGGCGGCTCATTGCGCAATCCGGGCGCCTTCAACAACGTGTTCGGCTTCCGTCCTTCGTTCGGGCGCGTCGCCGCCGAAGGCGCGGATGTGTTCGATGCATCCCTTAGCGTGAACGGTCCCATGGCACGCAACGTGTCCGATCTCGCGATGCTGCTGTCGGTGCAGGCGGGATTCGATCCGCGCGCGCCGCTGTCGAACCGGCAGGACCCGGGACAGTTCGCGCAGCCGCTGCAGCGCGACTTCAAGGGCACGCGCATTGCCTGGCTCGGCGACCTCGGCGGCTATCTGCCGTACGACGCGGGCCTGCTCGATCTGTGCAAATCTGCTTTCAATGTTTTCGAGATGCTCGGCTGCATGGTCGAAGAGGCAAAGCCCGACTTCGACCATGCGCGCGTGTGGACGAATTGGACCAAGCTGCGCGCCTGGCAATCGGGAAGTTCGTTGATTCCCTACTACAGCGATCCCGCAAAACGCGCACTCTTAAAACCGGAAGCGCAGTTCGAGGCCGAGACTTGGCTGAAGCTGACCCAGACCGAACTGCTCGAGGCGATGCAGGTGCGCACGGCCTGGTATCAGGCGGTGCGGCGCTTCATGGAAACCTACGAATACATGATCATTCCGTCGGCCCAGGTGTTTCCGTGGGATGCGAAGATCCCTTGGCCCAAGGAGATCGCCGGCCGCACGATGGACTCCTATTACAAATGGATGGACGCGCAGGTGCAGATCACCATGTCGGGCCTGCCTGCGCTGAACGTTCCGGTCGGCTTCAACCGCGACGGACTGCCGATGGGCATGCAGATCGTCGGCCGCCATCAGGCCGAATTCAGCTGCCTCCAGCTCGCTTACGCCTACGACATCGCCACCGGCTGGGTCGAGAAGCGCAAACCCGCCCTGCTCAACGCGTGAGATTCCTGGCCAAGTGAAGTAATCTCCCAATTATCGGCAGCGGCGGAACAGCCGCGCGATGGGAGGACATCATGCAGAAGCGCTTTTTCGTATCCGTGAGCGTGGCGGCGATGCTGCTCGCGGCAACCGCCGCGAATGCTCAGCAGGGCGCCAAAGGCGGCGAGTGGCGCTACCACAGCGGCGATCTCGGCAGCACGAAATATTCGGCGCTCGATCAGATCAATAAGGCCAACGTCTCGCAGCTGCGCATCGCTTGGCGTCGCCCGGCGGTCGACGCAAGCATCAAACAGCGCAATCCGAACCTCGCCTACTCGCACGACTTCCACGCGACGCCGATCATGGTCGACGGCGTCCTCTACACCTCGAACGGTGTCGGTCTCGTGGAAGCGTTCGATCCCGGCACCGGCAGAACGATTTGGGTGGAGCAGCCCTCCACCAACGAACCGCAGACCGGCGCGCCCGGCGAAAGCACGCGCACCATCGGCTATTGGACGCAAGGCAACGACAAGCGCATCTACGTCATCCGCGGCGAGAACATGATCTCGCTCGATGCGCGCACCGGCCGGCCGGTGGCCAATTGGGGCGAAGCCGGACGCGTCAATCTGAAAGCCGGCCTCGGCCCGCGTGCGCGCACGTTCGACTCTTCAAGCGGGCCGCAAGTCTGCGGCGACGTGGTGATGTCCGGCGCAAGCATGAGCGACCGCCCGGAAGTCAAAGGACAGGCGCCGGGCGACGTGCAGGCCTTCGACGTGCGCACCGGAAAACCGCGCTGGACGTTTCACGTCATTCCGCGCGCCGGCGAGTTCGGCATCAACACCTGGGAGAAGGATTCGGCGACCTACACCGGCATGGCGAATCTGTGGTCGCTCATCACCGCCGACGAGCAGCTCGGCATGGCGTATTTTCCGCTCACCAGCCCGACCAACGACATGTATGGCGGCCATCGCCTCGGCAACAATCTCTTCAGCGACAGCCTCGTCGCGGTGAAGTGCTCCACGGGCGAGCGCGTCTGGCATTACCAGACCGTGCATCACGATCTTTGGGACTACGATCTCCCCGCGGCGCCAATCCTCGCCGACATCAATGTCAACGGAAAACCGATCAAAGCGGTGGTGCAGCTCACCAAGCAGGCCTTCACCTTCGTGTTCGATCGCGTCACCGGCGAGCCGGTGTGGCCGATCGTCGAGCGGCCGGTGCCGCAATCCGACACGCCGGGCGAGCGCACCTCACCGACACAGCCGTTTCCAACCAAGCCCGCGCCGTTCGACCGCCAAGGCGTCAGCGTCGACGATCTCATCGACTTCACGCCGGCCCTGCGTGCGGAGGCCCTCCAGATCGTCAAGCAGTACAAGCTTGGTCCCGTCTTCACGCCGCCGAGCGTGCGGCAAGAGAACGGCATCAAGGGCACTGTGCAGCTCCCGGGCTCCGTCGGCGGCGCGGACTGGCAGAGCGGTGCCTTCGATCCCGAGACCGGCATGCTCTACGTCCAGTCAATCACCGCTCCCTTCGTCGCCGACCTCGTGAAAGGCGATCCGCGCGCCACCGACCTCGATTACGTGCCCGGTGTGCGCGCCTATCCCGCCGGGCCGCAAGGCCTGCCGCTGTTGAAGCCGCCCTATGGCCGCATCACCGCGATCGATCTCAACAAGGGCGACATCATCTGGACCGCCGCCAATGGTGACGGCCCGCGAAACCATCCGCTGTTGAAGTCGCTCAACCTCCCGCCGCTGGGCAATCCCGGCCGCGCCTCGCCCATGGTTACCAAGACGCTGTTGTTCTTAGGCGAAGGAGACATGGTCATGGTGCGCGCCGGCAGCCGCCTGCCGGCGGGAATGCCGGCCGCGATCGCGCCCGGCGGAGGCGGGAAAAAGTTCCGCGCCTTCGACAAGGCGACCGGCGCGGTGCTGTGGGAAACCGAGCTTCCCGAAGGCACGACCGGAGTTCCGATGACCTACATGTTCCGCGGCAAGCAGTTCATCGTGATACCGGTCGGCAGCGCCGATCGCGAACCGGAGTTCGTTGCGCTCAGTCTTCCGTGAACGGGGCGCCGGGGAATATATTCGCTCAAAGCCAAAGGGAGTTCGCTTCATGTCAGGGGTAACGCTTCGCACCGGCGCAACGATTATCGGGATCATCGTCGCCGGCGCGGTGTCATCGGCCGACTCGCAGACTCCAGCGCGGCCGGATTTCGCACCCAATCCGAGCGTGGGCTGGGTAGCGATGTCGGGCGAGTTCATCGCGCCTGCATCGGGCCCGGGTCCGGTGCGGCGCGATCCTGCCCATCCCCGCGTCACCAACGATGATCTGCGTGCCACCGGCGCACAGCCGACATTCGCAATGGGTGACGTGAACAGCCCGATCCTTCAGCCTTGGGCCCGCGAGGTGATCCGCAAGCGCAACGAACTCGTGATGTCGGGCAAACCTGCCTTCCCGCGCAATGCGAGCTGCTATCCGGCCGGGGTGCCCGCGTTCCTGCTCTATCCGGTACAGCCGGTCTATTTCATCCAAGGTCCGAAGGAAGTGGTGATGGTCTGGCAGGCCGACCATCAGATCCGCCATGTCTGGCTTACCGACAAGCATTCGCCGCAAGTGAAGACGTCCTGGTACGGCGAGTCGATCGGGCACTACGAGGGCGACACTCTGGTCGTGGACACGATCGGACTGGATGACCGCTCGGTCGTCGATGGATATCAAACGCCGCACACCAAGCAGCTGCACGTCGTCGAGCGCTTCCACCTGGTCAACGGCGGCAAGACGCTCGAGGTGAATCTCCACGTCGAGGATCCGGGCACGTTCACGAGCCCGTGGGACGCGACCCAGCGCTATCGCCGCGTCGAGCCCGATGTGTCCAAGAATCCGGACCCGCTCAATGCACTGTCATCGACCTCCGTGGAAGGACCGCTGCTCGAGGCGAGCTGCGCCGAGAACCCGAACTCGCTGATGGGCATGGCGACGTATCCCGTGCCTCAGACGACCAAGCCGGACTTCTGATCGACGAAAGTGCCCGCGCAGCACGAGGAGGTCTTCATGACGAAGTCGATGCTGAAATCCGCTGCGGCGATCGCTTGCTGCACGCTGTCATCCGCTGCTGTCGGCGCGGCAGCCGGGCCGAACTTTTCTCCTCATCCTGCCGTCAGCTGGATCTCCACCTCCGGCGACTGGACGCAGCCGGCCTCGGGTCCGGGGCCGATCGTGCAGGATCCCAAGGTTCCGCATATCTCCAACGAAGAATTCCGCCGCACCGGCAAGCAGCCGACCATCGCCGTCGGCGATCCGAACAGCGCCATCCTCCAGCCTTGGGCCAAGGAAGCGCTGCGCAAGCACAACGAAATCGTGCTCGCGGGGAAAGGCGGCTTG
>Ga0134122_10000842_pt1 | contig 21510 bp, 38 predicted proteins | sample KB302_FD_96461 | JGI IMG/M metagenome (GOLD analysis project Ga0134122, IMG submission 96461) | Terrestrial soil microbial communities without Nitrogen fertilizer from Kellogg Biological Station, Michigan, USA - KB3-0-2 | ecosystem: Environmental > Terrestrial > Soil > Unclassified ... | reverse complement strand
CTACGTGTATCTGGCGTGCGATGCGATGCCGCTCTGCTGCGACGACTGGTGGGGTTGGCTGTGCTATCTCGTGGTCTGACATGAAAAAAGGGGGCGCGGCTGGAACCCGTGCCCCCGCACCTGGCATCAGCGAGAGGAGCTGAAGACAGATGACGCAGACAAGTTTACAACGGACAGTGGGTGCCCTGTGACGGCCTTTGTGGTGACGACGGAAACCACCTCGGGCTGTCTCATCGAGGAAACGATCGAAGCCCCCGGCAAGCGATGGGCGATTCGGCTGCACCGCTCGCTGCTCATGAAGTGCAAAGGCTGGGAGCCCCAGGAACTGCGCTGCACGGTCGCGGAACCGGTGCAGGAAGAAGGCCCGCGATGATGGACACCTTCGTTCATGCGGGGCCTGCGCTCCAGGCGGTGGCCGTCATGCTGGCGGGCTGGTGCGTGATCGTGATGATGGTCTGGACGATCACGTTCCTGCGCGGGCTCTTCGGCTGGCTGATCGACACGGTCCACCCGAAGGCCACGGTGGTGGATCTGGCCGACTACCGGCGCCGACAGTTGAATGCAGTGGTCCGTGCGGGTGATCGCCGGAGGGTCTCCTAATGGCCGACATGGATTTCTATCTGTCCGCCTTCGGCCCCACCGACACCGACATCGAAGATGCGGCTGAACGGGAACAGGATGCCCTGGCCCAGACGGAAGCCATCCTGGCCCGCGATGCCGCCTTTACCGAATGGGTGCGCCGCTGGCGTGTAGCGCCCTGGTCCCTGCAGTGGAGCGAGATTCTGTATCGGCTGGTGCGGGCACGGGAAGGGGTCGAACACAACTTCTACATCAGCCCGCACGATGCCCCACTGGCGCAGATGGCACGTGCGGAGAGCTGGCCTTACGTGATGCGCCTGCTGGCCGACATGATGGAGCGTGAACCATTCGAGACGGGCGGGGCGGACCCGCGGAGATAACGACATGCCGAATATCAACGAGGCGTTTCCGAGCAACTACGTGAAGGCGTCCGATCTGAAGGGGAACGAAGCCATCGTGACCATCGATCGGATTGCCTTCGAACCGGTCGGGCGCACCAAGGAAATGAAAGCCGTCGCCTACTTCACCGGCAAGGAGAAGGGGTTGGTCCTGAACAAGACCAACGCCACGAAGATCGCGAACCTCGCCGGGTCGCAGATGACCGAGGACTGGCCGGGCACGCGCATCAAGATCTATCCGACGGAAACCGAGTTCGGCGGCGAGACGGTGGAGTGCATCCGGGTGAAGGGGGCGCCGGTCACCAACGGCAACGGGAACGGGGCCACGCGACAGGCCAAGCCGTCGCGGCCGGCACCGCCTCCACCTCCGATACAGGATGACGACAGGGATGCGGACGGAGATTATCAGTCGCGCACTCATAGCGAGGCGCTCACCGATGACGACATTCCGTTCTAGGTGGGTGCCATGGCCTACGACAACGAACTGAGCGGGCAGATCGTAATTGACATCGAGACGGTGGGAGCCCCCGACTGTGCGGGGTTCCTGCCGGACGTCGATGCCCCGAGCAATTACAAGGATCCGGTGAAGATTGCCGCCTTCATCGAACAGGAGCGGCTGAAGCAGATTGCGATGGCGGGGCTGGATGCGGACCTGAACGAGATTGTGGCGGTGGGCTGGCTCTACGCAGAGGATACAGACCCGGTGTCGGTAGCGACCCGCGAGACCGACGACGAAGCCGACCTGATTCGGTGGCTGCTGGATGCCATCGGGAACCGCTGCGTGGTGGGGTTCAACACGCTCAACTTCGACCTGCCCGTGGTGATGCGCCGGGCGCAGTATCTCGGCATTCGCTGCCCAGATTTCAATCTGGACAAATACAGAACCCCGCACCTCGATGTGCTGGACCGGCTCACGTTCCGCGGCCGGTTGAAGATGCGGTCGCTGTCGTTCTACTGCCAGCGGTTTGGTGTGCCCCACGACGACACGGTCAAGGGAAAGGACATCACGGCGCTGGTGGCGGCGAAGGACTGGGAGGCGGTGGCGAGCCACTGCCGCAGCGATGTGATGGCCACCACGCTCCTGGCGCGGCGGCTCGGGTGGGTGCGGCCGGTCAGTGCGCAGGCGGTGGCGTGACGGTTCGCGACATGGTCCGCGCGTTTCAGCGGGAGATTCGGGAGACCCCGGATCTGCTGCCGGATCGTGCCGCGGACATTCTCACGCAGCTCTGTTCGCTGCTCGGGAACTGCAACGATGAAATCCGAGCGGCGGATGCGGCGTTCGCGGCGGTCCTGTTGCAGCACCTCGAGTCGGAAGAGAAAGCCAACCGGGCACGGATTCGGGCCGAGACCAGTCCGGAGTATCAGCGGAAGCGGGAAGCCCGAGACACCAAGGAATTAGTTATAGAACTGGTGCGGTCGCTGAAGTACTTCCTGCGGTCGAAGGGTGAAGAGATGCAGTACGCGAGGCACCAGTGATCGACTACAGCGGCATGGCCTATCCGAAGGGCCAGCCCCGCATCGTGGCCAAGCTCCAGAAGCGGGCCACCCTGGCGGCAGAGGAGCGGGCGTGTCGTGCGGCGGTTGATGCCCGAGACGGCCGGCAATGTTTCTGGCCTGGCTGTTCCAAGCCCGCAGGCGAGAAGCACCACCTTGTGTCGCGCAGTGTCAGGGGGAAGACCGAATGGCGTTCTGACGGCATCGTGAGTGCCTGTAGCGAGCATCACCGGCTGTTCAAGGCCGGATTGATCTATACGACGGGGAATCCCGATCGCGGGCGGGTGTCGGTGCATCTGACCGCACTGGGGCAACAGGCGGGCATCAGGGTGCCGCGACGGGGGAAGGCGTGACGCCGTATTACGAACACGGCGGAATCGTCATTTACCACGGGGATTGCCGGGAGGTAATTACCACGCTCGGACCTGTCGACCATGTGATGACCGATCCGCCCTACGGTGAGGAAACACACGAAGGCGCACGCACCGGGAGCGGGCAATCAGTGTTGGTGGACTTCGCTTCGACGGAGGCGGCGAAGATCGCGGCCATGCTCGCGCCGATCCGGTTGAAGCGGTGGGCCATTCTCACGATCGACTGGCAACACGTCTTGCCGCTGAAGCAATCACCTCCGGCCGGGTGGCGGTTCGTGCGCCATGGAGCATGGGTGAAGCCGAATGGTGCTCCGCAGTTCACAGGAGACCGACCGGCGCAGGGCTGGGAAGCCGTCGCGATTCTCCATGCAGGCGTCAGCGGCAAGATGCGCTGGAACGGTGGCGGCTATCCGGCGGTGTGGATTCACAACAAGGTGCAGGGCTACCACCCGACAGGGAAGCCGGAATCGTTGCTGCTGGAATGGGTCGCACAGTTCAGCGATGCCGGAGATCTGATTCTCGATCCGTTCATGGGCAGCGGCACCACATTGGCAGCCGCGAAGCGTCTCGGGCGCAGAGCCATCGGCATCGAACTGGAAGAGCGCTACTGCGAGATTGCCGCCCGTCGTTTACGGCAGGAAGCCTTACCGCTGGAAGTGGCGTAAGCCATGACGAGAGAAGAGCGTAACGCTTACATGCGGCGATGGACGGACGCTAATCGTGACAAGTTGCGTCAACGCCGAGCTGAACGTAAGGCAGCGATCGCGGTCATCACGCGTGCGGCGTGTCGGCGATGTGGGAACCTATTTAACGTCACGCCAGCGCTGGTCGCGTGTCGCGTCACGGTCTGCTCGCGGTGTAGACGGTTGACCCCGGAACAGTCGCGTGCTGCCGCCAAACGTCATCAAGCCAGACATCCGTTGAAAGCACGCGCACGATGGGCTGTGAAAGCTGCGCTAAAGCGCGGAACATTGAAACGGCTCGCCTGTGAACAGTGCGGCACGGCTCGCGCACAAGCCCATCACGACGATTATTCACAACCGCTTGTTGTCCGGTGGCTCTGCGTTCGCTGCCACAACAACCATCACCATGCGGAGGTTGCATGAGCCGACTGAATCAGATTGACCACGCCATCGCCAGACTGCGCGAGGAACTGCGCCCGCATGAACAGAAGGTGCTGGCGCTCACCGCAGCGATTGAAGCGCTGAAGCACGCCCAGCTGGCCAAGCGCGCCGAGAAGCGCACCAAGCCGGGGAGGATGTCAGAGGTCAGCCGTGTGGTGAAGCCGAGCGGAGAAGCGGCGTGAGTGCCCTGTGGCGCGTGCTGACGCTGCCCTGGCGCCGGTATCGCGTACGCCGGGAGATGGCCGCCCTGAGCCGGACAGCGGCGCTGCGAGCCATTGTGACAGGGCGGGTGGAGCGATTCAGCGAGCGGCTGGCGGCGGATCGACGGAGGCATTCGTAAATGGCCTGGGTGCGGATCCATGACGACGCGATGAACAGCCTGAAAGTGATGCGGCTGTCGGATGCGGCCTTCCGGTTGTGGATGAAAGGGTTGTGCTACTGCCAGCGGCAACTGACCGACGGGCACATCCCGGTGGAATGGCTCCGCGACATCGGCGCGAAACGGAAAGACGTGGACGCCCTCAGCATCTCGAGCGTTGAAGGGAAAGCCCCGCTGTGGGAGACAGCCCCCGGCGGCTATCAAGTCCACGACTATCTCGACTGGAACGACAGCCGCGCCATCGTGACGAAGAAACGCAGCGAAGCAAAGGAGCGAATGGCTGCGTCTCGTGTTCCGAAGAAGTTCTCAGAAAGTTCTGAGAGAAGTTCGCTGAGAAGTTCGCAAGAACTTCTACGTGGTTCTGTCTTAAGTACTTCTTCAGAGAAAAGAATGATCGGAAATCCGGCGCGTGATCCGTTCACGGATCTTGCGGTGACGACTCGCGCCGGGGAGTTCTTGGATCGATATACGGAACTCTACGTAAAGCACAGAAAAGGCGCACGTTATGCGCTGAATCCGGTGCGGGATTACAACGCGGCGGTGACGCTCTGTGCCACCTGGGACGATGTGCGGCTGGACAAACTGGCGGTGATTTTCCTCACGACGGACCACAAATTTGCCGATGAAGGCAGCCGTACGGTGCCCCAATTTCTGGCGCTGGCGAGCTGGTGCGACGGCAAATTAGCCGAGCACGAAGCGAAGAAATCGGGGGCCGCATGACCGTTCCGAAAGCCACCGCCTCGGTGCTTTGTCAGACGTTCGTGGCCGCGGATCAGCTCCGGAAGCAGGCACTGGTGCATGGCGCATCCAAGGAGCAGGCCAACGACATCGTAGCGCAGGCACTCCAGCAGGCGTGGCCACGAGGCCGCGAAGAGCCCTGGCACTACCTCTGCGACACGTGTTCGGACAGCGGCTGGCGGGTGTATCAGTGCCCCGGCGATGCGTCCTGCGGCCGGAAGAATCCGCACCTGGCGCATGAGTATGTGACCACCTGCTGGTGCCCGAAAGGGGCCGCGCTGAAAGTCAAGCCGCGGGGGGAAGAGGACGAGCTCGCGAAGGTGGGCAAGACGGTCAAGCCCTCAAGGTTCGGACGATGAACGGCGAATACATCGACCTTGAGCCGGATGATGATGCGGAGTGTTGCTGGGCCTGTCACGGTGAAGGCGGGTATCACGACTGCATGGAGGACAGTTGCCCATGCCTCTACAAAGACGGCGAACCGCAGGATCGCAATTGGCGCGAGTGTGAAGAATGCGGTGGTCGCGGCTATGTCTGACGTGACCATTCCAGATACGTGCGTCCGGAGCCTACTGGCTGGTGGGGAGGAAACAGGAAGGGCACAGGTGGACCTCGGACACACCGGACGCACGCTGACCGTCGGATCGTTGTTTTCAGGTATTGGCGGGTTCGATCTGGGATTCGAACGGGCAGGCTTTGAGATTCGCTGGCAAGTTGAAATTGACCAGTTTTGTCGGGCGGTGCTCGCGAAACACTGGCCGGACGTGAGGCGCTACGAGGATGTCCGAACGACGCATGTGGCCGACACCGCGCACGTCGGATGTGACCGGCGGGCCGCGCACGTTGGACCCGCAGGGGCGGCGCACGAACAAAGCGGGCACGATGCTCTACGGCGCGAATCTGGCCGACGCTGTGATACAGGAGCCGATGGCTGCTCCCACTGTCTCGCCCCAGTTGACGTTATTTGCGGAGGCTTTCCCTGTCAGCCGCACTCCCTGGCTGGTCGACGCGGCGGATCTACCGACGAGCGCGATCTCTGGCCCGAGTTCGCCCGAATTATTCGCGAGGCTCGGCCCCGATGGGTGGTTGCCGAAAACGTCCCAGGACTTCTGTCAGCCGAGGCTGGACGGTTCTTTGGCAATGTTCTCCGGGACCTGGCCGCGTGCGGGTATGACGCGGAGTGGGACTGCGTACCGGCGAGTGCCTTTGGCGCCCCTCACCGCAGAGACCGAGTCTGGATCGTGGCCTACCCCGGATGCGAGCGTGATGCAGTTGGGCGAGAAGCCGGACACTTGGCTGGCACGGCGAGCTCGGCTCAAAGCCACACATCAGAACGGCAATGGATGTGGAACTCCACTCGCGATGGCGGTGCAGCTCTGGCCGACTCCGACGAGTCGGGATCACAAGGATGGGACGGCGCAGAGCTGCGCGAACGTGCCGGCAAACGGACTGCTCGGGCGCGTGGTGCATCAGTGGCCGACACCTCGAGCGGAATACGACAGCGGGAGGCATCGCGGGTCTTTGGATACGTTGCATTCAGCGATCAAGTCAGAGCATCCGAACAGTGGCGCGTTGAACCCGACGTGGGTCGAGTGGCTCATGGGGTATCCGCTCGGGTGGACCGTTTGCGCGGCTTGGGCAACGCGATCGTCCCGCAGATCGCGGAATGGATCGCACGGCGCATCCTCGAAGCAGAAAGGCACATAACAGCATGATCTGTCCCTGTGGCTGTAAACGCGATATGGAAATCACCTGGCCAGTGCCGCACTATCCGGCACAGGTCTGGCGTCCGCACCTGATTGAACGCTGGGCACCCGAAGCGAAAGGTAAGAAACCGTATCGGCAGGCGAAAGTGCTCCGGGCGGTGACGACGGAACCCCGCACGGCGCGAGCGATTGCCGAAGCGATGGGCTGTCCGACGGCGGATACCAGCACGGCGCTCGGGAAGCTGGCGGCGGCCGGCAAGGTGCTGCGGGAAGGCCCGATTCGCCAATACACGTATCGGAAAGCGGCGTAGATGGCCCGCTACGCCTATCACCAGCTCGATGCCAACCACAAGGCGATTCGGCAAGGGCTGGAAGCCATCGGGGCGACGGTCGACGGGAAGTGTCCCTTGGACCTCTTGGTCGGGTTCAGGGGCCGCACGTATCTCTTGGAGGTGAAGACGGCCAAGGGGAAGCTGCGTGCGTCTCAGCAGGCATTTCTAGGGCGCTGGCAGGGGCACGCGGCGGTGGTGCGGACGTTGGATGAAGCGCTGCAAGCGATTGGAGCGGTATGACTGGCTGTGCGTGTGGCTGTGGACGACTCGTGGAACATCGTTGGGTACGAGGCCATCACCGGAGAGGACTGCAGGCCGACAACACCTGCAGCCATACCCCGGAAGCGAACAAGAAGCGCTCAGCCAGCCTGAAAGCGTTTCACAAAGCGAAGTGGGATGCGCGCATGGCGGCCCGGTTCGGAGCGCTCACCGAGCGGGAACAGGGACTGTTGCGAGAAGCACTCCTTGTCGGGTATCGCAGTGGGTATCAAGCGGCATATCACCCGCAACGGAAAGGGCAGGCGGCATGACCGAACCGGACTGCACGATTGAGGACCGAGACGCCCAGAACGCGCAGATGGCCCGCGATGGAAAACTGTACGAAGCCGGCTATTTCGCTGGGAAGAAACAGGTGCCGACGTTGACTGAGGCCGAGCAGCAGCGGATTGCGGAGATTCAGCGGCGGCGGCACTCGACGTGTTCGCAGACCGCATGGATGCGCACGCTAGGCGGACAATGGCACTTCGACTCGTCGGACGACATCGTGCGTGATCTGTTGGCGATTATCCAGCGGCTCACCCAGCAGGAGGCGTGAATGCGGGAGCAACTCCAAGCATTGATCGAATGGTGGCGCATGGGTTCGTATGGCGATTATCAACAGCCGATGACGCCGAGAACCTGTGCCGATGACCTCGCCGCCCTGCTCGCCGTCCCCGTGCCCCACCAGGAGGAGCAGCATGAAGAAGCGGAAACTGTCACCGAGGCAACGCAGACGGGAAGCGTGCAGGCGAGAGTTGTTGCGAATGCTACACCGGATCATCGCTCGGACGCCGGTGCTGAAGAGACCATGTTCGGTCATCAGGACGGACGTCTCATAGCCCCTGCCGTCCCCACCGGGGAGGGGCTGCGCGCCGCGATTGAAAAACTCCCGCGCTACAAGCTCCAGCACTGCAACGATATGGGCGAGGACTACATGAACCGCTGCTACATCGTGGCCGTGCCCCACGACGGCAGCGAGGAAGTGATGGCAGGGAAGCATCTGTGGATTCGCATCGACCAACTACACGCCGCCCTCACCGCCTCCCCCGATCCCACCCTATGAGATCAGGGCTGTTTCTTGGGCCGTCCACCTTTGGCTCCGTTCAGGCGGACGGCTGCAGTCTTCGCGGCGCTCTTGGCTTTGCCACCCTTGCGGCCGAGGGCCACGGCGTTGGGATTCTTCGCCATTCAGCGAATCCTCGCGCGACGTTCGGCTCTGAGTTCCACCGAGAATCTGTTCTCTTCGGAAAGTGGCAGGCCGAGACGGCGTTCACAGTGAGTGCAGCGTCGGTCAATGAACAGATCCAAGGACCAGCCGTGTCGTGGTCTGATGCCACAGGCAGATCGCAGGCCACTCACGAATCCGACCGTGGCGTCTTCCGGGGCTTCAATCGCGTGCAGTCGCCAGCCTCGTTGACCGGCGTCATAGCCAGTCGCAGGGACGCGCGGATTCGGGGCTGTCGTGAGCCAGTGGGTCATTTAGCGACCCAGCCGGAAGGACTTCAGCCAGCTCGGGCCGAAGGTGTTGCGTACTTGCTGCAGAAGCGACTGTTGGTCGGGATCGCTGATGCCCTGGCAGGCGTTCATCCATTCGTTCCACAGTTGAGACTTCCACGTGCGGCCATTCGTGGCGGCATACATGGTGAGGGCGTTCAGTTGCTCGGCGGTCAGTTCCGTTTTCGTGTTCATCATGAGTAAGAATATAGTCTAACCGCTTAGGTTTGTCAAGTGGGTAAAACATTAGGAATTATGCGAATGTTCCACCGTCCCGATCCCACCCCTGGAGAGCCGACATGAATGATGAACTCCTCCGGCTCAACGCGGCGGCCGACCTCATCGGAGTCGCTCCCAAGACCATCAAGAAGTATTGCCGCTGCGAACTCCTGCGCTGTGTGAAGCTGCCTTCCGGTCATTGGCGCGTGTGGAAATCCTCCCTCGATGAAATCCGACTAGTCCAAACCGACCCAAACCGAAAACACCCTCTTTCGACGTCCACATAACCCGTCTATTCTGGAGGGGCAGAAAACAATCCCCAAACAATGCCGTTTGCCAAAGGTCGCAGCGGTAACCCCAAAGGCCGCCCCCACAAAGGCGACTCGCTCGCTGAACTGATTCGTGCCCGCTGGAAGCCTGTCCAACGACAGACTGCCGTCGATGCCCTCGCCGCGAAAGCCAATGCCGGGGATGTCCAGGCGTGGGAGGCCCTCGCCAAACGGGGCTGGCCGGATGAAGCCCGCGGGGAGCTCACCTTCACGGTGCCGAATGACGACAATCTGCCGGCGAAGGTCGTAATCGAACTGCACCGGAATCCTTAGGAAAAATGACACCCTCTCACCGTATGGATAGACCGTGCGCGAGGTGAGAATGGTGTTCAAGGGCGTCGTGGCTGACTTCATGGCGGACGAGACCCGGCACATCGATCTGGAAGGGGCCTTCCGCTCAGGGAAGACCACCGCCGCGCTGTGGAAGGTCTACAAAAGCTGCATTGACCATCCCGGCATCAAGTGGCTGATCTGCCGCTATGGCGATGGCGACACCCAATCCAAACTGAAACCACCGTGGCGGCAACTGCTCCACACGGTTGGGGTGACCCCGGCCTGGGATCCTGCCGAGATGTGCGACGTGTTGCCGAATGGCTCCACGGTCTACATCTTCGGGCTGAAGGCCCAGGATCAGGTGTCACGCTATGCCAAGTTACGCGGTATGACGTTGGCCGGCATCTACGTGGATCAGGGCGAGGAACTGCCACACGACATTTTCCTCGAGCTGATTGGCCGGCTGAGTCAGGCGGGGATGCCGCACCAGATGCTGCTGACCCCGAACCCGCCGGATGAGAACCACTGGCTGGCGCGGGAGTTCCCCGAGGCCAATAACCTCCGCGGGCGGAAGTATTACAGCGCGCCGATCCACGCCAACGCGCACAACCTGCCCCCGGAGACTATCCCGGCACTCGAGCAGGCGTATCCGGCGAGCCACCCGAAGCACAGAAGTGCGGTCCTTGGCCGGCGCGGGCTGAACGTCATCGGGAAGCCGGTGTATGGCGGGGATCCTGAGAAGGGCCTGGCGCCGATGTATGACCGCGCGCTGCACCTGAAGCCGCTGAGCATGAACCCCGACCTCACCCTGTGTGAGTCGCTGGACTTCGGGAAGCACCATCCCTGCGTGGTGTGGGGCCAGTTCACGCCGTGGAACCAGTTACAGCTGCTCGGGGGTCTGATGGGGCAGAACCTCTACCTCGAGGATTTTGCCCCGATGATCCTGCGCTACCGGGCCGAGTGGTTCCCCCACGCGCTGGCCGTGCAGACCTGCTGTGACCCCGCCGGCAGCCATGACAACTCGCAGGGGGTGCGGAACAACGGGGTCAAGGTGTTGCAGGACCACGGCATCTATGCGACGTGGAAGGACAACAGCAACGCCCCGGATGTGCGGTTGGCGATGATCGAACGGCTCGCCGGCTACATGCGGAAACGTACCCCACGCGGGGAAGCGTTCAGCATCGAGAGCAACCCCAACCGCTGGTTGATTGTCACCCCAGACACGGTGCGGCCCTGGAGCTTCCTGGCGGACGGCTTTGAAGCGGGTTACGTCTGGGATGAGCACTTCGTGTCCGTGGGCTCCAAGCAGGTGCGGAAGGCCAAGAAAGACGGCTGGTACGAGCACGGGCAGAACGCCACCGAATACCTCGAGCTGAACTTCGGCGGGGCGCAACCGAGTGTGGAGCAGAGCAACCGCCATGCGAGTCGGGTGCACCGGCAGCAGCTCAAATACAGCCAGAAGGACTATGACCTGGCGGATCGGAAGCCGGTGAGTGCGGGACGGGGTGGGTATGGCTGATCTGACACCAGAGCAGCAATTGATGAAGGCGCTGGACGAGTTCGTGGATGAAGATGCGCCAGCACCGAATGGCTCGGAATGCACATGCCAGTATTGTGTGACTGGTAGAGCGCAGGGACGTCTTCGTCATGTGAACTACGGGCAATGGGAGTGGGAGGGGCCAGTAGTCACGGCGAAGCGGCGGCTCTCGGATGAGGATGTCGAGCGAATCGCACAGCGCGTCGTGGAGTTGCTTCGTGGCCAGTGAGCGGCCGAAGGGCTCAGGCTCAGCGCGGTTCTATCTCAGCACGGCACGGAAGGATACGTTACCCATGGCACAAGTAGGCGGCACGTTCCCAGCCCTCTCTGATGGCGTGAAGAAGACGGTCCCGAAGCCTGCGGGGAAACCCAAGGGCGGGAAGAAGTGCAAGTGAGCAAGCGCAAGCCCCGGAACCCGTTCGACGTCGATCTGAACGCTGAGCAGCGGAAGACCCTCTGCTTGTGGCTGGTGGACGAACTCCAGAACGGGCTGAACGCCAAAGCCACAGCAGAAACCGACGTCGAATACTGGCACCGGGTCTATGAGCAGGCACGCACACGCACCGGGCGCCGGGCGCCATGGGTGGATGCCGCGGACCTGACCACGTATCTGGCCGCGGAGAAGGTGGATGCGATCGTGGCGCGAGCGATGCGGACCATCTTCACCGACCCGATCTGGACGGTGGAAGGCTGGGGCACCGCCACGGATAAAGCGCCGTTTGTCGAAGAGTTCCATCAGTGGAAGGCGGAAGAAGAGCGGCTGCAGAGTGTCATTGACCGGCTGCTCGCCATCAGCCTGATTGAACCGCGAGGGTTACTGGAAGTCTACGAGGGCACGGAATACCGGGTGGTGCGGAAGACCATCAACGCCGCGGTGGAAATGGACCCGATGACGGGCGGGCTGGTGTATGGGCCGGATGGGAAACCGAGCCTCCAGAAAGGCGAGGATGGCAAATTCGTGGAAGCCACCGGCAACCAGCAGTTCACGGCTGTTACCGTGGTGGATGTCCCTGAGCCAGTTCGAGTCGGACCCTGCTATCGCATCATTCCTTACCGCGATTCAGCCATCCTCCCTGGACATGCGCGCGATCAGAACGAAATCTGGGGCTACTTCAAGCGCTTCTGGCGCCGGCTCCCTGACATCCAACGCAACGCCATCGGCCCCAACCCCATCTACGACAAAGACGCGGTCGACAGTCTCACCAACGTCGGAGACCGGGAACCCACCGACGGACTGACCCGCTCAGGGATGGGAGTGGCGCCGCAGGATGGGGTGACGTCCGAGAAAGAGCTCTGGGAAGGGCTGGTGTTGGTGGACCTCGATGCGCTGATGACGCAATACAGCGTAGGCCCGGTGAAGCCCGAGCTCCGTGGCGCGCGGTGGTATCTGGTCACGTTGAGCCTGAACCAGAACGTGCTACTACGGGTGCAGCACGATGACATTGAGCGGAGCCGGTTCCTGCCGGTGATTCTGTTCCCGCGCACGGATCGGGTCACGGAGGGGCTGTCACTGGTCGGGCACAAATTAATCACCACCTGCGAAGAGCACACGGCGTGGCGCAACATGGCCGCGGATCGGGCGGCGATGGTGGTGCAGGCGCCGGTCAAACGGCTCACCGGAGCACTCTGGGATCCGGAAGAGCAGCCGTGGGGGCCGCGGGCGGTGATTGACGTGCGGGACATGCGGGAAGTGGAACCGGTGACGGTGCCCGACCTCACGCAGAGTGTGTTCACGCACATTCAGATGGTGGAGCGGAACGCCGAAAGAATCGTCGGGGTGAATGACATCGCCGCCGGCCAGGTGAGTGAGGAATCGCGCACGCTGGGTGAAGTGCAGATGGCGACGGCGGCGTCTGAAGTGCGGATGGACCTGATCATCCGGCGCTTTCAGGAGTTCATGGAAGACCTCGGGCAGATTCGGCACCTGATCTGGAAACGGACCCTGGCCGATTCGCCCGAAGGCGTGGACATGCCGTCGAGTGTCATCGGGAACCTCGAGGGGCGCGGCGTCAGCATCGACCAGTATCTGCCTGATAAGCGGGTGACGGCAGAACTGCTGGACGGTGCGTATCGGTTCAAGCCGCATGGCAGCGTCGAGACCGCCGACAAGGCGAAACAGCGGAGTAGTTTTGGGCAGGCGCTGCAGGTGATGCCGATGCTGGTGCAGGCATTCCCGATGCTGGCGCCGATGTTCCAGACGCCACAAGCGGCACGGGCGATGGGGCGCTACTTCCTGCACCTGTTCAACATTCCGAGCCCACAGGCGTTCCTCGGGTCACCGGCGCAGGATCTGATGCAGCAGGGGCAATTAAACATGATGCCGGCTCCGCCTGCGATACCAGCCCCGCCGCCGATGATGGGCGCCCCGGGGATGCCGGGACAGCCCCCAGGGCCGCCTGGAGCCCCACAAGGGCCACCACAGGCAGGGCCACCGCATCCGGGGCAGCCACCGCAGCAGGGGGGTGGGGACCACATCTCGCAGCTTGCGCAGCAATTGGCGCAACGGTTCGGGCATCCGCCACCGGGGATGATGCAGGGCCCGCAGCGACCCCAGTAGCGTATGGGCAAAGGCGGTGATGCGTGTTGGAACATCTGGGAAGGCGTCTACAAGCTCAAGGAGTTCGACTTCCCGCCGTATGCACGGGTGCTCGAAATCGGCTGTGCGGAGCTCGACTGGATGTCGTTGGTGTTGGAAGCGCGGCCGGACTTGCAGTTGACCGGCATTGATTGGCGCGCGTGTGACCGTAAAGGGTTGACGATTCAGGGAGACGTGCTGGTCCATGACTTTCCCCCGGCTAGCTTCGATGCGGTTGTTGGTATCAGCAGCGTGGAGCATATCGGGCTTGGGCATTACAACGAGGATCCGTGCCACGTGGACGGCGATTCGGTGGCTGTGGCCCGTGCGGCACGGTGGCTCAAGCCGGGGGGCTGGTTCTATGCCGATGTCCCGTATGACCCGACCGGCTACCGGGTGGTGGGGACCAAGTGCCGCGTCTATGACGAAGCCGCCCTCACTGAGCGATTGGTGACGCCGTTTGCGCCAGCACGTCGGGCACAGTTCTATGCGAATCAGGAGGGGGAGCAGATCCGGCCTCCGACGGTGGCCCCGCACGCACGGTGGTATTACGCGGCGGTGTGGATGCAGAAAGCGCTATGAGTCAACGCGAAGACCTAGACAACCTCCTGAAATCGCCCGGCTGGCAGTTGTTCGTGGAGCACGCTACCCGAGAATGGCAGGAACAGATCAACCGGCATCTGGAGACGGCGTTGAACGACACCGATGATGCGCTGGCGGCCAACAAGATGCGGCAGGTGATTGCTGCGAAGAAAGCGGTGGATGTGTTGCTGCAGTGGCCGAAGGAACGACTCGCACGACTCGTCCAGAAGGATGAGGCGCAGGCGGTGACGGTGACGGGCTGGCAGGATCCGAGCCGGCGCGGGGGGTTCTGATGCTGCGTCCGCTCGGCAACCGCATCCTCATCAAGCCGGAAGCGGCCCAGGACCGCACCGAAAGCGGGCTGTGGCTGCAGGAAGACAAGAAACCCGACCAGACAGGCACGGTAGTGGCCATCGGGACACTGACGCATCCTCGGAAACAGGAAGCGGAAGCGCTCGCGCTGAGGGTGGAAACGGCGAGAGAAGCACTGATCCCGGCTTGCTGCGTCGAATATGACGACACGACATCAGCAGCCGTGCTGCTCCGTGAACTCGTCGCCCGTGAACCCGTCGTGCAGGTGGGCGATTTCGTCATGTTCTCATGGCAGAGCGGGCAAGAACTCGTGGTCGATGGTGAACGGTATCTGTTACTGCCAGAGGATGACCTCCTGGCCGTCTTGGAGGGTGTGTAGGTGCTGACAGATGATCCGTTCAAGATCGATCTGTTCTTGGCTGTCGTGACCGCTGTGACGATCGACTATCAGCAGAAATTTCCCTACGAATCCGTGGGTGGTCAGATATACGACCGTGCGCTGGAACTCACCGAAGGCATCTATGAGGCCCATCTCGTAGATAACACGAAAAAACAGGTTACGAATGGCTGATGATCTCCCCGCTGGTAGTGTCTCCCTGGAAGATGGCCCTACGACTCCTGCCCCGGCGCCGGCCCCGCCGCCTCCGGCCGCTGCGGCCCCGCCAGCACCCGCAGCCGAGCCGGTCGAACCCGAAGCGGTGGACGTCGGCGGCGAGCAGATGGTGCCCCTGCGGGCCCTGATTGCCGAGCGGAACGAGAAGAAAGCGCTGAAAGAGCGCGGCGGGCAACTCGAGCAGTACTACAACCAGACGAAACCCTACGTCGACTTCATCAACGCCAATCCGGGGCTCTTGAAACAGCCGCAGCAGGCGCCCGCCCCGCCACCACCGGCCCAGGACGTCGATCCGGACGTCGTGATGCTCGCGGAAACGCTGAGCCTCTATAACCCCGATGGCAGCCTCAACATCAAGGGTGCTGAAAAGATCCTGCAGGTGGCCGAGAAACGCTCGGACAAGCGGGTGCAGGCCGCGATTCAGCCGCATGTACAGCAGACGGCGCAGGAGCGGAGCGCACGGAACTACCACCAGGCGTTGAACACCACCATGCCGAACGGCGTGAAGCCCGATCAGGTGGCCCTGACGAACCTGTGGCGCAGTCTGCCGGCGCACCTGACTGCAGACCCCAACGTCGCGACGATTCTTCAACTGGCAGCCACTGGAGCCGCGGTGATGGGCGCTCCGCAGCGAGTCGCACCGGCCCCGAATGCCCCGCTGGTGAGCGAACCGAGTGGAGGCCAGCCGCGGCCGGGCGGGGGACGCCTGACGCAACTGGAACGGGACGTGGCGGCCACGCGCGGGATCAGCGAGACGAAATGGGGGGAACTCGGGAAAGGGTTCACCGCCGGACGCAGTTCACAGATCGAGGACTAGGAGCACCACCATGTCTTGCCCGAATTGTGGCTACTGTCCGCATTGCGGACGTGGTGGCCAGTACATGAAGCCCTACTGGACGCCTCCGTATTATTACGGCGGGACGATGCCGACTGGGTTTCTACAACCGACCGGGACCGCCATCACCAACGAATACAACCTTGATGCACTGAAGCAGTTCATGGTGACGGCGCAGACAGCACAGAAGACACAGGATAAGTAAATGCCCAGAGGACGAAAGCCCCACGTCGAAGTGATTGAACGCGGCGTGCAGACGAGCGCACTGACCGACCCCAGGTATAACAAACGGCTCCAGAACCCGTTCGGCTCCCCGTCCGCCGCGGTGCAGCTCGTGGACAGCACCCGCGAAGCCCGCTGGTTCAACGGGGCGGTCGGGACCGACCACATCTGGCGCGCGAAGCAGAACGGGTGGGACCAGGTGCGGTTGAATCAGGTGGCCGATCCGGATCAACTCGGCGGCTATACCGTGACGAACGGGTTTGTGACTCGCGGCGAACGCGGGCAGGAAGTGTTGATGTCGATGCCGCGGGACATCCGCAACATGATCCAGACGGCGAAGACCAAAGCCAACATCGCCAACATGGGCAATCCGAACCGGCAGAAGACGGAGATTGTCGAAGCGGCGGCGAGTGCCATCGGGCCGGAAGCGGCGGAGATGATGGATGCGAACCTGGAAGTCGGCCATGCGGGGCCGATCGGGCAGGTGAAGGATTCCTACGAACGCATTGAAAGACGACCAGAGGAATGATTCTCTGCTCCGGGTGTTTCGACGGGCTCCACGCCGGCCATGTGGCCTATCTCGAGGCCGCGGATCGGTTCCGGCAGCCCGAGGAACGGCTGATGGTGGCGGTGGCCCCGGATAGCTACATCCGCACGCAGAAGGGGCGGGAGCCGTTCTGGCCACAACTGGAGCGGGGCTATGCGGTGGAGGCCATCGACTACGTGGATGCCGTGGTGTTGCATGAGTCGCCATCGGTGGCCGAGGTAATCCGGTTGTATCGCCCGCGGGTGTTCGTGAAAGGGTCAGACTGGGCCGAGACGATGTTACCGCTGGATGTACAGCAGGCGTGTGATAGCGCGTCGTGTGTTGTGAAGTTCGTGAATACACCGGGCAAACACACCTCACAGGCGCGGGCATGACGGTGGACCAGTTCGAAGCGTTGGTGCAGAGCCAGAAGCCGGCCCGCACGTCCTGGCTGCCAGTCACGGATTACAGCTTCGAAGCACGGCGAGTCATCGAAGGCCAACAACCGGCGCTGATCAAGGAATGTTTCCAGCCGAAGAATGCGCTCGACTATGGCTGCGGGGCAGGATATCTCGTGGCCTTGCTCAGTGAAATCGGTGTGCGGGTCAAGGGCTACGAGCCGAGCGAGTCGTTACGGGAGATGGTGCCGCCCTATGTGAAGTGGCTAGTGAGCAGTTCCACGTGGGATAACGCCATGAACGGGCGGCCGGATGTCTACGACCTCGTCATCTGTCGGGAAGTACTGGAACATCTAACAGTGCTCGATATTCGGAAGACCGTTCATGAGCTTTGCAGGATTTCGGGTCAATTCGTCTACGTTACCACCCGATTCACACAGAACTGGACGATGCCCCACGCCATCCTGAGCGTGGACACGAAGGACGATCTGGACCCGACGCACATCACGATGCTGAACAAGGATCTGCTGCGGCTCCTGTTCGTGCTGGAGGGGTTCAAGCGGCGCGCAGACCTTGAAGAGCGGATGGATTGGCAGCGCAAGGGCCGGTGCCTCGTTTATGAGCGAGCCTGAGAACGAGTCAGATGAGGTGCTGAAGGATGATGACTTCTGGCTACGTGCGCCAGATGCACATCGCAGCATGTATCCGATCGTGCAATTGCTCTGTCGCCAATGCGAGCGGAAACTGGAGTGGGATGACCGAAAAGGATGGGGTTGCGGCAACTGCGAACTGATTTATGGGAAACGGCCACGTGGTTGACGCCGTCCTGAGTTACCACACCAACCCGTACACCTGCGGGGTGGCGAAGTGGAACATCCGCCTGGCGCGGGAACTCGGGGTGCCGTTCGCCTCCCTACTGGACGGCTGGCACTATCGGCACCCGCTGGTCTCCATCAAGTGCGCGGAACGGCCCCTGCAACGGCTCCGACCGCGCTGGGAGTGCTTCGATCTGTTCCTCCATGACGTGCCCACCGGCAACGGGCTCTATCAGTGGTGGCGGCAGAACCACCCGATGCGGGTCTATGCCGCGAATGCGGTGATTGCGCGCGAACTGCGGCAGTATCGCCCCGATGTCATCGAAGCGTGGTGTCCGAGCACGATTGAGACGCCGCCACCGCGCGCGAATCTGACCGTGCTCACCTTCGGGATGGCGCACAAACTGGTCAGTCCGCACTACCAGAAGTTGAAAGCCCTGCTAGACGCCCATGGCGAGCCCTACACCATCTTGGTTTCGACGGGCGTCCATGAAGGGACGCCATGGGATGCGGCCTTGGAGGGCGCGGCTACGACTCTGCGGGGGCTATTCGGTGCTGATCATGTGGAGTTACTCGGCTACCTCTCAGACGTCGCTCTGGACCGTGAGATTCGGGCGGCGACGGCGTGCGCGGCCTTCTACGATCCGGCGCTGAGAGCGAACAACACCACGGCGTGGGCGGTGCGGGAACGTGGGGTGCCCTTGATCACGAACACGGATGAGGATTCACCCAGTTTCGTGCTCTACGACATCACCACGATGATGGCGTGGCCGGAGTTTCCCGATTCGGTGCAGGCACAGGGGCACGGTGGCTGGCCGCGTCTCCTGAATGCGCTCCGTGCGGAGATGCCATGCGCGAGCTGATTATCGGCACCCGGCGCATTGCCGAGGATGAACCGGCCTACGTCATCGCGGAAATCGGCAACAACCATGGGGGCAGCTTCGACACCGCGCGCACGATGATCCAGACCGCTGCGGCGTGCGGAGCCCATGCGGCGAAGCTCCAGAAGCGGGAGATTGACACGCTCTATACCAAAGCCATGCTCGCCACCCCGTATGAGCATGAGCACAGCTTCGGGAAGACCTACGGCCAGCACCGGAAAGCGCTGGAATTCGGCAGCCGGGAGTATCTCGCCTGCCGGGCCGTGGCTCAGACCGCCTCGATTGACTTCTTCGCGACGGCGTTTGATGAAACATCTGCAGACTTCCTGCTCAACGTGGGGATTCCGGCGTTCAAGGTGGCCTCGAGCGGCCTGACGGATTCTCGCCTGCTCCGGCACCTCGCCAGCCTGGGCAAGCCGATGATCGTCTCTACCGGTGGGAGTGATTGGCACGACGTCGATAGCGCAGTGGACCTGCTGACGGGGCTGGGGGCGCATTTCGCGCTCCTCCATTGCACGGCGGCCTACCCGGTCCACGATTACGCTGAATTGAACCTGATGGCGATCGTGGAGATGCGGGCGCGGTATCCGGAGGTGGTGATCGGCTGGTCGGGGCACGTCTCGGGCATTGCGATGAGTCTGTTGGCCTATGCGATGGGCGCGCGGATTCTGGAGCAGCACTTCACGCTCAATCGGGCGAGTAAAGGCACGGACCATGCGTTCAGCCTGGAGCCGGCGGGCTTGAAGAAGCTCTGTCGGGATCTGGATCGGGCACGGATTGCCACCGGGGACGGAGTGAAGCGGGTCTATCCCAGCGAACTGCGCCCGCTATCGAAGATGCGCCGAGTGGATACCCCACTCGGGCCTCGAGTCACAGGAGAGATGCTGCATGCGTATCATTAGGATTCTGATTGGGATGTTGGTGCTCGCTGTGCCGGTGTCGGCGCAGACGCCGGTCATCGTCGGGCCATCCACCGTGTTGGCGTGGGATGCCTGCGCGCCCGTGTCGGTCATCATCACCTACACGTTGAACGTCGACGGCACGACGCAGCCGGGCCCGCTACCGAACGTGACCTGTGTCGCGGGGACCGGGACGCTCGCGGCCTGTGCCACGGCGTTTCAGACGTGCTCGGTGCCGGCGTCGACCATTCCTGGCGGGTCGCACACGTTGACGCTGACGGCGTCGAGTGGTGGGCAGACCAGTCTGCCGAGCACGCCGTTTTCCTACATCGTGTTGGCCATTCCGGTGCCGTCGGGGTTGCGGCTGCGATGAGACCGACGCTGCAACCGTTCTATCCGCGCGAGCTCGGGCAGAAGCCGTGGGGCACCGAACTGCTGATCGCCGAGACGAAGGACTACATCGGCAAGGTGCTGTTCATGCGGGCGGGCACGTCTGGCGCGATGCAGTACCACGAGAAGAAGGACGAGACGTTCCACCTATACTGCGGGAAGGCCCTCATCCGCACGAAGACGGACGACGGGTCGATTGTGGAGTGGGGGATGTCGGCGGGGGAGTCGTATCACGTCCCGCCGGGCGCCATTCACCAGGTAGAGGCGCAAACAGACTGCGTTCTATTCGAAGCCAGCACCCCGGTCTTTGACGACAGGGTTTCCGTGTGAACATCGTCGCTCTCATCCCGGCGCGTGCTGGCTCGAAACGTTGTCCGGGGAAGAACACCCGTCTGCTTGGGGGCACTCCGTTGCTCGCGTGGACGATCGCCGCCGCGCAGGAGAGCGGCGTGTTCTCGGCCATCTACTGCTGCACCGATGACGATACAGCATGGAACATCGCGCGGGCGATGGGCATTCAGACGATGGTGCGGCCACCGGTGCCGGATGATCAGCCGGACATCTTCTGGGTGCGTGATGCCCTCCCGAGGTGTCAGTCAGAGGCGTTCGCGATTCTCCGGCCGACGTCGCCGTTTCGCACCGCAGCCACCATCCAGCGCGCGTTCACGCAGTTCAAGCGCAGCGAAGTGCATTCCATCAGGGCCGTGCAGCCGGTGAAGGAACATCCGGGGAAGATGTGGACGTGGGACGGTCCGGGCTACCCTATGAAACCGTTCATGGCGAGCGACCTCGGGGTCACGCCGTGGCATTCCCGGCCGACGCAGACGCTCCCCACGGTCTACGTGCAGAACAGTTCGCTCGAGATGGCGTGGACCTACGTCGTGAGCAGTTACAACACCATCAGTGGGACGAAAATCGCGCCGTTTTTCACGGAGGGTCATGAAGGGTTCGCCGTCGACACTGAAGAGGACTGGAGCGACGCTGAACGGCTGGTGGCAGTGGGCGCAGTCCGTCCGCCGGCAGCAGCAGTTTCGCAGCCTCTGTAAGGCCATTCGCACCACCACACGGCCGATTCTAGTCGGGCCGTGGCGGGGCGAAGTGGGCTTCGAGGTGCTCTACTGGCTGCCGTGGCTGACGAAGCTGCGCACGGAGCTCCAGATTGCGCCCGAGCGGCTGTTTCCCATCACCCGCGGCGGGGCGGGGAGTTGGTATGGCACCCCGCAGGCATTGG
>Ga0134122_10000841_pt1 | contig 21515 bp, 24 predicted proteins | sample KB302_FD_96461 | JGI IMG/M metagenome (GOLD analysis project Ga0134122, IMG submission 96461) | Terrestrial soil microbial communities without Nitrogen fertilizer from Kellogg Biological Station, Michigan, USA - KB3-0-2 | ecosystem: Environmental > Terrestrial > Soil > Unclassified ... | reverse complement strand
CTGCGGGTCGCCGGCGGCGCGCTCGGCGAACGTCATCACCGTCTTGTCCGTGGCGCGAAGGCGGTAGTTGGGGATGGCGAGGATCGTCGCGTAGATGTGCGACTCGTCCTTGTTGAACTGCGCGGAGGCAGGGGTCGAACATCACGACTCCTGACTGGTGAAGGGAACTGGCTGCGAGAACGAGAGGAGCTGGCGGGGCTATCGCAGCGAAATCATGTACGGACATCGTAGCCATCGCGCCGTCGACGCGTCTGTCCTGTTGTGGACACCTCGCGCGTGTGCCCAACAGAACAGACACACGCCGCGGCAGCGTCTATCGTGGTCCCATTGACATGCGATTCATTCACCTCTTTCTCGTCGGCTATGTCGTCGTCGTCATGGGCGTCGCGCTCGGCCTGTGGCAAACCGGTGTGCTCACGCGCGTCGCGCCGGTATGGCTCGGCGTTGGCATCCTCGTCGCCGTTGGCGTGGGGATCATGATGTCGGTCGCCGCTGGCAAGCCCACCGCCAGCGAGAAGCTCCAGCCGTAACCGGATTCTCCACGAGGTTTCATGCTGACTACCGTTGCGATCGTCCTGCTCGTCCTGTGGTTGCTCGGGATGGTGACCTCCACCGCGATCGGTGGATTGATCCACATTCTCCTGGTCGTCGCGATCGTCATGTTGCTGATTCGCGTGATCCAGGGTCGTCGCCTGATCTGACGCGGACAACGCGACCGCCTGATGAACAGCTTCCGCAAGCGCGGATTCCTCGAGCGACGGCCCCGGGGAAACGGCGGCGTCCAGATCCACCGCTCGATGATGAGCGTCGTCCTGCAGGACTAACTGCATCCTTATCAGGAGAGTACATCGTGAAAACTGTGAACGTCGTTGCGATTCTCGCGCTACTGGCGATGACGCCGGTTGCCCTGTCTGCACGCAGCGCTACCGCGCCGCAGGGCGCGGGCGACACCATCAAGAAGGGCGCCACGAAAACCAAGGACGGCGTCGTCAAAGGCGCAAAAGTCGTCGGCACCAAGACCAAGGACGGCGTCAGCAAGACCGGCGAGGTCATGACCGACGCATGGATCACCTCGCGGGTGAGCGCGCGGTTCGTCAACGAGGACACGCTGAAGAACAGCGACATCAACGTCGACACGAACGACCATATCGTGACGCTCGAGGGCACGGTGCCCACGGCGGCCGGCCGCGCCAGGGCAGGTGTGGTGGCGAGGCAGACCGAAGGCGTCCGCCGCGTCGTCAACAACCTGATCGTCGCTGCCAAGAGCAAGAGCTGACATCTTGACGACGAACACCATCGACGGACAGGACCTGGCTCGGGCCATGTCGTTCGGAGACCAGCACTCGACGGAGATCCAGCCGTACGGCCATCTGGTGCCGCTCCCGATCGGGCTGACGGAAGCGGTCTGCCGCGAAGGCGTGGAGCAACTCAACCAGCTCCTCGCCGACACCGTGACGCTGCGGGATCTCTACAAGAAGCACCATTGGCAGGTGCTCGGCCCCACGTTCTACCAACTCCATCTGCTGTTCGACAAACACGCAGGGGAGCAGAGCGGGCTTGTCGATACGATCGCCGAGCGCGTCCAGACGCTGGGCGGCGTGAGCCTCGCGATGGGCGGCGACATCGCCGAGACGACGCGGATTCCGCGGCCGCCCCGAGGCCGTGAAGCGGTGGCGGCGCAGATTGCGCGGCTGCTGCACGCGCATGAGATCGTCCTGACGGAGGCGCGCACGATGGCCCGGCGGGCGGCCGAGCGCGGTGATGACGGGACAAACGACCTCATCGTGAGCGACGTCATTCGCGCCAATGAGACGGAGGTGTGGTTCCTGGCGGAACACCTCGTCGAAACGTCACCCGTCTCCGCCGGGCCGTAAGCAGCGTGGCCGCGTCCCAGACACGCGCCGTTGTGCAGGGACTCGTCATCATCGCCGGGACTGTCCTCGGCGTATGGGTCCTGTACGAGCTGGCCGCGGTCATCCTCGTATTGATCCTCGCGGCGCTGTTCGCCTACGTGGTTGCGCCCCTCGTGCGGCTGGCCGACCGCGCCATTCATCTGACATCGCGACGACGGCGTGTGCCGCGAGGCATCGCCATCGTCCTGGTTTACGTGCTGATGGCTGGCATCCTGTCGATCGGCGGCGCCCTGCTGCTGCCCAGCGCCACGAGGCAGGTCGACGACATGATGGCGAGCGCGCCGGCCTACGCGCAGTCCATGGTTGCATGGGAAGTCAAGTGGTCTCGCTCTTACGACCGCTTGCGGATCCCGGTCGAGCTCCGGCGAAGCATCGATCAATCGGTATTGGCCGCGGGTGAAGCCGCCGTCGCGTCTTCCCGGGCGTCGTTGTTCGCGCTCGCCGGCGCGCTTTCGAACCTGCCGTGGCTCGCGCTCATTCCGGTCCTGGCGTTCTTTCTCTTGAAGGATGCCGCGAGTTTCCGCCGGTCCCTCCTCACCGCGTTGCCGCACCGGGCGCGCCTGCACGGTCACCGGTTATTAGAAGACTTGAATGCGACGCTGGGAGCGTACATTCGTGCACAGCTCCTGGCGTGCGCCGTGGCGGGCATCGTGTGCGGGATCGCATTCGCGGTCCTCGGCGTTCCCTATCCTTTGCTGCTGGGCGCACTGGCGGGCGTCCTCGAATTCATCCCGCTGGTCGGTCCGCTGGCGGTTGCGATCGTGGCCTCGATTGTCGCCGCGCTGCATGCTCCCGTGCTGGTGCTGTGGACGGCCGGCTTCCTTGCCACGTTCCGGGTGATCGAGGATTACGTGATTTATCCGCGTCTCATTCGCCGCGGCATTCCGCTGCATCCGTTGGCGGTGATCCTCGCCGTGCTGGCCGGCGCCGAACTGGATGGCGTTGCAGGAATGTTCCTCGCGGTGCCAGCCGTGGGGATTCTCGCGGTGGTGTATCGCCACACCGTCGAATGGCGTCGCGAAGACGCCACGCACCGTGCCGCCGCCCTGGTCACCAGCCAGCCGGCTGACGTCTGACGCATGGGATCGCGCGCCAGGTCAGCTCTCGTTGCCAACATGGTGGTCATCGCGCTGGCTGTCGCGATGGCGTTCTGCGTGGCACGGCCCGCCGCGGCGTATTCCGTGCTGGCCCACGAGGCCAACATCGATGCGCTCTGGGACACCACCATCAGCAAGATGCTGCTGGCGCGCTTTCCAGGGACCACGCCGGAAGAACTGCTCGACGCACGCGCCTACGCGTATGGCGGATGCGTGATCCAGGACCTTGGCTACTACCCATTCGGCAGCCACTTCTTCAGCAACCTTCTCCATTACGTGCGCACGGGCGATTTCGTGAACGCGCTCATCGACGAGGCGCAGGACGTCAACGAATACGCCTTCGCCCTCGGTGCGCTTGGGCACTATGCGGCGGACAACAACGGGCATCCGATGGCCGTGAACCGCACGGTGCCGCTGATGTATCCGAAGCTGCAGGCCAGGTTCGGCAACGCGGTCACGTACGCGCAATCGCCGAAGAGTCATGTCCTGGTCGAATTCTCCTTCGACGTGGTGCAGGTCGCCGCGGGCGCGTATGCGCCGGCGGCGTATCACAGCTACATCGGGTTCCAGGTCGCGAAGCCGGCGCTCGAACGCGCGTTCCGCGAGACCTACGGGATCGAGATGAAGGATGTCTTCTTCAGCGAGGACCTGGCGATCGCGACCTACCGCCATGCTATCGCCACGACCATTCCCGAGATGACGAAGGTGGCCTGGAGCAAGAAACGCAGCGAGATCCTGAAGGTCGCGCCGACCATGCAACGCCAGACGTTCGTCTTCAACCTGCACCGCAAGGACTACGACAAGGAGTTCGGCGCCGACTACGCGAGGCCGCACGGTTTCGCGCGCGTCCTCGCCACGGTCTACCGCATCGTGCCGAAGATCGGTCCGTTTCGCTCGCTCGGCTTCTCGGTCCCGACCGCGGCAGCCGAGCGTCTCTTTCTGGCGAGCTTCACCCAGACCCGCGAGCGTTTCCGCGAGTCGCTCGATGCCTCGCGTGCCGGCCGCCTGCAGTTGCCCAACACCGATTTCGATACAGGACAATTGACAGTCCGCGGAGAGTATTCGCTGGCGGATGCGACCTATGACGATCTCCTCGGCAAGCTCGCCGCACGCGATTTCGCCGGTGTGCCGGCCGCACTCCGCGCCAACCTGATCGCTTACTACGGCGCCGCCAATCCGTTGCCGGGGAACGTCGCGGACGAGCAGAAACGATCCGCGAGAATCCGCTTGCAACTGGCGTCGCTCACCGCCACGCAGACGTCCGCAATCGGCCGCTGAGCGAGCCCGGCCTCAGCTCGACGCGACGCACACAACGCGGGCGCGTTCACCGTGAGGCGTACGCTGCATCGTCCAAGACGTCGGCGAGCGTCTGCGCGGCCTCGCCCGCACGCGCGCTGGCCCCCTGCTCCAGCTTCCCCGCCATGCGTTGCGCAGCGTCGATGCGCGATAGCGCCGCTTTGATCTGCATGGCGTCGCTGGTCCGGCCGAGATTCTTCACGCGTTCGTCCGCGCGGCCGAGCAGCCCGCGAGCGCCTTGCAGATGGCTGCTCGCCTCGCCGAAGTTGACGTTGTAGATCGCGACACGCGCGTCGAGCACCGCGGCGCGCGCGCCGAGCAGGTCGCCTCGCAGCTCGGAGGCCTGGAGCGCGCCGGCCATCGCCGATCGACCCGACGCGCCCCAGATCCAACCAGCGAGGAGAGCCACCAGTACACCGGCGGCGATTCCAAGAACCAGCTTCGTCTTCTTCATCGAACTCGCGACCTCGAGTTACCGGTTGCCGACCTTGCGCCCCGGGTTGCCAGGCGCTCCGCCCCGCTCGTCGTTCGAGCCATTGTGGTTGTTCGAATTGCCCGGATCGCAACCCTCGGGCCCGTTGCCTACTCCCTGGTTGCACTTGGCTTTCAAGAACATCGTGCTGCCGCCGGGTGGAGGGCACGCCGTGATCGTGGAATTCGTCACCGTCACCGCACCCGTCGGCGCCAGCGATGTGCCGGCTCCACCCGCCAGGGCCTCACCGGTAAATGTTCCGCCGGTCACGGTGATGCCCGCACCCGCGAGAATCGCTCCCACGAAATTCGAACCCGTCAGGGTCGCCGCCTGCGCGACCCACCAGTACACGTTCGGGCAGGCCGCCGTCTCCGCGCCGCCGGTCATCACTACTGAGAACGAAGTGCCCGTCAGCGCACCTGTTCCGCCGGTCCCGACTTTGAAAATCCAGACGCCGTTTGCAGGCCCATTGAGTGTCAACGTGCCCGTGAGCGTTGCCGCCGCGGGGAAGCAGTAGACGCCCGGGGCCAGCGTCACACCCGCGAGCGTGCCCGTGAGCGTCTGGTCGCAGGGGGTATTGAAGTGCAGCATGTCGTACGCGGCAAGGAAATCTGCGTACGCCGCGGCCGGCGGCGTGGACGCTGTGCCAGCAATCGCGCATCCGGTGCTGGTGAACGCGGTGCCATACCCGACGTTGCCCGCGAGCGTCGACGTCGTGCACGTCACTGCCGCGCCCGCCAGCGCCGCGAAGCCTGACGCCGCACCGAGTGACGGTCCGAACCCTGTTGCGAACCCCGGCGACGGGTAAGAGAAGAGCGCGGCGAACGGGACAAGCAGCAGTCGAGCGATGAGCCGCGTCAACGAAATTCGGGGAAGAAGCATTGAATCTCCAGACATCACAGAGGAAGGAAGGCCGGGGGACGACACGGCGATGGACGAACGCTTCGTCGCTGATGCGACGAAGCGTCGACAACTCTAGTTACAGCCGGCGTTGGAAATCGTGGCGTTGGTCATCGTCACCGCCGTGCCGAATGTCACGGCACGCCCGGTCAGGACCACGTTGGTCGCCGTCACCGCGCCGGTGTTGGCAATGAAGGTCCCGATGGCGCTCCCGGTCAGGGTCCCGGACACAGGAATCTGGAAGCCCACTCCACCACAGGTCGCTCCGCCGGAGAGACTGATCGCGGAGGCCCCGCCCGTCATGATGAAGGTATCGGTGAACCTCAGGATGTGCGTGCCGCTGCCGGTCAATGTCAGCGTTCCGCCGTTGATATTCGATGCGGCGTGCGGCACGCAGTAGACGCCCGGTGCGAGCGTGATGCCATCGAGAAGGCCCGACGCCAGCGTCTGGCAGGGCTGCGTCCACGAGTTGTAGACGTTTACGAGATCATTGTGTGCCGTCTGCGCGGCGCCGTCGGCGGCGTGGATCGTTCCGGCATCGGAGCACGTCGCCGGGAAGCCTGTGATGGCCGCCAGGGGCCATGACCCTACGTCGCCGACCACCGTCGAGGCGGTGCACGTGACTCCCGAGGAGCCCAGAAGCGCGAAGGCCCTGACCGTGGATGGAATGTTCAATGATGACCCGCCGCCCCCGCCCCCGCCCCCGTCGCCGGGCAATTCTCCATTGGCATAGAGACGGATTTGGACCGGTTTGCTGACCCCACCGTAGCTCGCCGTAATGCTGACCTCGGTGTCTTTCGAAACACTGGCGGTGGGGATGGTGACGGTGGCCGTCCTGTTGCCCGCTGACACATTGACGCTGGCAGGCGGACGGGCGTCTTGGTTATTGCTCGCGAGCGTAATCACCGCGCCCCCGTCAGGGGCCGGACCGTCGAGCGTGACGCTGCCGGTCACCGGCTCCCCACCGGTCTGGGACAAGGGAACGATGACCAGCGACAGCAGCCGCGATGATGACGGCGCCGGTGATGGCGCTGGCGCAGGTGTTGGCGTCGGCGCAGGTGTGGGGTCTACTGCTGGGGCTGGCGCCGTGATATCTGTCGGCGTCGGTGTCGTTATGGATGGCACGACCGACGGTGCCAGCGCGGTAGGCGTCGATGTCTCGCCGCACGCGGCCGCGAATACCAAGCCGAGCACCAGTACACTTCCGCGCAGAATCCGAGTGTCATTTCGCATCATTCATGTCCATCCTTACGCGGCGCTGCTGATCAGTTCGTTGTGAACTCGACAACGTCGACGCTGTACGAAGGGAGCGTAGCGTGCGCCGTGACGTAGCGCTGTTCAAGACCGGACAACGGAGCACTCTGACAGGTGGTTTTCAGCGGACAGACGGTCGGATGGGAGACTGCGAAGCGAGAGCAGGCCGGATGATGCGGGCCTAATCGTGCAGTACGACCGTCAACAGTGAGGCGTTGACCTTGATCTCGCCATTATGGCCCCCGTCCTTGGAGATAAGCCTTCGGCAACGATCGGGAGATGAGAAAACTTTGCGAACAACCGCGATCAATACCTCAGGCGTGATCGGCTTACGGAGTTCGTTGCCGGGTTCGTGATTCGCAGTAGATGAAGGGCCATCGGCCGTCGACGCAAAGCCCTCGGTGTCCGCGAGAACGCCGTGAACGTCCGAGCTCTCAGCCACAGCGGGCCACTGCAGATCTTCAACTCATTCAACGCGTCGTCTGTGCGTCGAGCGCGTAGAACCGGCTGCGCCTGCATCGTCGAGCTGCCTTTTATGGACGGTAGGCAGCGATCGGCAGGAAATGGGTGTGATCGGCCGTGAACCAGCTATCCACCGCCAATCGACGTGCGAGTTGGCGACCAGTCTCCCACCCATCTTCGTAGCGGACGTTGCTCAGGTGAGCGAGGGAGGGCACCACGGAGATTTCATAGAGATCCGCACGCGCGGTCGGCCGGGAGACCAGCACATCGCCGGCCTTCATGCGGTAGCTGCGCGGAGACACGAACGCGGTGTCGCGATTGATCGGATGTGTGGGTGCGGTAGGCATCGACTACTGAAGGTTCGCCTTGGACGCCCGGAACGCCCGAAACTGGACGCGCCGACGGAGCCAGCGATTCCGCGAGGGTAACGCGACCGCTGCGCTGTCGCTGTTCATTACCGCACATAGCGACCGTGGGCATTCGCGGTTGTGCGAAACAGAACAGGCGGCACGCCAGATTTGCGTCACGATGGACGATGACCACTCGAGTGCAGCAGATCGCGCGTGCCGTCGCCGTGATGGTCTCGTGCGCGTCCGTGGGCTATGCGCAGGCGCCGACGACACGCGACCGGCCGGAGGACCCGGTGTTCAGGGTTCAGGCGTGGGGTGTCATCGCGGCTGACTTCAGCGACCGCGTGGCGCATTACGTCGAGCTGCGGAGCCGCCTCGAGAAGGGATTGCCTGATCTGACCGTGACCGACGATCGAGGAGAGATCTGGCGAGCGCAGCGCGCGTTGGCGAACAGGGTTCGTGTTGCGCGCGGGGACGCCAGACAAGGCGACATTTTTACCGCGACCATCAGTGCGGAGTTCCGGAACGTCCTGCTCGTTGAAACGAACCCCGGCACGATGGCGGCCATCATGGACGACAATCCGGGAGACGTGTCGCGTCGCATCAACCGCGTGTACCCGACAGGGAAACCGCTCGCCACCATGCCCGGTGGCATGCTCGCCGTACTACCGAGACTTCCTGATGACTTCCAGTATCGATTCCTGGGGCGCGCGCTGATCCTGATCGATACGAGGACGAATCTGATTGTCGACCGGATGCCTTGCGCGGTTGGATGCGCCGCGCGGCCACCTGCGCTCGCCGGAACGCTGGGCGCACGAGGCCACGGGGAGCCATAGCAGGGACTGCGCCCCGGCGCCTGTCTGACGTCGAACGGTGGCGACGTTTGAACCGAGGGCCGCTTCGCACTCGTGCCGCCGTCACAGCCTCCGAAATGGAGCCGGCGGAGGGCTCGAGTCGTCCTACAACGTCGTAGCGACGGCAGGCGCGGTACCTTGAACACGCGCGGCGCCTCTTAGGCCGGGAGCTCGAACCAGAACCGGCTGCCCACGCCGACCTCGCTGTCGACGCCAATCGTTCCACCGTGGGCCTCGACGGCGAGTTTGCAAAACGCGAGACCCAGCCCCGTCGAATATCGCTTGCGCGCGCGGCCTTCACCGGCCTGACTGAACTTGTCGAATACCCGGCCGAGGAAATCGGCGGGAATGCCGGGGCCCGTGTCCGCCACCTCGACGCGCGGCCGGCCGTCGCGACGGGCCGCGGTGATCGTGATGGCCCCGGACTCTGGCGTGAACTTGAGCGCGTTGCCCAGCAGGTTGCCAACTACGCGGCGAATGAGCGCCGGGTCGCAACTGGACACGACTGGTCCCTCTGGCGCGCTCTCGGTCACGTGTCGGCCGATCGTCAGGCCGCCGAGCGATCGCAGCGCATCCGCGACAACCTCGCACAGGTCAACGGATTGGCGATCGACGGGCATCTCGCCGGCCTCGAGGCGGTTGATGTCCAGCAGCGAGCTGATCATCTCCGCCATCTGCGCCGAACCGGAATGGGCTTTGTCGATGAACGACACCCGCTTTTCAGCCGAGACGTCGGTGGCCGTGCGCAGGAGCTCGAGATAACCCATCACGCTCGTGAGCGGCGAGCGCAAGTCGTGGACGATCATGTGGACCAGGCCGTCGCGCAATCCCTGCAGACGTTGCAGCTCTTCGTAACGACGCTCGAGCGCGGCCTGCAGTCCCTTCATCTCGCTGATGTCGATGTGCACCCCGTTCACGCGCAGCGGCCGGCCGTCCTCATCCCGCGGCACGGAGTTGCCCACGCTCAGCATCCATCGATAGGAGCCATCCGGACCGCGAACGCGCTGTTCCGCCGCGTAGGTGTCGGACTCGCCCGCCAGATAGCGCTGGATCAAACCGGAGACACGTGCGCGGTCGTCTGGATGAAGGAGCTCGATCCAGCCGTCGAGGCCACCGCGAAGTCTCGTCCACTTGTCGCTGGTTGCGCGCAGCGCGAGCGGCGGGTATCCCAGCTGCGATTCGAAGATGTCGTTGACGAGCACTTCGCGGCTGCGTGGATCGACGTCCCATAAGCCGAGATTGGCGCCGCGGGCGGCGGCCTCGAGACGCTCTTCGCTGTCCTTCAGGCTCCTTTCCGCTGCCCGGCGTTCGCTGATGTCCCGCACCGCCGCGACGACGACGAGTCCTTCCGGCGCGTGCATCGGGCTGAGGCTGATCTCGACGGGCACGAGCGACCCGTCCTTGCGACGCCCCCACAGGTCGAGGCCGCTTCCCATGGCGCGGACCGCCGGCTCCGCCACGTAGCTGTCGCGATGGCCGACGTGACGCGCCGCCGACGCTTCGGGCACGAGCGCTTCGATGGGCATGCCGACGAGTTCCTGGCGCGTGTAGCCAAAGAGCCGCTCGGTCGCGGCGTTGATCATGACGATCGTGCCGCTCGCGTCGGCGACAACCATCGCATCCGGCGCCGCTTCGAGCAGCCTCGCCTGCGCGTGCTCGTCCATGTCCACCAGCCTCGCGCCGATGATAAGCTGAAGCCTCCCCGTCAGACATCGAGGTCCACGTGAGCGAAATCCTCATCGTCGACGACGAGCGCGATATTCGGGAGTTGCTGTCCGAGTGGCTCGCGGCGGAGGGCTTCTCGCTCAGTGAAGCCGCGGACGCCGAAAGCGCGCTGTCGGTGATCGGCCTGCGGCCGATTGCCGCGGTCCTGGTCGATAAAGACATGCCCGGCCACGATGGAACGTGGCTGATCGAACAGATTCGACGGCGCCATCCGGCAGTCGCCATGCTGCTGGCGACCGGCGACGCCACGATCCCGCCGCAGGTGAGCCTGTCAAGCGGCGTGATCAGCTACCTGGTGAAACCCTTCAAGCGCGCAACGGTGGTTGCCGCCGTCAAGGACGCACTGCGCTGGCATCAAACGGCATCGACGAAAGGCCAGCAACCGCGCGCCGATTCGATCGATACCTGGCTACAGGCCGACGCCGACTATCCGCCAACGAACGATTCGTAAGCTCGCAATCGCGCGGCACGCAAGCGCTGCACCCGCGTCAACCTGTTAACCGGAGGGTTGCTGATTCGAATCCAGCCTGAGGAGCCACCGCCTAAGACAAGCCGCCGAACTATCTGCCTGCTGGGCAGATACCTACCAGTCACCTCGACCTCCTTGGGTCTATGCAGCATCATGGCGCGCCCACGCGCCTATTGGACTTCACGCGGTCGCCGTACGTCGCTGCCTACTTTGCGGTCGAGGACGTGTCACCGAACGAGACCTGCGCCATTTGGGCAGTCAATGAGGACGCGTGCAGATCGATGGCAGAAGGGCGGATCGCGAAGCCGGTATTGGAGTGGATCTACAACTCGCTGGAATGGGAGAGTCACTGCGTAGTCGCGCCCGCCGGACTCGTCCACCCGAGTCAACGGCAGATCGCACAGCAATCGCTCTTCTTGTTCCAGGGCAGCGTTCAGCACTCACTCGCTGAGAACGCCCGGCGGACCTTCGGACCGCAAATCGATGAGTTCGTGAAGTGCCACCAGATGGAGGGAAAATGCCGCGGCGAGATCCGTCGCGACTTGCGCCTGATGAATATCACTCGAGCGAGTCTCTTTCCCGGACTCGACGGGTTCGCGCAGTCCCTTAGTACGCGTTGATCGAGGAGGAGGCATTTTCCGTGAGTGCTCGGTCGTGTCAAGGGTTCGCTCGCTTCGCCGTCGTAGTCGCGTGACCATCCGAGACGGACGACAAGTGTCCATCGAGCAGGCGGGCCGCAAACCGGAGTCGCTCGTCCATGACGTGACACGCCTTCCAAGGCATGCCCCCGCCTGGGGGGCGACGCTGCTTCTCTCCCTGGGCGCGAAGCTGTTCACTGAGGACGAGTTGGCACGCTCGCGCGGCCGCGAGCTCAGACGTGGTATCGTGCGTCCTCGTGGAGGGCTGACGCCATGCGCACGATCCTGACGGCGGCAGGTCTCGGCGGTCTCCTGGTGCTCGTCGGAGCCGCGCAGGCGGTCGCGCACCATTCCTTCTCCGCCGAATTCGACATCAACCGGCCAATCCAGCTGACGGGAACCGTCACGAAGGTCGAGTGGATCAACCCGCACGCCTGGATCCATGTCGACGTCAAGAAACGGGATGGCACAACCGAGGAATGGGCCGTCGAGACGGGGACGCCGAACACGCTTCTCCGCCGCGGCCTTCGAAGGCAGGATCTGCCGGCTGGCACCGAGATCAAGGTGACCGGGTATCAGGCGAGGGACGGCACGGCGAAAGCAAACGGCACGAACGTGACGCTGCCGGACGGGCGCGCGCTCTTCATCGGCTCGACCGGGCCCGACGCGCCAAAAAATTAGTCACCCGGATGCGAATGTCTCTGTTGGCGTTGGTGGCGGCTGCAGGGTTGGTCGCCTCTGCCCAGCCGCGGGTGCTGACCCAGGACGGTCGGATTCCGCGAACCTCATGGGATAAGAAACCCGACTTGAACGGCATCTGGCAAACGCTGTCGACCGCGAACTGGGATCTCGAAGACCACGAGGGCGGGCCATCGCCGGTCGTCGTCACAGGCGTATGGGGCGCCCGTCTCCCGGGCATGAGCGTCGTCGAGGGCGGCAAGATCCCGTACAAGCCGGAGGCGCTGGCGAAGCGGGAACAGAATCGGAAGAATGCCCTCCCCGGCAAACCGGGGCGAGACCTGAACGCCGACCCGGAACTGAATTGTTTTCTGCCCGGCGTGCCGCGAGCGACCTACCTTCCCCATCCATTTCAGATCTTTCAGAGTCCGAATCGGATGTGGATCGTGTACCAGTACTCGTACGCGCGGCGCGAGATCTTCATGAACGGGAAGAAGGAAGCGCCGATCGAATCGTGGATGGGGTGGTCGAACGCTCGGTGGGACGACGACACGCTTGTCATCGACGTCACCGGCTTCAACGGGCAGACATGGTTCGACCGGGCGGGGAATTTCGCCACCGAGGCGTTGCACGTGGTCGAACGCTACACCATGATCGACAACGACCACCTCGCGTACGAAGCCACGATCGAAGATCCGAACGTCTTCACGCGTCCGTGGAAGATCAGCATGCCGCTGTATCGCCGCATCGAAAAAAACGTCCAGCTGCTTCAGTTCAGGTGCGCCGAGTACGTCGAGCAATTCTTCTATGGAGAGCTGGTGTCGCCGCCGCGTAACTGAATCGGAGGGACAGATGCGCCATCGGTTTCTGATTGGGGCCGGTTCGCTGGTGGTCGTCGGCGTGACGATGTGGCTGGCTGGGGCTGTGGTGGCGGGTCAGGCACCGAGCGGGACGACCACGTTCGCAGTCCCTGCATCGACCTACGCACCTCCAAAAACGCCGTGGGGTGACCCGGATCTGCAAGGGGTGTGGGACAACCATACCAACGTGCCGATGCAACGGCCCGCGAATCTGGCAGGAAAAAAAACGTTCACCGATGCCGAACTGACCGCGCGCGCGAGGACCAGTGGGGATAACGACCCGCTATGTAATCGGAACGATCAGCGGTGCGCCGGCGCCACGGTTGCCGACCTGGATCGTCTCGACGCTTACAACGGATTCTGGACGCCCCAGAGCTTCGTTTCCGACAACCGGACCGCCCTCATCGAGGATCCGCCGGACGGGAGAATACCGCCCCTGACACCGGAAGGGTTGGCGAGACAGCAGGCGTACCTCCGAGCGCATCCTGCAACGGAGCCGTCGGCTGCGGTCATCGAGATCCGCCATTGGGAGGACTACGACCTGGCCGAGCGGTGCATTGCCGCACAAGTGCCGACCACCACCATGGGCTACAACAGCGCGCAATATCTCATGCAGTCGCCCGGATGGGTGATGCTGGCGCACGAACGGCTCAACACGCGAATCATCCCGCTGGACGGGCGGCCGCACCTCGGCGGCACGATGGGCGGCTGGATGGGCGATTCACGCGGGCACTGGGAAGGGAACACGCTGGTCGTCGAAACGACCGGTTACACGAACAAGCAGAGCGGTGGATCCGTTGGCGCCTTCGCCGACGCCGGGATCCCGTTCGGCAACTTTCGTGTCGTCGAGCGCTTCGTGCCCGTCGGTCCAAACCGGATCCATTACTACGTCACCGTCAACGACCCGACGACCTGGACGAGACCGTGGACGTTCATGCAGCCGTGGGAGAAGGATCGCGTGCTGTCGTACAACGACAACGTGGGCGCCACGAAGGCCGAGCCGTACCAGATGTACGAGTACGCGTGTCACGAGGGGAACAACGCGATGGGGAATTCGCTGAGAGGCACCTTGCAAGCGCGCCAGCGAGCGGCCACGCGACCCGCGGACGCAGAGTCGACCAAATCTCTCATCGGGAAAACGGAAGCGGACATACGCGCGATGTACGGCAACCCGGTGACGATCGCCGGGCCCCGTTGGCAGTACTCGACCGCCGACGGCATCCTGCAGTTTTTCGCCTTCTTCGAGAACGGCAAGGTTGTCCTTGTCCGTCCCGATGACATTCGGCTCACCGAGGTGGTCCCAAATCGCTGAGTCGAGCTCTTCTCGAGCGCAGCCTTCTCTTCCCGCAGTAAATCCCTGCGTAATCGCGCGGCCCTGAACCTCCGCTACCAGCCTGCCCTGAGCTTCGCGCGGTCGACTTCGTGGCCCCGCAGGAACACCCTGGCGATGCGTCGCGTGTTGGTGATGTCGTCGAGCGGGTTCCCGTCCAGGACCACGAAGTCGGCACTCTTGCTGACGGCGACCATCCCCAGGTCGTCGAGCCCGAGAATCTCCGCCGAGTGGCGCGTCGCAGCGACGAGCACCTGCGCGGGTGTGAGGCCCGCAGCGACCAGGTTTTCCAACTCGGCGTGCATCGTCCAGCCGACGAATTGATCGCCTGTTTGGCCGCCGCCGTCCGTGCCGACACCGATTTTCACTCCTGCAGCTGATAACAGTCGGAGGCCGCGTGCCAGACGCTCCCACGCCCGGCGTCCCTCTTCAATCGCCTGAGGACTCTGCGACGACAGCCGACCCTGCAGTCTTTTGATTTGCTCCGGCCGCACGGTCTCGGCGATGAGTGGGTGCACCGGCGAGAGCCAGGACGCCGCAACGACGCGGCGAGGTGCGCTCAGTGCCGTCAGCAGCACTGTGTTCGGGTGTTGCTTGAACAGCGCGATCAGCTCGTCATCGACGTCGCTGATCATGTGGGCGAAGACGTCGATGCCTGTCCGCAGCAGGTTCTTGGCGTCGGACAGTTCGGTCGCATGCACGGCCACGCGCATCCCGTGCGTGTGGGCTTCGTCCAGAATGGCGCCGTACAGGTCGGGCGTCAGCGTCTTGATCGTCCCGCCGCGACTATCGACCCACATCTTGATCAACGGAATCTTCCGCTGCGCCAGTTCCTGCACGTCAGCGCGCGCGCCTTCGACCGTGGTCACGACGTACGCGGCGTGACGCATGTTCGTCGGGCTGATCTCTTCAATCGGAGCGAGTCCCCGGCCTGCGGTCAGGAATCTCGCGGCATCGGGATCCTTCCCGGTGCGCTGCTCCTCCCTGATCTGAAACGGCAGCTCCCCGAAATCGCTCCCCATCGCTTGCGACGCAGCCACGCCGAAGTAGGCAAACCGATGCAGGTGGTCGAGGATGTTCTCTCTCGTGTAGTTCTGGGGGCCGCTGGTGAGGTTCTTCATGTAGCCGATGTGCGAGTGCGCATCGACCAACGCTGGAATCACCGTCTTGCCGGTCAGATCCACGCGCATCGCACCGGCGGGCGCCTGTACCTCTCCCTGGCGCCCCACCCGCGTGAAGTGGCCGCTCTGGACAAGGAATGCGGAACGCTCGATTGGCGGACCGTCGCCGCCCGTAATGAGCCGCGCACCCTCGTACAGCACCGCGTCCACGGGACGTGGTGCCTGCGCGGCGTCGGCATCAATCAACAGGACAGCAGCAACCAGCGCGAGGAATAACGGTCTCGTCACGGGGGCATTGTAAGTTGAGCAGGTGGGAATGGGCGCTTCGCCTCTGACACGGAGGATGTAGAATCCCCGATCGTCATGCTGTCAAAGATGTCCGTCGTGGCGTTCCCGATAGTCCTGATCGTGATGGCGGCGGTGTGGGCGCCACCCGCGGCCAGTCAGGATGCCGGCGGGGCGGTCACGTTCTACAAGGACGTGCTTCCGGTCTTGCAGAAGAATTGCCAGAGCTGCCACCGCCCGGGTCAGATCGGGCCGTTCTCGATGCTCACCTTCAAGGACACCAGACCGTGGGCAAAGGCCATGAAGGCGGCGGTGCTCTCGAGGGCGATGCCGCCCTGGTTTGCGGACCCACGCTTTGGGCACTTCAATAACGACCGGTCCCTCACGCAGACCGAGATTGACACCATCGCGGCGTGGGTCAACAACGGCGCGCCCGAAGGCAATCCAACCGATGCGCCGCCCGCGATTGAGTGGCCGGCAGGCGGCTGGCAAATCAAGCCGGACGTGACCTTCGATCTGCCGCCGTATCCCGTTCCAGCCCGCGGCATCGTGGAATGGGAGCGCATCGCGTTTCCCGCTCCGTTCAAAGAAGACACCTGGGTGACGTCGGTCGAGATCATGCCGGGCGTACCGGCCGTCGTCCATCACATGTGCTTTGGTTTCCAGAAGCACAAGCCGACGACGCCGTACGGCGAGTACCAGTGGATGGAGGTGCCGCGCGGCGAGGACGGCACCATGACGAAGCCCGACGGAACGACGACCGGCCCGCCCGATGGCGTCGTGCTGACGCGCATCGCGGGCACGACCGAGGTCACGCGTCGCGTTGGCCGTCCCACCGTGTATCACGAGGGCACCAACGAGTTCTGCTACCTGCCGGGGCTGCCGTTCGAAGACTATCGGGCCGTGAACGCCGGGATGCTGGTACCGGCGGGTTCCGACATGATCGTGAGCCTGCACTACACGGCCACCGGCCTGGCAACCATCGACAAGAGCCGCATCGGCTTCACCGTGACCCGGACGCCGCCCGCCAAGAAATTCCTGCCACAGGATGGACCGGAGGGCGACAATGCGCCGGTCGCGCGCCAGCAGGCGAACGCGACGCTGGCGATTCCTCCCTATGCGACCAACCATCCGGGTCCGCCCGCGGAGATCAGCTTTCTGAAAGATGTCGAGCTCGTCTGGTTCCGGCCGCACGCCCACGTACGCGGAAAGACGGTCCGCTACACGCTCGTGTATCCGGACGGGAAAGAAGAGACGCTGCTCTACGTGCCGCATTACAACTTCAACTGGCAGCTCACGTACCGTACCTCCGTGAAAATCCCGAAGGGCGCCAGGATGCGCGTGCAGTTCACCTACGACAATTCGACCGGCAACAAGTACAACCCCGACCCGGGCAAGTGGGTCTACTACGGCGGTCAGAGCTGGGAGGAGATGGGCACGCCGAACATGGGCTTCCTGGTCGATCGGGAGGCGGACGAGAACAGCTTCCTGACCGAGCGATGACACGCATCTCGGTCGTCTCCGGCGTCCTTCTGCTCGTCGCGGCTGCCGCGCACGCGGCACAGCGGCAGGTCAGCGTCACGGCGGGCGACGGGTTCGCGCTCCAGGGCAGCTACTATTCGGCGGAGAAGGGCGGGCCGGGCATCCTGCTCCTCCATCAGTGCGACGCCGATCGCCGCATCTACGATCAGCTGGCCACGATGCTGAACGTCGCCGGCTACAACGTGCTCACGATCGACTGGCGCGGCTTCGGCGGGAGTCGTGGAGGGGCGTTCACCGACTTCCGGGCGCAGCGTCAGAAGATTCTGGAATTGATGCCGGGCGACGTCGACGCTGCGTTGAAGTTTCTCAGCGCGCAGTCAACGGTCATCAACAGGGCGCTCGGCGTGGTGGGCGGGAGCTGCGGCGTGAACCAGGCCGTGCAGGCCAGCCGCCGTCATCCCGAAATCCGGACCCTCGTGCTGCTATCGGGAGGCACTGACGCACAGGGCGAGGCTCACATCAAGAGCTCGGCGACCCTTCCGATTTTCGGCGCCGCGAGCGAAGAGGATACCGATGCGGCCGCGTCGATCAGGAAGCTCGTTGGCCTCTCGGCGCACGCTGACAGCCGCGTGGAAATGTTCAAGGACGCGGGTCACGCCGCGACGATGTTTGCGAAGCAGCAGGATCTGGAGGCGGACATCGTGATCTGGTTCCGCGCCAACCTGCCGGTTGCCGGGTATGGTCTGCCGCCAGCAATCAGGTGATCGCACCAACAATCCGCGCACAGCCAATCGAGGTTCAATATGACACGTGTGACCCGCGTCTCTCTTGTTGCCGCTGGTCTGACGATGGCGGTGCCGGCGGGCATCCACGCCCACTTCAAGCTCCTGGAGCCCGCGTCGTGGCTGATCGAAGACAACCGCGGTGATCCACAGAAGGCAGGACCCTGCGGCGGCACGAACAGCGACTACGGCAAACCGAGCTACATCATCGGGAAGGCCGTCGGCGGACAGAAGCTGCATCTCAAGGTTCAGGAGACCGTCTATCATCCCGGTCACTACCGCGTCGCATTGGCGGTCAACTCGCCGACCGAGCTGCCGCTCGATCCTGAAACGACGACCAGAGAGTCCGACAGAGGACCATGGTCGGTGTCCGCCGCCATCCAGAACCCGACGCAGATCCCTGTGCTGGCCGATGGTCTCTTCGTGCATTCGACTCGACCGACCGGCCCGATGGATCCCTGGGAGGGCGACGTGCAACTGCCGAACATCAACTGCAGAAAGTGCACGCTCCAAGTCGTGCAGTTCATGGCCGATCATGGCTTCAACAATCCGGGCGGGTACTCGTACCACCACTGCGCGAACCTGCAAATCACCGCGGACCCTGCACAACCGTTGAGTCCCGGATGGCCGGCCGAAAAATGATCGACAAGAACGACGGCGGGTCGGGAGTGGAATTCTCGGCCACGGTGGCGAAGGCGGCACAGGTGCCCAACGTGCACACGATCATCAACGGCCACAACCCGACGACCACCACGCCCGCGGCCGGCGCGCCGAGTCGCTATTCTTCCAGAGGGGACGCCGCTGTTTCTCGTGCCACCAGGAGCGCGACGCCGGTCACGCACAGCGTCGCGACCACATAGAGCGATATCGTGGTGCTCGTGCGATAGACGGCAAACAGGCTCGCGAATATCAATGGCGCGAAGCCGCCGCCGGCAATGCCGGCGGCTGTGTAGGCGAGCGAGCAGCCTGCGTAACGGACCCGTGTCGGAAACTGCTCTGTCACGAACGCGGCCTGCGGCCCGAACATGGCGGAGTGGATCACCAGACCGACGACCACCGCGATCACGATGAGCGCGGGTCTTCTGCTCTCCAACAGGACGAAAAAGACGAACGCCCACAGCATTCCGAGCAGCGCGCCGGCCGCATACACCGGACGACGTCCGACACGATCCGAAAGGGCTCCGAAGAAGAGGATCGACACCGCATTGCACACCGACCCGACCATAATGGCCGTCAACGCCAGCGTTCGGGACAGATTCAGCACAGTCGTCACGTAGGTCAGCATGAATACGACGAGGAGCGCGTACAGAACATCCGACCCGACTCGCACGCCTGCGGCGATCAGCAGGCGCCGCCAGTAACGCCGCAACACATCCCCGATCGGGGTCTGTGATTTGGTGCCGCTCTGTTCCAGTTCGGTGAACATCGGCGTCTCCGCTACACCGCGACGAATCCACAGCCCGAACCCGACCAGGACAACGCTGGCCAGAAACGGTATCCGCCATCCCCACGAGAGAAATTCGTCCGGGGACACGAGATACGTGATCAAGGCAATGCCGCCGGTCGCGAGCAGGGTGCCGACTGATGGTCCGACCTGCGTCCACGAGGCATTGCGTCCCCGGTGACGCTGCGCGCCGTGTTCGACCGATATGAGCACGGCGCCGGCCCATTCGCCTCCGAGCGCAACGCCCTGCACGAAACGCAACGTAACGAGCAGGATTGGACTCGCGAGGCCGGCCGTCCCGTACGTCGGGAGCAGGCCCATCAGTCCCGTCGTAGCGCCCATGAGCACCAGGGTGATGACCAGCACGACGCGGCGTCCGTGCTTGTCACCCAGGTGTCCGAAGAGCACGCCGCCGATTGGCCTCGAGACATAGCCCACGGCGTAGGTTGAGAACGCCAGAATAGTTCCGGACAACGGATCAAAGGACGGGAAGAACAACCGGTTGAAGATCAGCGCTGCGAGCGTGTTGTAGACCGTGAAGTCATACCACTCGAGTGTCGTTCCAACGGAGCTGGCAGTGGCAAGTCTCCGCGTGCTCGTGTGTCCGATTGAGGGTGACGCGTGCAGAGCAGCAAGGGTAGTCATGGGCCACCGATGGTTTCTCTGGAAAGATCAGTCAGCCGCAGCTGCCACATCAGTTGGAACACGGAGAGGTCATCCGAAGCGGCGCCGACGTGACGGGCAGCATGACGACCTGCATTGGCGACCGCCGCTTCCGCTGCCGCCTCGATGAGGAGAAGAGGGTCCAGGCGTCGTTCGCGGGGATCTTCCGCGGGCAGCGGCGTGGACAGCGCCGCATCGGGCACGAGCAGTCGCGCCACAACGACGCCATCGAGAGTCAGCAGCTCAGAGCCCAGTTGGGCCATCCCGGTCACGTCGGTGCTCGTCGCGCTCGCCGCCAGCGTGAGCAGCGCCAGCCACGCTCCCGTGCCGGCTCCGGTCTCCATCTCGATCGAACCGACGCGACGCATCGGGTTCTGCATGCGCGCCAGGTTTGTCACCGACCACGCCGTGGGGCGCTGAAGCGCCTCTTGATACGCGGCTGTCCCAAAGACGGCGAGCGACGTGGTGCGATACAGACCGAGATACCGGCGCGATCCACGGACGGTCCGATAGCGCGCGCCCGACACGAAGCCCGGAATGGCGACGCGTTCGTTCACATGCTCCCGGTCGTACCAGCGATTGAATTCGTCTTCATGCGCTGGATCGACATTCGTGCACACCAGGAGCATTCCCTCACGCACCGTGGCGGAGCGTCCAGGCACTACAGGATGACGAACGATTGACGTCCGGCCACGAAAAGCGTCGCTTCGCTCCCGCCATGTTGGCTGTTCAATTCGACGGCGCCGGCGGCATCTGCGCCGCGCGCGGCCGCGGGAATTCGATCGCCATGAACAGTCCTCGCCGATTCGGCTCCGCGAGGTATTCGTGCGCGAAAACCAACGGCGCGATTCCTTGACAGGTCGTCATTGTGACGCGGATTGGTGGAATCGCGAAGACGTGTCCGCACGACGGCGGTACTGGCCGCATGATCGGCGCGTCCTTCCGGCGGTATCCTGGCCGGCGGTTTTTCGGCTTCGTCGGATTCCATCAGCGTCCCCGTTCGTCCCAATGCACGATCCTTCGCTTGATCGCGCGAATGCTCAGGTGGAGCAGAATGCCGAGTGCGCCCAGGATAATCAATGCGGCGAAGACCCCCGCGACGTCGGTCACTGCCTGCGCCTGCATGATGGTGACGCCGATGCCGCGTTGGGCGCCGAGAAATTCGGCGACGATGGTGCCGAGCAGCGCATAGACCGCGGCCATATCGAGCCCGGCGAAGATGAAAGGCGCGGCCGAAGGCAGCTTGACCCGCGCATAGATCTCCAGCCGCGATGCGGAGAGCGAGCGCATCAAATCGATGCGTTCCGGTTCAGTGTTACGGATGCCGGTGAAACTGTTGACCATCAACGGAAAGAAGGCGAGCAGCGCCGCCATGGCGATCTTCGAACCGTTGCCGAAGCCGAACCAGATGACGATGAGCGGCGCGATGGCGACTTTTGG
>Ga0134122_10000838_pt1 | contig 21578 bp, 9 predicted proteins | sample KB302_FD_96461 | JGI IMG/M metagenome (GOLD analysis project Ga0134122, IMG submission 96461) | Terrestrial soil microbial communities without Nitrogen fertilizer from Kellogg Biological Station, Michigan, USA - KB3-0-2 | ecosystem: Environmental > Terrestrial > Soil > Unclassified ... | reverse complement strand
TCCCTCGCGGCGATGTGGTCATCATTCAAGAGGCGAACCTGTTCGCGGCCCGCGGCCTGCCGTACCAGTACAGCGCGTTCGGCGCGGTGCGCGCGGTGAGCTCGCGGCCGGTGACCTTCTCCACCTGCGACAGCACGCCCGACGAATTCCTGGTGGACGCCGCCAGCGGCGCGGTCTCCTGGACGCCCTCGGCCTCCACCAGCTTCCCGGTGTCCATCTGCGTGCAGGCGCAGGCGGACAGCGGCGGGGGCGATGACTTCTACCGGTACCAGGTGAAGGAGCTTCTCCCCAGCGCCGTCTTCCCGAAGGCGCGCTTCGCGGCCTCGCCCTTCCGCGCGGACGTGGGCATGAACGTGGCCTTCGACTCCAGGGCCTCCACCTTCGACCAGGCGCTGGGCCCGCCGGCGTACCGGTGGCGCTTCGGCGACGGCAGCCCGCTCGGCTTCCGCGACAACCCGTTCCGGGGCTACTTGATGCCCGGCGGCTACCGGCCATCGCTGGTGCTGGCGGACGGCGCGGGGCGGACCGACCAGACGTCGCGGTCGCTGCAGGTCATCGACCGAACGCAGAACGTCCCGCCGATCGTCGCCATCTCCACCCCGCCGCCCACGGCCGTGAACGCGCTGGACGTCGCGCTCCAGGCGCAGGTGGCCACCGGCTCGTCGGCGGCGGGGCCCATCCGCTGGGACCTGGGCAACGGCGCCTTCGCGGAAGGCGAGGACGCGGGCGCGTCCTACGGGCCAGGCCGGTACTGGGCCACCGCCTCCGCGGTCGACCAGAACGGCTTGCCGGCCACCGACAAGGTGGAGATCGCCGTGTCCAGGGACGGCGCGGTGCCGCCGCTCTGCGCGGCCACGGTCGATCCGACGTTCGCCAACGCGTCCAGCGCCGACGGCGGCCGCGCCTCGGTCGAATGGATCGCCTGGCGCGCGCCGGGGACGAAGAAGATCGCCTCGGTCACCTGGAGCATCGACGGCGTCGCGTTCGGCGCCGGCGAGGTCAACCAGCTGTACTCCACGGCGGGCTGGCGGCGCGGGACCCTCACCGTCACCGACGAGGACGGGCTGCGGTGCACCGACCAGGTGGCGATGCTGGTGATCACCAGCCCGCCCACCGCGGGGGACCTGCCGCCGCGCATCCTGGATCCGGGCGTGAGCGGACCCATCAACTGCCGCGATCCCTACGTGGGCCGGCCGCCCATGGCCTCCGGGATCGGGCCGCTGCGCTGGTCGGCGCTGGACCCCAGCCAGCCGGTCTCGGTCGACGACGCGGGCACGATGACCTGGACCCCGGCGGTGCTCCCGGACGTGAACGAGGTGACGTACACCCTCCGGGTCGCCAACGCGGCCGGCTCCGACCAGCTGGCGGTGAAGGTCCCCTACGAGTGCAAGCGGGACGCGGCGCTGAAGACGTGCGGCTGCGCCGAGGGCGGCGGGACCTCCGCGGTCGCCGGCCTGGCGCTGCTGGCGCTTCGGGCGGCGTCGCGCCGGAGGTCCGCGGTCCGGGCACGCGCGAGGCGGCCGTGAGCCGGCGCCGGTGGTGGCCGTGGTTCGGGGTGCTGGCGGCCTCGATCGCGCTGGCGGGCATCAACCCCACCAACGGGCTGCCGTACCGCGAGGACTTCGAGCAGGACCTCACCGGCTGGAACCGGTCGGTGAGCACCGGCAACGATGCCTCCCTGAGCACCTCCGGCGCCTCGTGGTCCGGAGCGGGCGCGTTCGTCGCCGAGGCGTCCTCGACGTCGTCGGGCCCGGAGGCCTCCATCGCCGCGGACCTGGACGGCGGCGTGGGCAGCCTGAGCGTGCGGTTCTACCTCCTCGTCCCGAGCGACACGCAGAAGAGCATCTCCCAGAGCAGCGGCGCCATCCGGATCTTCCGCGCGGACGGCCCGGTGGTGAACGGGCTGATCACGCTGGACCTGCTTCGGGCGCAGGATCCGGCCGGGACGCTCTACCTCCAGCCCACGGTGGGGGGGATCATCCCCGTCGGCGTCTCCAGCCTCACCAGCCTGACCCCGGACGTCTGGCACTCCGTGGAGGTGTCGCAGGACGGCCTGGGGACGTTCCGGCTCTACATCGACGACCCGCGCGTGCCGCGCCTCACCATGCCCGGGGCCACCACCCTCTTCGGCGTCACGCTGGGCATCACCACGGTGTTCGCCAACACCGGCCAGGCCCACCTCCAGTTCGACGACGTGGTGATCGCCGGCCGCCGCGTCGGGCTGGCCGCCACCCAGAACCTGGTCTCCAACGAGTACGAATCCACCGGCCTGTCGCTCTTCGACTTCCCGGCGGGGAAGGGCGCGGGCGTGTTCGACGCCGGCGCGATCACCGTGGTCGCCCAGTCCACGGACGTGCACCGCGGCCTGGGCGCGATGACCGTCACCGACAGCGACAGCACGTCGACCTTGCAAGGCGGGGCGGTGTTCGGGTTCCTCGACCGCCTGTCGCCCACGCCGCTGTACCGCCGCGTCTGGTGGCGGTGGCCCTTGGTGACCCGGGCGGCCAACCACACCATCCTCGCCATCATCGATTCGGACGGCGGGGTGGGGGTGGGGGCGCGCTACCCGGCGGCGGTGCAGATCGGCGACGACGGGTCCGCGCGGCTGTGGGGCGTGGACGATCGGAATCTGGCGACGTACGGGCCGAACGTGCCGCTGCAGCAAGGGCCGTGGCACCTGGTGGAGCTGTACGCCGCCGGCTTCGGCACCGACGCCGGCGTGCGGCGCGGCTGGGTGGACGGCGTCCCGCTGGGCACGCACAGCATCCCCTTCGTCCGGACCGCCGGAGACGCATGGGCGGAGGGCGTGATGCCCATCCCGCAGGACTTCCAGTACGCCGGCACCGACTCCTTCGACGACGCGCGCTCGTCCACGAGCATGTTGCCCACGCGGTTCACGCTCCGGCCCGTCGGCACCCCGACCACCTGCACCCAGTACGACGTGACGCCCATTACCTCCGACAACATCGCCGCTCCCGTGCCGGAGACCGTGGACGTGGCCCTGGACGGCGGCGGCACGGCGCTCTTCTATTCCACCAGCGCCTGCACCGCCGCGTCCGGGCAGGTCAGCTCGGTGCGCTTCCTCTCGGGGACGCAGGGGGCGGCGGTCTTCGTCCACCCGGTGGCGCCGGACGTGACCTTGAGCACCTCCGCCCCGGACTACCTGCCGTGGAGCAACGGGCTGGGGCCGGACGCGGGCACCGGCGGCCCGGCGTCGGCGCTCGTCTTCCACGGGCTCCCGCTGGTGGCCTTCCCCAACAACGCGTACCCGTTCGCGGTGGAGGCGCTGGACGGCGCTGGGGCCACCGCCACCAGCTACATGGGGACGGTCGCGTTCGCGTCCTCGCCGGCCTGCTCGCTGCCGCCGGCGCACGGCTACACCGCGCAAGACCGCGGCTACTTCGTGTTCGGGGCCGGCGGCGTGACCTTCCCCGCGCCGGGGACGTACCAGATCCACGCCAGCGACGGCGCCGGGCTCACCCTGGATTCCCTCTACATCTGGGTGCTGGGGCCGGGGCAGGTGGCCATCGTCGACGACGCCAACACGTCCGCCGTGGTGGGCCACCCGTACGTCTACAACGCGCTGGGGGCGGTGACCGCCGTGAGCACCGCCGGTCCGCCGCGGTTCTCCACCTGCAACACCGAGCCCTCCGGCTTCACCGTGGACGACCGGACCGGCGCGGTGCGCTGGACGCCGGACGCGGCGGGGAACATCCCGGTCTGCGTGCAGGCCACCGCCGGCGGATCCACCACGCCCGCGATCCTCCTGATCACGGTGACGGTGGCGCCCGCCCCGCCGCCCGGGCCTCCGACCGCCGGCTTCGTGGTGCGCCCGACGCCGGCGCAGGCGGGCGCGTTCGTGGTGGACGACCCCGTGGGCAGCACCTCGCCGGGCCCGCTCCTCTTCCGCTGGCGCTTCGGTGACGGGGCCTGGCCGGGGACGGATCGGCAGCCGTTCCACCGCTTCGTGCTGCCGGGCGGCTACCGGACCCACCTCACCGTCTGGGACAGCGCCGGCCGGTACGCGCGGGCCGACCAGCCCGTCCAGGTCGGCCTCACCCGGCTGGCGCCCACGGTGCGCATCGACTCCGCGCAGCCGCTGGAGGGGAACGAGTCGCTGAGCACCACGCTGGAGGCCAACGTCAGCCCCGGCTCCAGCCCCACCGTGGTGGCCTATCGCTGGGACCTGGGGGGCGGGACGGACCCGATCTCCGGGACGCTGGACGGCGGCGCGGTGCCGGGCGTGCCGGTGACCTACGGGCCGGGGCGGTACTTCCCGCGGCTGATGGTGGTGGACGGCAACGGGCTGGTCGCCACCGACAAGGCGGAGGTGGTGGTCTCCAAGGAGGGCGCGCCCCCGCCGGACTGCCTGGCCACGCTGGAGCCCACCGTGCTCGTCCTGAGCACCCTCGCCACCGGCGCCCGGTTCCGGGCCTTCCAGGTCGCCACCGGCGCGCGGCTCAGGGAGACGGACTGGCGGATCGACGGGCAGGACCAGCCGCAGGACCAGGCGGTGGTGGGCATGGCGTTCGACGCCGGCGGCTGGCACCACGGCGAGCTGAGCGTGCGCGACGAGGATGGCCTCTACTGCCGGGACGGCGTGGACCTGGCGGTGATCGGCTCGGCGAGCGGGAACCCGATCCCTCCGCGGATCGTCGACCCGGGCAACGGCGCGGCGACGTGTGGCCAGGGCTACGACGGCGGGGTGCCGGTGGCGTCGGACCCCATCGGGCTGGGCGTGACGTGGACGCTGGAGAACGGCCCTCCCGGCGCCACCATGGACGGGCAGGGCCGGCTGTCGTGGACGCCGCCTCCGGCCTCGACGGACCCCGGCCATTTCACGGTGCGGGCCACCAGCTCCGCCGGCTCGGACGTGGCGACCGCGACGGTGACGGTGGAGTGCGAGGGGAGGACGCTGAAGACGTGCGGCTGCGGGGCGGAGGGTGGCCTGTCCGCGCTCGCCGCGCTGTTCGCCCTGGGCGCGTGGGGGCGGCGCCGGGCGCGGCGGTAGGGGTACGCCGCCCCGATTGCCCGCTCCGCCCTGCTCGACGAGCCGCGCGCGCCATTCGCCGGCAGGGTCCCCCGCGAGGCGCCGTGAACCTGGCGGCGGGAGCTCCGCCCCGCTCAGCGCCTGGACTTGCCCAGGCGCGCCGCCCAGGTGAGCAGCGACAGCTCCTTGAGCGCCTCGTTGCAGCCGGGGTTCACCTGGATGGCCTTCTCGAATTGATGCTCCGCCAGGTCGGTCCGCCCGGTCGCCTTGTGGATGTAGCCGGTGAACAGGTAGGTGCGGTCGCTCTTGGGGTTGAGCTGGACGGCGCGCTCCAGCTCGCGCAGCGCCTCCACCGCGTTCCGCTCCGGGTCCATCTGGAAGCGGGCCCAGCCCTTGAACGCGTGGAACTCGCCCTCCTCGCCGTACAGCTCCACCGCCTCGGAGAACGCCTGGTACGCCTCCGGCCAGTTCTTCTGCCGCAGCAGCTCCTCGCCGCGCTGGAACTTCCCCTCGGCGTTGAGGATGCGGTTCACGTCCTGGCCCATGCCCTCGCGCTTGACGGTCCCGGCGGCGAGGTCGGCCGCGTACTTCTCGCGATCCGCCGGATCCATCAGCGTGTCGTGGGCGAGCGCGACCAGGTTGTAGATCTGCTCGGTGAGCTGTTGGACCTCCGCCGAGGCGGACCCGGCCAGCTTGTCCGGGTGGAACTCGCGCGCCAGCACCAGGTACGACTCATGGATGTCCTCGGGCTTCGCGGTGGTGGGCACGCCGAGGATCTCGTAGTGGTCCTGCTTGCGCATCGCCGCCACGCGCGCGGCCAGCCGTTCGCGCACCAGGCCCTCGTCGGCGGAGCCCACGCTGTGCGAGCCGGAGATCTCCACGAACGGCGTGGCGACCGGCCCGGAGCGCGCGGTGGCGTTCTGCAGCAGCTCCGCGGTGTGGAGGGTGGGCGCGGTGATCGCCTGCTCCTTGTTCGGGTCGGCCGGCGCGGGCACGTTCCCGTCCATGGCGCTCCAGGCGGCGGAGCCCAGCGGCGGGGCGCCCGGCTCGCGGCGGACCGGCAGCGGCGGCGGGACGATGAGGTGGGGCCCGGACTGGTGGATCTCCGCGAAGTTGATCGACGGCTCCTTGTCCGCGGGCGCGGGGCGGAGGTCCACCACCCCGGCGCAGCGCATGGCGTAGATCAGCCGGTCCGTGTCCAGCGGCGTGAGCAGGTCCAGCGCCCGCAGGGTGTCCAGCGACTTGCGGCCGTCCACCGCCTGCAGCAGCAGCAGCTCCTCCTCGCCCAGGCCCAGGCCCTGCAGCGCGTAGAGCGGGTCCTCCGCGGGGTGGACGAACATCTCGTCCACCGGCCCCAGCGCGGAGCGCACCCGGGCCTGGTCGTAGGCGCGCTTGACGCCCTCGGCGATGATCGCCGCCGCCGTCATGTCCAGGCTGACGGTCTCCGGCGGCAGATCCTTCTGCGGGCTGAAGTGGTACTGGCCGTTCGCCCAGCCGAACACCTCGAACAGCTTCACCCGCTGCTGGAGGTTGAGCGCGTGGGAGAGGTTGTTGGGGGAGATGACGCCCATCTCGATCAGCACCGTGCCCTGCTGGCGCTTGGACGCCTTCATCCGCCGGAGCGACTCCTCGCAGTCCGCCTGCGAGAGGAGCCGCTCCTTCACCATCACCCGGCCCAGGCACTCCGAGAGGAGGTTGGACTTGACGAACTGAGGGACGCCCTCGCGGAGGTAGATGATCTTCTTCACCGTGCCGCGGCGGCAGAGGAGGGCGCCCTTGGCCTTCCAGCGGTGGAGCTCCGCCAGCACCTCCGGCACCGGCTTGGCGGCGAAGTCGCCGCGGACGCTGGCGGTGCCGGGCTCCGGCGCGCGGGTGGTCGACTCCACCAGCTTGACCTCTTCCTTGGCCTCGTCCGCGGCGAGCTGTTCGGAGCGGGCGGCCTCCTCCAGCGCCTCGCCGATGGAGGGGGCGGCGGGCGCCGGCGGCAGGGAGGGGTAGCGATCCTGGAGCGCGGCGCGGAGCGTGTCCTGGAGCGCGGAGAGCTTGAACGGCTTCTCCAGGAAGGCGAAGGCGCCGTAGTGCTCCACCGCCTCGCGCTGGTGGAGCTCGTTCTTGTAGACGCCGGAGATCATCACGATGGGGACGGTCTTCCCCTTCTCCATCGCGCGGATCTTCCGGGCGACCTCGTAGCCGTTCACCAGCGGGAGGAGGAGGTCCAGCACCACGGCGTCGAAGTCCTTCATCTCGAAGGCCTTGAGCGCCCACTCGCCGTCGCGCTCCACGGTGACGGAGAAGCCTTGCTGGGTGAGCGCGTCGGCCACCAGGCGCTGGATGGCGCGGTCGTCGTCCACCACGAGGACGTTGGCGGGACCCGTCGGCATGCCCCGGATATACCTCACGCGGAAGGGCCAGCGCAGTGCTACGAGGGGTGGCCGCGATGGCGGAGTTTGACCCGGCCGATGGATTCCAGCGCGCGTGCATGGCGGCGCTGGCGGTGGTCGGGGTTCCCACGCTGTCCGGCGCGTTCCGGGCGGTGCTGGGCGTGTCGCTGGGCGCGGGGCTGGCGATGTCCGCGGCGGCGGTCGGGGCGGCGGTGGCGCTGTGGGCGAGGCGGGCCCCGCGGCGGGCGGCGGCGGATGGGCGGACGTGGCTGGGGGTGGGGTTGGCGGGGGTAGGGACGATCGCCACCCTGGCCGTGCTCTGGAATGGTCGGTTCGACGGGTTGGTGACGGTGGGAGGGGGCGACGCGGGGGCGCACGCGGCGTGGGCGCTGAGCTTCGCGCGGTCGAATCCGGGGGAGTACTTCGGGTTCGTCGGGACGTATGCGCTGTGGCACTGGATGGGCGCGGCGTTCGGCTTCGACGCGTTCGAGCGCGAGCGCGCCGGCTTCTACCTGACCGCCGCGGCGGTGATGGTGGCGGTGGGGCACGGCGTGCGGGTGGCGGTCGCGCGCGGCGTGCCTCTGCGCGCGGCCGTGGCGTGGAGCGCGCTCGGCCTCGCCGCGGCGAGCCGGTTCGGGTTCTGGCCGGTGCTGCACTACCACCAGGCGGACGGGTTCTACGGGCACCTGTTCGCGCTGGTGCCGCTGCTGGCGGCGTGGCTGGCCTACGGGCAACTCGAGGACGCACGCGCGCGCGCGGCGGCGCTGGTGGCGGCGGTGGGGGTGATGCGCTTCACGTACGGGCTGAACCTGGGGGACCTCGCGCTCACGAGCGCCGCGCTGGTGGCGTGGGAGGCGCTCCGATTGGAGCGGATGGATCCGCGCGCTGGCGCGCCCGCTGAAGAGCCGCGGATCGGAGCCACTTTCGACCGCGCTGGCGAGCCCGTTGAAGAGCCGCGGATCGGAGCTGTACCAGGCCGCGTTGGCGCGCGAGCGCCGGAGCACATTGGCTCATCGGCGACCCGTTTGCGCCCCGCGCTGTTGCTTCTCGCGGCGGCGCTGACCGTCGGCGCGGTCGTCGCGTACGCGCAGCTCCTGCCCCTCGCCGACGTCGAGGGCGGCTTCATCCCCACCCGCCTGGGGTGGCTCCTCCCGGGCCTCGCCATCCTCACCGCCGGCCTGTTCGCCGCCGCCCGCCTCCTCCCGCCGCGGGCGCGAAGGCTGGCCGCGTTCGCGGGCGCGTTCGGCGCGGTGAACCTCGCCGCCCACCTCGCGTACCTGGGGGCGGGGCTTCAGCCGCGGTACTACCTCTACAAGTACGGCCTCCACGCGGTGATCCTGCTGCTGGTCGCCTGGGTCGCGGTGGGCGCGGCGATCTCCGGGTGGCGCGCGCTCGCCGCGGGCGTGGTCGGCCTGGTGATGGTGGCGCGCGGCTCCCCGTACGAACGGAGCTTCGAGGATCGCCTCCGCCGCTCACCGCCCTGGACCCTCGTCGGTCCGCTGACCGACCGGGACGCGGACGCGCGTGTCACCGCGACGCTCTCGGAGAAGCGCGCCGACTTCGGTGGCCTCCTCACCGCCTCCTGGCCCATGGCGAGCTTCATGAACGGCGAGCGGGGCCGCTACCTCGACGTCCCCGCCTTCCAGCGCGCGGAGCTGGACGACTCCCCCGGCCACTGCGTCTTCTGGTTCGAGCAGGAATCCCCACTGGTCGAGGCGTTCGACGCCGGCGGGAGCCGCGACGCGCGGGCCGCGGCGATCGACCGGCTCCACAGCGACCCGGCCGCGCGGTGCGAGTCCTACGCCCCGCGCTGGGACCCGTCCGGCGCGCAGGTCCTGTGCCACCGTTGCCGCTGAACTATGGTCCGGCCCTCTTTCCTGGGAGGGAACGCGTGAAGATCGCTCGAGGGCTGGTGCTTGGAAGCGCGGTGATGCTGGTGGCGGCGTGTCAGGGGCCCGTGGGGCCGCAGGGTCCGGCCGGATCGCAAGGCCCACAGGGCACCGCGGGTCCCGCCGGCGCCAAGGGAGACCCGGGCGATCCGCTCGCGGCCGTCGTGCCCATCCAGCAGTTCGACGGCGAGACGCACCAGATCACCACCACCAACATGAGCGTCGCGCAGGCCATCTGCCTCGCCCGCCACGGAATCTGGGACAGCGGGACCAACACCTGCGGCAATCCCCTGGCGTACGGGACCGCCCAGGTGCCGCGCACGGACAGCGACAGCGCGGCGGTCGCCAGCTGCCCGACCGGCTTCCTCCCGGCGGACTGCGCCACCGCCGCCTTCCTGCTCCAGTTCTGGAGGATGAACCCCAACCGCGAGACCGCGCCCAGCAACCACGCCTGGTGCGCCGGGACGGTGGACGGGACGCTCAACACCGGCGCGGGCCTGAACGGGACGCCGGGCTTCTGGTACGCGGCCGGCACCACGGCCCCCACCCTCTGCGCGGCCGGACAGGCGCTGGTGATCGACCAGCTCGCCCCAGCTGAGATCACCTTCTTCGGCCGGCCGTCCTACCCCCGCGTCCACCTCTACTGCCAGGGCACGACCTCGACCGCACCCTGGATGTGCATTTCCTCCAGGATGCTCTGAGTCCGGCCGACTACACCGCCAGGACGGCCCGCGCCTCGCGGGCCAGGTCCTCGAACCGCATGCCGGTGAAGGCAGCCAGGAAGGGCTGTCGATTTTTCCGGTCCGGGGCGGCTGCCGCCCGCTGCCAGTTGCTCACCAGGGCCCGCCCGGTGACGTACGCGAACAGCGCGAGAAAGCCCCCCGGAAGCACCGCCACCGCCACCAACATCATCGTCCTCGCCACTGCACCCATGACCGTACGTTCGCCTCCGCTCCCATGGACGGGTTGCAGGGCGCGTGCCTGACGGAGCGCGGTCCATCCCCCGCGCGGACTCCCGTCCTTTCAGGGTCTTGGGTGTGGCCAGGTGCGCCAACGAGTGTTTTCCGTCGCGACGTCCACCGCCGGCCCTGGCATTTTTGCCGCGGGGGCCCCCCGGGAATGCGTTACGGTGGCCGCGTGACCGCTCGCGCCTTCGCCTCGGCGGATGACGCCGCCAGCGCCCTGGAGCAGGTGGGGTACCTGGCCTCCCGGGAGATCGCCACCTGCATCTTCCTGGCGGACCGGATGCAGAAGCCGGTGCTGGTGGAGGGCCCGGCGGGCGTGGGCAAGACGGAGCTGGGGCGGGCCATGGCCACCGCGCTGGGGCGGGAGCTGATCCGCCTGCAGTGCTACGAGGGCCTGGACGAGGCGAAGGCCCTGTACGAATGGGAGTACGCCAAGCAACTGCTCTACACGCAGCTGCTGAAGGACAAGATCGGCGAATCGCTCCAGGGGGCGGCCACCATCAAGGACGCGGCGGACCGGATCGCCTCCTCCGACGCGGTGTTCTTCTCCGAGCGCTTCCTCCTCCCGCGCCCGGTGCTCAAGGCCATCACCTCCGAGCAGCCCTCCCTGCTGCTGGTGGACGAGATCGACAAGGCCGACCCGGAGTTCGAAGCCTTCCTGCTCGAGGTGCTGGCGGACAACGCGGTCACCGTCCCGGAGCTGGGCACCTTCCGCGCCCGCCACGTCCCGCGGGTGCTGCTCACCTCCAACAACGCCCGCGAGCTGTCCGACGCGCTCAAGCGCCGCTGCCTGCACCTGTACATCGACTTCCCCGCCCGCGAGCGCGAGCTGAAGATCGTCCGCGCCCGGCTGCCGCAGGTCTCCGAGGCGCTGGCGGCGCAGGTGGTGGACGCGATCAACAAGATCCGCTCGCTGGACCTGAAGAAGGCGCCCTCCATCTCGGAGACGCTGGACTGGGCGCAGAGCCTGGCGCTGCTGAATGCCGACCAGCTCTCGCCGGAGCTGGTGGCCTCCACGCTTAACCTCGTCCTCAAGTACGAGGGAGACATCGAGAAGGCGAAGCAGCACCTCTCGCAGATCGCCTGAGCGGAAGGTGTTCCAGAACCCGAAGCGCGCGCAGAAGGAGCTGGCGGCGGTGGGCGCCGCGCTGGGGGAGCCCGCCCGCGCGCGCGCGGAGGCCCGCGCCGCCGAGGCCGCCGACCCGGACGCCCTGGTCGCCGCCTTCGAGCGCGCGCTGCCTTCGCTCCAGGCCACCGGCCGGGACGCGGCATCGCTGGTCGACCCCCTGGCGAGGCTCCTGGAGGCCTCCGAGCTGGCGGCGCGCACGCTGGCTTCGCGCCCGGGGCTCCTCCGCTGGCTGCTGGGGAGCCGCACCCTGGGCGGGCCCTGGCCGGCGGCCGCGTACCTGCGCCAGGCGCGCGCCGCCGCCCGCGTCGCGCGCCCGAGAGGGCACGACGCCTTCCTGCGCGCGCTGCGCCGCTTCAAGTACCGCGAGCTGCTTCGCATCACCTACCGCGACGTCGTCCTCCAGGCGCCGGCCGCGGAGATCGGCCGGGAGCTGGCGTCGCTGGCGCAGGCGCTGATCTCCGCCGCCACCGACGCCGCCTACGCCTCCTTCACCGAACGCTACGGCGAGGCGGAGGAGGAGCCCGGCTTCTGCGTGCTGGGCCTGGGGAAGCTGGGCGGCGAGGACCTCAACTTCAGCTCCGACGTGGACCTGATCTACCTCTACCGCGAAGGCGGCCTCACCCGCGGCGGGCGGGAGGCGGCCATCCCGGCCGTGCAGCTGTACACCCGCATCGCCGAATCCATCACCCGCTCCCTCTCCTCGGTCACCGCCGAGGGCGCCTGCTACCGCGTGGACCTCAACCTCCGGCCGCAGGGGCGGGCCGGCGCCATCGTCCTCTCGCTGGCGCAGACGGTGGCCTACTACGAGACGCACGGTCGGACCTGGGAGCGGTCCGCCCTGCTCAAGGCGCGGGTGGTGGCGGGCGATGCCAGCCTGGGCGACGAGTTGCTGTCCTCGCTCCAGCCGTTCCTCTGGCGGCGCAGCCTGGACCTCTCCGCGGTGGAGGCGCTGCGGGAGATGAAGGCGCAGATCGACCTGCGCGGGAAGGCGTCGCCTTCGGACGTGAAGCTGGGGCCGGGCGGCATCCGCGAGGTGGAGTTCTTCGCCTCGGCGCTGCAGCTGCTCCACGGCGGCAAGAACACGCTCCTGCGCGAGCGCCACACCGCCCGCGCGCTGCGGCGCCTGGAGCAGGCCGGGCTCCTCTCCGCCACCGACGCCGACGCGCTGGAGGAGGCGTACCTGTTCCTCCGCCGGGTGGAGAACCGCCTCCAGGAGCACGCCGAGGAGCAGACGCAGCAGCTCCCCGAGGAGCCGGTGGACCGGAAGCGGCTGGCGCGGTCGCTGGGGTACCCGGGCTGGCCGGAGCTGGACCGCGAGCTGACGCGGCACCGGGGCATCGTCGCCCGCGCCTTCGCCACCCTGCTGGGGCAGACCGCGCGCGAGGAGGTGCCGGACGAGCCGCTGCTGGCCCTGGCGCTGGACCTGGACGCGCCGCTGAAGGAGCGCATCATCGCCCTGGAGCAGCGCGGCTTCGCGGACCCGGACCGGGCGCTGGCCGCGCTGGAGCGCCTCTCCCGGGCGCCCGAGTCGCCCTTCGCCGCCGGCCACGGCACCCTGCACGGGCTGAAGCTGCTGGCGGAGGTGGCGCGCACGGCCGACCCGGACCAGGCGCTCCAGCACTTCTCGGATTTCGTCGCCCGGCTGCACACGCCGCAGGGGTACCTGTCGCTGCTCTCCTCGCACCCGTCGGCGGCGCGGCGGCTGCTCAACCTCTTCGGCCAGTCGGACTACCTCTCCCGCTTCTTCCTCCGGCACCCGGAGCTGCTGGACTCGCTGGTGCTGCCGGCGGAGGAGCCGCGCAAGCCGCCGGAGCGGATCCGCCAGGAGCTGTCGGCGCGCGCGCTGCGGCACCAGGACGCGGAGGGGAGGCTGGGCGCGCTCCGCCGCTACAAGAACGAGGAGGTGCTCCGCATCGGCCTGGGCGACATCCAGGACGAGCTCACCGTCCCGGAGGTGGCCGCCCAGCTCAGCGCGCTGGCGGACGGCGCGCTGGACGAGGCGCTGGCGCTGGCGGAGGAGGAGGTGAAGGAGCGCCACGGCGAGCCGTCCAAGCCCGGCGGGCGCGACCGGCTGGTGGTGCTGGGGATGGGGAAGCTGGGCGGGCGCGAGCTGGGCTACCACTCCGATCTGGACCTGATCTTCCTCTACTCGGGCGACGGGCAGGTGGAGACGGCGGGGGGCGCGCGCGGCAAGGTCAGCCACCACGAGTACTTCGCCCGGATCGCCCAGCGGCTGCTGGCGTTCCTCCAGATGCAGTTCCGGGAGGGGCTGCTGTACCAGATCGACGCCCGGCTCCGGCCCAGCGGCAACCAGGGCGCGCTGGTGGTGAGCACCGGGGCGTTCCTCGAGCACCACGACAAGCGCGCGCAGCTGTGGGAGCGGCAGGCGCTGATCAAGGCGCGCGGGGCGGCGGGCGCCCTGGAGGTGTTCGAGGCGCTGCGGCCCCGGCTCCACCACCTGGTCTACGAGCGGCCGCTGCCGGAGAACGCCGCCGCGGAGATCGACCGGCTGCGCGGGCGGATGGAGCGGGAGATCGCCAAGGAGACCGCGGACCAGCTGGACCTCAAGTCCGGGCGCGGCGGCCTGGTGGACGTGGAGTTCGCGGTCCAGTACCTCCAGCTCGTCCACGGCGGCGCCAGCCCCGGCGTGCGCAGCACCAACACCCTGGAGGCGCTGGCGGCGCTCCAGGCGGAAGGGGCGATCGACGCCTCGCGCGCGGAGCGGCTCCGGCGCGGCTACCTCTTCCACCGCCGCGTGGAGAGCCGGCTCCGGCTGGTCCACGGGCGCTCCATCTCCAACCTGCCCACCCACGGGCGCCCGCTGCAGCTCCTGGCGCGGCGGCTGGGCTACCTCGGCGAAGGGGTGGGGGAGGCGTTCCTCGCCGAGTACCGCGCCACCGCGGCGCAGGTGCGTGAGGCGTATGCCGCGATCCTGAGGGCGTGAAGCGCGCCAGCGCTGGATCGCGCGGGTGAGCGAGGCGTATGCCTCGATCCCGAACCCGACCTACTTATCCAGCTTGTCCACCAGCGCGGACCACTCGTCCGACCCCTCCGGGATCTGGACGATGTTGGTGCGCTCGTCGGGCGGCTTCTTGGTCTGGAGCGGCGAGACGCCGGGGCGGGCCCCGCTGGCGCCGGGGGACTTGGCGGAGGCGTTGGTCTGCGTGGGCCTGGCCACGGTGGTCTTGGGGCCGGGCAGCGGCGCCGTGGGCTTGGACGGGTGGCCCGCGCCATCCTCGCCGCCGAGCGCCGCCGCGATGGACCCGCCCACCGGCTGGGCGGCTGGCATCGTCTTGGTGGCGGGTCGCGGAGGGCCGCCGGCCGGCGCGGCGCCCGGAGCGGCGGGCGCGCCCTGGATGGCGTTGACGTTGGTGACGCCGGTCTTGCCCTTGTAGCGGGCCAGCTCCAGCTCCACCACCTTGAGCGCCTTGCTCTTCTCCTGCACCGTCTGCTGCAGGCGCGCCACCTCCTGCCCCTTGAGCTGATCGCGGCGCTCCAGCTCCGCCTTGTGCTTGGCGACCAGGTCCTCCTGCTCCTTCCAGACCCGCGCCTCGAAGTCCTTCTTCTCCTTCAGCGCCGCCTGGAGCTTCACCTGCGACTCGGAGGCGCGGCCCTCCGCCGCGGCCGTCTTGGCGTTGAGCTCCTTCTCCAGCTTCACGCGGGTGGAGTGGGCGTTCTCCACCGCCAGCTCCAGCTCCTGGAACTTCTTGGCGCGGGAGGCGATCTGCGCCTGGGCGTCCTTCAGCTTCGTCTCCAGGTCCAGGATCTTCGCCTGGCTCTCGCTGGTCACCTGGGCCAGCTTCTGGTCCGCCCTGGAGTACTTGGCGAACACCTCGTCGTAGATCTTCTTCGCCTCCGCCTTGTCGCGCTGGCTGATCTGCTGCAGCTCGTTCAGCTTGCCCTGGGCCTGCTGGAGCTGGACCTGGGAGGAGGTCTTGATCGCGTCGCGCTCGGAGAGCAGCTGGGCCTTCTCCGCCGCCGCCTTCTCCAGCGACTCCGCCATCTGGGCGCGCACCGACTCCGACTCGGCGGTGGCGGCGTCCATCCGCTGGGCGAACTCCTCCTTGCTCCGCCGCAGCTCCTCCTGCGCGGCCTTGAGCTTGGCCTCCGCCTGGCGGGCCAGCTCGGTCCGGGCGGCGGTCTCGCGGTTCACCTGTTCGGTGAGGCGCTGCCGCTCCGCGGTGAGCTGCTGGAGCTTGCGCTGCGCGTCCGACAGCTCCTTGGTCTTCTGCGCCACGTCGGTCTGCAGCAGCTCCTCGCGCCGCGCCGACTCCTCGATGGTGCTGGCCAGACGCTCGTCGGTGGAGGCGCGGTTCTCCTCGGCCTGGGCCAGCGCCGAGGTCATCGCCGTCAGCTCCTGGAGCTTCTGCCCCAGCTCCTGCTTGAGCGCGTCCCGCTCGGCGCCCGTCTCGTTCAGCTCCGCCTGCACCGCCTCGGAGGCCGCCCGCTCCGCCTCCTGCTGCCCGCGGAGCTCCGCCAGCTGCGCCTCGAGCTGGCCGCGGATCTCCGACAGCTGGGCTTCCGCCTGTTCGCTCAGGCTGCCCATCTGGGCCTGGTGCTCGTTGTGGAGACCGGCGATCTGGGCGGCGTGCTGGTCGCTCAGGTCCGTGACCTGGGCCTCGTGCTGGCCCTTGAGGTCGGCGATCTGCGCCTGCGCCGCGGCCGCCTCCGCCGCCGACTGCTGCTCCAGGGCGTCCAGGGCGGCCTGGGTCTGGGTGAGGCTCTGCTGGAGCGCGTCGCGCTCCCCGGTCATGGACTGCAGGAGGGTGGAGGTCTCCGACACCGTGGCCTGCTCGGCCGCCAGGGAGTCCTCGGACGCCCTCAGCCGGGCGGAGAGGTCGGCGATCTGCGCCTCCGACTGCGCCCTCAGGTCGCCCAGCACCTGCTCCGACTGGTCGCGCAGGTCGATCAGCTTCTGCTGCATCTCCTGCTGCGTCCGGTCCGCCTGCGCCTGCGTCTCGGCGAGGGTCTGCTGGAGCGCGTCGCGCTCGCCGCTGACCTCCTGCAGCTTGGCGGAGGTGTCCGAATGATGGGTCTGCTCCTGCGCCAGCGCGTCGTCCGCGGCGCGCAGCCGGGCGATCAGGTCCTGCTGCTGCTTCTCCGAGGACTCCTGCAGCGCCGCCAGCTGGCCGTTCAGCTCGGCGATGGCGCCGTCCTTGACCGACCCTTCCGTCTGCAGCGAGAAGATCTGCTCGTTGAGCTGGGCGACGGTGTCGCTGGACTCCTTGAGGTCCGCCCTGAGCGACTCGACCTCGCCCTCCAGCTCGCCCAGCTGCTCCAGCTTCTGCTGCAGCTGCCCGTTGAGGTCCGCCTCGGTCTGCTCCAGCTTCTGGGTGACCGCGGACAGCTCGCCCTCCAGGGTGGCGATCTTGGCGTCGCGCTCGGCCAGCCGGTCGCGGGCGTTCTGCTCGCTCTGGTCCCGCTCCGCCCGCGCCTCGTCCCGCTCGGTGCGGGTGGTGTTCAGCTCGGCGGTGAGCTCCTCCACCTGGGCCTGGAAGCGGGCCTGGAGGTCGGCGCTGGTCTGCTTGAGCTGGGCCAGCTCCTGTTCGGCGGCGTCGGCGCGGCTGCGCTCCTGGGAGAGGTCCGCCTGCAGCGCGCGCACGGTGGCGTCGCGCTCCTCGCGCTCCTGGCGCAGCTCGGCGTCCTTGTCGTGGTACGCCTGCTCGTACTGGACGTAGCGCTCGTCGCGCTCCTTGACGGTGTCGTTGAGCCGGGCCTCCAGCAGCGAGAGGTCGTTCCGGAGGGTGGCGAGCTCCTGATCGCGCTCGGCGATCTTCTCGTTCGCCTCCTTGTGCTTGACCTCGAAGTCCAGCGTCTCGACGTTGAAGGTCTTCTCGAGCTTCTCGTACTCGGCCTTGTGGCCCTCGATCTCCTGGGCCCGCCGGGACAGCTCGTCGTCGCGGGCGGCGACCTCCTTGCGGAGGACGTTGATGTCCTTCTCCTTGGCCGCCACCACCTCGATCAGGTCCTTCTCGGTGGCGAACTTCTGGATCAGCAGGTCGTCGACGGTGGCGCCGTGCTCGCGCTCCTTCTGGATCAGCGTCTGCTGGGCCTCGTTGAAGCGGCGGAGCAGGTCGTCCACCTGCATCTTCAGGCCCTGCAGCTCCACGTCCTTCTCGTGGACGCGGTCCTCCACCGACAACAGCTCGCGCTCGCGGACGCTCCAGATCTCGGAGAGGCGGGCGATCTGCGCCTCGCGGCTCTTGAGCTCCTCGCGGAGGATCTGGATCTTCCCCTCCGGCGTCCCCATCATCTCCCGCCGCGGCGGGGAGCGCTTGCCGGAGCGCGACTCGGCCAGAAGCTCCGTCTTCCGGTCGGCGATGGACTGGAAGGTGCGGTCGAGGAAGCTCTTGTCCTCCTCGGTGATCGCGCTCCGGCGCTCGCGCTTGGGGAGCCTGGGAGGGCCGCTCTGCGCCACCCGGAGCGGCGGCGGCATGGGCGGCGGGGCCTCCGACTCCTGCTGCAACTCGGCGGACCCGGCCGGCGCGGTCCCCCGCGCGATGGCGCTGTCCAGCGACGCGTCCATGTCGTCGCCCACGTCCAGCCCTCCATCCAGCGGCGGCGGCTCGTCCACGGCGCCGTTCCCGGCGGAGGGCGGCGGGAGGATGCCGGCGGTCATCGACGCCAGGTCCCCCATCTCGAAGGGGATGGTGAGGTAGCCGTCCGCGGCGTTGGGCGTCTGGGAGTGCTGGGACAGGCCCTCCTGCCCCACGTCGGAGGACAGCAGCAGCACGCGGAGGTTCTGGCCGAAGCGGCCCTTCTTGATCTGCCCGCAGAGGACGAACCCGGACTGGTCCGGCAGCTCGGCCCTCAGGACCACCAGGTCCGGGCGGCGCTTCTCCAGCTCCCGCTGGGCGTCGGCGGCGTTGCCCGCGAGGGCGGTCTGGTACCCGACTCCCTTGAGGACCGAGGCCATGCTGAGGGCGAAGTCGCTCTGGCTCTCGACGATAAGGACGCGGCGTTCCATGAGATTTGAGGCAGGGGGTACTTCGAAGGCGAAGGTGGCCATCCTATCTAGCGGATCCCCGGTTAGGAAACGACTGGCGCGAGCAGGGTCGCCCTGCGAACGGGGAAGAGCGCCAAGCCCAGGCCAAGGTAATCACCCGGCGGTGACGTGGCAGGCGGGCGAGCGCAGCCTACTTCGGGAGGCGACGCGTCGCGCCGGGGACCGGGGTGGCCGGGCGGGGATCGCGGCCCGGCATGGTGGTGGGTGGGGTGGGGCGGGAGAACTGGATTCCTTCTGGCGGGCAGTAGCCGTGCACCACCTGCGACAGCCACGGGTCGAGCAGCGAGATGGGCAGGCCGCTCCCCGAGGACGGCTCCGCCTCCACCACGTCCTCCGGGCTGATCTCCTCCGGTTCGTCGGGCGCGCGGGACGGGCTGGGTTCGGTCATGGCGGCCCTCGGCTGGGTGGGGACGTTCTGGAGCGTGGCGTTGACGGAGGCGCGGAGGTCTTCGGGCGGGGTGAGCGCCGCGGCCGTCGCGTCCGGGACGCCGGGCTCCGGAGGAAACGGGATGGGCCCCGGCGTGGGCGTGATGGCCGGGGGCGGCGTGTCGGGCGCCGGTGGGGAGGGGAGGTCCAGGTCGTCGGCGAGGAAGACGTTGTCCGGCGGCTGCGCGGGTGAGGGCTCCGGTTCCGGCACCGCCTCCATCAGTTGCGAGATGGCGGAGGGCAGCCCCAGCGCCGGGGTGGTGGGCGGCAACGGGGTCACGCCCAGCTTGGCCACGTCGTCGAGGACGGAGGGCGACACCACCACGCTGGGCGCCGCCTCCTGCCCGGGCCCGGTGATCTCCTGCTCGCCCATGAAGAGGTCCGGGTCCATCACCGGGATGGGCGCTCCGGGCGAGGTGATGTTGGAGTCCGAGCCCTCGTGCGGGTCCACCGGCTCCGGGAGGGAGGTGATGGCGGTGTCCTCCTCCGGCGCGGCGGCGGGCTGCGGCGTGAAGTCGGAGCCCAGGCGCGCCGCGGGGTCGGTCCGCTCCCGCTCCCGGCCCTCCTGAGCGCCGGCGGCCCCCAGGGATCCGAGCAGCGGCCCCAGCGCCTCCAGGCGCACGGTGGGAGGAGCCTGCGGCGCGCCCCCGGACGCCAGGGCCTGCGGTTCGGTCGGCACGCGTGGGTTGGTGGTCGGTCGCGGGAGGTACGAGAGGGGCGTACGGCCCGACCCGGAGTCGGAGGAAGAGGCGGCGCCCCTGGAGGCGAACACCTTGCTGGTGGGGGTAGCGGTGAGGTCGGAGGACTCCTGGAGCTCGGCGCCCTCGACGGGGGCGACCCGGCCCTTCTGGCCCAGCAGCTCCGCGTAGAGGGAGAGCAGCCGGGCGCGGATCAGCGGGGCGTCCACCAGGCGCAGCGCCTCCGCCCGCGCCGCGCGCCCCATCTCCACCCGGAGGCGCGGGTTCTCCGCCAGCCGCTGCAGCGCGGCCCCCAGCGCGCCGGGGTCGCCGGGCCGGACGAAGATGGTGCAGGAGGCGGGGAGGAGCTCGCGGGTGACCGGCAGGTCGCTGGCGACGATGGGGCGGCCGGCGGCGAGGTACTCGGACGCCTTGGCCAGGGGCCCGCCCACGGCGCGCGTGCGCTCCTCCTCCTCCAGCGGGAGCACCGCCACGTCGGAGGCGGCCAGCAGCTTGGGGAGGTCGTCGTGGATCACCGGCGGGTGGAGGTCCACGCGCCCGTGGAGCGCGAGGTCGTCCACCAGGTCCTCCAGCCGCCCGTGCCAATCGGGGTGGCGCGGGCCCAGGATGGTGAGGCGGGCCTCGTCCTTGGCCAGCAGCGGGCGCGCGGCGCGCAGGAGCGTGGGCAGGCCCTGGTAGGCCACCTGGCTGCCCACGTAGATGATGCGCATGGGCGTCGCGTCGGGGTCGGTGGCGCGGGCCTGGTAGGCGGCCACCTCGACCGGGGCGCGCATCAGGCGCACGCGTTCGGGTGGGACGCCCAGGCCCTGGACGTAGGTGGAGGACACGTTGCTGGAGGTGAGCAACGCGTCCGCGTTGAGCATGCAGAACAGCTCCTGGCGGCGGACCTTGGCGAGGAAGCGGCGGTCGCCCTCCAACTGCGGCATGGTGAAACGGAGGTCGAGGGACGGGAAGGCGTGGGCCTCGTAGATCAGGCGGTAGCCGTAGTCCCCGCGCAGCTCCGCCAGCGTGTAGCCGGCGAAGGGGTCGAAGTAGTGGGCGAGGTTGAACTCCTCGCTCTCCAGCTGGCGCCGGACGGCGCGTTCGAAGGCCTGGACCCTGGAGACGAGGTCGCCGGCGCCGACCGGGACCCGGAGGAGGCGGGCGCCCTGGTAGCGCTCGATGTGCGAGACGTCCGGCGTCTTGGCGGTCATGGCGACCACCGAGAAGCGGCCGTTGAGGGCCTTCAGGTACTCCGTCACGCGCCTCGAGGTGCCGGTGGGCGCCGGGACGACGTCGAAGGCGCAGAGCAAAACTCTCGGCAAGTCGCTCAAGCGGGGTGAAGGATATCGATACGGCGCCGTAAGTGTCACCGCTGTGAGGTCGACAGAGGTATGGGTGGCGGTTGACCCCGTGAGGGCGAGCGGCTACAGGCGCCCGGCGTATGGCGGATACGAAGAGCAAGAAGGGTGGAAAAGCGGCTCCGGCTCCCAAGAAGGGCGCGAAGGCGGAGAAGGCAAGCCCGAAATCGCCGAGGCGGACGGCGAAGGCGCCCGCGCCCATGCAGAAGCCGACCAAGGCGACGCCGGTCCTCTTCAAGAAGAAGAAGGAAGGGCCGGGCGACGAGGGCGAGCAGGGCGAGAAGCCCATGCAGAAGCCGACCAAGGCGACGCCGGTCCTGTTCGACAAGAGGAAGAAGGAGGGGTCGGGCGACGAGGGCGAGCAGGGCGAGAAGCCGATGCAGAGGCCGACCAAGGCGACGCCGGTCCTGTTCGACAAGAGGAAGAAGAAGGAGGGGTCGGGCGACGAGGACGAGCAGGGCGAGAAGCCCATGCAGAAGCCGACCAAGGCGACGCCGGTCCTGTTCGACAAGAGGAAGAAGGAGGGGTCGGGCGACGAGGACGAGCAGGGCGAGAAGCCGATGCAGAGGCCGACCAAGGCGACGCCGGTCCTGTTCGACAAGAGGAAGAAGGGGGGGTCGGGCGACGAGGACGAGCAGGGCGAGAAGCCGATGCAGAAGCCGACCAAGGCAACGCCGGTCCTGTTCGACAAGAGGAAGAAGGAGGGGTCGGGCGACGAGGACGAGCAGGGCGAGAAGCCGATGCAGAGGCCGAC
>Ga0134122_10000836_pt1 | contig 21587 bp, 16 predicted proteins | sample KB302_FD_96461 | JGI IMG/M metagenome (GOLD analysis project Ga0134122, IMG submission 96461) | Terrestrial soil microbial communities without Nitrogen fertilizer from Kellogg Biological Station, Michigan, USA - KB3-0-2 | ecosystem: Environmental > Terrestrial > Soil > Unclassified ... | reverse complement strand
GTTTGCCCTGACGCCCCGTCCGGGAGGCGGGGCGATCGCGCGCGTCGAGCTGCCGGCCGCCGCCTATGCCGACGACCGGGAGAGTCCGGAAAGGAGGAATCCATGACCCGTCCGCAGGCGCTGCCGCGCATTCTGGTCGTGGACGACGACGCGGCGATCCGCGGCGCGCTCGCTCGCGAGCTGTCGCTCGCCGGCTACGAGGTGGGTGCGGCGAGCGACGGGGAAGAGGGCCTTCGTAGCTTCGCCGCCGAGCCGTTCGATCTGGTGATCACCGACCTCGCGATGCCGCGCGCCGACGGTTTCGCCGTGATCCGATCCATCCGCGCGGCCGGGTCAACTCCAATTCTCGTGCTCTCGGTGCGCGGCGACGAAGAGGACAAAGTCCGCGCGCTCGATCTCGGCGCCGACGATTATGTGACGAAGCCGTTCTCGCTCCGCGAGCTGCTCGCCAGGGTGCGCTCGCATCTGCGCCGGGGACGAGGCGAGACGGAAGAGAAGGAAGGCGGCGAGTCGGTGCTCCGCTTTCCCGGATTGTCGATCGATCGCACCCGCCGCACGGTCGAGGTGGAGGGTGCGGCGGTGCGCTTGACGCCCACCGAGCTGTCGATTCTGGAGCTGCTCGCGACCCTTTGGGGACGCCCGGTCACCCTGCGCCAGATCGTCGGCGCCGTCTGGCACGGCGCGCCGGGCACGACCTTCGACACGGTGCGCGTCCACGTCGGCTCGCTGCGCCGGAAGATCGAACCCGATCCCGGCAACCCGCGCTACATCGGGACGGAGCCTTGGGTGGGGTACAGGTTCCTGGCCGAACCGCTTTAGAAACTCTTTCGGCCTTCTTTTCCCCCTCTTTCGGCCGGCGGCGGCACGATGGCCGCCATGATCGACCTCGCGCTTCTTTCCCTCGCTTTCGTCCTGTTCTGGGCTGCCGTTCGCCTGGCGCGCTTCTTCGCGCGCCTGGCGGAGGAGCCGCGATGAACGCCCTCTACCTCATCGCCGGCCTTGCGGTGCTTGCGCTCGCGATCTACCTGTTCGCGGCGCTGTTCCATCCGGAGCGTTTCTCATGAGCGCCTTGGGAAATGGGCGCGGCGCGATCGAGATCCTCGTCCTCCTGGGGGCCGTCGCGGCGCTGATCCGGCCGCTCGGCGCCTATCTCGCCCGGGTGTTTTCGGGCGAGCGCATTCCCTTCTTGGGCCGCTGGCTCGGTCCGGTCGAGCGGGCGATCTACCGGGCGCTCGGCACCTCTCCCGAACGCGAGATGACCGCCCGCGAGATCGCGGTCGCCCTTCTCGCTTCGAACGCCGCCGGCTTTGCTTTGCTTTACGCGCTGCTCCGCCTGCAAGGGATCTTGCCGGCCAATCCGCAGGGACTTCCGGGCCTCCCCGCGCATACGGCGTGGAACGTCGCGATGAGCTTCGTCACCAACACCAACTGGCAGTCGTATTCGGGTGAGGCGGCGTTGAGCTACCTCACCCAGATGGTCGGGCTCACCACCCAGAACTTCCTTTCCGCGGCTTCCGGGCTCGCGGTGCTCGCGGCCGTGGTGCGCGGTTTTGCCCGGCGCGGCACCGACCGGCTGGGCAACTTTTGGGTCGATGCCACGCGCTCGATCCTCTACGTGCTCCTGCCACTCTCGCTCGTGCTCGCTCTCGCGCTCGCGGGCCAAGGCGTCGTCCAGAGCTTTTCGCCCTATGCCACGGTGCATACCCTCGAAGGGACGAGCCAGACGCTCGCGCTCGGGCCGGCCGCGTCGCAGATCGCGATCAAGCAGCTGGGCACGAACGGCGGCGGTTTTTATAACGCCAACTCCGCTCATCCGTTCGAGAACCCGACGCCGCTGTCAAACGCCCTGGAGCTGATCGCGATCCTCGCCCTGCCGGCCGGCCTGTGCGCCACGTTCGGCCGGATGGTCGGCGACCGCCGCCAGGGCCGCGCGCTGCTCGCGGCGATGACGATTCTGTTCCTGCCGTTTCTCGGACTGGCGCTCGCGGCCGAGACGGCGGGCAATCCGGCGTTCGACAGGCTCGGCGTCGATCAACAAGCCGGCGCGCTCCAAGAGGCGGGCAACCTCGAAGGCAAAGAGGTGCGCTTCGGCGTTCCCGCGGCGGCCCTTTGGGCGACCGCCACCACCGCCGCCTCGAACGGCTCGGTCAACGCGATGCACGACTCGTTCACGCCGCTCGGCGGCCTCGCGCCGACCGTTTTGATTTTGCTCGGAGAGGTGTCGTTCGGGGGCGTCGGCTCCGGTCTCTACGGCATGCTGCTGTTCGCGGTGCTGGGCGTTTTTTCGGCCGGTCTGATGGTCGGCCGGACGCCCGAATACCTGGGCAAGAAGATCGAGCCCTACGAGATGAAGATGGCGTGCTTCGGGGTTCTGCTGCCCTGCATCGCCACGCTAGTGGGCCTGGCGCTCGCGGTGGCGACGAAAGCCGGCACCGCGGGGATTTCGAATCCCGGGCCGCACGGCTTTTCCGAGCTGCTCTATGGCTTCGCCTCCGCCGCGAACAACAACGGCAGTGCGTTCGCCGGCCTTTCCGCGAACGCGCCGTTCTACAACCTGACGCTCGGGATCGCCATGTTCCTCGGCCGTTACGGCGTGGCGCTGCCGGCTCTGGCCGTCGCCGGAGCGCTGGCCAGAAAGCGGACGGTGCCCGCGGGCCCCGGCACGCTCCCCACCCATACGCCCCTGTTCGTTTTCCTGCTCGCCGCCGTGGTGGTCGTCGTGGCGGCGCTCACCTTCCTTCCCGCGCTCGCGCTCGGTCCGATCGCCGAGCACGTCCAGCTCTTCTCGGCCGCCCGCTAACCGCGCCGGCCTTCACGAAAGATCCGCTCATGTCGCGCCCACGCGTCAACCCGCTCGACCCGAAAATCCTCCGCCCGGCGCTTGGCGAATCGTTCCGCAAGCTGTCGCCGCGCCTGCTGTTCCGCAATCCGGTGCTGTTCACCGTGCTGGTCACCTGCGTCGCCTCGACGCTGCTCGGCGCGCTGTCGATTGCCGGAGTCGGCGGCGACAAGACCGGCGATCCCGGGTTCGTCCTGTCGATCGCCGGCTGGCTCTGGCTCACCCTTCTGTTCGCGAACTTCGCCGAGGCGGTGGCCGAGGGGCGCGGCAAGGCGCAGGCCGAAGCGCTCCGCCAGACCCGCAAGACCACGCTCGCGCGCCGCCTGTGGGGACCCGACCGCCACGGCAAGGCGACGCCGGTCGCCAGCTCCGACCTGTCCGTAGGCGATCTGGTGCTGATCGAGGCGGGGGAGATCATCCCGGCCGACGGCGAGATCGTCGAAGGGGCGGCGACGGTGGATGAAAGCGCGGTGACCGGCGAGAGCGCCCCAGTGCTGCGCGAGAGCGGGGGAGACCGCAGCTCCGTCACCGGCGGCACCCGCGTGCTCTCCGATTGGCTGGTGGTGCGGGTGACCACCAACCCGGGCGAGACTTTTCTCGATCGGATGATCGCGCTGGTCGAAGGGGCGGAGCGGCAGAAGACTCCGAACGAGATCGCGCTCACCATCTTCCTGGTGGCCCTCACCCTCACGTTTCTGTTCGCGACCGCGACGCTGCTGCCGTTTTCGATCTGGAGCGTCCAGGCGATCGGCCGCGGCGCGCCGGTCGCTCTGCCGGTATTGATCGCTCTGCTGGTCTGCCTGATGCCCACGACGATCGGCAGTCTGCTCTCCGCGATCGGCATCGCCGGGATGGACCGGATGATCCAGGCGAACGTCATCGCGACCTCCGGCCGGGCGGTCGAAGCGGCGGGCGACATCGACGTGCTGCTGCTCGACAAGACCGGCACGATCACGCTCGGCAACCGCCAGGCGGCGGCGTTTCTGCCCGCGCCGGGGGTGAGCGAGGCGGAGCTTGCGGACGCCGCGCAGCTCTCCTCGCTCGCCGACGAGACGCCCGAGGGCCGGAGCATCGTGGTGCTCGCCAAGGAGCGCCACGGCCTGCGCGAGCGCGATGTCGAAACCCTCGGCGGGCGATTCCTGGCGTTTTCCGCCTCGACCCGGATGAGCGGCGTCGACCTGGACGGCCGCGCGCTGCGCAAAGGGGCGAGCGACGTGCTGGCGCGGTGGGTGGCCGAGCGCGGCGGGACCTTCCCCGAGGAGGTGCGCCGCGACGTCGAAGGGATCGCGCGCCAGGGTGGCACGCCGCTGGTGGTGGCGGACGGGCCGAAGGTGCTCGGCGTGATCCAGCTCAAGGACGTGGTGAAAAACGGCATCCGCGAGCGCTTCGGCGAGCTGCGCCGGATGGGCATCCAGTCGATCATGATCACCGGCGACAACCCGCTCACCGCGGCGGCGATCGCGGCCGAGGCGGGGGTGGACGACTTCCTCGCCGAGGCGACGCCCGAGGCGAAGCTGGCGCTGATCCGCAAGTATCAGGAGGGGGGCCGGCTCGTCGCGATGACCGGAGACGGCACGAACGACGCCCCGGCGCTCGCCCAGGCGGACGTGGCGGTCGCGATGAGCTCGGGCACCCAGGCGGCGAAAGAGGCGAGCAACCTGATCGACCTCGATTCGAACCCGACCAAGCTGATCGAGGTGGTCGAGATCGGCAAGCAGTTGCTGATGACCCGCGGCGCGCTCACCACGTTCAGCATCTCGAACGACGTCGCGAAGTATTTCGCCATCCTCCCCGCGGCGTTCGTCTCGATCTACCCCGCGCTCCGGAAACTCGACCTGATGCATCTCGCGAGCCCCGAGAGCGCGATCCTCTCCGCGGTCATCTTCAACGCGCTGGTGATCGTCGTGCTGATCCCCCTCGCTCTGCGCGGCGTGCGTTACCGCAGATTCTCCGCCGCGCGCCTGCTGCGCGACAACCTGCTGATCTACGGCCTCGGCGGATTGATCGCGCCGTTCGCAGGCATCAAGGCGATCGATCTCCTCTTGGTCGCTCTCGGTTTGGTGCGATAGGAAGGAAACGCCGCCATGAAATCCAACCTCCGTCCCGCGCTCGCCTTCGTCATCCTCTTCACCCTGGTCTGCGGCCTCGCCTATCCGCTCGCCGTCACCGGCCTCGCCCGGCTGTTCTTTCCGGAGCAGGCGAGCGGCAGCCTAGAGCGAAATGCGCAGGGAGCCGCCATGGGCTCCGACTTGATCGGCCAGAACTTCACCAGCCCGCGCTACTTCTGGGGCCGACCCTCCGCGGCAAACTACGACGGAGCCGCCTCGACGGGCAGCAATCTCGGCCCGACGAATCCCGCTCTCGTGGGTCCCGAAGGGACAATCGCCCGGCGAGTGCAGGAGCTTCGATCCACCGGAGTTCCAAACCTTCCGGTCGATCTCGTCACGTCGTCCGCGAGCGGCCTGGATCCCGACATCACCCCCGCCGCGGCCTACTACCAGGTCGACCGCGTCGCCGTCGCGCGCGGCCTTTCGCCTTCCGTCGTGCGCGACCTCGTGACGGCTCACGTCGTCGGCCCGCAATGGGGCTTTCTCGGACCGGCGCGGGTGAACGTCCTGGCGCTCAATCGGGCGCTCGATCGGCTCGCGCCATGAACGATCGGCCGGGTCGGCCCGATCCGGAGGCGCTGCTCGCGCTCGCCCGGGCGGAGGAGCAGGCGGCGCATCGCGGCCGGCTCCAGATCTTCTTCGGCGCGACCGCCGGGGTGGGGAAGACCTACGCCATGCTCGAAGCGGCGCGGGCGCTCTCGGCCCAAGGGGGCGACGTGGTGGTCGGCTGGGTCGATACCCACGGCCGCGCCGAGACGGCGGCGTTGCTGGACGGTCTGGAGCGGCTGTCGCCGCGGCGGGTGGAGCATCGCGGCATTGAGCTGCTCGATCTCGATCTCGATGCCGCGCTCGCGCGCCGGCCGAGCGTTCTCCTGGTCGATGAGCTGGCCCACACCAACGCGGCCGGCGCGCGCCATCCGAAGCGTTGGCAGGACGCCGAAGAACTGCTCGCCGCCGGGATCGACGTCTGGTCCACCTTGAACGTGCAGCACCTGGAGAGTCTGAACGACCTGGTCGCCCAGATCACCGGCGTCGCTGTGCGCGAGACGGTTCCGGATTCGTTCTTCGATCGCGCCGACCCGGTGCGGTTGGTCGATCTGGCGCCCGGCGAGCTGCTGGAACGCCTGGCGCAGGGGAAGGTGTACCTTCCCGAATCGGCGCGCCAGGCGCGCGAGGGGTTTTTCCGCCCCGGCAACCTGATCGCGCTCCGCGAGCTGGCGCTCCGAAAGACGGCCGACCGTGTGGACGATCAGATGCGGCGCTACCGCGAGCTGCAAGGGATCGCGCCGACCTGGCCGGTCGCGGAAAGGCTGGTGGTGGCGGCCAGCTCCGGACCGCAGGCGGAGCGGGTGGTGCGCGCCGGCCGGCGCCTCGCCGAGCAACTGCGCGCGGAGTGGTCGGCGATCTACGTCGAGACCGAACGCGAGCGCCGGCTGCCGCAGGCCGATCGCGACCGGGTCTGGGGGACGCTCCGGCTCGCCGAGCAGCTCGGCGCCTCGACCCGCGTGCTCGCCGGGCTCGATCCCGCCGCCGAGATCCTCCGCTTCGCCCGGCGCGCGAACGCCTCGAAGCTGGTGCTCGGCAAACCCGAAACTCCGCGCTGGCGCGATCGTCTGCTCGGCAGCTTCGCCGAGCGTCTGATCCGCGACAGCGGAGACATGGACGTCTATCTGCTATCGGGGCTCGACGCCCCCGCCGGACGCCGCGTCGCCCCGGCCGACAAGAGCGCTCCGCGCGAGAAGCGCCTGCGCTCGCGCCCTCGGGCCTACCTGATCGGTTTGATCGCCACGTTGGTCGCCTCGGGGTTCGCCGCGCTGATGGCGCCGTCGTTTGCCGAGGCCAACCTGGTGATGGTCTACCTTCTCTCGGTGGTCGGCACCGCGCTTTGGGCCGGCCGCGGCCCGGCGATCCTCGCCTCGCTCGCCGGGGTGGCGGCGTTCGATTTCTTTTTCGTCTCGCCCCGACTGACCCTCGCGGTCGACGACTCTCAATACGTCGTGACGTTCATCGTCATGTTGGCGACGGCGCTCGCCATCTCGACGCTTACCGCCCGCCTTCGCACTCAAGCCGCGCTCGCCGCGGAGCGCGAGGAGCGGACGGCGGCGCTCTACGATCTCGCCCGCGAACTGGCCGCGGCGGCCGACCTGCCGACCATCCTCGGCTCGGCGGCCCACCACCTGCGCGAGATGTTCTTGAGCCAGGTGGTGATCCTGCTGCCGGAAGGCGTCGGCGCCGAGGCGCGGCTCACCGAACGGGCGAGCGATACGGTGACCTACCTGCTGAACGAGCGCGAGCTGGCGGTCGCCCGCTGGGTGTTCGACCACGGCCGCTGGGCGGGCCTGACCACCGAGACGCTTCCCGCCTCGCTCGGTCTCTACGTGCCGCTCACGACCGCCCGCGGCACCTTCGGAGTCCTCGGTCTCCACCCGGCCGACCGGCCGCGGCTTCAGCGGCCGGACCAGAAACACCTGCTCGATGTCTGCGCCGGCCAGATCGCCCTCGCGGTCGAGCTGAGGACCCGGGAACGAGCGCTGTAGGGAACGGGAGATTGCGCGAGGACGGGGCGAAACTGTCTGAGCCCGAAGGGCGAGTTTTGAGCCCCGCCCGCAACGTAATCTCCCGTTCCCTACAGCGCGGCCGACGCGGCTATGATCCCGGACCATGCTGACTCTTTACTTCCTCCGCCATGGCCAAACCCAGTTCTCCCGCGACGATAATTTCTGCGGTTCGGGCCTCGATCCCGATCTGACCGCCGAGGGGCGGGCGATGGCCGCGGCGTTTGCCGGCGACTATGGCTCGATGCCCTGGGCGGGGGTGTTCGCGAGCCCGCTCAAGCGGACGATCGAGACCGCGCGGGCGCTTTGCGATTCTTGGCATCTGGGGCTTGAGATTCGCGACGGGTTGAAAGAGATTGGCTACGGCGAATGGGAAGGGAAGACCCGCGCGGAGGTCGAGCGCGATTATCACGACGACTACATCCGCTGGGAGGCCGATCCGGCCTGGAACGCGCCGACCGGCGGCGAGCGGGGAACGATGATCGCCCGCCGTGTCGGCGAGGTGATCGAGGAGATCAAAGAGCGCCATTCCCACGGGCCGGTGCTCGTGGTGTCGCACAAGGCGACGATCCGGATCGCACTCTGCGCCCTGCTGGGCATCGACGTCGGCCGTTTCCGCTATCGGCTCGCCTGTCCGGTCGGCAGCGTCTCGATCGTCGAATTCGGATCGAACGGGCCGCTGCTGCGCTCGCTCGCCGATCAGTCGCACCTGCCGGCCGACCTGCGGGCGCTGCCGGGGACGTAAAACACCGGACTGGTAGACTCACGGTCTATGACCGATCCGACACCCCGCCTCGCGCTGATCGTCGACGACGAACCCGGCATTCTCACCACCCTCTCCGGCATCCTCGCCGACCGCGGCTACGGCACGCTCTGCGCCGCGACCGGCAACGAGGCGATCGACCTCTACCGCCGCCACCGGCCGGACGTCGTTTTCCTCGACATCTGGCTGCCCGACCGCGACGGGCTCGAAACGCTCCAGGCGCTGCGCGCGGACGACCCCGCGGCGGCGGTGGTCATGATGTCCGGCCACGGCACGACGGCCACGGCGGTCAAAGCAATCAAGATGGGCGCCTACGACTACCTCGAAAAGCCGCTGTCGCTGCGCCGCGTGGTCGAAGCGGCCGAGGGGGCGATCGACCAGAAGCTCGCGCTGGGTCTCAAAGCCGAGAACGGCGAGGGCGCCGAAGCGGCAATCGAAAACGGCGTCCCGCACGCCGGCCTCGATCTTGAAAATCAGATCACGCCGCCGCCCCCGCTCTCGATCCTCGCCCCGCGCGGCCAGCGCCAGCGAACGATCCGCCACTCGACAGTGATCTACGGCCTGGGCCTCCACTCCGGCGCGCGCACCGGCATGGTGATTCAGCCCTTGCCGCCCGACAGCGGCATCCATTTCTACACCCTGCCGGGGGGGCAACTGATCCCCGCGCACGTCTCCCAAGTGGCCGACACCGATTACGCGACGACGATCGGCCGCGACGGCGACAGCGTGAAGACGGTCGAGCATTTCCTCTCCGCCCTCCATGCCGCGGGAATCACCAACCTGCTGATCAAGCTCCACGGCGAGATCCCGGTGCTCGACGGCTCGGCCGTCGAATTCTGCCAACGCCTGCGCGAGATCGGCGTCGAAGAGCAGGACGAGCCGCAACAGGAGCTGGTGATCGACCGGGTCTACGAGGTGGGCAGCGGCGAAAAGAAGCTGACGCTCGAACCGTACGACGGCTTCTTGGTCTCCTACAAGCTGCGCTACCCGGCGCCGGTGGGGGAGCAGGAGCACGAATTCGAACTGGCAAGCTTCGAAGGCTACGAGCGCGAGATCGCCCCGGCGCGCACGTTCGGCTTCATGAAGGACCTCAAAATGATGGCCGAGCTCGGCCTGGGCTCCGGCGGCCGGCTCGACAACTTCATCCTGGTGGGCGAGGACGACGTCCTCAACACCGAGCTGCGCTTCGAAAACGAGTTCGCCCGCCACAAGATCCTCGACATCATCGGCGACCTCTTCCTCCTCGGCTACCCGATCCGCGGCAAAGTCACCGCGAGCCTCACTGGCCATCGCGACAACATCGCGCTGCTCAAGCAGATCTGGGCGGCGGCCAGCTCTCCGGTCGAGTCGGTCGGGCCATGAATCTGCCGACGGACCTGCAAGAGCTTCAAGATCAACTCGACGCGGCGGAACGCGACGCCGAGGCGCTCGTCGCGGGATTGTCCGAGGAACAGGGGACCGCGCGCGTCCGCCCCGGTTCTTGGAGCATCGCGGAATGCCTGGACCACCTGGCGACGGCCAATCGCGTCTACCTCCTCGCGATGCAGGATCCCGCGAACCGAGCGAACGCGCGCGGCCGGCTCCGAAAAGGGCCGGCGAAACCCGGCTGGGCGGGCCGGTGGTTCATCAGCGGCCTTGAGCCGCCACCGAAGTGGTGGTCCAAGTTGAAAGCCCCGAAGAAGATCCGCCCGCGCCCGTCGCCCCCGCTCGCCGATGCGTTCGCCGCCTTCATCGAGTCCCAGGCCGACGTCCGCGATTTCCTGCGCGCCTACGACCGCCTGGACCTGGCGCGCATCCGGTTCCCCAATCCCTTCATCCCCGGCGTCTCTTTCAGCCTCGCGACGGGACTCCACATCATCCCGGCTCACGAAAGGCGGCACCTTCTGCAAGCGTGGGGGGTACGGCGGGCCTTGGAGGGTGCGCAGGGGTAGAGCTGCCGGAGCCTCCGAGCGAGCGGTTGAAACCGCTCGCGGGCTCTGCCCCGCGCGGCGCTCCCCGCGGAGGCCTCGGCGGCGGGATCGCCCGCCCTGGTACTCTACGAAAAACCACCACCTCTCCGCCGCCGTCGCTTTGCGGGAAGCGCGCGACCTCTCGGTAGGCGCGGCGAAACCAGGGCTGGCTGACGATCGGCCTCGTGCTGCGCCGCTCGGTGTGGAAGAGCACCAGCGGGGTCGGATGCGCGAGGAACGCTCCGAGCAGGTCTTTCTTCGCGATGTAGGGGAGCGATCGGGGAGTGACGAGCCCCATCAGATCCTCGACCGTCCGGTCGCTGGTGTAGCCGAGCACGCCGATTTCGCCGAAGGCGATCGACTCGTCCGGCGCCGAATTCTGGCGAATCCAGAGCGCGGCCTCCCGGTAGGCCTGCTGCCGGGGCACCTCGGCGAAATCCTCCAGCCACGAGAGATTCCAGAAGATCGATCCGATGAACGTCCAGTTCACGATCAGCACCGCGATCGAGCCGAGGACGTAGAGCGTCCGGCGCCCGGCCCGGTGCGCCTCTTTCGCGCGGCGGAGGGTCGAGGACACCGCGGCGCCGGCGCCGAACAGGATCGCCGCGGCGAACGGAAAGACGTACCAGATCGAAAACGGCACGCCGAACAGAGGATAGACGAGAGCGTTGACCGCGCCGTAGCCGACCAGCACCCGGCCGCAGATTCCCCAGCGGCGGTAGATTCCGGGCAACTCGACCAGGCCGAAGAGCAGGATCGCCACGCCCAAGATTCCGGAGAGCTGAAGCCAGGTCGAAAGTCCCGCTCCCCAGAAGCTGTGGCCGAGGAAACCCGAGCCGCCGGAGATCTCGGCGAGGTAGCGCTTCGAGGCGAACGTCTCCGGCAGGACCGTGCCGAACGCGGCGTACGCCGCGAACGCCCCCGCGAGGATCACCGCGGCAGCCGAGATCGCCCAGGCCCAAGGGAGCCGCCGCCTCTCCCGGATCAGCAGCAGCCCCAACACCGCAAGCCCCAGCCCGGTGTCCGGCCGCACCCAGACCGCGGTGCCGCCGAGCAGCCCGGCGAGGATCGGCCGCCGCTCGGCAAACAGGGCGGAGGCGAGCAGCAGGCAGAGCGCGAGCGCGGTCTCCGACCCCTGCGCCCTCCAGACGAACGGCGAAGAGAGGAGGAGCACTCCGCCGGGCAGGATCTCCGTCCAGATCTCGCGGGGCGCGGAGCGGAGCAGGCAGGCGACGATTCCGAGCAGGCCGGCCGCGAAGACGATCGTCGCCAGGATTTCGATCCGCGCGCCGGTCGCGAGGTGGAGCGCCGCCAGGACCAGCGCGAGACCCGGGTTCGACAACCCGAAGACGGGCTCGCCGAGGTTGAACACCAGCCCGTCGCCGTGGGCCAGGTGCCAGGCGTAGCGGTAGGTGATGAAGAAATCGTCGATCGCGATGCCCGCGGTCCGCCACGCGAACGCGACCGCGAGCGCCACGCAGGCGAGGCTGAGCATGAGCGCCACCCGGGGATACCGGATGCCGGGGAAGGCACTCCGGGTTTCGTTCGAAATCGACAAAGGTTCCATTCCTCGAAAATTACGGTCGAAAATTGGACCGGCGGCAGTTTATTCTTCGCGGCAAGTTGTGACCGGCGGACACCATCTCGTTCTCTTTTCTCGCGTGTCCGAAAGGGGGGCGCGAACATGAAAATGGAGCACGATCATCTCGTTCTTTCGGCGACCGACCTGTCGAATCATCTCGCATGTCGCCATTTGACGACCCTGGACCGTTCGGTCGCCCTCGGAGAGCGAGCCAAACCGGAGGGTTTCGACCCGAGGCTCGACGTTCTTAGGGAACGCGGATTGGAGCACGAGAAGGCGTACCTGGACCATCTGCGCGCTGCCGGGCTCGAAGTGCTGGAGCTTCCTCAGGGGGGAAGCGAGTCGGCCGCCCGCGAAGCGACGCTCGAAGCGATGCGCCGCGGCGTCGCCGTGATCGCCCAGGCGACCCTCTCGGACGGCAATTGGCACGGCCGGGCGGACGTTCTGCTGCGCGTCGAGCGGCCCAGCCATCTCGGCGGCTGGTCCTACGAGCCGGTGGACACGAAGCTCGCCCGCGAGACCCGCGGCGGGACGATCCTCCAATTGGTCGTTTACGCCGAGCTGCTCGGTGCGATGCAGGGCCGATTGCCGGATTCCGTCGGAGTGGTCACGCCGGCTTGCGGATTCGCGCCCGAGCGCTACCGGGTGGCGGAATACCAGGCGTTCGCCGCCCGGGTGCGGCGCCGGCTGGAGGAGAGCCTCTCGCTGGCGCCCGTCGCCCTTTCCGCGGAACCGCCGACCTATCCGCTCCCCACCGCGCATTGCGACGTCTGCCGCTGGTGGCACGAATGCGACGCCCGTTGGCAGCGGGATGATCATCCCTGCCTGGTGGCGGGGATTCACCGCTCGCACGAGCGGGAGCTGGCCGCCTGGGGTGTTGCCACGCTCACCGCCTTCGCGGAACTGCCCATCCCGCTCGCGCGCCCCCCCGTTCGAGGTTCGAAGGAGACCCTCGAGAGGCTGCGCGAGCAGGCCCGCGTGCAGCTCGCGGCCCGCCGAGCCGGCATGCCCGTCTGGGAGCGCCTGGCCGCGGCGAAAGACCGTGGGCTCTCCCGCCTACCGGAGCCCTCTCCCGGCGACGTCTTTCTCGATCTCGAAGGCGATCCGTTCGTGGGCGAAGGAGGGATCGAATACCTGTTCGGAACGATCGCCGCCGGTACCTCGGGCCAGCCCGAGTACCAACCCCGCTGGGCGATCGGACGGGCGGAGGAGCGCGCCGCGTTCGAGGCGTTGATGGACGACTTGATCGAGCGTTGGGAAAAAGACCCGGGCCTTCACGTCTATCACTTTGGGGCGTACGAGCCATCGGCGCTCAAACGGCTCACTGGGCGCTACGCCACGCGGGGCGAGGCGCTCGACCGCCTGCTGCGCGCCGAGCGGTTCGTCGATCTGTATGCGGTGGTGACCCAAGGGATGCGCATCGGCATCGAGAGCTACTCGCTCAAGCAGCTCGAACCGATCTACGCCTTCGACCGGAAGACGCCGCTCGTCGAAGCGGGCCGCGCGCTGCGGCAGGTCGAGGCGTCTCTAGAGCTGGGCCGCCCGTCGGAGGTGGACGCCGAGCTGCGCCGCCTGGTCGAGAGCTATAACGGCGATGACTGCCGCTCGACTCTGCGGCTGCGCGATTGGCTGGAACGGGAACGCGCCGAAGCGCTCGCGGCCGGCGAAGACCTTCCACGCCCGATCACCGAATCCGGAGAGGCTTCCGAAAAGCTCACAGAGTGGCAGAACCGGGTGCGGCCGGTGGTCGAAGCTCTGCTCGAAGGGGTGCCTGCCGATCCTGCGGAGCACTCCGCCGAACAGCGCGCCCGTTATCTCCTCGCGCACTGCCTGGAATTCCACCGGCGCGAGGACAAGGTGAGCTGGTGGGAGCATTTTCGGCTGGCGGCGCTCTCCGAGGAGGAGCGCTACGACGAGCCGCGGGCCATTGCCGGCCTTCGTTTCGTCGAGCGAATCGCGCCGGAAGGCAAGGCGAAGCTGCCGATCGACGTCTATACCTTTACGCCGCAGGAGGTGGATCGCCGTTCGCAACAGGCGCGGATCGACGGGGAACGAACGCTCGGAACAATTGAATCCCTCGATCCGGTCGCGGGGCGCGTCGAGATCAAGAAGACGAAGAAGTCGCTCGACGAGCATCCCTCGTCGGTGTTTCTGCACAGCCACGTCTCCAAAGGGGAACTGGAAGAATCGCTTCTCCGCCTGGCCGAGCAGGTTCTCGCGCACGGGATCGATGGAGCCGGAGAGCACCGCGCGGCCCGCGATCTGTTGCTACTCCTGCCTCCCCGCGGTTGTCCGGCCGCGGGCGGCGCTCTCGCTTCGCCCGGAGAAGACTCCGTGGCCACGGCCCGCCGTCTGGTTCTCGCGCTCGATGACGGCGTCTTGCCGATTCAAGGTCCTCCTGGCGCGGGGAAGACCTACACCGGGGCGCGGATGATTGTCGAGCTGGCGCGCCAGGGGAGGACGGTCGGGGTGACCGCGGTCTCGCACAAGGTGATCGCCAATCTCCTGGAGGCGGCCGTGAAGGCGGCGGCCGAGGAGGGGTTCGATCTCCGGTGTCTTCAGAAGGTCTCGGAAGGCTCCGAGTCTGGAGAAGGCTCGGCGATCCGCCAGACGACAAAGAACGAAGACGTCGAAGCCGCCCTTCGCTCGGGCGAGATTTCGGTGGCGGCGGGGACCGCCTGGCTCTGGGCGCGCGCCGATCTGGCCGGCGCGGTCGATGTCCTCTTCGTCGATGAGGCGGGGCAAATGTCGCTCGCGGACGTTCTCGCGGTGAGCCCGGCGGCGAAGAGCCTCGTTCTGCTCGGCGATCCCCAGCAGCTGGAGCAGCCGATCCAGGCGAGCCATCCGGACGGGACCGCGGTCGCGGCGCTCTCTCATCTCTTGGCCGGTCGGCCGACGCTGGCCGCCGATCGCGGGTTGTTCCTGGACCGGACGTGGCGTCTCCATCCGTCGATCTGCGAATTTACCTCCGAGCAGTTCTACGACGGAAAGCTCCATTCCCTCCCGGGATTGGAAAGCCAAACGCTCCACGCGCCGCCGCCGTGCGATCGGAGCGGGATGTACTTTCTCCCGGTCCGGCACGAAGGAAACCAGAGCCACAGCCGGGAGGAAGCGGAGGCGGTCGAAGATCTGCTCGAAGGGTGGTTCGCCGCGGGCGCCGAATGGACCGACCGTCATGGTGCCCGAAGCCTTCTGACCCCGGAAGACGTTCTCGTGGTCGTGCCGTACAACGCGCAAATCCACCGGCTTCAGGCGCAACTTCCCGCGGGAATCCGGGTCGGCACGGTGGACAAGTTCCAAGGGCAAGAGGCGCCGGTCGTGATCTATTCGATGGTCAGCTCTTCGCCGGAAGACGCCCCGCGCGGCATGGAGTTCCTCTACAGCCGCAACCGCCTGAACGTCGCCACCTCCCGCGCGCGGTGCGCCTGTGTTTTGGTCGCCAGCGAGCGGCTTCTGGAACCGGAGTGCCGGACGCCCCAGCAAATGCGGCTCGCGAATGCGCTGTGCCGCTACGTCGAGCTGGCGACGCGGGTGGATGCGAGCCGGCTCAAAATATCCGAGCCCCTGGCGGTGACCGCCTGATAAAAAGAGCGCCTACTCCGCTCCGCCCTCGAACGCCAATCCGGGATTCGTGCGCGAAGCGAGCAGAAACGCCGCGACCCGTTCGGCAAGGGAGAGGGTGGCGCGCTCCTGCTCCGCGGCCTGGCGGAAGAGGGTGATCGCGGCGAGCGCTTCGCGGTGGATCTCATGGGCCTGGAAGACCGGGAGCATCTGGCGGGCGAGGTCTTTCACCTGCTCGGTGCGTCCGGCGCGCAGATAGAAAGTCGCAAGCTCCAGGGCCGCGAGCGCGGCGTCGTAGGGGAGTCCGTGAGCCAAAAACTCGCCGCGCACCTGGCCGAGCTTCGAGGTCGCATCGTCCGCGCGGCCGAGCCCCGCGGCGATACGCCCTTCGATCCATTGCAGCCGGATCCGGTCAAGCTCGCCGCCGTGCCGGCGGGCCAGATTTCGGACTTCGGGCACCATCGCCTGCGCTTCGACGGAGCGGCCGAGCTTGCTCAGGTAGTCGGCCAAGTTGTGGCGTAGGCAGAGGAGCAGACGAGGTTCGCGCATCGCATCGCTCTCCCCGGCGGCGCCACGTAGTTCGATGATTGCGGTTTCTAGATCTCCGCGTTCCTCGAACACTTTGGCTTTCTTCAACCGGAGACGCCCGGCAGTTCGTCGCTCACGATCCAGGCTGAGCGCACGGTCGAGCCGATCGAGCGCCTCGTCGAAGCGTCTCTGTTCGCGTCGAAGGGTCGCCAGAAGATCGAGCCGTCGCGCCTCGAGCCTCGGCGGCAACGGGCGCTCTGCCGCGAGTATTTCGCTCCGAGAGAATAACTCGTCGGCAGGAGCGAAGTCGGCTGGTAAGCGAACGGCATTTCCAAGAAAAGCGAGGGCAAGGGCGATGTAAGGGTGCTGCCCTTTGGGAGTTAGTTGCTCGGCCACCGCTAGCGCACGTTCTGCATCCTCTCGCGCCCGGTCTGGAGTCGATCCGGAACGGGCGACGCTCCGGGCACCGAGCCATTCGACGAAGCGGGGATCGGTGCCGCTCGGCTCGCCGTCAAGAGCTTTGCTAAACGCGGCCAAGGGCTTGCGCGCGAGTCGGGTCCACGCTTCAATCGGCGGCTTACCTGGCGGGGGGCTTTCGTCGGCTCCGAGATCGAGCGGCGCAATCGGCTCTTCGGTCTCCTCGGTCGGCGCCGGCTCGGCTGTGGGGTTCATTCCAGCCCAAGTCCCGGAGAGGAACGCCAGGCAGGAGCGGGTCCACTGAAAGACTGCCTTGGCAGCATCGGCGGCGACCGCGTCGATCCGTTCGCTTGGACTGTTTCCGGGGCCAGCGACTACGGTGTGGTCCAGACCGTCGAGTTGGGCGAGGAAGCGTTCCGTCGGCTCGATCGCGGCGAGCGTGTAGTTCATCGCGGCGAGCAGTCGGCGCAAGGTCTTCAGCTCGGGAATCTGATTGCCGAGCTCGTACTGCGAGATGTTGCTGCTCGGCACGCCGGAGGCGTTCGCGAGGTCGGTCTTGCTCAAGCCGCGGGAGGCCCGCAGGACGGCGAGCACACGTCCGAGATCGTGGCCGGGGGCCGGTTTGAAGTCGTCGCTCATCGCGTTCTCCTGGGGCGCGGAGAGGTGGAATCTCTGGAAGAAGTATGCCCGAGTTTTTCTAGGTTCTCGAATATTAGATGTGCTCCGCGGTAACCGAACCGCTCCACGAGAAGCGAATTGCGGAAAAACATGCGGAGGAGCGCAGATTTGATGCCTTCGCTGGTAACCGGGCGCACCGAAGGCGCATGCTCTGCCGGTTCGGGGCACCCGCGTGGGCCCTGCCGGTCCGCCGCCGAGGCCGCCCCGGGAGAGACCGCCATGCGCCGCTTCGCCATTCGGTTTGCCCTTTCTTTTCTTCTGGCCGCATCTTTCGCTATTCCCGCCGAGGCGCTCAGCTCCGGCGACTTCTTTTCTATGATTCGAAACACCCTCCGGTTCCTTTGGGCTGAAGAAGGAAGCGACCTTGACCCAAGTGGCCGATTGACTCCGCATCTGGATGGGCCAAGATGGATCGGGGAAACTACAGGCAGCTCGCTCGATCCCGATGGCAGGCCGGTTCCGTCACCGAGCGGACTACGCTGGATCGGTGCCGCAGAAGGCAGCTCGCTCGATCCAGACGGTCGGCCTCTCCCTTCCGCTCAGTGGCCGAGCGACGGCGGATCGGATCGTTAGGAACCGGTGTTCCGTCTACCTGCGGTCGGGCTGTTCAGTCTTCCGGCCGCCTGCCGTTCGTTTTCCACATGCCGCCGGATCTCCCGGGCGAGCCCGGGGGTGAGCTGGCCTTCTTCCGCGGCGGTGGAGTACAGGGCGAGAGCCGCCTCCACCGACAGTGCCCGTTCGCGGTAGCCGAGCACGTCGCCGAGCGACTCGGTCGACTGCCAGAGCCGCTCGGCGCGGCGAAAGGCGGCTTTGGCCCCGCGGTGCTCGCCGCGCGCGTCGCGGAGGGCGCCGAGGTGTGCCCAGACGTAGGCCTCCAGCTGATCGCGCCAGCCGGCCTCGGCGATTTCGTCCGGCGGCAGGCGGCGCGCGACATCGATCGCCAAGAGAGCGAGATCGAGCGCCTCTTGGCTGCTGTCGCTCCACGGCTCCGGTTCCGAATCGGCCACCGCCCGACAGGCGCTTTCCTCCCCCAACAGCTCGGCCAAACCCCAGCTACGGAACCTCGGCTCCTCGCGGACCGCACGCCGCCGAACCGTACGGGGTAGCGCCAAGAGGGAATCCAGAAGGACGGGAGCCGCGGCGCGGGAACGGGCGAGATCGAGGTCTATGGAGTTGAACGGCGGCCGGATCGCTCCCCGCGCGGCGAGATCGAACAGATCGCCGCCCGCCGCGCGGCACTCGGGGCAGAGCGCGAAGACGTGGAGCAGAAGCCGATCAACCGCTTCGGGGCGATCCTGGGCCAGGATCTCGCCCAAGTCTTCCGGCGTGAGGTGAGAAGAGTGCATGGTTCCAGGGAGTGAGGTGCCCTGGAGAGCCGCGCCGGCCTGGGCGCGGAATTGATGCGTTGGCTGATGCGGAGGCGCTCGATTTGCGCGAGCAAATTAACCTTCCACCTCTAACCCCCGTGCCCATCGATCGAGGTGCGCCAGACGTTCTCCGAGATCCTCGGGCAGGGCCTCGTGCGACGTGAGCTGTCCTGCGCGGAGGGTCAACGCTCTTGAAACTCTCGCGACGAACGGCTCGATGTCGTGCGAGACCACGACCACCGTGGCCCCCGTGTCGAGCAGTTGGCCGATCCATTCGAGGATGTCGGCGCGGGCGGTGCGGTCCATCGCTTCGAGCGGCTCGTCGAGCAGCGCGTAGTGGGGTGTACCGATGCGGGCCGCGGCGAGGACGGCCTTTCGCCTTTGGCCCATCGACAGCTCGCGGACCGAGCGGTTGGAGAGGGAGGCGGGGAGGGCCGCGCGGGCCATCGCTTCTTGGACTTGGGTGGTGGGCACTCCGCGCAGACGGCAGACCAGCTCCAGGATCTCGCGGATGGTGGCGTAGGGAGTGAGATCGGGCTGCTCGGCGACGTAGGCGAGATCGCGGCGGGCGGCGACCTCGTCGCGCCAGAGGTCGTGGCCCGCGATTTCGACCGTGCCGGCGTCGGGAGCTTCGATGCCCGCGGCGAGCTTGAGCAGAGTGCTCTTGCCGCAGCCGTTTTCTCCGAGCAGAAGGGTGAGCCCCGGGCCGATCTCCAGATCGAGGTGGGAGATCACGGTCTCGCCGCGGCGATAGGAGAACGAGGTGTCGCGAAATCGGATCATGGGCCTCAGGCGCTCCAGGATTGCGGATCGCCCACCGCGAGATGGTGGATTTCGAGCCAGCGGCTGACGCTCTGGCGCTGTTCGCGCAAGGCCGCGCGGCGGATCAGCCAGGGGGTGGCGAGCAGCGCCGCGAGCGCGAGCCAGGGGACCAGCGCTGTGAGAGCCACGGTGAGCGAACCTGCGAACAGGATCTCGCCCGCCGCTCCGGTGCGGCGTTCGGGGGTGCGGCGAATCGCCGCGGCGGCGAGGACGGCGAGCGGGGGAAGCAGCGCGAGCTGCCCGGCGAGAGCCCAAGCGAGAGACCCGGAGGCCGGCGCGATGAAAGCCGCGGGTAGTAGTGCAACCAGGGCATGAAGACCGACCAGCAGCGCGTCTTCCCGGACCCGCTCCCGCGCGGACCAGGGGAGAGAGCGCGCCCAGGGCCAGACCGGCCGCAGGAGCGCAAGGCTCTCGGCGAGTCCTGCCAGCACGAGGACGGCGGCCAGCCCTCCGGCGAGCGAGGCGCCGAGCGCCCGATGGCGATCCGAAAGGGGATTGTGGGCGACGAACGCCCAGCCGCAGGCGAGCGGTAGGAGGCTCGAAAGATACGTTCCCGGCAGACGCCGCGCGATGGCCCGCCAGGCGATCCGCCAGGCGAACGGGAGCCGACGGAATCGAAACGTCGGCGCGCGCGGGCCGCTCCGATCGAGCGGCCCGGCGAGGCGATCCGCGAGGAACGCGAGCGCCGCGGCCGCGAGAAGTGAGAGGAGATCGGCGCGGAACGCGAGCAGTCCGGCCGGCACCGCGAGAACTCGCGCCCAGCCGCCGCGAATCGCCGGCACCGTGGCGAGACCGGCGGCCCAGGCGGCGAGCAGAAATCCGGCGAAGAGCAACGCGGGCCTGCGGTTTCCTTCCGCTACGAGCGCAAGGACCGCGAACGCCAGGAGTAGCGGACCCGTCGCGAGCATCACCGCGCCGACCGCCGCGCGGCGCAGCGACAGCCCGGAGATCGGCAGGTGCCGAACCCAGCCGTCGAGCCCGCGCGACACCCGCGGCGCTGCGGCGCGTGCGACGCCGAGCAAGAGAAGAAGGCAGATCGCGTCGGACGCGAAACCGGTTCCCGGCCCGAACAGCACCCTGGCGAGCGAGCGGAGGAAATCTGAGCCGAGCAGCATCCCGGCGCCCGCCGCCGCGGCGAACAGGGGCACCATGACCCGCAACGCCAACCGTGTCCCGCTCCCGGCGAGAAAACGAAGCGCGGCGATCTCCCCCGGGGCTCGGCTCGGCATCGAGCTGTTTACGGTTCAAGGCTCCTGAAGATTCAGCCGCAGCACGCTCCGGCCGGACGTCCCGGCGTAGAGCACCTGCGGGTCCGCCGGATCGAACACGAAGTTTCCCTCGAACGAATGCGGATCGGAGAACGTGCCGACCGGCTTCCACCGGTCGCCCTCCAGCCGGAAGATGCCTTGATGGGCGGCTCCGGCATACCAGCGCAAGGCGTCGGTCGAGTCCGTTGCGCTCGCGAGGTCGGTGACCTGGGCGGTTTCGAGCCCTTGGCCGAAGGGGCGGAACGAGAGACCGCCGTCGCGGCTGCGCCAGACTCCCGCGCCCGGCACCGACGCGAGCAGGGTCCGCGGATCGCTCGGATCGAAGGCCAGGGCCGCGGGAAAGCCGAAGAAGGAATCGGGAGACCGCGGCAGGCCGCGGCCGATGCGCTGCCAGTGGTGCCCCCGGTCGATGCTCCGGAAGATCCCGGCCTCCGCGGTCTTGGCCCAGAGGATCGACGGATCGCGAGGATCGACCGAAAAAGCGTCGAGGCTCCTTTGGGGGCCGTCGGGGAAGAACGGGCGCAGCCTTTCCCAGGTTCTCCCGCCGTCGCGCGTCACGCCGAGCCGCGGGTGCCAGATCGGGCCGGAGTCGATTTCCCACGCCGTGCCGTAGATCGCCCCCGAGGTCCAATCGACCGCGAAGCCGGTCACCGTCGTGTAGTCGGCGAGCGGTGCGCCCAGCGGCCGGAACGAGCGCCAGGATCTTCCGCCGTCGTGGCTTTCCAGAAGGTCGAGCACGTCGTACGCGACGAGGTGAAGGCTGTCTCGGGGATCGACCTGAACGTCGCGGAACGGCCCCAAGCGGAGCGCCGCTCCCGGAACGATCGGGCCGCGGTAGGTCTTCCGCCAGATGCCGGACCTCTCGTCGCGCGCGAAGAAAGCAGTGGAGGTCGAGGCGTAGACCCGCGGTTCGCCGCCCGCCGAAGCGCGCAGCGCCCGGACGGAGTGCGTCGCGATCCCGCGGCTCGCGGGTTGCCAGGAGAGCCCGGAGTCTTCCGTGCGCCACAGTCCGAAAAGACCGGCGGCCATCGCTACGCGAGGGCTTGGGCTCGCGGCCAGAGCGTTGAAGATCAGGTCGGCGGGACGCGCGGTCCGCGGGCTTCCCGGATCGACCGACGGGCTCCAGGTTCGGCCGCCGTCCGTGCTGCGC